>Ga0335076_10003481_pt1 | contig 15845 bp, 11 predicted proteins | sample Lox_Sample_25_FD_206717 | JGI IMG/M metagenome (GOLD analysis project Ga0335076, IMG submission 206717) | Soil microbial communities from Loxahatchee National Wildlife Refuge, Florida, United States - Lox_Sample_2.5 | ecosystem: Environmental > Terrestrial > Soil > Wetlands | place: USA...
ACGGTTTCTTTGGCTTTTTGACAGAATATCCTGCCTGATTCGCTTTTCTGATTGCCCGGTTGACGATTCGGTCAAGATGTTTGTCCACAGTCTCGGACTTGGGCGAAGGGAAAATAAGGGCCTCGTCCGGCGCATCGCCACGGTAGTTCTTGAGGCAAGCTATGAGCGTGTCGCTTATGGCGATGGTGCGCTCTTCCCAGTCCTTCGGCTTGAAATTGAACTCGGGTTTGAAGAGCACGCTTATGGTCTTGTTGTTCCAGTTGATGTCTTTCCACTGTGCTACAGCAGCCTCGCCGATTCGGAAGCCTGTGCCAACGAGAAACCGTATTAGGGCTTCCTCCAGAATGTTTGACACCTTGAGCATTGCAGAGAACTCTTCCTCGGTGTAGACGGCGTACTTCTTGTTCTTGTTTCTCTTGTCCACATTCACAGGCCAGTCTTTCGGCTGCAGCCAATCCTCATCCTTCACGTACTTCCCGATGCCGCAGTCATTGAGAAAAACAATCGTCTTTAAGAAGTAGTTGAACACTGTGGAATGGTCGAGTAACTTGCCCGTCTTCGTCGAAATCAAAGTCTGCAAAAAACGCTTATAATCGAGCATTTCATCTCGACGAATCTCGTCAAAGTACTTCTTCTTACAGCTTGCTAGGAACAGATTAGTGGCGTGGCGGTATCCGAGGTAGGTCTTGTGTTCTTTCTGCTCGCTGCGCCCGATGTACTCGGCAGCGGCTTCCTCGATAGTCTTGCGGAGCACAGGAATTGAGCTAAGAGATGGCCGCGTCGAATCGAGCTTCGGGGCAAAGCCTTCCAGTGTTTTGCCAGCCTCCATGTTAATCAGGGCTGTGTGGGCAGCGGTAACATCCTTCCCGACGTTGATTGGCTTTCGATTGCCGCAGCTTGGACGCAAGTAGTAGGTTGCACCCTCAATTGGAATCGGGCGGTGGTTGTTTGCAAACTTTACAGGGATGAACGGAAATCTGCCGTCCCCTGCATTGATTCGTGCGACTAAGGTGAAGTGCGGCATTCCTGCCTTCCTCTTAACAGCGTGAAATGTTCAAACATGAATGCAAGAGGAAAAATGCAGGAAGGGCAAATCAGCACTTGGCAACAGTACGTGGTAACAGTTAGCGGTTTTCTAGGGTAAGTTCTTTGGATTCTTCAATTGGTGGAGCCGATGGGATTCGAACCCACGACCTCCTCGATGCCATCGAGGCGCGCTCCCAACTGCGCCACGGCCCCACCGCACGAGACACTGTAGTTTACCACAGACGTTAGGCGATAGACCGATCCGGCGCTGATGAATGACGCACGGAAGGGCGCGAATGTGACGATTCGTTTTGAGGACGCGTTCGCGCGTCCGGTGATCAGTGAGAATGAGTAAGTTTGTGGCGGTTACTGCAGGTGATTGCGCTGCTTCATCACTTTTTGTTGGACTTGAGAGAGGGAGCCTTCGAAGACCAGGACCTTTACTTCGAGGATGCCGTGGCCTCCGGCTGGCAAAGGTATGTCCTGATCGACGTGCTGGCAGGTCAACTCCGGATTGCTCCAGACATTTCCGGTAGTGCGGGTGAAACTGGCGACAACCCACTTGTAGTCCTGAGAAAGCGTAGCGAGCAGCGGCTCGTCCACAGGATGGGAATTATTGTAATAAGTGATTCCGTCGCTGCGGTGTTCTACCAACCGAGGCGGCACTGGCCAAGTGTAAGAATCCATGTAACGAGCGGGCAGCCAGTCCTTCAACGGCATGGTCAAGCGCGCCGGAGTTCCGGATGCGAGCAATTCGAAGCCATCGGACTGGTGAACGTAGGTACGCTCCAGACGTAAATCCTGAAAGATGGACATGAGCCGCGGGTCGGTGATCGCGGTAACCATGTCATACGCAATATCCGAGTGATTCGCAAACTCGTAGTGAAACAGAACGCCGTCGTCCTCGAGGGTAGCGCGGGCAAGGAAGTGAATGCCCGGTGGAAAATCCTTTTCATATTGAAAAGACTGGCCGGTTTGGCGCCAATCCGGGGGCTCCTCTGCGCTACCCGGGTGATAGACGTAGAGATGCTCCGCATCAGCCGCGCCGTGTTTTCGCACGGTGACATGTTCCGGGAAGAGGACGAAGATAGCGTGTTCTGAGTCGGGAACGCCGGGCACGACAATGCGCAAGACAGGCTGTGTGCCATCGTCGTCGACCACCAACTGCACGCCTTCGGAATTTTTGACGCGCAGCGGTGGTTGGGCCGGAAGCACGGGGGAAAACAGAAGGTCCGCCGCGATAAGGATTTTCAGCCATGGGCTGCGACGGAATCGACTCATACGCGGTTCCCAGCGATACGTGTCGAGGCTAGCATCCCGAGTGTGACTCGCCAAGGGGTTAGCAGGTCTGTGGTGAGTGGTCAGTGGTCAGTGCTCAGTTGTCAGCAGTCGGCAGACGGAACCCCAAAGGCACCTGGTGCCTTCCGGCTTAATCAGGTCTCTCCTTTGCCACCCAAGGCTGGACCCAAGAAAATCATTGCCCGGATTCTATGTACCGTGGTACATACATACCTAGGTTGCTACGGAGGCGATCATGATTGAAGTCGAACGGGTACAAACGGGAGTGAGGATGGAGAAGAGGCTCTTGAAGGTGCTCAAGGCGTTTGCGGAATTGAAAGACATCACGCTGGGGGATTTGTTGGAGGGGATCGTTTTGCATGCATTCGAAGGCAAAGCACCGTTCGGGAAAGAATCGTTGGGGCACATAGGGGAGTTGAAGAAGATCTATGGATTGACCCTGAAGGCCACGGACAGCCACAAGTTGACGGAGAAAGGGTCATGAAGGGCGTGGGGTTGTTTCTTCTCGGCGTATTGTGCGGCATTGTCGTCATACAAGCGCCCAAAATCGCGGCGCATTTACATGCTCTCTTGCACGGTCGGCATGCTGATGCAGTTAGCCAGCGTGCGCACACGGAAGAAAAATTTGCGTTCATGGCGAATGCTCCGATGGAGCGGGTCGCGCCGCTATTCGGTGCGGATAAGGAACGGGTATGGTCGCCGGGCTGGAATCCACAATTTGTTCATCCTGTGCCCACGACTGACGAGGAGGGCATGGTGTTCACTGTCGCACATAGTCATCTGAAAGCGGCCTGGGTGAACACGCAATTCGACGTGAAGAATGGACGGTTCCAGTATGTGTACATGATTCCAGATGCGTTGGTCACGGTGATCACGCTGCAGTTGCAGCCGGAGGGAAACAAGACTCAGGTGGAGGTGGAATACGATCGCACCGCGCTGAGTCCAGACGCCGATACTCATGTGCAGCATATGGCTGAGGGCGATCGCCGTTCGGGACCGGAGTGGGAGAAGCAGGTGAACGAGTATTTGCGAGCCAATAGTCGCTAGCCGGGAGGGTGCGGAGTTGCCGAGACTCACCTGTTTGTTGCTATAGACCCGTAAAATGGCACGTGTGCAGATGTAATGCGATTAAGGTAAGGTGGAGCGAGTAAGTTCATTCTCGGGTGAGAGAGTCCATGGCGAAACTGACTTTTTTGGGCGCGGCCGGGTGTGTGACGGGATCGAAGTATCTGGTGGAAGCGGCAGGAAAGAAGCTGTTGGTCGATTGCGGGATTTTTCAGGGCACCGATGATTTGAAGGAACGCAATTGGAAACCGCTGCCGGTGGACCCGAAAACCATCGATTACCTGGTCTTGACGCACGCGCATCTGGACCACACGGGTTGGCTGCCGGTTCTGGTGCGGGACGGTTACAACAAAAGCATTTTCGCGAATCCAGCGACGATCGAATTGACAGGGTTGCTGCTGAAAGATTCCGGCCACCTGCAGGAAGAAGAAACCGAAGACGCGAAGAAACACCACTGGAGCAAGCATCCACAACCGCAGGCGCTGTACACGTCAGCGGATGTGGATCCGGCGCTACGCTTGTTGAAGCCGATGCCGCGAAGCGGAGGATTCGATATCTCGCCGGAATTCCACGTGAAATCTTACGATGCGGGACACATTCTCGGCTCGTCGAGTCTGGAGCTGACCATCACGGAAAATGGCAAGAAAAGCGTGGTGGTGTTTTCAGGTGACATTGGGAGGTACGACCAGCCGATTCTGAACGATCCCAGAACACCCAACACCAAGCAGATCGATCTGGCGTTGTGTGAATCCACGTACGGGGATCGCGAGCATGAGGCGGGTGATCCGCTGCAACTCCTGGAAGCAGTGGTGAATCGCGTGGTGAAACGTGGTGGATCGATCGTGATTCCGGCGTTCGCGATCGGACGCACGCAAACCTTCATGTACTACCTGCGGCAACTGGAGAATTTGCAGCGAATCCCCAAGATTCCCGTGTATGTGGACAGCCCGATGGCATTAAGCGCCACGGATTTGTACCTGAAGTACAAGGAAGATCACGATGCGCAGTTTGCCAGAGACGAGCAGAATGGGGGCGATCCGCTAAGCGTGAAGAATTTCCATCTGGCGCGTTCGGTGGAGGATTCGAAGCAAATCAACAATGTCAAAACCCCGTGCATCATCGTTTCCGCAAGCGGAATGGTGACCGGTGGCCGAGTCCTGCATCATCTGGCGATGCGGCTGGGCGATGCCAGAAATTGTGTCATCTTGGGCGGGTTCCAGGCAGAGGGAACGAGAGGGCGTGCGCTGCAGGAAGGCGCCAAAACTCTGAACCTGTTCGGTAAGCCGGTTCCAGTTCTGGCGGAAATTGTGGAAATGGGGCAATTTTCGGCGCACGCGGGAAAAGGCGAATTGTTGCGATGGCTGACCGGATTGCAGGTGCCGCCGAAGCAGGTCTATCTGACTCATGGAGAGCCGGAGGCGGCACAGGCGCTGCAACAAGCCATTGTGCAGAATTTCCGTTGGAACGCAGCAGTGGCCCGCTATTTGGATACCGTGGAGATTTAGTTGCTCTTTGCAAGGAAACTGAGCGTATCGGAAATTCTTCTACAAAGAATCGGAGTTTTCGTTTTATCTACAAAAATTGGTATCCGGCCCCGGCAAGGTAAGGGTTCAAGTTGGCTATTAAACGCAATTAAATTTGTAAATTCTTTTAGAAACTAAGAAACATTTCGTAGCGAGGCATCGTCTATATGGGCAAGACCACTCGCGGGGTAGGAAACTGACCACCACAGGGCAACCGACCAACAGTTTCCTACCCCTTTACTACAAACCCTAAATGCAGCCCCCCGCGTCAGTCTCACGACTGGACGGCACTCGAGCTTAGGCTCACCGGCTCCCGCAACATGCCGGACACTTCTGTTAGCTCTAATTCCGCAACAAACATTGGCGTGGGCGCGACGCGGCCCCAACGATTCAGTTCCCACCGTGCGCGGAGGAACTTTACTTCCGGGCGCGGGGAAATGTCCAGAACCATTTTTGTGGTTCCGCAGTAAAACTGCTGTGGAATTTTCAGAAGCGGGCGCTTGCCGAAGTCCTGGCCATCGGCGGAGCCCCAGATGGAAACCTCCAGGGACTCCTGCTCGATTTGCTCGATAATGGTCAGGAGGCAAAGAAAAGTGCGAGTCTCGCTCGTGGAGACATCGAAGGGCTGGCCGTCACCATTGGATTCGAGCTTGTTGGCAGACGGAATGAGTGCGAAGCGAAGCGGCATCGTATTGAATCCCTGTTTAGCGCGAGTGTAACACAGGAGTCGAAAGAGAATTGTGATCCAAACCACAGGGCGCGAAGCGTTGTTAGGCTACGCCCAGGTGCGCATCCCGATCGCGCCCCAACATGCCAGGTAAATAGCGGCAATCAGGAGCGGCAAAGCTACCGCCACCGAAAACCAGAGTACCCCTTTTCGAACGCCTCCCTTTGGCACACGCAATAGCGCGATTACCCCGAACAACGAGGCGATTCCAAACAGCAGGGTAGCCAAAAAAAATGAGGCGGACCACGCGGTGAAATTGCCCATGCGAACGAGCAAGTCGTCGCTGGCGAGTGCAGAAATCGCGATTGTGGCGAGAAGGCTGAGGACGGCGATGAGCGGCCACCAGCGTATGGCACGTTCCGCCGGTCGGCGGCGACGTTTACTGAGGCCACCGAGGAGCCAAAACGGGGCGTAAAGCAGGATGGCCACAAGGGCAAGAAGGAACCAGGCGGTCAAGACGATTTCCATAATCGCGAGCCAGGTCGGAATACGTTTCATTGTGACTGTTCCGCCGCCCACTTGAATGAAGCGACCCTCGTCGTTGGGAGTAAGGAGTGCGACGGTCGACACTGGTGACGGAGGATCTTTCTGTGGGACAACACGAAACTGCCTCTGGGATACTGGGACGGCCGATTGATTGCTTCCACTTAAGCCCGAGAAAATGAGTTTGTCCCCGTCAGTTCGCAAATAGGTGAGGCCAGTCAAGCGTTCCAGAAAATGAGTCATTTCATTGCGCGGGGAATCGGGCTGATACCATCCAAGGTACGCCGACGCGCCGGGCGAGAGAGGAGCAACCGCGGGCAATGGCGGTTTCTGAAGATTGCGAGTGACATACCCGCGGACAGCTTTGCCGATTTTTTCGAAAGCGTCGCCACTTCCTGAATTGATGCTGTAGAAATAGCCGGCGTCGTATTCCGGCAGATAGGCCATTTCGGTGAGCGCACCGGCAAGCCCGCCGTTGTGCCCGTGATAAACGAAGCCGTCGCGGGTGCTCCAGTAGTTGCTTAGGCCGTATCCGGCCTTCAGATTCTGCTGTGCCGCCCAAGTGCGAGTCGGATTCTCCATGCGGTCGATGGAAGCGGCAGGCATAACTTGCACGCCATTGGCGGCGCCGCGATTGAGATAGAACTGGACATAGGCGGCCATATCTTTCGCGGAAGCGTTGATGGAACCTGCGGGACGATATTCCACATTCCAATATGGATAAGGAGTCTTACCATCAGGATGGTAGAGGATCGTAAGTGGCGGAGAGGGTGCTTGAAAGTAAGCCGCGGTGTTCATGCCGATGGGACGGAAGAAATTTTCTGTGACGTAATCTTCGAAGCGTTCTCCGGTGATTTTTTCGACGATAAAGGCCGCGACGGCAGGTCCGGAATTGCAATAGGCCATGCGCGTTCCCGGCCGCCAACGAGAGATGCGTGAATGGTGATCGTAATCCAACGCTTTAAGCAAGCCGACGGTTCCGGGAACGTTGTTGGCATACTCACGGAAATGCATGTCGTCCCAGCCCGTGGTGTGCTCCAAAAGATCAACGACGCGGACGGGGTCACTCTCTTCCCAGCGGTTTTCGAACCAGACCTCTGGAGCGAGCTTGCGCACCGGGTCGCTGAGGAAAAGTCTTCCCTCATTACTGAGTTTAAGGACAGACAAAGATACAAAGGCCTTTGAGGTAGAGCCGATGCGAAACAGGGTGTCGGCGGTGGTGGGTCGCTTCGCGGCCACATCAGATTCACCGAGACCGGCCACCCATTCGGGACCATCGCGATGAACGATGGCCATGGACATTCCTGGCGTGCGGGTTTCCTTGAGAATCGCCTCGAGTTGCTGCTGCAGTTCCTGTAGCGATTGGGCCGGTTTCGGCATTTGGTCTGTTTTGTGTTGAGTCGAACAACCAGCAGCGAGCATCAATAAGAAAAAAGCAGGAAAAAAAGATTTCACGGTGGTCTTCTCCGCTCAAAGCAACTGGAGCACTGATCGGCGTTATTCAGCGCTGTGGAGAATGGAGCGATGTGTTCCCACAATCTTATGCCCGAGACGCATCCGGGTAAAGAGACGTGCGACCGCTGATTAAACGTGTAAATGGGCGAAGCGAGCTTCGGCGGCGGCCAGGGTTTCTTCCTTCTTGCAGAAGGTGAAGCGAACCTGGGAGGCTCCGTCTTGCGGGTCGTTGTAGAAGCTGGAACCGGGAACGCAGGCTACACCGATATGCTCGACCAGGTATTTGGCGAACGACACGTCGCGAGAATCGGCCGGGTATCTGGATTCGTCAAAACGGAAGCGGGCAATATCGGTCATGATGTAGTAGGCGCCACGCGGTTTATAAACAACAAAACCTGAACCTTCGAGAATGGCGGTGAGGCGCTCACGCTTTTTGACGTAATTGGCGGCCAGACCGTCGTAATAGGATTGGGGCAATTTCAGCGCAAAGGCGCCGGCTTGCTGCAAGGGCGCCGCAGCTCCCACAGTAAGAAAATCGTGGACCTTGCGAATGGCTTGCGTAGCCTGCGGCGGGGCAATGGCCCACCCCACGCGCCAACCGGTGACGCTATAGGTTTTGGACATGCCATTGATGACGATGGTACGGTCGCGCATCCCATCGATGGCAGCCATGCTGATGTGCTCCGTGCCATCGTACAGGATGTGCTCGTAAATCTCGTCGGTGAGGCAATAGCAATTCCAGCGCAAGCACAGATCGCGAATGAACTCGAATTCCGCGCTGGTGAACACTTTCCCCGTGGGATTATTCGGCGTGTTCAAGATGATAGCTTTGGTGTGTGGACCGAAAGCAGCGGCTAGTTCCCTTTCGTCGAAGGTCCAATCCGGCGGACGCAGTTTGACGAAACGCGGAGTGGCTCCGGAAAGAATCGCGTCCGGGCCGTAATTCTCATAGAAAGGTTCGAAGACGACGATTTCGTCGCCCGGATTGATGATGGCCATCATGGAGGACATCATCGCCTCGGTGGAACCGCAGCAAATGGTAAGTTCGCGCTCCGGATCGGCGTGGACGCCTTGCGTGCGTGCGAATTTTTCGACAATAGCATCGCGCAGCGGCTTGGCTCCCCAGGTGATGGCATATTGATTGATATCGTCGGCGATGGCTTGGCGGGCAGCTTCTTTCACTTCTTCTGGCGCGGCGAAATCGGGAAAGCCCTGGGAGAGATTCACGGCGTTGTGCTTCAGCGCCAATCGAGTCATCTCGCGAATGACAGACTCGGTGAACTGCTCCGCTTTGGCGGAGAGCATACGGCGGGCGATCTGCGTCATGTTGGTTTCCGGTGTCGACATGGGGAAATATTGTAGCGCACACGCTGAAGAAAGCAGGTGGGTTGCCGAAGGAAACAAAGGAACTGGCGGCAAAGACAGAGTTAATCTGAATTTGTAAAAGCCGCGCGGGAACCGGTGTTCACGGAGTCGGGCCAATCCTCAACATAATGCTTCCTGGCGTCGTGAGACGGGATTTTGAAGGACTTGCCGCAAAAGGAGCATTTGATGAGCAAGGCTTCACTCTGCTCGGCAAGTTTTTCGGTCCTCAAACGCCCGATGACAATCGGAAAATTACAGGAGGGACAGGCGAACAGCAGGGTATGTACATATTGTTGCATCTCCCCACCGCGGCGTTTTTCCAGGTAAGCGGCTGGACCGTTGTTGGAAGTATCGACAGAAGCGAGCACCGCGTTGGTCTGCGAACAGAACACGAAGTAAGCACCGGGGTTATGGTCCGCTCGCTCGCGCATGCGTGCGCAGGCGGCCTCCAGACCGTCCACGGCTTCGACCCAGATGGGTCCATTTTCACGTAAACCCGAAAAGATGTCGTAAATGGGCATCTTCACTAAACCTAGTCCTTTGAAGTGGACTTTGTTGTGTCTTGCCTGGAGAAGTGTAGGTTAGTCGAACGCGGGAACACGGTCAAGGTTGCATATAGCAGTTGTAATAGAAGCGAGCGCCGAAGAACGCTATGGCCGAGCACTTGGCGATTGGCCGAACCATTCTTCGAACCACTCCAAGGTGCGTAACATGTAATCCCGCGAGTCCGCAGGCTTGCCAATGGCGTGGCCTTCATCAGGGTAGACCACGAGCATGGTGGGAACGCCGAGAGTTTGCAACGCGTGCCACCATTCGACGGATTGCTCCATCGGAACTTCCCCATCGCGGTCGCCTGTGAGCATCAGGGTCGGCGTCTTGACTTGCTTGACGAAATGGAGCGGGTCGCTCTTGGCGTAGATCGCGGGATCGTCGTAGATCGAAGCGCCAAAAAACGGAATCATCCACTGGTCGAGGTCGTTCAGGCCATAGTAGCTCAGCCAATCCGACAGCCCAGCACCTGCAACCGCAGCAGCAAACCGGTGCGTGTGCGTTTCGGCCCACATGGTCATATAGCCTCCATAACTGTGACCGCGGATGCCCAGGCGTTTCAGGTCGATGGGATATTGCTTGGAGACGGCATCGATACCGGTCATGATGTCGCGGAAATCGCCGCCGCCGAAATCCTTCACGTTCCCTTGCGTGAAGGCTTCCCCTTGCCCGTAGCTCCCGCGAGGATTGGGACATAACGAAAAATAACCCATCGCCGAAAGTGGAGCGACGAAGTGGTCGTCCCAGCGGTTCATGCAAGCGGCCGAAGGGCCACCGTGCACGGTGACGACCAGGGGATAGGTTTTGCCGGGAGCAAAATCCTTGGGAATCATCAGCCAACCTTGCAGGCGAGTGGGTCCGTTCATCCAATGAACCTTCTTCATCTCGCCCCAAGCAGGCTTAACTGCGTCGTTCAGCCTGGTGAGCGGCTTCCAATTTCCGACGGGCCCGGCCCACAGTTCGGGCGGGGTGCTGGCGGACTGACGCACGATGGCGACAGTCGGATTGTTGGCCGTAACGCCAGCAGCAAGCCACGCATCGCCCGAGGGCGCAGCAAATTCCTCGCCCGTCCAAAGCGTCTTTGGGCCGCCGCCTGCCAGATTTATGCTGGCAAAACCTGTGTCTCCGTCAACGTTTTGGGCAAAGATGATGCGGTCCGGCCCGCTCCACGCGATATCGAAAGGCGACGCTTTGATTCTTGGAGTGAGGTTGCGGGCAATCCCTCCGGCGATGGGAATTACCTGGATGTCGCCGCCGGTTGAACCTTCGTCGCTCATCAATCCCTCGATGAAAGCGACGTGCTTACCGTCGGGAGACACGCGAGGAAGGGCGATTTGCAGCTTGGGTTTATACAGTTCCCGCATCTGGCCGGTTTGAGAATCAAAGCGATAAATTCGGGCGATGTACCAGTTGTCATCACCGGAGCCATGGGCCGCGGTAGCGATCCATGCCTGTCCGTCGGGGGTCCACTCGTACTCATAGACATACATGTCGGGAGGCGTGAGCTGCGTCAATCTGTTTGTGGCGAGGTCGATCGTGGCGATGCGTTGTTCGTAAATCTTTGAGTCGATCACACCTGCCAACGGTGTCATGGGTTCCAGCGGACCGGCGATTCGCGGCATTCCTTCGACGAAAAGGAGGGCGAGTTTCGATTTATCCGAAGAGAAACGCGGCAATTGCGCATAGCCTTTGAGTTCCCCATGCTGGGTGAGCGCGGTGCCGTCCGCTGCGACAGTCCAAATCTGAGCGGATGGCGCGTCGCCTGTAAGATCGGCCAAGAAGGCAAGAAGTTTGCCATCCGCAGACCAGGTCACATCGCGCAAAGGAAGGTCATTCTGCACGGATATTTCTTGTGACGGGCCACCATCAGACCGAGCAACGGTCAATTTATGTTGCATGATATACGCCACGCGAGTTCCGTCAGGCGAGATGGCCACCCCGCTGATTCTCTTCACATGCGGCATGGAATCGAGGACCGCCACCGCACGCGCACGCGCCGAATTGTCTTGCCCGAGAGCGAAGCCATTGCTGAAGGAAAATAGAGTCGCGCAGAACAGAACCACAACATGGCGGCAATGGCTCATCGGTCTCTCCTGAGAATAGACGCAGTCAAACAGGATTGGTAATACACACCGAACCGCAGCGCTGTGTCAAATAAGAAGAGATTCGCCCTTGAGGCACGGGGAAGAAAACCGAGATGTGTGGAACATCGTCGAGGATTAACGGCTGGTATGAGTATGCGAAGGAATCGCGGCAGAAACGGTGTTTTTGCTCGTGGGGCCGTAGAGTTTGCGGTACATCTCCGCGTTGCGAAGAACGATCTGTACGTATTCGCGAGTTTCGCTGAACGGAATGGATTCCACAAACTCCGGAATTTCGTCGTAAGTGCGCTCGGCACGCCACAAAGCCACGCGATCTTCGCCGGCATTGTAGGCAGCCGCGGCATATTCCGGCGCGCCAGTGCTGCGGGTGAGTTCGGAGATGTAAAGCATACCGAGCTCGATATTCAGGTTGGGATCGAAAAGGGTGGCCTTGGTGTAGCGCACCTTGCGTTCGCGGGCGAGCCGGCGGCCTTCTTTGGGTAGAATCTGCATCAGGCCAATGGCGTTCGCGTGAGAAACCACATCGGCCTGGAAGGTGGATTCCTGGCGGATGAGTCCGGCGGCAAACATAGGATCGAAACCGTTGCGGTCGGCTTCGCGGCGCAACTGCGCCTCATAAGGCAATGGGAATAGCACTTTCCATACATTGGGCGGAATGTCGCTGAATTTGCGGGAATCAAAACTGGCAACCGCTTGTCGCCCGTAGGCCATGCCGCTCGCGAAATGCCCCTGATCGAAAGCTGCTTGCGCCGCTTCTACCAGAAAGCGAGGCGAAGCGGTGGCAGCATAAGCAGCGCGTAGTTCAAGTTCGGCGGAAGCGTCGAAAGCGATGGTGCGCAGAGCCTGCGCACGATTCCAGCGCTCCAACACGTTAGCTGGAACAGGCTCGTCAAAGGAACGCAGTGGCGGAGCCGGGGGAACTTGCGCGAGAAAATCGGGAGCTTCTTCGTCACCGGGGCCGAGTTTGTCCAAGTGGCTTTGCGCGGCCAATGCGAAATAGCTGGTGGGATAGCGATCGATGGTCTTGCGGAAATAGGCGCGCGCGTGAGCCGGATTGCCACTGCGTTCTGCGTTGCGGCCAAGCCAGTACAAGGCATTTACGGCACCGCCAGAAAGCGGATACTTGCGCAGGAACACCGTGATTTTGTCGTCGGCGTAGGGCTGGCGTTCGAGGTAAGCCACCCAGGCGATGCGCCATTCGGCGTTATACGCGTCTTTGTCGCCGGGGAAATTTTCAAGCACCCGCTCGTAATAATGAGCAGCTTTGCCGCGATCCAACAGGACCCAGTAGTAGTTACCGGCAGCCATCAAGGCTTCTTCGGTCCAGCGGCTCTGCGGATGTTTTTCCGCCACTGCTTCGACGTTGGTGAGCATCTCAGTTTCGTTCTTTTCGGAACGATAGGCTTGCGAGAGTACGTAGAGCCGTTCGGCATTCACATCGGGATCGCTGGTGTCGAGCTTAGCAAGAAGATAAGGAGCGGGTTTCGGATGCTGGCGGCATTCCGCGGCGCGAAGCAGCGCTCTTTGGCGCGTGGGGTTGGCGGGATCCTTGAGCATCGAGGCAAGCTTTTCGTATTCGACGCGCGCTTCTTTCCATTTGTGAGTGTCGTAAAAAACCTGGGCGCGTTGTTCCTGAAGCTCGGCGGTGGCGTAGGGAAATTCATTGTGAAGTTGCTTGTTCAGCCGGGGAAGCGCGAGGCCCGCGTCTTTGGCTTCGTCCGACACTGGAAACCTGTAGTACAGGGCCTGATAATCTTTCACGGCATCGATATATTTGTGAATGGCTTCGTAAGCGCGCGCCTGGTCGAGAAGGAGTGCTGGCTTCGTGGAAGTGGCGGGGTAGCTCGCCAGGGCTTCAAGAGCGTCCTGGGGACGTCCGACTTCGACAGCGACAGGTGCGTAGGCTTCGAGTATTTGCTCCTTGATTGCGGTGTTGGAATAGCCGGTGAGTAAGGCTGCGAATTCCTGCGCGGCTTCGCCGTTCTTGTGCAGCGCGCGATCCGTCTGCGCAATCCAGAACAAGGTGTACTCGCGAAGCAGCGAGTCCGCCTTAGCCTTCTGTAACCAGGCTAACCCTTGCGGGAAACGCGCTTTCGAATAGTCTTCATAGCCGAGAGCGAGGGCTGCGCGATATCCCCAAGGGCTCGAGGCATGTGCGTTTGCGAAGGCCGCAAGCTTGTCATAGGTGCCGGGCACACCGTGGTGAAGATCACGGGCGATGATCGCCAACTCTTTTTGCGCGGCAACTTCTTCGGGGCTGGACTCGTCGAGAACCGGCCCGGTGGTTTCCGGCTTGCAACCGGTCTGGCACGCGGGGGATCTGGGGTGAGCAGGCCGCTTCTTTTTGTGTGTGGTTGATTGAGCGTTGGCGAACAACGCGCCGGTGACAACAAACACCGCACACAACAATAGCGTTGCTGCTCGCGAGGTGCGAGAGGAGACCGAGTTAGCGCGATTTGCCGGCCGTGGCGTAAGGATATTCGCCGAGGCAAGAGGCATCGCCTTCGGCAAGGATTTCCACCATCCAGCGATAGAAGTAATCCACCGGATGATCCATGATGGGTCGGAATCTACGATCGTATTCTCGATGAGCCTTCTCAATGTCGTCTTTCAATCGGATGCAAAGATCTTTGTGTTCGCGGCCGAGCCGGACCTGCTCCGGTCGTAACATCTTAATATCCTGCATCGAAACTTTGGCCACGCGATTTGCACGCCGGTGTAACTCTTGTTCCTCAGAAGTTAACCGGTTGATGTCAAATGCCGCGCCGGCGGAAACCGCAGGCTCGGTCAATTCCAATTCTACCGGAATTCCAGCGGAATCCGCTGTGGGAGAAAGGTCCTGAATCTCAGGCTCCAGGGGTACCGGTGAGGCCGGCGCAGGAGAGGATGTGGCTGCCTGAGGAGTTGGAACCTGGGGCAAGGGCCGGACCGGAGCACCGGGTGCTTCGGGAGCCTGGACGGCAATGGCTTGGGTGATCCTCTCTTCGAGGGGGCTGCGCGGACCCTGCTGTAAGGCGAGTGCAATGAAGCGGGAAAGTACTTCGAGAGCGGCAGAGAGCGAAGCGGCGGAGGCCTGCGCACGAAGAAGCGGCGGGAGAGCATTGGTAGGCTTACTGCTGGAGCAGGAGGCAACCACGTCGTTGATAGCCTGCTGCAGTTCACCCCCAGCGCGCTGGATGCCTTCAAGATTGTCTCGAAGGGCCCGAGCGACGGCTTGTTCGACGGCGTTGGGTTCAGGTGACATGCGTGTTTTCGGGGGTGTTTTGCCGCAATTTCCCCTGTTTTGTCATTTTGGTGGGTGTGGGGCGGGGCGTCAACCGTCTGGGGGCGGGACTGTGCCTAAAGGGGTGATGCGGAATAGGCCGTTACCCGTGCCCAGGGGGCAGCCCCTCACGGAACCACCGGGAGCAGCAGGGCGGAAGGGTGGGCGGCGTCGTGGACTATGGTGTTCGTGGCAGTAGCCCATTTTGCGGAGCTGGCGGCGGGTTCGCCGGTGTTGAGGTTACGGTCGAATCGCGGGAAATTGCTGCTGGATACCTCCAGGCGGATACGGTGCCCGGAGCGGAAGACATTGCTGGTAGCCCATAAATCGATGGCCATGGAGTAGACCTTGCCGGGCTCCAAAGGTGTGGCAGTGAGCTGCGAGTCGCGATACTTAGCGCGGAGAATGCCCTCTGTAAGATTAATGGCGGTGCCGTCGGGAGCGACATCCACGAGTTTCGCGGTGAAATCGGTCTCCACCGCCGAAGAGGATGCAAAGAATTCCAGGCGCACTGGGCCGGTTACTTCCAAATCGTGTTCCAGCGGCGGGGTGGAGTAGACGAGCACATCGGGGCGATCTTCCACCTTGCGCTGATCGCGAGGGCCGGCCGCGAGGTGATTCGCATCGCAGCACAGCGGACCACCGACGGTGGGGACAGGCTTGCCGGGATCGTACGTGAATTTGTCTGGAGTTTCGGCACCGGGTGCTGTTGTGGAGAGCCCGCCGTTGCCCTCGGCGGAATTCGCGGCGCCTTGCGAATGCAGGTAATACTTGGTGGTCTTGGCGCGAGCCAGTGGCCAATCGTCTTCCTGGCGCCACTGATTCAAACCCATAACGAAAATCTTTACCGGCTTGGCGCTGGCGAACTGGTTTTGCGCTCCCTTGAAGAGGAAATCGTACCACTCCAGCATGACCTCATCTTCTTTGAGCTGTTCAGCTTCGGGGCCGAAATCTACGTCTCCGATTTTGCGTCCTCCGCCGGAATGGCC
>Ga0335076_10003483_pt1 | contig 15839 bp, 12 predicted proteins | sample Lox_Sample_25_FD_206717 | JGI IMG/M metagenome (GOLD analysis project Ga0335076, IMG submission 206717) | Soil microbial communities from Loxahatchee National Wildlife Refuge, Florida, United States - Lox_Sample_2.5 | ecosystem: Environmental > Terrestrial > Soil > Wetlands | place: USA...
GGCGACATCGGTTATATCCGCGTCACCCAGTTCAACCAGGAGGCGTATGACGGGGTGCGCAAGGCCTTCGATCATTTCCGCACCGACCCCGGCGAGGCGAAACTCAAGGGCTACATCCTCGACCTCAGGAACAATCCCGGCGGCCTGCTTAATCAGGCGGTCGAGATCACCAATGCTTTCGTCGACAGCGGCGACATCGTCTCGACCCGCGGCCGAACTCCCGACCAGGGACAGCGCTATAGCGCCCGCCCGGGCGTCAACCTGTCGCAGGAAAAGCCGCTTGTCGTGCTCATCAATGGCGGCTCCGCCTCCGCGTCAGAGATCGTCTCGGGCGCATTGCAGGATCTCAAACGGGCGACCCTGATCGGCACGCGCTCGTTCGGCAAAGGGTCCGTTCAAACCATCTTGCCGCTCGGCGAAAACGGCGCGCTCAAGCTTACCACCGCCCGCTACTACACGCCCTCGGGCCGCTCCATCCAGGCCAAGGGCATCGACCCGGACATCAGGGTGCTCGAGAACATCCCCGACGATCTCAAGGGTAAAGTATCGAGCCTAGGCGAGGCCTCGCTGGCGGGCCACCTCAAGAATGACGGCGAGGAGGAGAAGGGCTCCGACGCCTATGTTCCGCCAGATCGCGACAAGGACACGCAGCTCGAGGCGGCCGTCGAATTGCTCCACGGCGCCAGGGCCGAGACGCTGAGAAGTCCCGATCCGCCGCCTGCGGCCGTCACGTCGCAATGATCTTCAGCCGGCGCCTGATCGCCGTCGCGCTCTGGGCCACGGCCCTCGCTGCGGCGCCCGGACCGGTTCATGCCCAGGAAGGGACGGGTTGCGGCGGATTCAAGTGGCCGCTCGAGGCTGAGCGCGCGGCGCTCGTCAAGCAGGACAAGCCCTCGCTCGCCAACGGCGGGGCGATCGCCGTGAACGTGGCCACGACCCTCGAGCTTCAGCCGCTCTCCGCCGCTGGTCTCGCAAAACCGCCGGAGCGTGCGCCGAGGGCGGCGCAATCCTACGCGGGGCATTTCACGCTCGCAGGGCCGGCAAGGCCCGGCGTCTACAGGGTGACGATTTCCGCGCCGGCGTGGATCGACGTCCTCGACGCTGACGCCTACCTTCATCCGAAAGGCTTCAGCGGCGTCACGGGCTGCGAGGGCGCGCGCAAGAGCGTGAAGTTCAATCTGCCGACCCGCCCGCTTGCGCTGCAGGTGAGCGGGGTCGAAGCGGACCGGATCTCGGTTATCGTCTCGCCCGACGAATAGCCGTCGAGCAGGCTCTCAGACTGTTCGGATTTGCCGCCGACCACAAACGCCAAACACCCAAACCATTGAGCGTGGCACCACGCTCGATATGCAAACGGATTGGTCCGAGGATGGACGTCGTGGCAACTCTACTCCATGATCTACGTCTGGATCACGTCTGGTTATTTTTTTCTTTTTTTATATCTCTGAATAAAAACCCAGCAATTAGGGCCATTAGCGATCCGACCTGTACTGTTGTTGCACCTATTAATACGACAATTACCTGCGTGTTTATCGACCTCTCCTCAGGTTGAATTACCTTGTTGAATATCTCGTAACTATCAATAATTAGTACTATTAGAATAATTCCTACGACAAATCCATTTGACCAGAGAAACAGTCGTTGCACCTGTTTGGTAAAATTTATTCTAACATTGTGCATGTCCTCCTCGAAACCGACATACTTCTCTGCCTCCTGCGGAAGATTGATCGGTTGGTTTTGATGTGCCGCCATTGCAAGTTCTGGTATGGCGGCGACGCCTCGCAGGGCGTAGCCGCCATACACGCCCTATTTTGCTAAAAGAATTGTCAGATCCTGCGTTCCTGTTGGCGCATTCAAATCCTTCACAACAACTCTTTGATCCTTCGAGGCTGGACGAACAACTCGCGCTAGGGCGATCGCGTTTCGTATCGCCGCAGAGCGGGTCTTCACATTGAAGAATTCTTTCAATTCGTCAATTGCTGCTTCCGTTGCGGGATCAATCTCAAATGTCACTTGCGCCATTTCTGCCTCTCCTGTTCATCTACCTACCTAGATACCTGTGATCGCATCCTAATCGTGCATTGGCCTATCCAAGTACACAGGCAGTCGACTCTCACCCGACACAGGCATATCCTTTTGATTTTCGTGGCGAGACCCGGAATCCACACTATCAACGCTACACGCGCCCCTAAACCTAGGATGTCACTTGGTATGGTGGAGAAAGGCCATGGAACCGCAGGTCTTTAGCGATGCGATCCCTAAACACGACTCCCCACATTGGCACTTCGGACCCTGCCGCTGCCATTCATGTAACGCTACATAGGGTTAATAAATCATTAAGTCAAGGGTTTTTCATCCAAATATGGTGAACTTTCCCATTGTGAATCACCCCCGAATGATCTACCGTTCAGCCATTGTCACATTAGCGTATGTGCGTTCGGGCGAACATCTCCCCGCTGCCAGGGCCAATACCGCCGAGGCCATATTTGACCCTCCGTCCGACTCTCGCCGAAGAGGAGGTCATTCTCGCCACAGGGGGGAATGGACGTCGGGTGATTCTGCGAGGCGTCGCAGCGAGCAGTTGGCGTCATAGTTACAAGAAGTCCGAGTCGATCGTTTTCGGGGTGGCGTGGCGTGCCATGGTTACGCGTATTGCTCGACGCCTTGCAGACGTTGACGAGTTGAACCTTAGCACGTATTGGATTCCTTTCATAGATAAAGAAACCGGCGAACCCTTTGAGGAAGTTGCGTACGTGCTACCTGGGCAATTGAACGCTGTGATTCAAATTGAGGAATCTGATGTTGTAATTATATATGTGACTGACCTTGTCAGATTGCAATCTCTATATTCAAGGTCAATAAGCGTGCACTGAGAGGGATGACGATCTAATTAGTATTATGAAATCTATAATAAGGCGACAGCAGGCCACATGACATGGCCTATACAGAAAATAAATTTTCCCATTGTTCTAGAAGAACTTGAGACACCGCGGTCCTGTGCGATCCGGTCAGTGCCGGAAATGCCTCATCCCGGTGAACACCATCGCCGCGCCGGCTTGGTCGGCGGCGGCGATGACTTCCGCGTCGCGCACCGATCCGCCCGGCTGGATGACCGCGGTCGCGCCGGCCTCGATCGTCGCCATGAGGCCGTCGGCGAACGGGAAATAGGCGTCGGAGGCGACGACCGAGCCTTTCGTCTTCGGCTCCGGCCAGCCAGCGATGGCGGCCGCCTCCTTGGCCTTGCGCGCGGCGAGGCGCGCCGAGTCGACGCGCGACATCTGCCCCGCGCCGATTCCCACGGCAGCGCCGTCACGCGCGTAAACGATGGCGTTTGACTTCACGTGCTTGCCGACCCGCCAGGCGAATGTGAGGTCCGCCATCTCGCTTGAGGTCGGGGCGCGTTTGGTCACGACTTTCAGCGCCGAGCCATCGAGGGCGCCGTTGTCGCGATCCTGGACCAGGAGGCCGCCGGCGACCGACCGCACCGCAACGGTCGGCGCGCCCGCGTCGGGCAGCGCGCCGGCGATCAGCAGCCGCAGGTTCCGTCTCGCCGCCACGATCGCCACCGCCTCTTCGTCCGCCTCCGGCGCGATGATGACCTCGGTGAAGATCTCGACGATCTTGCGCGCGCTTGGCCCGTCGAGCCGCCGGTTGAGCGCGATGACCCCGCCGAAGGCCGAAACGGGATCGCAGGCAAGCGCCTTCTCGTAAGCCTCGACAAGCGTTGCGCCGACCGCGACGCCGCACGGGTTGGCGTGCTTGATGATCGCCACGGCGGCGCTTTCTTCCGGGTCGAATTCGGCCACGAGCTCATAGGCCGCGTCGGTGTCGTTGATGTTGTTGTAGGATAGCTCCTTGCCCTGGACCTGGCGCGCGGTCGCCACCCCCGCGCGCGTCTCGGCGGTGAGGTAGAGCGCGGCGCCCTGGTGCGGGTTCTCGCCATAACGCAGCGCGCCGAAGCTTTGATGCAGTACACCGCCGAAGGCGCGCCATTTCGGCGCGGGCTCGCCGATCTCCCGCGCCAGCCAGTTCGAGATCGCGGCATCGTAGACCGCGGTCCGGGCATAGGCCTTCTGCGCCATCCGGCGGCGGAAGGCGAGGCTGGTCGCCCCCGAATTGCGGCGCAATTCTCCGATCAAAGCCGGATAGTCGTCGACGTCGACGATCACGACCACATCGTTGTGGTTCTTGGCCCCGGCCCGGATCATCGCCGGGCCGCCGATGTCGATATTCTCGATCCTGTCCTCGAACGGGGCGGCTCCCCTCACTGTCGCCTCGAACGGATAAAGGTTGACGACCAGAAGGTCGATCGGGGCGATGTCGTTGGCGATCATCGCCGCCTGATGGGCCGGCTCGGAGCGGATCGCCAGCAGCCCCCCGTGCACACGTGGGTGGATCGTCTTGATTCGGCCGTCCATCATCTCGGGGAACCCGGTGATTTGCCCGACTTCGATAACCGCAAGACCGGCCCCGCTCAGGGCCGCCGCCGTGCCGCCGGTCGAGATGAGCTCGACGCCGCCTTCGGCGAGCGCGCGGCCGAGCTCAATGAGACCCGCCTTGTCGGAAACGGACAGGAGAGCCCGCCCGACCCTGACGATATCGGTTGCCATTGACGCTGACGTCCTACCGCGCTGCGTGGAGAGCCCTGTTGCGGCGCAATAGCACAGAGGAAACCGCGCAGGAACCGTCGGCGCTCAACAAATCGTTACGTTGATCGGCATTGTCTTTCGCCTGGCCCTCCTTACCTAGATGGCACGGGCCGGAAAGCGACCCAGCTTTTTGAGGAGCTCCCGATGGTTAAGTCAATTGCCTTGATTGTTGTTGGCGCGGCGCTCGTGCTTTCGCCGGCTGCGGCCTTCGCCGAGCAGGGCACATCGTCATCCTATGGCAGCGTCGGCTGGGGCCCGCATATCCCCACCCAGTCGCTGACACCGTTCGACCGGAACTGGAATCACGCCAATCAGTCCAAGTACCAGGCTCAGGACAGCGCCGAATGGCTTCGGCAGCATGGAAAGAGCCCGTTCCCGTTCTAAGGATCTGATCTTGACGGGCGAGTTAAAGGATCGGCCGCAGCTCCCTCGCTGCGGCCGAAACTTTTCCCACTTCGCCGGTTGGCAGATCGAATACCTGGCGATCATTGGGTGTTTCCGGCTGGATGGGCGATTGCCGACGGCCGGAAGGCCACTGAAACTTGGGAAGCATCGATGTTCAAGACCATAGTCCTGGTTGGCGTCAGCGCCGCTCTCGCTCTCCTCCCGGCCGCAGCGCTTGCCCAGCAGGGCACGTCGTCTTCCTACGGCACCGTCGGCTGGGCCCCGGTGATTCCGACGCAGTCGCTCACCAACAAGGAGCGCGCCTGGAATCATGACAATCAGGCCCGATACGAGTCCGAAGACGCCGCGGAATATCTGCGCGTGCACGGGAAGAGCCCGTTCTCGTTCTTCTGACCCGCCTGCGCCGCCCTCCTCAGCCCGACCTGATCAGCCGCGCTGCGAAAAATCCGTCGAGCCCTGACCGCCTCGGATTGTCGCTCCAGAGATGGCACGGCAGCGTCCGCAGGTCTCCCGCCGGCGTAAGGCACTCACTGAGGCCACCGATCTCTTCGGCCGCGACAGGCAGGCGCCGCACGTCCGGATTGCGGCGGAGCAGGGCGGCGATCTGGGCTTCGCCTTCTTCAGGCTCGAGCGAGCACACACAGTAGACGATCGCCCCGCCGGGCCGCGCGAGCGCGACCGCTTTGTCGATGAGCTGCGCCTGCAGCCTGACGAGCGGCGGAAGGTCGCCCGGACGCTTGATCCAGGCGACATCGGGATGGCGGCGGATGGTGCCGGTCGCCGTGCAGGGGGCGTCGAGCAGCACGGCGTCGAATGGCTTGGCCTCGAAGGCGAGCGCGTCGGCGACGACAATCTCGGATGCAAGCCGCAGGCGCTCAAAATTGGCGGCGAGCAGCTTGAGGCGCTCAGCCGACCGGTCGACCGTCGTCACCTCGGCGCCTGCCGCGGCGAGTTCGGCCGCCTTGCCGCCCGGCGCGGCGCAGAGATCGACGATCCGCATGCCCGCGCCGGGCCGAAGGAGCCGCGCCGGCAGCGCCGCGGCGGCGTCCTGCACCCACCATTCTCCCTCCGTATAACCCTCGAGTTCGGCGACCGGTTGATGCGTGTCGAGCCGCACCGACCCGGTCGGCAGCGCGATTCCGCCGAGGCGCTGAGCCCACCCGGAAGGATCGCTCTTGACGCTGATGTCGAGCGTCGGCTCCGAACCATGCGCTGCGGCGATGGCGCGCGCGACGCGCTCGCCGTAAGCGATGCGCCAGCGCTGGGCGAGCCAGGCGGGCGTATCGTCGTCGAGCGGATCGGAGCTTGCGAGGATTTCGTCGCGCTCGCGGGCGATCGACCGCAGCACCGCGTTGGCGAGCGCGGCAAACGGCGCGCTGGCCGGGTCGGCGCGCGCCGCCTTGACCGCAAGGTCGACGGCGGCATGATCGGGCGTATCGAGGAACAGGATCTGCGCCGCGGCGACGATCAGCGTCCATTCGAGGGCGCCGCCGCGTTTGGGCATCCCCTTCTCCATCCGCCGCGCCAGCGCCTTGCGGATGGCGCCGAGCCGCCGCAAGGCGACGGTTGCGATCGAGCGCGCCAGCGCCTGGTCTCGGGCGTCGAGGCCGCCCGCGCGCGGCTGAGCGCCGGCGGCGAGCCGCTCGTCGAGCGGGCGCGCTTGCGTCAGCGCTTCGCCGACCGCGCGCGCCGCCGCGACCCGCGCCGCCAAGCCAGGCGGCGCCGGCGGTTCCCGATGGCCGGGATGAAACCCGCGCGATTGTCGCGCCAAACGACCCTCACCTCGAATCAAAATTGCCGGCCGCCCGGCCCAAGTCTATACGCGAAATCGGCGACGACCTTGCATCAGGCCGTCGGACTGCGGGCTGCCTATATGGCAGGGCAAATACAACGTTGGAGGCGAGCACGGTCATGAACGTCAAGGCTCCCGGACCGGTTCCCCGCCCGGCGGCAGAGGCGTCGGCTCCCGATCGCAGCCTGCCGCCAGCGGCTCTTCGCGCGCTCGCGGAGGCGGCGGCGCGGCGCGCCGAGATCAAACCGGCGCCCCCACGCGAGCTCAACGGGCGCGGCGGCCGCGATCCTGTGCGCTATGGCGACTGGGAAGTGAAGGGTCTGGCGAGCGATTTCTAGAGCAAGCTGGCATTACGCGGGTCCCCGTTCACGCCGCGCCGCGCGGGGACCGGCCGAACGACGGAGGGAAGAGCGCAGCGCAGCCAGTCTCAGTCGTTCGTAACCCTCACCCATTCACGCGCGCTGCCGCCTTGTCGTAGAAGAGAGGCACCGTGACGGTCACCGGAATTGCGCCGCGCCGCATCGGAACGTTGAGCTTGGTCCCGATGCGCGAGCGCCCGGCGGCGACGAGCGCGAGCGCGATCGAGCGGCCGAGCGTTGCGCTTGCGTAGGACGAGGTGACATGGCCGAGCGCCGGCGTGCCGGTCGGCGGCTTGGCGCTCTCCGTCACCTGCGCGCCCTCTTCGAGCACGATCGCCGGATCGTCGGTCAACAGCCCGACCAGTTGCTTGCGATTCGCCGCCAGCATGTCGGGGCGGACGAGCGAGCGCTTGCCGACGAAATCCTTCTTCGTTTTCCCGATCGCCCAGTCGAGGCCGAGGTCGGCGAGCGTCACCGTGCCGTCGGTCTCCTGGCCTACGATGACGAAGCCTTTCTCGGCCCGCATCACATGCATGGATTCGGTGCCGTAAGCGCAGCCGCCGCGCTTCTCGACCTCGCGCCACGCTGCTTCCCAGACCGCGCGGCCGTAGTGCGATGGCACGTTGATCTCGTAACCGAGCTCGCCGGTGAAGCTCACCCGCATGAGGCGCGCCGGAACGCCGCACGCGCGGACCTCGCGCACGGCCAGATGGGCAAAAGTCTCGTTGGCGAGATCGACGCCCTCGATCAACGGCGCGACGCATTCGCGCGCCTTCGGCCCCTGGACCGCGATCGTCGCCCATTGCTCGGTCGTCGACGTGAGCCAGACCTTGAGATCGGTGAACTCGGTCTGGAGATAGTCTTCCATCTGCGCGAGCACATGCGGCGCGCCGCCGGTCGTCGTCGTCACGTGGAAGCGGTCGGGCTTGAGGCGCGCGATCACGCCGTCGTCCATGAGAAAGCCGGCTTCGTTCAGCATGAGGCCGTAGCGGCAGCGACCGACTTCGAGCTTCTGGAATGCATTGGCGTACATGCGCTCGAGGAAGACCGCGGCGTCGGGGCCGACGACCTCGATCTTGCCGAGCGTCGAAGCGTCGAACAGGCCGACGCTCTGCCGGGTCGTGCGGCATTCGCGCGCGACCGCGTCGTGCATCGATTCGCTGCCGCGGGCGAGGTACCAGGCGCGCTTCCATAACCCAACGTCCTCGAACTTGGCGCCGTTTTCGGCCGCCCAGTCGTGGATCGGCGTGCGGCGGATCGGATCGAAGAGGTCGCCACGCGCTGGGCCGGCGAAGACGCCGAAGGTGACCGGCGTATAGGGCGGACGGAAGGTGGTGAGGCCGACCTCGGGGACAGGCTTCGCCAGCGCATGGGCGGCGATCGCGAGCGCGTTCATGTTCGAGAGCTTGCCCTGGTCGGTCGCCATGCCGGTCGTGGTGTAGCGCTTGATGTGCTCGATCGAGCGCATGCCCTCCTGCACCGCGAGGCTCACGTCCTTAGAACAGACATCGTTCTGAAAATCGACGAAGGCCTTGGCGCGGCGATCGGTGCGCAGCGGCGGCGCGGCTGCGACAAGCGCCCTCTGCGCTGGGGGAGAACCGCTGACATTAGCGCCCGTAGTAGGCTGTCGAAAAAAGGGCTCGCCTCCCGCCCCCCCTGTGGGGGCGGGCCGGGGTGGGGGGTCGCGCGGATGGTCGAGATTATCGAATGCGCCACGCGCTGATCCCCCGGGACTGCGCGACCCCTCTCCTCGATCCTCCACCGCAAGGGGGGAGGAAGAAGGCCCCGGCGACGGAAACGCGCCGCTCACGGCGTAGACCCGCGCGGCCGGCGCGTCGAACCCTGCTCCTGCCGCCGCGGCGCGGCCCGCTGCATCCCCTTCCGCGAACGCCGCGGCGAGATCGAAGGTCGCGTTGCAGGCGCCCGCCGACCGCTCGCGCTGCGCCGACGCGCCGGGCCTGAAAACTTGCAGCGCGTCGTTGAAAACGAGCTTGCCGCGCGATTGCGAGAAGAGGTGCACGGACGGCGTCCATCCGCCCGACATCAGCAGCGCGTCGCAGGCGACAGTGCGGCTCGCGCCGGCAACCTTCAGGCGCACACCCTTGACGCGAAGCCGTCCGTCGACGCCGTGGATCTCGGCCCCTGCCGCAACCTCGACGCCGGCGGCGCGCGCCGCTTCCGCCAGCCGCCCATTCTCATCCGGGCGCAGATCGGCGATCACCGCTACCTCGACGCCGGCTTCCTTGAGCTCGAGCGCAGCGCGATAGGCGCTGTCGTGCGACGTCGCGACGACGACGCGCTCGCCGACCCTGACGCCATACTGGCGCAAATAGCGCCGCGCCGAATCGGCGAGCATCACGCCCGGACGGTCGTTATCCGGAAACACCAGCGGGCATTCGATCGCGCCGGCCGCAAGCACAACCTCGCGCGCGCGCGCTTGCCACAAGCGTTCGCGCGGCAAGTCGGGATCGGCGATCAGGTCGGCCTCCGCGATCCGCTCGTTCAAGGCGACGAAGTTCTGGGCGTAATAGCCGAACGCCTGCGTTCGCGTCATCACGCGCAGGTTTGGCCGATCTCGGAGCGCCGCGGCCGCTTTCGCCAGCCAATCGCGCGCCGGCGTCGACTCGATCCTGGCGTCGTTCTCGGCGAGGAGCGCGCCGCCGAGCCCGGGATATTCGTCGCACAGGATGACGCGAGCATCGCTCGCGCTCGCCGCCAGCGCTGCGGCGATCCCGGCCGGGCCGCCGCCGACGATCAGGACGTCGCAATGGGCGAACGTCCGCTGGTAGCGGTCGGGATCGGGCTCGCGGGGACCGACGCCTAGACCCGCCGCGCGGCGGATCGCCGGTTCGTAGAGATGCGTCCAGGCCCAGTTTTTGCCGAACAGGTTCGGACCCATGAACATCTTGTAGTAGAAGCCGGCGCCGAACAGCGGCGACAGGAGATTGTTGACGGCCCCGGCGTCGAAGGCGAGCGACGGCCAGCGATTCTGGCTCGAGGCGCTCAGTCCGTCATGGAGCTCAATCTGGGTTGCGCGCAGGTTGGGCGTGAACCTGCCGGGCCCGCGCGAGAGGGTGACGAGCGCGTTCGGCTCTTCCGCGCCGGCGCTGAGGATTCCGCGCGGCCGGTGATATTTGTACGAACGCGCGACGAGATGAACCCCGTTCGCGAGGAGCGCCGAGGCAAGCGTATCGCCCGCATAGCCCTGGTAGGCGGCGCCGTCGAACGTGAACGCGAGCGGGCGCGAGCGATCGACCGAGCCCAACCCGTCGACACGGAAAGGCTGGCTCATCCGCGTTGAGCCCCGTCGCCGGTGAGGTCGGGCCGCGCCTCGCCCGCTTTGTAGACCGCCAGGATCTTGTCGCTGACCGTGTCGCGCAGGCAGTTGAAGAAGCGGCCGCAACCGAACGCATGGCGCCAGCGTTCGGCGGCCACGCCCTTGGGGTTCGAGCGAAAAAAGAGGAAGTTCGCCCACTCGTCGTCGCTGAGCGCGCTTGGATCGGCGGGCCGGGCGATGTGGGCCTCGCCGCCGTAGCGGAATTCGACCTCCGGCCGCTCCATGCCGCAATAGGGACAAGCAATCAGCAGCATGACAGGCTCAGTGGGCCACTGCCGCCGCGGCGGCTTCGTCGATCAACCGCCCGGAGCGGAAGCGGTCAAGCGTGAAGGGCGCGGCGAGCGGATGCGGCTCGCCACGGGCGATCGTGTGCGCGAATACGTGGCCCGAGCCTGGCGTCGCCTTGAAACCGCCGGTCCCCCATCCGGAATTGACATAGAGGCCCGGGACCGGGGTTGAGCCGATGATCGGCGAGCGGTCGGGCGTCACGTCGACGATGCCGCCCCAGTTGCGCAGCATCCGCATCCGGCGCACAGCCGGGAAGAGTTCGCAGATCGCCTCGAGAGTATGATTGGCGATGTGCAGCCCGCCGGTCTGGGAATAGGAGATATAGGCGTCGGTGCCCGCGCCGATGACCAGCTCGCCCTTGTCCGACTGCGACATATAGGCGTGGATGGTGTTCGACATCACGACGCACGGCATCATAGGCTTGACCGGCTCGGACACGAGCGCCTGCAAGGGGTAGCTTTCGAGCGGCATCCTGACCCCGGCCATCGCCATCACCACCGACGTATGCCCGGCCGCGACGACGCCAACTCTCTTGGTCGCGATTGCGCCCCGCGTCGTCTCGACGCCTGAAACCGCGCCCGTAGCGTCGCGGCGGATCGCGGTCGCCTCGCAGTTCTGGATGATGTCGACGCCGCGCGCCGACGCCGCGCGCGCATAGCCCCAAGCGACCGCGTCGTGCCGTGCGGTGCCGCCGCGGCGCTGCAGCGCCGCGCCGACGACCGGATAGCGGATGTCGCGGGCGATGTTGAGCAGCGGGCAGAAGGCCTTTGCCGCCTCGGGCGACAGCCATTCGTTGTCGACGCCGGCGAGGCGGTTCGCGTGAACATGGCGCGTCCCGACCTGGACGTCATGCGTATTGTGCGCCAGCATCATGACGCCGCGCGGCGAATACATCACGTTGTAGTTGAGCTCCTGCGACAGGCCCTCCCAAAGCTTCAGCGCGTGATCGTAGAGCGCGGCCGATTCTTCCCAGAGGTAGTTGGAGCGGATGATGGTGGTGTTGCGCCCGGTATTGCCGCCGCCGAGCCAGCCCTTTTCCAAGACCGCGACATTGCTGAGGCCGTGCTCCTTGGCGAGGTAATAGGCGGTGGCGAGCCCGTGCCCGCCCGCGCCGATGATGACGGCGTCATAAGATCCCTTCGGCTCCGGGTTGCGCCATTGCTCGGGCCAGCCGGAATTGTGCTTGAGAGCCTGCAACGCCACATTGGCAAAGGAAAAACGCACCCGACGCGCCCCGAGGTGGAACAGGAGGCGACGATTGCCCGCATCGGCGCGCAATAGCGAGAATAATTTCGCGGCGGCGGTGAAACTTTCTTGCTTTGGCCTCCGCCGGGACGTCTCAGTCAATTCGACGTGAGCGGCGCCGATAGCTCGATCAGGGGGTGACGTCCCGCGCTAGGACTGCTATGGTTGAGGGAGCCCGGAGAAGCCGGGTCCGGAAACGCGCGTGAAGGAGAATGCAATGAGCTGGACTGCTCCTATCGTTGTCGAAATCTGCGCTGGCATGGAAGTCACGGCTTATCTCAGCGCCGAAATGTGAGCGCCTGCCGGCGCTTCCGCCCATTCGCGGAGCGCCGGAAATTCTTCCTGATACGATGTCGACGGCGCGCTGCGCCGTCTTTTTTGTGCGCGCGCTTCTGCCGACGGGCGTGCGAAGGACGAGCGTTCAGCTCAAACCTCCTCGATTCGGTCCTTTCGGCCAATATTGATTGCTGCGGAGGCTCATTTCGCCGAATGCGAGGCGAGTCGGCCGTCCGGAAAATCCGAGCGAGTCAACGCGCACAGCCGACCAGATCCTGGTCCTCGATCGAGAATGGCTTGCCTGCCTCGATCCGCAGCGCCTTCGCCATGCATACTCGTCCGTCGGCGAGGGTGAGCCGCGCGTCATAGGCGCCCGTCGTCACGCCGGTCACCTTCACCCGTTCGTCATGGTCAACGGCGCCGTCGGGATCGTTGGCGCATTGATTGGGGCCGAAGGCGGACGTGCCGGCAGGCGCAAGCTCGAGCGATTTGACGGTCGAGCTGGTCAGATTCCAGAAGCGCGTATCTTTCGCCGCCGCCGGTCCGGCAAAAATGATCGCCGCGACGCCAAGCAGAACTGCAAATTTCATCATGCCTCCCTGGCGCAGGCGCCGAACGGATCGTTGTCCCGGCCGCGGCCGGGACAACGATCGAAAGCGACCTCGAACGCAACCGCTTCGGACCGCCGACGAAAGAAGACGGAGCCAGCCGGCATCCGACAGCGTGGCATTGTCAAAGAGCGCCACCCCGCCTGACACTCACAGGCCGGCAAATATTGTGAAAATCGGGCGGTTATACAGTAAATTTAAAGCCGCTAGCGCGAGCAAAAGAGCTTATGCCAAGCATATGCCCTGAACGATTGTCATGACGCGAGATCAAAAGTCCAAACTGATGTTGCGCCGCACACGTCGCAATGTGACAATTCGTTGACGTTGCGCTGTCTAAACATTGACCATTCGAAAATTGAAAGAATTTTTTTCTCCGATGACACGCTGAGAACAAATTCGCTCGTCATAACCCGATGGCGCATCCGCGCTGCGAGAGGAGGCCGCCTTATGATCGTGCGAGAGATCGTCCTGACGTGCTCCAATCCTCATGTTGCGCGCGCCGCGGTGCTTTCGATCGGCGGCGATTTCGCCCGCCGCTTTTCCTGCGACGCGGCCAAGCGCAACCTGACGAGCGGCGTCTTCGCCGCCGATCTCGTTCGCCGCTTCTCCCGCCAGGCTGGGCACTGCGACTGGGAGGGCGTGGGCCAAGCCGCGCGCGGCGCCGACCAGCCGATCCTCTCAGGGCTAAAGTATATTCTGGATCGGGTCCGCGAGCTCGACGAAGACGATGGCGACCCGGTTGAAGACTGGCGAGCGCCCATGCCGTCGTTCTTCCTGTGCGAAGCCTGGCGGCACTGAACCCTGTAGGGCCGGGTCGCTGACCTGGGCTGGCGGGCTCAACGAGGCCGCCCTACAATACGCGCCCTACAATGCTCCCTCGCTCGTGAACGCCCCCGGCGAGGCGCACAATTCGCGCCATGTATCTCGGGATCGACTGCGGCACCTCAGGGCTCAAGGCGCTCTTGACGGACGAGGGCGGCGCGCCGGTCGCGAACGCCCAGCGCGCCTATTCGCCCGATCGTCCTCGTCCCGGCTGGTCGGAGCAGGATCCGGACGTCTGGGCAGCCGCCATGGCGGGCGCGATAGCGGATCTCAAGAATTCCGCTGGCAAGACACTCGCGGGCGTTAAGGCGATCGGCTTCTCAGGCCAGATGCATGGCGCGGTCCTGCTCGACCGCGCCATGAAGCCGGTCCGCCCCGCGATCCTCCACAATGACGGCCGCGCCCATCGCGAGGCGCAGGAGCTCGCCTCCGATCATCCGCGGCTCGCTGGCGTCGTCGGGGTCAAGCCAATGCCCGGCTTCACCGGGCCGAAGCTCAAATGGATCGCCCGGCATGAGCCGGATCATCGCCGCCGGACCGAGCGGCTCCTGTCGCCGAAGGACTATTTGCGCCTGAAGCTTGGCGGCGAACTCCTGACCGACATGAGCGACGCCGCCGGCACGTGGCTCCTCGACGAGGCGGCGCGGGCCTGGTCGGCGGAAGCGTTCCTGGCTTGCGAGGCCGATCCCGCCTGGGCGCCGCCTCTGATCGAGGGGACGGCCCGGGCTGGCGGCGTTAGTCCCGCGGCCGCCGATACGTTCGGCCTGCCGCGCGGCGCCGTGCTGGCCGCGGGCGGCGGCGACTCCGCCGTGGGAGCGATCGGCCTCGGCGCGATCGCGTCCGGCGAAGCGTTCATCTCGCTCGGCACCGCGACCCAGCTCATCGTCGCGACCAGCCGCTATTTGAGCGCCCCCGAAAAGCTCGTCCACAGTTTTGCTCATGCGCTGCCGGGCCGCTGGTACGCGATGGCGGCGATGCTCAACGGCGCGGGCGCGCTGGCTTTCGCCGGGCGACTCCTTGGCGCGCCGCCGGAGACGCTCGAGCGCGAGGCGGCGGCGGACTACCCTGGGCCGGGGCCGCTTCTTTTCCTTCCCTATCTTTCTGGCGAGCGCACGCCGCTCGACGACCCTTATGCGCGCGGCGTGGTGTTCGGGCTGAGCGAAGCGAGTTCGCGCGCCGACGTCGCCCGCGCGGTGATGGAGGGCGTTGCGCTGACGCTCGCCGAGGCCCGCGACTGCCTCGCCGCCGCAGGCGCCGCGATCGAACGCGTCGGCCTCATTGGCGGCGGCGCGAAGAGCGGTTTATGGACGCGGATGATCGCAGCGGCGACCGGCTTGACCGTCGTCCGCATGAAGGGCGGCGAAACCGGCCCGGCCCTCGGGGCGGCGCGCCTCGCACGCATGGCCGCGACCGGGGAGCCGCCCGAGGTCGTCTGCCGGCCGCCGGAAATCGCCGATGTGACGGAGCCCGAGCCGAAGCTCGCGGCGATGTTCGCGAGCCAGCGCGAGCGTTTCAAGGCGCTTTATTCGGCGGTGAAGCCCGAGTTTCGGCGCTAGCTAGAGAAGAGGACTTACGGTGAGGAGGATCTTGTGCGGTCATTCGTCGCAAAGGCATCACCTGAAGCTAGAGCGGTTTCCGGCCGGGTTGAATCGAGTTCCCAACGCACTGAAAATGTGATTCTTAAGGCGCGCCGAATCGGAGGCGGCGCGGGATGGGGCCTTTGTCGGGGGATTTGCGCAAGCGGGTGGTTTCGGCGGTTCACGAGGACGGCATGAGCTGCCGTGCGGCGGCGCGGCGGTTCGGGGTGAGCTTTTCCAGTTCGATCCGTTGGGTGGCGGCGTTGCGCGAGCGCGGCAGCTACGCGCCGCTGCCAATGGGCGGCGACACGCGTTCACAGCGCCTCGAGGCGCACGCGGATTTTCTTCTTGGCCTTCATCGGCGCGAGCCTGACCTTACGCTCAACGAAATCTGCGACCGTCTGGAGCTTGGGCGAGGTGAGAAGGTGTCGGCGTCGATGATCTGGCGCTTTTTCGATCGCCGCGACATCACGTTCAAAAA
>Ga0335076_10003486_pt1 | contig 15835 bp, 6 predicted proteins | sample Lox_Sample_25_FD_206717 | JGI IMG/M metagenome (GOLD analysis project Ga0335076, IMG submission 206717) | Soil microbial communities from Loxahatchee National Wildlife Refuge, Florida, United States - Lox_Sample_2.5 | ecosystem: Environmental > Terrestrial > Soil > Wetlands | place: USA: Florida...
CGATGGGTCCAGGCGGATATCTGGCGCCGACCGGCAAGGTGAACGGCGCGATCAAGTGCCAACAGATTTCGGGTGGTGACGGTTTCGCCACCATGGGCGACGGCACGCAGACCTACCTGTTTGCCTTCGGGCCGCTATCAGGGTTGTCCAATATTGCCAACGGGCAGCCTGGCACCGTATTCCCACACGAATTCAACGGGCTTTTCCCGGGGACGCTGATGCCGGGCGATCCCGCGACCGCCAACTTATTGACGGCGAACAGCTGGCCTGGAGGCTTCCCGAACTCCGCGCTTCCGACCGGCGGGTTCAATTGGAATGGCGCTGTCGGTCTGACGCAGGATCTCGATTGCCTTGCAGAACCAGCTTGCGCCACAACCATTCCCAGCAACGGCATCGACGGCCACGTGGATCCCCGGCCGATCATGGATGTTGGCGTAATGAACGGCAACATCCCGGCGCCGTTGATGGCGGTGGACGAAGACGACGAGTTCTTCCTGACACTTACCAACGTCGGTCAGGTGATGCGACCCGACCTGTTCGAGCAGCACACCGTCCACTGGCACGGCTATCCCAACGCCTCGGCGTTCTATGACGGCGTGCCCGACGCCTCCGTCGCCATCAACATTGGCGGCAGCTTCACCTACTACTATCTCGCCGCAGATGCCGGCACGTACTTCTGGCATTGCCACATTACCCCGCCGGAACACTTGCAGATGGGCATGGTGGGGCAACTCTACGTTCGGCCTCGGCAGAACCGTTGGACGCAGGGCGCCGTCTACGCGGGCCTTGTGGCTCAACAAGGTGATCTACGGACGGCTTGCCGCAGACCCTTGGACAGCGTGTTACCGACCGTCGGGGCTTCGCCGGACATTCTGTGCAGCAATCCGTTGCCTGCCGCCCCGGGATCAGGACCCAACGCCAGCAACGACGGCACCAAGAAGTATGCCTACAACGACGGCGACGGATCGACGCAGTACGACGTTGAATATCCTCTGCAGATTCACGGCTTTGATCCCAACTTCCACTTTGTGGGCATGACCTTCAACCCCGAAGGTTTCACGGAAATGAAGGACAAGTATTTCCTGCTGAACGGGCGCAGTTATCCCGACACGGTGACACCTGGTCCGCTGATGACCCAGACGACAGACGGCTTGGTGCATTTCTCACAGCCTCTGCCCTCAATCATCACGATTCCGGCCGGCCGCAGGGCACTCCTGCGCATCTCGAGCCTCGACGTGACGGAGTTCCAGACACTTGCTTCCCTCGGCATCCCCATGCAGGTCATCGCTCTCAATGCCAAGCTGCTGCGCGATCAAGGCGGCAACAATCTGTACTACACGACCAACTCCATCACCCTCGGCGGAGGCGAGTCGCTGGACGTGATTCTGGATGCCAGCGACACGAAATACCAGCCCGGCCAGGTTTTTTACCTCTACACCAGCAATCTCGACCACCTGTCGAATGATGCTGAGAACTTCGGCGGGTTGATGACCGAAGTTCGGATTGTCCAATAGGAGAGCCGCGATGACCACGATGACAAAGAACACAGCGATGTCGATCTCACGACTGCTCCTGCTGGTAGTGCTGTTTGCTTCGGCCGTTTACGCATCGACGCCCGGAGTCAGCGGCACGGCATTCAACTTGTCGGCAAGACCGGCCTTCGTCTCGCAGCCAGATGGCGCCATGGTTTATTCGTGGGGCTACTCGTGCGACACCGGCGGGTCGGCCGTGCCTTTTGACCCAGGGACCGCTTGTAGCGGCACGATGCAGGTTCCTGGCCCCACGCTGATCGTTCACGCACCGAGTTCTGGGACCACCACGGTGAGCGTAACCCTGACAAACAATCTTCCTGCGGCTGCAGGGAACACTTCGATCTTGTTTCCCGGGTTCCTGGTTTCGACATCAGGCGGCGTAGCGGGGCTTTTGACGCAAGAAGCCGCGCCTGGCAACCCAGTTACTTATACCATTACGATTCCCTACACGGCGGCGGGCACGCACGCTTACTACAGCGGAACGCAAGGCGATCTGCAGGTGGAGATGGGCCTGTACGGCGCCATCGTTGTGATCCCTTCCAGCGTTCCGAGCGCTTGCACATCCGGGATTCACGCCACGAATAAAATGGCGCAAGGCGTCCACCTGGAAACCGACTTCCGGCTGGCCGCGGCAGCGTACAACCATATCGGCGCGTGTTATGACCGCGAGTATATCTTCCAATTTTCCGAAATCGATCCGCGGATTCACCGCCAGGTTGAAGAACAGTTGGCAACTATCAGTTCCTGCGTGCCTTCGGCAACGGTCGTCTGCCCGAGCTCACTGAACGTAGCTACGGAGCCGTATGTTCCGGCGTACTTCATGGTCAACGGACGTTCCATGCCCGACCTGATGGACGCCAACTACACGGCGCAGTATCCGCACCAGCCTTACAACGGCAACCCGCACATGCATCCGGGCGAACTCGTGCTCCTCCGCATCGTCGGACAGGGGCACTGGCAACATCCGTTCCACGAGCACGGCAACCATGTCCGTGTTCTGGCGCGCGACGGCAATCTAATTACCAGCACGAGCAATCCGGACATCAACCTTGCTGGTCCGCTCCTCTTTACCACTACCACCACTCCCGGACAAACGATCGACGGGATTTTTTACTGGACGGGTAAAGGTCTGAACTGGGATGCGTTCGGACACCACGGAGCACTCGGAGATGCAGCGTACGCTGCGTGCACGCCCGATGACAACGGCTACAACACACTCGGCAATTCCTACCAGGCGATCAACTATTTCGAGTGGTGCCAGGACCACAACAAGCCTTTGCAGGCAACACCGGTGGGTGATGTCCCTGGCGGCGGTCCCGCAACTTTGCCCGATCCCAACATTTTTGCGAATGGTGCCTGGTACGGCGGCAGTCCTTACCTCGGTCCCAACGCAAACGTCCGCGCCGTCGGTTCGACGGGAACGACGCCTCCGTCGGGCACCGTCGGAAATTCACCGTCGGAAGAAGCCGGCTTTGCTTTCATGTGGCACTCGCACAATGAGCGCGAGATCACTACCAACAACATCTTCCCGGGCGGAATGATGATGATGATGCTCGTCGATTCCCGGGAATTTGTTATTGACGAAACGCGATAACCGAGGAGAACAGCGATGCGATCCAACTATCTCAAAATCCTGAAGGCAGCGGTTCTGGCGATCACGGTTCTCCTCCTTGGAGTGTGTGGCGCCTCAGGGCAAACGGTTGTGAATTTGACGGCCGCGCCCACCAACACCACCACGCCGGACGGCAATGTTGTCCCGATGTGGGGCTATACCTGCGGCACGGTCGGTGACAGCTGCAAACCGTTGCGCGCAGGCGCGGGATGGTCGCCCGTGGTGATCACCGTCCCGTACTCTGGGACGTCGACATCGCTCACGGTTAATTTGACGAACAACTTGACGTTCCTAAACGGAAATAGCGTACCGACTTCGCTGACAATCGTCGGCCAGTTGGGCGGCGGCTTGGGAACAACCGCGACTTCCACGCCAAGCCCGGCCCACGGCACGCAGGGCGCCACGTGGCCGGTTGGGGATCCGAGTGCCTCGGATATCACAACTTTAAATACTCCCCCACCTCAGGGGGCGCGCGTACAGTCGTTCTCGACGGAAGTCGCGGCTGGGGCAACCACCAGCCTGACCTGGACCGGGGTGCGGCCTGGAACCTATTTGTTGGAGTCCGGCACACATCCGTCGATCCAGGGCCCGATGGGTCTATACGGAATTGTGGTGGTTACCACCGCGCCGACGGTGGATTCCACGACCGGCGCAGTGACCGCGTCCGGCACGGCATACCCGGCAGTGGGCAGTATCCCAGCGGTGACCTACAACGCGGACGTGAATCTACTACTTAGCGAAATTGATCCGGTTCAGAACAACGCGGTAAATACTGCCGTGAATACGTCCGGATTCAGCGAGACCGCCGCGTGGTCAGGTCAGTCCGGTGCGTGCGGCGATCCTACGGTGCACACGTGCTATCCGCCAGCGGTGAATTATTCGCCCCGGTATTACGTCATCAACGGCGTTGGATTCAACCGAGGCAATACGGCAGCGTCGCTGTTCAATCCGTCTACCAATGCAACTAGCGGCAATGTTTTGGTGCGCTTCGTGAACGCCGGCCTGCGTATGCACGTTCCTTCCATCGTCGGGGCCACTACGGGCGCTTCGGTTCCCGGACTTGGATTGGTCGCGGAAGACGGCAATCCGCTGCCCGGCACAACGCGAGTGCAGAATGAAGTGTTCCTGGCGGCGGGAAAGACCTACGACGTGATGATCAACGTGGGCGCGTCTGTCCTGCCAGTGTATGACCGCGCACTGGGATTGTCGGCGAACGCCACGGCGCGCGATGCGGGCATGCTCGCCTACATCGGGCCTGCCGGATCGACGCCGCCCGTTTCGAACGTCCCGGTGACCGCTGTCAACCACATTTTCTATTGCGTTGCCGGCACGTCTCTGACCGTGTCCGATCCGTCTCGGGGCGTCCTTGCAGGTGCTTCAGGTGCGAACGGGGCGGTGCTTCAAGGCAACCCCGCGAACCACACGCTGGCTCCGTTCGGTGTCGGAGCGGGAACGGACTCGCTCACGCTGAATCCAGATGGCACCTTTACTTACACTCAGGCCGCGGCGAATACCACCTGCGGCGGCACGTTCACTTTCGCGGTGAACGGCGGCGCGAGCACAGCCACCGCCACGATCACGCAGTGCGACGCTGGCAGTGCTTGTGCGGCCCTCGGTGGCCCTCCCACGGCAGTCGCTGACGCGTACAAGAGCACAGTGAGTCCCTCGGCCCAGGGCCCTGTTCGCTTCCAGATTGCTTCTCCAGGTGTCCTGGCGAACGATACCGATCCAGATGGCCATCCGCTCACTGCGGCTATCGCGGCATCGTGTAGCGGATGGGTAGGTACGGCGTTGAATTCGGCGGACGTGACGCTGAACAAGGATGGTTCGTTCAGCGCGAACGTTGCTACCGCGGGTGATCACTACTTCTGCTACAACGCGGTGAATTCGCAGAAGAGACCCAGCAATGCCGTCGCCGTCAACCTGAATTTCCCGATACCCAGCAATCTGGCAGTGACCGTCACCGGCGGGTTGGATAACGCTTCAATCTCTGACTATCGCTGGATTATTGAGGAAGACCGTACCATCTATACTGATCCCAAGTGTCAGGCGAATCCGCTGCCGCCCCCGCCCGCTTGCCCGACAGTGACGCCGTCCGGGGCACCGTTTAATGCCGGGACCAACTTCCACACTGCCTATATGCCGGTGGTAGCACAGGGTTGCACCGGAACAGTGTCTTGCGAAGACGGCCAGAAACTCCTGGGGCAGCCGGCCGCCTGCGACTTGGGCGACGGCATCTGCCGGACGGGAGTCTCCAGCAAGGCAATGACAGATCCCAGTCAAGTTGTGCTCGACCCGATGAAGCGGTATTACATTTCGGTCCTTCCAGGCGACGCCATGGATCCCGGCCACGCGATGGGCGGTGCCACGATTGCTGCGGGCCAGACGGCAGTCAACATCGTCGTGCAACCGCAATCGTTGCAGCCCTCCAAACTTTCCGTGTTCGTCTTCCAAGACGATCACCCGCTCAATGGCGAGCATGATGCTAGCGGCGGTATCGATACTCTGTCTCCCAACGAACCGGGTTTGGGCGGATTCAACATCACGATTCTCGATCTCGTTGGCCAGTCGGGTGATTCGGCGGGGCAGCTGACCTACGATGAGTTTGGTCAACCACTGTCGAACGCCTTGGCCGGAACCAAAGATCCAAACAATCCCAACGTCGATGCATGTCCCATTACATCGAATCCCACCACCGGATTCGACGGCGCGACAAGTCCAACCGGTATCACCGGCGTAATCCCCGTCTGTCCGAAGTACGAATCGGATGGAAAGACGCTTTCGCCTCTGGCTGGTCAAGCGGTGGTGGCGAACTTGCCACCCGGACGTTATGGCATCGTTGCGACGCCGAGCGCCGACCGCATCGCGCGCGGGGAAGAGTGGCTCCAGACCAACACGCTGGATGGCGGCAAAGACCTCGAAGCATTCCTAAAGGCGGGCGAGCCTGCTTACTTCCAGGAGTTCGGTCCTGCGGGGTATCACGTCTCGATGGGCTTCGCCAATCCGAAATGGATTAGTGACGCCGGAGTTGCGCTCCGCAACGCCCTAAACGGACAGACATTTCACAACGTGACGGGCACGGTAGCCGGCGCGCGCATGAGCCGTCCCTCCGACGAGCGGCTGTACAGTTCCGGCACCCGCGACATCTACGGCTACACCCAGTGCTACGTCAGTTTGGGCAGCCCGGATGGCGCGGACTTCACCTTCAGCAAGTGCAACGACGATGGCACCTTCACGCTTACCGGCGTTCCCGATGGCGACTGGCGAATGACGGTCTTCGATCAGTGGAACGACCAGATCGTTGATGGCATTACCACGCCCGTACGCGTGGCCGGCGGCACCGTGAATATGGGCGATGTGGCCGTACACGGTTGGAAGAACAACCTGTACACCCGGACGTTCATTGACATCAACGGAAACGGCATCTCCGACGACGGCGAACCCGGGCTTACGTTTGTCCCGACCAACGTCCGCTACCGTGACGGTAGTATTTCCAACCTCAATAGCACCGACCTCGAGGGCTATGCCGGCTTCAACGAAGTGTTCCCGATCTTCAACTGGTACGTGATGGAGACGGATTCCACTCGCTACAAGACCACCGGCATTCACGTCGTCAACGACGCGGGCGGACCGGTTGATGGTTCATCCTCATGTGGCGGCGGCTTCCCGGAGTGCGGCACCTCTGTGCTGGCGGCACACATGGCCAGGACCAAGGAAGATTACCCGCTGCCGGCGTACCTGCGACTCCCAGGTTCGGTCTACTGCGACAACGCCGACTGCGGCGGATTCACTATCGCCTCACTTCCCCCGAACGGCGGACCGGGTGGTTCGACCGGGCGCATCGATCCCCCTTGGGCGCAGAGCTACGCGTGGCAGAGCTACATGGGACAGAACCAGTTCCTGGAATTCGGCAAGAAACCCTTCGCGGGGGGAGAGAACGGCGGCATCCGAGGGCACGTCGTGTATGCCTCGACCCGTCCATTTGACGATCCAGCGCTGCTGCTGCAACTGACGTGGGAGCCGATGGTTCCGCACGTGAAGATCAACCTGTACCAGGAAGGTACGGCCGCCGATGGCAGCCAGTCCCTCAAGCTAGTCGACACCACGGAGACCAGCAGTTGGGATGACTGGGCGCAAGGCTTCCGCACGTCGATTGACGGCCAAAGCCGGGTTCCCAACATTAGCTGCCCCGGCCAGGCTCCCCAAGGAAGTGCGATTGGCGCCGCGTTTATGTACACGATCATGGATCAGCCGCAGTACCTGGACGTGTATAACAACGGTAGTGCCTTTACTCCCATGCCGGAGCACGCCCAGTTCAAGTGCTTTGACGGCATGCACATGTGGAACCAGCTGCAGCCGGCTCCGTATGACGGCATGTATCAATTCCCCAGCGTCACGAGCATGGATCCTGTTACGGGCAAGCCAACGGGCACAAACTGCACGGCCTGCGTTACCAACCCCGACACCACCGATCCCTATCGCTATGGAACGCCTATGTTGCCGGCCGGCAAGTACGTCGTCGAAATGATCCTTCCGCCGGGCTACGAGCTGGTGAAGGAAGAAGACAAGAACATCCTGTTGGGCGATACCTACGAAGCGCCGGTGACCTCGCAATTTGCGGGCTTCGGCAACATCTTCATCATGCCCGACCAGGCTTCGGTCGCCGCCAATTACAACCCGAATAACCCACTCATCCCCAGCAACGACGAGGGTGTGACGCCGCGGCACGAGGGCGACACCGGAAGCGTTGAAACCTTCTGGCCCTGCGTTGGAGCGGAGCGCATCGTCCCCGACTTCATGAGCTTGTTCCCGAATTCCGGGCAGAACGCGCCGTTCGCCGGTGCGACGCGCCGCTTGTGCGACCGCAAGGAAGTGACACTGGAAGACCAGATGTCGGTGTTGGCAAAGTTCTACGTGTTCACTTCGACGCACATCGCAGCGCACTTTACCGGCATCATCAGCGATGACTTCACTTCGGAATTCGATCCGTTCTCGCCGAACTTTGGCGAGAAGTTCTCGCCGGCAAACCTGCCTGTGGGGATCCGCGATTGGACCGGCACGGAGATCGCCCGCGTCTACTCCGACCAATGGGGTATCTACAATGGTCTGGTCTACTCGACCTTCTCGGTGAACCCGCCCGATCCGAGCGGCTACATCCCCAACATGATGGTGATGTGCATGAACGATCGTGGCAGCAACGAGACCCCAGATTCGATGTATCAGTCGAGCTACAGCCAGTTCTGCTACGAGTGGTCGTTCATGCCCGGCCAGACCTCTTATCTGGATACTCCGGTCATCCCGACGAGCGCCTTCGCGGAAGGCTACAACCATCCGGATTGCGCTTATCCCGATGCCACGCCGGCAATCAAGGAAGTCCGTGGCGATGGAATCGGTCCCTGGATCGCCGCTTCTGGAACCTCCCACCAGATCACCATCACGGCGTTGGGTAGCCAGGACGTCAACAACTATGGTTACTCCGGCCCGCGGGCAAGTACCGCTCCGTTCAATCAGAAGACCACTCCGCGTACTTACGGTTTCGGCGCCTCGCGAGGCACCGGAAGCGTAACAGTTGGCGGCGTGGCCGCGAATATCGTCAGCTGGTCTGACTCACAGATCGTCATCACACTGCCCAGCACCGGGACGCAGGTTCCCCTTTGCACTGTTCAACAGCAGGCGCAATACGGTGGCTCCAGCGCGCGCTGCGGCGAGTTGGTCATCACCGCCGGCAATGGCAAAAAGTCTATCGACGCGGTGACCGTCACGATTGGTGGCAAAGCCCCGACCCGTCTCGCGCCGGGGCACTCGATCCAATCCGCGATTGACGCCGCCGCTCCCGGCGACCTGATCATCGTGCCCCCGGGTAACTACCACGAGCTCGTGGTCATGTGGAAGCCAATCCGGCTGCAAGGTGTGGGCGCAGCGTCCACCATTATTGACGCCAACGCTCATCCTTCCGGCATTCTGAATGATTGGCGTCTACGGTTAGTCTGCCTCTTCGGTTTAGCGCCCACTGGCGTGCGAACTGGGTATAACCCGGGCTGCGGAGCGGGATGGACCAACTTCAACCCAACGGCCTCCAATCCTCAGATAGATCGCTTGCCGTTAGAAGCCACTGTTGGCTGGGACGCCACGTTGAACGGCAACCTGGCCGAACAGCTGCAAGAACCAACGCTGCTCGGCGCGTATGAGGGTGCCGGTATTACCGTGCTGTCCAAGGGCGTACGGTTCCCCAACGGATCGAATCCGTTCGCGGCCGACACGTTCCCGACGGGTACGACGCTACTTATCGGAACTGCGACAAATCCGCTGAGCCTGGCCAAAGGCGATAGCAACTCGGCTTGCCACACTCGCCCTGGGAATTCGCAGGCTAATCAGGTGAACCCATTCCCGAGCAACTTCCAGTGCAACCCATCGAGTATTGACGGTCTGTCCGTGACCAACAGCTCGCAGGGCGGCGGTGGTATCTTCATCCACGGCTGGGCGCATAACCTGGAAGTTGCGAACAATCGCGTGTACAACAACCAGGGCACGCTCGCTGGCGGCATCACCGTCGGTCAAGGTGAACATCCGGACGGTTACCTCGCTGGCAGCGGTATTATTCCGGATCCCGGCTCCTGCCGGACCGAAAACGGGCTGGCGACGAACGCGCAGTTGCCCTTCTGCTTCAACGTAAACGTAACCGTGCACAACAACTACATCACCAACAACGCCTCGGAAGGTGACGAGTTGTTCTCGGCTACTCCGTCCGGGGCCGGAGGCGCTGCCTTCTGCACCGGCGACGACTACTACAAGTTCAACTATAACTGGGTGTGCGGCAACATGAGCACGGGTGACGGCGCTGGTGTGTCCCAGATGGGCTTTGTCTGGCACAGCGCTAGCGACACCGGCCGTGGAATCCAACACAACCAGATCCTGTTCAACCAGAGCACCAACCCGACGACTCCAAGCAACGGCGGCGGTCTGATGATCATGAGCGCTCCGGACACGGATCCGATCTGCCCGGGTGAGCCCGATGTCGATTGCAGCCATGCTTTTGGCACGGTGGGTGACGGCCTCGGTCCCAACCTGCTTGTCAACGCCAACCTGATCCTCGGCAACGCCGCGGAAGCTGGCTCTGGTGGCGGTATCCGCTTCCAGGGTGTCAACGGCGTGGAAGTGTCCAACTTCCCGTCCGGAAACACCCAGACCAGCTGGTACTCGGTCGATGTCACCAACAACATCATCGCCAACAACGTAGCTGGTTGGGATGGCGCCGGCGTGTCGTTGCAGGATTCGCTGGTGGTGAACCTGGTGAACAACACCATCGTGTCCAACGATTCCACGGCCGCATCCGGCGCGTTGTTTGGCGCGTTCTTCGCGACGCAGGCCAGCGCTCCGACACCATGCCCGCCGGACTTCCTCAACCAAAACGGCGGCAACGCGCTCTGCGTGCCGTTGTCGCTGCCCCAGCCCGCGGGCGTCTCGAGCTCCGGTCACAGCGCGGAATTCCTCGCGTCTTTGCCGGCCACGATCACCTGCCCGCCGGGCCATGGCTCGGGTGGCACAGGTACGGGAGGCCGCATCAACGGCGATTGTCGTACCGTCTCCCAACCGGTCCTGCGCAACGACGTGATCTGGCGGAACCGTTCGTTCAATATTGTGGTGGCTGATCCGAAGGCCGGCGAGCTCCAGGCCACGGTGACGCTGGTTCCTCAGTTGAATCAGGCCAGCACCGGCGCTTGTGTCACTCCGCAAGATCCGAAGCACTACTGGGACATCGGCTTCCGTGGTGACTCCAATCAGAGCAATAGCAATTGGGGACCAAACAGCCATGATTCCGGTCATATCATGTCGCCGACGTACTCGGTTCTGACGGACATCACCAGCTATGGTGGCGCCAACAACACCAGCGGCAGTCCCGTGCTGGTCAGCCAGTATTGCAACGGCTCGCGCATCCCGCCGGAAAATCCAGACGCCAGCGCGTGGTACAACGTGCCTCCGGGGACCAATGAGACCAACATACCGACTCCCGTCTTCAGCTTGACCGCGGGTGCCACGGTCGATGAGAGCAACAACTGGGTGAATATCAACTGGGGTCCGCTGTCGCTGGAGAACCCGGTGACGCACTCGACCTTGGCGAACTTCAACCTCGGTTCGGGATCGTCGGCGATCGACAAGGCGAGTGCCGATGCTCCTCCCGACGACTTCTTCGGTACGGCGCGGCCCTTGGGCTGCACTCCGGACATCGGAGCCGTCGAGGCGCCAGGGACACCAACCGTGTGCGTGACCCCGTCGTCGCTGGCCTTCGGCAACATCCGAGTCGGCCAGACCAGCAGCGCGCAGACCCTGACGGTACGCAATGCTACGGCGGCCTCGACGCCACTCACGTTGACGTTCAGCAGCAACCAATTCATCAGGCAGGGCGGCAGCTGCGGCGCGAATCTGAATGCCAACACGTCCTGCACGATCGGCGTTGCCTTCCGGCCGACGACGGCCGGCCAAAAGGCGGGAACTCTCACCATCGCTTGGAGCGGTGGTCAGGCAACCGGTTCACCTGTGCAGTTGACGGGTAACGGGTTCCAGTTCTCATTCGCTCTGGGCTCCGGAACAACCAGCGGTGTGACCATCACGAACATCTTCGGAGCTACGACGGTGAACTTTGGTAGCAAGCCCGTCAACTCCGTGAATGACGCGGTGACGGTCGTAACCAACACCGGTACGAGTTCCGTCACGTTCGGGACCAATACCGTTACCGGCACCAGGTTCACCAAACAGGCGGACACGTGCTCGAACACCACCTTGGCGGCGAACGCCTCATGCACCGTCACCGTAAGGTTCAACCCGAACAATAACGCCATTCGGCTTGGCGCACTGACGCTGGTGGACAATACCGGCACGACTCTGCAGACCATTGTCGTGTCCGGTCAATAAAAGTTAGAATAACCGATACTGCTCGCGGGAAATCTCTCGCGAGCAGTATCTTTTTCCGGTTCTCGCACGCACAGGATGGAAGCACGCAGATGGATAAACGACAGACCTCAGTGCTCAAAAGAATCTTTTTCGCCGCTTTTCTGACCAGTGCTATGACGTTCTCTGCCGCCCATGCACAATCCGCCCCTGCCGCCCAACCGGAGCCGGCAGCCAAGCCTGCCGCTCCGCCTGACTCGGCACACACAAAGACGGTTCCGTATCGCTATCAGACACGACTTCCAGATTCAGCGATTCAGTATTACGCGTCAATTTGGGGAGTCGACACGCTCTCGGTGAAGGCGGTGGAGTCTGGTGAACTGATTCGCTTCAGCTACCGTGTGCTCGACGTGGCAAAGGCCCAAGCACTTAATGACAAGAAGAACGAGCCTTCTCTGATCTGCCCCCGCGCTGGGGTCAAGCTGGTGATTCCCTCTCTCGAGAAGGTCGGAAAGTTACGCCAAAGCAGCGCACCCGAAGCGGGCAAAGTCTATTGGATGGCTTTTTCGAACAAAGGTCGTCTCGTCAAGCCGGGAGACCGCGTAAGCATGGTGATCGGGCAGTTTCGCGCCGACGGCCTCATCGTCCAGTGAGATTTCGCCTAGGCGGCAAGGAGCACTTCATGTTGCGACGAAAAATGGGTAGAGGCACACTCCTGGCATTCGCCATTCTCCTTACCACGGTTGCCGACCTCAGGTCTTCGGCGACTCGCCTCACGGCGGGGCAGACGCCCGACCCGGCATCCAACTCCGCAAAAACACAAACTACGGCGCCGCCTCGCTCCACGAGAAGCAGCATTGATGATCGGGTCAAGGGCCTGGCCAAGAACCTGGGTTTGAGCGAGGCACAAGAGGCGCAAGTGAAGACCATCCTGGAACAGCGCCGCCAACAGATGCTCCAGATCCGCCATAACACGTCCATTTCCGGCAGTTCCCGCATCGATCAATTCCGCGCGCTGCAGGATGAAACCATCGAACGTATTCGCGCCGTTCTCAATGACGAGCAAAAGAAGAAATACGATCCTTTGGCGGCCCGCAAGCTGCAGCAGCAACAACCAGCACCCAGCGTGGAGGATTGGCTCGAGGCGACCAGGCCGCACTAGGCGTTTGCGTGGAGCGTGCCCAGCACATCTGAAATGTGACCTGACATCTGTACTTTTGAAAAAGGACGAAGCATGAGGCTCAAGAAAATCAATGCGACAATCGTGGTGCTGCTCGGGCTGATCCCTGGTGTAGGCCGGGCGCAAGACTTTTCCGCCGACGTTGTCTACGGCGCCGTCAAGTCTCCGTCATCCGGTAAAAAAGCGTCATCCCCGTCCAATCCGTCGAAGCTCTTCGTGAGCAAAGACAAAATCCGTCTCGAGACGCGCGGGGTCACCGGCACGATCTTGCTGGCGGATGCCGGAGACAACACAGCCTTCGCCCTGTTTCCGGAGCGCAAGATGTATCAGCCTCTGGCCAACGCGCCCGCGCAGTACTTTCGCGTGACAGATGCGGAAAATGCCTGCCCCGACTGGCAGAAAGCGTCGATCCAGAAGATTGTCTGTGAGAAAATCGGCCACGAAACGGTGGATGGCCGTGATGTGGTGAAGTACCAGAATAACAGTACCGGTGCGGAGGTCGCGACTACCGCCGTCTGGATCGATCTGGCATTGCACTTCGTCATCAAGTGGGAAGGCACCGACGCCAGCGCGGAATTGCGCGACATCCACGAAGGCGCTCAGCCCGCGGACTTGTTTGCCGTGCCGGCGAGTTACGAGATGCTGAAGCCCATGAAGAAAACGCCGAAGGCGCCGTCAAAATAAAGCGCGCAGATCCAGTACCCCGAAGCTCCCTGGCATCTGGGAACCACACGGACCGGTCACCATATCAGCAATGCGGCTGGAGATTTCCGAGTCGGCGAACTGGTTGTGAAATAGAGTTAGGATAATCCCCCGAAGTCTTCGTAGCACAACGAGGAGCGACGAAAACGTATGTCTTTCAGAATGATCGTGACTGTCAGTCTGGCGGCGCTGGCGATGAGCTTCCCGCAAACCAAGGACACTCCGGGCTCCGTGCCCACGCTGACCGCCGACCAGATTGTGGCAAAGAATATAGAGGCGCGCGGTGGGCTCCAAGCTTGGCGGGCGGTCCAAACACTCTCAATGAGCGGGAAAATGGATGCTGGAGGAAACCAACAACCCGGCATGAAATCTCAGAAGTACAAAACGGAGATGGGCGAGCAGGCTGTGAACCAGCGCCCAACCGAACAGGCGGAACTTCCATTTCGACTGGAACTGGCGCGCGGCGGCAAGTCGCGGCTTGAAATTGATTTTCGCGCGCAGACCGCCGTGCAGGTGTTCGACGGTACTCAAGGCTGGAAGCTTAGGCCGTACTTGAACCGCCGCGAAGTCGAGCCCTACACGCCCGACGAACTGAAGGCCACGGCTTTACAATCGGATCTGGACGGCCCGCTCGTGGACTATGCGGCCAAAGGAACCAAGGTCGAACTCGATGGCACGGAAAAGGTTGAGGGCAGGGCCTGCTACCGGTTGAAGTTGACCTTGAAGAACGGACAGACGGAACGACTGTGGATTGATGCGCAGACGTTCCTGGAAGCAAAGATCGATGGCACGCCGCGCCGCCTGGACGGCAAGGATCACAACGTCGAGATCTACTATCGCGACTACAAAAAGGTCGATGGCCTGACCATGCCGTTCCTGACCGAGACGAAAGTGCAGGGCGTGAAACAGACGGAAAAGATCAGCGTCGACAAGATCGTTGTGAATCCGAAACTGAATCCGAATCAGTTCACCAAGCCCAAGTAAGGCCACTCAATTCGAAATCGCGCCACTGGTCACATGCATTATTTGGACCAGCCCGGACCTCGCAGCGGCCGGCCGGCGTGCGCCCCGGTCAATGTGCCGTGGTCGTATTCGAGTTGACCATTGACGAGGACGTAGTCGACGCCCCTGGAGAGGCGGGTGGGCTCAGCGAAAGTGGCCTCATCGATGATCGTCGCCGGATCGAAGATCGTAATATCCGCGAAATAACCGATCTGAATCTGCCCGCGGCCCGTCAGGTGTTCCCGCTGCGCTGGCATCGAGGTGATGCGGCGGATAGCTTCGGGAAGTGTGACGAGTTTCAGGTCCAGCGCATAGTGCCCCAGAAAACGCGGCATGGAACCAAACGCTCGTGGGTGCGTGTGCGGCTCGAAGAGCGGGCCGTCGAGCGGCATCTCCGAGGCGTCGAGACCGATCGCTGTGAATGGCTGTTTGAGGCCGTACTGCAGGTCTTCTTCGCTCGCCATGAAGTAAACAGCTCCCGTTTGGCCGCTGTCGGCAAGGATGAAATCGAACAGCGCGTCCAGTTCGTCTTTCCCTTGCTCCTGAGCCATCTCCGAAACGCGCTGGCCGTCATATTTCTTCAGGTCCTTGTTCACCACGCCCGAAATCATCACGCCGGAGCCGCCACCGCAATCCCGATAAAGATTCTCCCAGGAGGTCTGATCGGCGCTCATTTCCTTCTTGATTTGCTCGCGGATCTTCGGGTCCTTCAGGCGCGCGAGGAGTTTTGGCATACCGCCATCAGCGTAGGTGGGAGGCAGCGAAGCGGCCAGCGCGGTCGCGCCGGCTATATAAGGATACTGATCGACGCGAATATCCAGGCCGGAATCCCGTGCCGCTTGAATTTTCTCGATCACTTTGCGCATGCTGCCCAAGCGGGATTTGCCGCTGACTTTGAGATGGAAGATTTCCACGGGCAGT
>Ga0335076_10003487_pt1 | contig 15828 bp, 11 predicted proteins | sample Lox_Sample_25_FD_206717 | JGI IMG/M metagenome (GOLD analysis project Ga0335076, IMG submission 206717) | Soil microbial communities from Loxahatchee National Wildlife Refuge, Florida, United States - Lox_Sample_2.5 | ecosystem: Environmental > Terrestrial > Soil > Wetlands | place: USA...
TGCCGCTCCGGTGCGCGCGTGTCGCGGATCGGACGATCCATGAAGATCCTGGCTCGCGCCGCCGGCCGAAAGGCGCCGAATCACGCGCGCTCCACCCAGGCATTGAGCAGGTCGCGCGCACTGTCTGCAAGCTGCGGCAGCACGTCGATCGCGTTTGTGGCGTGCGCGACGGTGTTGCACGTGATGACTTCGCGCACACCGGCCTGAACTAGACAGGGCAGGGCATCCCCACCGAACAGGGCGTGCACACCGATGCACACCGGCGCCGGTGTTCCCGCGGCGCGCAGATGCTTCACTGCGGCCGCCATCGTGCGCGCCGTGGAGATGATGTCGTCCACCAGGACCGGCGTGCGTCCGGCAGCGCCCGCAAGATTGGGGATCGTGATCTCGACGTCGCGATCGCCGCGCCGGACCTTCTCGAGTACCAGGCAAGGGCAATTCGCGCCGTTCGCCACGGCGGCTGCCCACTGACGGCTTTCGGCATCCGGCCCGATGACGAGCGGATCCGTCACGTTGGCCGTGATCCAGCGCGATATGGCCGTCGTGGATGACGCGATCGCGGTGGCGATCGGATAGATTTCGCCGAGCTTCGCGTAGCGGTGCAGGTGGGGATCGACGGTGACGAGCCAGTCGACGATCCACGACAGCCAGCCGGCGAACGCACGCGCGGCGACGGCTTCGCCCTCGTGGAAACGCGCGTCCTGCCGCATGTAGGCGAGGTAGGGCGCTACCAGACCGATACGGATGGCGCCGAGTTCCCGCGCCGTGACCGCGGCGAACTGCAAGCTGCTCAGTTTTTCGTCCGGCCGATCCAGTCCGCACGCCAGAATCACGCTGCGTCCCGCCGGAGGCGTGAGCAGGCGCACATAGGTTTCGCCATCGGGGAAGTGGCGCACGGCGATCTCACCGGCTTCGGCGTTCAGGCCCGCAACGAGAGCCGCGCCGACTGCCGCGTATCCCGGCCATGTGTACACGAGCGGCTTCACGGCGCTTCCACGGCGATGACGTTGTTCTGCGTGCGCGCGTGCTCGAGCGCGTATTCGAGTTCGCCCGCAGAGTCTGCGTGTACGGTGTACATCGGCTGCCCGCGTTCGAGGTGAGTGCCGACGTGCACGTGAAGATCGACTCCCGATTCAGGCGCGTGAGGCGCTCCTGCCAGCTTCGCGATCCGCGCGAGCCTGCGGTTGTCGATTGCGCGAACGACGCCGCCGGTCGTCGCCGCGATGATGTGCCTGAGGCGCGCCACGCGGGGCTCGTGCAAACCGCCCTGTGCGGTGGCGATTGCCTGGAACTTGCGCCAGGCACGTCCGTCCTCCAGGGCGCTGCGCGCGAGCGCCAGGCCGTCGCCACGCGGCGCGCGTCCCGCCAGCTCGAGAAGTCGCCCCGCGAGCAGGAGAGAGCGCTCGCGCAGATCCGCCGGGGCATTCGTGTCCCCGCGCAACACCGCCAGCACGTCGCGCGCCTCGAGCGCCGGTCCGATCCCGCACCCGACCGGCTGGGACCCATCGGTCAGCACGACGTCGACTTCCAGCCCGAATGCCTGGCCGACTTCGATCAGGCGTGCGCTGAGCTTGGCGGCGGCCTGCGGTGTGCGCACCTTGGCCGTTGCTCCCGTCGGAACATCGATCAGTGCGTGCGTGGATCCGGCGGCGACCTTCTTGGAAATGACGGACGCGACGAGTTGCGCCTCGCCATCGAGATCGAGTGGCTGTTCGACGCGGATCAGCATGTCGTCTGCCGGACTCAGGTTCATGGCGCCACCCCAGACGATGCAACCACCCTCGCTTTCCACGACGCGGCGCATGGCGGCGATGTCGAGATTCACGGGCGCAAGCGTTTCCATGGTGTCCGCCGTTCCCGCCGGTGATGTGATCGCGCGGGACGAGGTCTTCGGGATCGTCACGCCAAGAGCGGCCACGATCGGTACGACGATCAGTGTCGTGCGGTTGCCGGGCAGCCCGCCGACGCAGTGCTTGTCCATGACCGGCGCGGAGGCCCAGCGCAGGCAGGTGCCGGCGTCGATCATTGCCCGTGTGAGTGCGACGGTTTCGCGCAGATCGAGATGATTGCCGGCGCAGGCCGTCACGAATGCCGCCATTTCCGCATGGGAGTAGCGCCCGCCGACGATGTCGCCGATGATGGCGGCGAGTGCGGTGGAGGAGTATGGGTGCCCGAAAATCTTGGCGCGCACCTGCGCGAAGGACTCCACTGGCGCCGGATGCGAAATCGTGACGTGATCGCCCTCGGCCACGTCGAGCTCGCGCCAGGCTTCCTCCGACAGTCCGGCTTCGCCCTTCGCCAGAGTCATTGCGCCGCCGGATCGCACGACGTTGAGCGTGGCGATCAGGCGGCGTTCGCCGTGCCGGATCTCGACGCGCGACTGCGACTCGAAGCCCTCGGCCCTGCACACGTGTGAGTCGCTGCGCAGCATGACGACCGGTTCCTGGAACGTGTCGATTCCGAGCCGGCGCACGCGCAGATGGCGGTCCGCTTCGCTCAGTCCGGGCGTCACGTCTTGCGTGGTGTCCATGTCAGTCGAGTTCGAAAGCCTGTGCCTGTTCGGGGATGCGCACCGTCCAGCCGAGCCCGCGCTCGATGGCCTGGCGCAGGACGTCGGCGGCGACCGGTTCGCCGTGCGTGACGAAGGTGGTGCGGGGTGGCGCGCGAAAGCCGCCGAGCCAGGCGAGAATCTCCGCCGAATCGGCGTGCGCAGAGAGGCTCGACAGCGCCGCGACCTCCGCGCGCACGGGAACATCCTGACCGTGGATGCGGATTTGCGCAGCGCCCGCCAACATCGCCGCGCCGCGTGTACCGGCCGCCTGATATCCCGAGAACAGGATGAGATTGCGCGAATCCGGCGCAAGCAGCTTCAGATGATGAACCACGCGGCCGCCGGTCGCCATGCCGCTGGCGGCGACGATGATCATCGGCTGCCGGATCGCGTTCAGCCGTTTCGACTGCTCCACGGTCGTGACGAACGTTGCCGCGCGGCACATGTCCGCGCACTCCTGCCTGCTGAGGCGCTGCTGGGCCGCGAAGCGCTCGTACAGGTTCGTCACATCGACCGCCATCGGGCTGTCCAGATAGACGGGCAGGTTGCGTGGGATCGTGCCGGAGGACTTGAGCCGCTCGATGCAATGGAGGAGCGTCTGCGTGCGTCCGACCGCGAATGCCGGAACCAGGACTACGCCGCCGCGGCGGATCGTGCGCGAAATTGCCGCGCCGAGTTCCGCGACCGGATCCGTGGGCGAATGCCGGCGATCGCCATAGGTGGATTCGACGACCAGGTAGTCCGCGAACTCGATCTTGCGCGGGGCGGCCATGATCAAGTCGTGGGGGCGGCCGAGGTCGCCGGAGAAGACGACGCTGCGGCGGCTGTCGCTCAGCGTGACGGATGCGGCACCCAGAATGTGGCCGGACGGGGCGAAGCGCGCGCGCATTCCGGGCGCCGGCTGAAAGTCGTGATCGAAGTCGAGCGGATGAAGCTGGCGCAGGCAACGCTCGGCGTCTTCTTCGGTATACAGCGGAAGTGCAGGCTTGTGCTTGGAGAAGCCGTGACGGTTGGCGTAGTCGGCGTCTTCCTCCTGCAGATGGCCGCTGTCGGGCAGCAGGATGCGGCACAGCTCGGATGTGGCTGCCGTGCAGTGGATGGGTCCGGAAAATCCGTTCTTGACGAGCAACGGGAGGTACCCGCTGTGGTCGAGATGCGCGTGGGTGAGGACCACGGAAGACAGGGTGTGCGGATTGAAAGGAAGCTGCGCCCAGTTGCGCAGGCGCAATTGCTTGAGACCCTGGAAAAGTCCGCAGTCGACGAGCACGTTGCCGGCAGCCGTGCAGACGAAATACTTGGAGCCAGTCACCGTGCCGGCGGCGCCTAGAAACTGGATCTGCATGCGGAGTGACCCTGGCGCCCATTGTTGCGGGAATGCAGCGTAGGCTAGTGGCGGGCCCGCCGGCTAGGCCTGACCAGGATCAACAGGCTGTGCCGGTGCATTCATCAGAGCGTATTTTACATAATATACAAAGGCGACAAATGCAGTATAACCGGATCGTGTTTTTCCCGCTCACGAGAGCCATGCCTCTTCCGGCTCCCTCACTGGCAGAAGTTGCCGAGTTTGTTCGCTTCCTTGGCGGGATTCGACCAGTCGAAGGTCGCATTGAGCCCGTCGTCGGCGAAGTTGTAGTAGACGACGCCGTTGGGAAACATCACCACGGAGATCCCGCCGAATCCCGACATGAACGGCACCCACGTCGGATTGGTACAGCCCAGAACGGATTTCACGTCACGCGCCCAGAACCCGTGTTGATAGCGGTAACCTGCTAGCGTGGCGGTGGCCAGTCCGCGATCGCTTGCGGTCCTCTGCAGGGCCGCATCAAGCAGACCGGGATCGAGCATCTGCACGCCGTTGATCGTGCCGTTGCCGACGCTCAGGAAATTGGCGATGCGCGCCGTGTCGTCGCGGTGCAACGTCAGTCCCCAGCCGGTGAACGGCTGCGCGACCGAGTCGTAGGTGCGGCGAGTCACGTGCGTGACCGGGCTGAGTCCGAGCGGCCCGTAGATGTCGGAAACGACGAGGTCCGCAAACACGTCCGCGCCGCCGTGACCCGGCAATGTCTTGAGGTAGGCGTTCATCGCCGTGCCGAGCACGTAGGTATCGGAGGTGTGGTAAACCCACGTCGTTCCGGGCGTCGCCTTGCGCGCGTACGCGCCGCAGCTGTAACTGATCTTGCTCGCATGATCGAGCGGCACGAACAATCCGTTTGTCTTTGACGAGTTTTCGTCGGCTTCGTACGCGGACGAGTCGTAATCGCCGGTCGCCATGTCGAGCACGTTGCGGAACGTCACACCGGACCACGGCGACGTCGCGCATTGGCTGACATAGTTCGAGACGAGCTTGCCCTGCGAACCGGCGGCGAGCATCTCCAGGCGCATGAGCGCGATCGCGGCGAAAGCCGACTTGGCCGTCGAGAATGACGGCAGGTCCATCACGTCGCAGTACGGATAGTCGCCGTTGCGCGTGGCGCACGCCGAAACGTAGTTGATGCCGTCGACGGTGAGTCCGTACAGCGTGCGACCGGCGGAAGCGCCGATCGCCAGGTTGGCCGGCTGCACGCCGGGAAAGTCCGTGGCGAGTTGCGAGGTGGAACGGGTCGGCAGGCGGTTCGCCACCTCGGCGTTGTACGCGGCGATCGCCGCGGCCTTGCCGGCGACGCTGCCCGGCGTGTACGTCGTGCTCAGCAGACCCCACAGATTGAGCTGCAGGTAAAGGCACGTTTCGCTCGTGATCTGCATCGCCGTGCGTGAGACCGTGCCGTCGTTGCGAAACAGCAGCATCAGCACGCCGTTGTGCGTGCAGTTGGCATTCTTCTGCTGCAGCGAAAACGGGATGGCTGCGCGCGTGTAGCCGTTGTCGCCGGACTCGTTCCACACCTGCCCCGGCTCGAGAATGAATTCCCACCAGGCGTGCGAACTCGGAATCGGTCCGCGCTGGACGGGAATGATCGCATTGCCGCTCTGCACGAACTGGTAGTTGAAATCCGTCGGCAGCGTCTTCGCGCTTGCCACGTTCGCCTGCGTCACATAAGTCGCGTTCGCGACGATCGTGGTGCTGGATGGCGTGCCACTGATGTGCAGCGTGCCCTCGAACGTGTTGGTGGGCGCGGTTGCGCCGGCATCGGGCAGGTAGGCGCCGAAGTTGACCGTGGCCGGATAGGTGCCGGTCATCAGGGTGTTGTAGGTCAGTACCGTACGTGCGCTGGCGCAACTGGCGAGGAACAGCGCCACGAACGCAACGGTGAGCGGCAGACTGCGGTGCAGACGCATACACACCTCACGCATCCCGATGTGAGCCGCACGCTGCCAGAAGCCCTGCGCGCGCCCTAGCGCCACCTGGCCAGAATCGCTGGTGCCAGCGCGCTGCACTACCCTGCTCCGCCGGACGCCCGTCCGGTGTCGAGCCGGCGCGCTGCCGGCAACGCGACCGCCGCGCATAGCAGCACCGTGCACGTCGCTGCCGCGATCAGCACGGTGAAGTCGTTGCCGGCAGCGATGAGTCCGGCGGCCAGCGGCCCGGAAGCGAGGCCGAGTTTCGACACGAGCCCGGCAAGGGTCGTCAGCTGCCCGCTCGTGTCGAGTTGCGCCGCCATGCCGAAGACATACGGCACGACGAAGGCCCAGGCGATACCCGAGCCGACGTTCGCAGCGAAATACACCAGCGCATTGCCAGCCCAGAAGAAGGCCGCAGAACAGATTGCCGAAGCGAGAATCCCGGTGAGGAGCGGTCGCGCCCGCCCATGTCGGGTGCCGAGCACCATCACGGCGACGGCACCGAGCGACCCGATCCAGGTCGCCCAGCCGAGCGACGTGCTGGCAAAGTCGCGCGCAAGACCGGCAACTTCGCCCACGCGCAGGATGAATGCAGCCAGCGCCATGTTGCCGCACTGGAACAGGAACATGGCCGCCAGCGTCAGGATCACGATCAGGCGACTCTCGCGCGTCGGCCGGGTGTTCTGCAGTGCGCCGTTCCGGTGGCGACTCACATCATGGAGCATCAGCGTGAACGTCAGCGCGACCATCGTCAGCGCCGCCATGGCCATGAACAGCACACCGGTGCCGTACTCAGGCACGAGCTTCGGTAGGTACATCACGCCGAGACCGCCGAGGGTGTACTGCACGAAGAGCAGCATGCCGAAGGCGCGATCGGGTGCTGCCGTGCGCGCCATCAGCGAATAGGTGACGCCGACCGCCATGCCGCCGATCAGGCCGTGAACGGCGCGCAATGCGATGAGCCACGACGGCGCGTGCACGGCCGTCGATGCCACGTCTGCCAGGATCAGGCACACGAACAACGTGGCGAGTGTCGGTCGCCAGCGCACGCGCCGCACGATGAGAACGGCGATCAGACTGCCGGCGCTCGCGCCGTAGATATTCGCCGAGCCGACAAAACCGGCCTGGGCGTTGGTGAAACCGAGGCCCGTGACCAGTCCATCGACTATGGCAGCCATGATGTTGACGTAGAAGAATCCCGCGGTCGCGATCACCGAGAGCATCGCGTAGGCGGGCAAGCCGTCTGCGCTTTTCGCGCGCATGGATTCGGCGGCCGCGCTCACGTCGCCTCCGGCACGTCGATGGCCACGCCACCGGTGCGCAGGACGTCGGCGAGCGGTTGCAGCTCGGATGCATAGCGGCGCCAGAGGCCGATCGAGGACGAATACATCGGTTTGCGCACCTGCGCAGCGCTCGCGGTCAGCGACGGGCTGGCGTTGCGGTCGAAGTGCAGGCACGCGTCTTCCCACTCGAGGCCGACATGATCGACCAGCTGGCGTGATACCGCTTCCTGATGGCGGACGAGATCCTCGTAGTCGACCTCTAGGAACCGCCCGTGCAGCACGTCGCGCCAATGCGCCATCAGCTGCCGGTACGCGAGGTAGTAGCGCCCGAGATCGCCGAGGTCGTACGAAAATGGATACGCCATGCGGAACAGCGTCTTGTACATCGCATAGCAGACGTCCATCGGATTGCGGCGGACGTGAATGACGTGCGCTTGGGGCAGCGCCGCAGCGATCAGGGCCAGGTACAGGAAGTTGATCGGCGTCTTGTCGATCCGGCGCGCGGCGGCGCTTTGCGCAGCGCGTGCGCAATAGCGCGCCCCGAGCGCCGCGAAATCGAGCGTGGCGCTGGCGCGGATGAGTTCCGCCTTGCTCTGTCGTGGTCCGGCGAGCTGCATCAGACTCACCGCGAGATCGGTCGTCTCGCCGCGGCTTTCCACGCGGCTGTGCGAGCTCAGGATGCGGTCGACCAGGGTCGTCCCGCTGCGCGGCAGGCCGACGATGAACACCGGCGCGGCATCCGCATGACCTTCGTGGTGTTGCCCGGCAAACTCGTGTCCGAACGCGGCGGCAATCTGTTCCATCGTCGCGATGTCGTCTTCGACGCGATAGCTCAACAGGCTGCGCCGCAGGTCGGCGGCCGACTTGAGTGCCGCGAACGCGTGCGCGTAGTCGCCGAGGTCTTCCCGTTCCTTCGCGAGCGCGAAGCCGAGCGCGACGCGCGTGGCCGGCTTGTGGCCCGGGCGCTGCAGCTGACCTTCGAGTTCCGCGACGTGGTTCGCTGCCGCGGTCTGCCGCCTGAGCGTCGAGCGGTTGTAGTAGGCGTCGCCATCGTCGGGCGCAAGCCGGATGACGCGCGTGAGCATGTCCTCGGCTTCGCCGAGGCGGCCGCGCGCGATGAGTGCGGTTGCGAAGTTGTAGAGATAGGCGGCGTTCGCCGGTTCGATGTCGACGGCGCGCGCGTAACACGCCTCGGCTTCCGCGTGCAAACCAAGATGCGTGAACCACTGCCCGGCGTCCTGCAGGACGCGCGGCTGATCGTGCGCGTCGGCGGCCAGGCCACGCAGGGCGGCCGTGCCGGTTGCGATGTCGCCCTGCCCCAGCAGGCAGTCGACTTCGAGCATGCGCGGCGCCGGGTGTCCCGGCGCGAGGCTCCTGGCGGCCATTGCCGCTGCGAGCGCGCCATCCAGGTTGCCCTGCTTCTGCCGCGCGCGGCCGAGCAGAACATGCCCTTCATGGTTCAGGGGCCATGTGCGCGCGAACGCCGCCGCGGCGCTTTCGGCGGCGGCGAATTGCCCGCGGCGCAGCATCGTCTCGATCGCGGCCAGCGCCTCCCCGGCGGGGTCAGCGCGGGCCACGGCAATTCCCACCAGGCGATCCGCGCGCCGTGATCAGAAGCGGAAGCTGAGAGTCAATCCGAGCGTGCGTGGCAACGCGATCAACGCCTTCGAACCGTTGCCGTAGTAGTTCTGTTGCGGCGAGGTGCCCATGTAGGCTTCGGTGTACACCCCGGTGACGCCGCGTTCGTTGGCGATGTTCTTTATCCACAATGTCGCATCCCACGCGTCCCAGGCGTATGTCGCCGAGGCATTGAAGATCGCGAAGCCCGACAGCGGGTAGTAGAACTTCGGCTGTCCATAGTACGGATTCGGCTGCGGCACACTGTTGAGACTGATGTCCTTCGAGTACAGGGTATCTTCCGTGGACGACTGATAATAGCCGTCCGCCCGCAGGATCAGCGTGCCTGACTGGAACGGAATGCGGTAGTTCGCGGATGCGTTGAGCTGGTTCTGCGGCGCGCCCGGCAACCGTGCGCCATCCTTGTTGATGACATAGACGCCGTCCGCCGACACGGCATCCGCGGTCAGGCGCGCGTCGGTGTAGGTGTAGCCGAAGCTGTAGTGGAAGGCATCGCCGACCATGCCGCCGATCTCGAACTCGAATCCCTTCGTCTGCGCCGACTTGGCGTTCGCCACGGCGAAGAAGCCCCAATTCGTCGTTGCGGTGTTGATCTGCGGGTTGTGCCAGTCGACGAGGAAAATGTCGGCGTTGTAGGTGAGACCGTTGGTGTAACCCTTCACGCCCGTCTCGTAGTCGGTGTCCGTATCCGCCTTGTAGGTGAGCCACGCCGGGTCCTCGGCGAAATTTCCGGTGGTCGGAATGCCGTTCGTGCCGCCGTGCCGGTAGCCCTGCGCGATCGTGCCGTACAGCTGGTTGTTGTCGCTGAACGACCACGACACGTTGCCCTTGAAGATGCTGCGATTGTCGGTCTTGTCTCCCGAGGAATCAGAGCTGTCGAAGATCGACGCGTACAGGCCGGTATTCTGGTGCACGTCGACTTTCGACTCGTCGCGAAACACGCGTGCGCCGCCGGTGAACTGCAAGGTCTCGCTCGCATGCCAGGTCAGTTCGCCGTAGAGCGCCGTGTCGGTGAAGTGTTCCTTCTGCCGGTACAGGTAGTCGTTGTCGTTGAGCACGGCCGAGGCGTATGCCGGATACGCCGCGTCCCACCACTGCTTGAAGCCACGCAGGAAGCTGTCCTGCGAGCTGAACGTGTGCTGGTTCTGATAGTAGGCGCCGACCACGTAGTCGATCGGCCCGCCCAGCGTGGAGACGAGACGGAATTCCTGGATGAACCCCTTGTCGCCGTAGTTGCGGATCGCCTGCGCCATCGGTCGCGGATAGTTGTAGTAGTACGCGGCCAGCCAGTTGTTCTGCGCGTAGAACCCGGTGTTCTCGCTGGTGATGTCGCCCTCGTGGTTGTAGTCGGAAGTGCTCGACGTGAGCGTGGCGAAACCCAGATCGAAGTTGGCTTCGAGATAGGTCAGGTGCACGTGGCGTGCCGCCGGCTCGAGCTGGATCGAACCGACTTCCGAATCCTGGTACGGCCGGCCGTAGCCGTCGGTGCCGAGCGTCGTCGCGCGGCGTCCGCCGAACTGGTCGGCCTGCCCCATGTAGCTCAGCGTCATGTTGAACACGTCGTTCGGCTTCCACAGGAGTGCCGCGCGGCCGTACCACTGGTGCTCGAAGTCGGCATCCTTCTTCGACGTGTAGGCCGCTGCGGGATCGAGCACGCCGTTCGGCGCCACGGGAACGCCGTTGCCGTCGAGCTGATACAGGTTCACGTAGTCCGTCAGCCCGGGGTAGTCGTTGCGCGTCAGGTTGAAGCGCATCGCCACCGTGCTCGACAGCGGCACGTTGAGGATCGCCGTGCCCGAATATCCCGTGCCGTCGGACGGATCCACCTGCGACGCGCTCAGACTCACCCGTCCGCCGAACTTGTCGAGGTCCGGCTCGCGCAGGATGTAGCGTACGGCGCCGCCAATCGCGCCCGAGCCGTACAGCGTGCCCTGCGGTCCGCGCAGGACTTCCACCCGGTCGATGTCGGTGAGCAGGAAATTCGCGAACAGCGGCGTATTGTCGACATACGTCGACACGGTCGCCGCCGCAGAAACGGCGTAGTCGCCGAGTGCGGAACTGTCGACATTGAGGCCGCGGATGCGGATGCCGCTGATCACGCTGGAGTTGCGGTCGCCGCGATCGACGACGGATACGCCGGGGACGTTGCGCATCAGCTCGGCGTTGTCGAGGATGTTCTGGTCTTCGATCGTGGCGCCCGAGACCACGCTGATGTTGTAGGGCACGGCGAGAATGCTCTGTTCGCGGCCCTGTGCGGTGACGACGACTTCCTCCAGCTTGGTCGTGTCCTTGTTCTCCGAACCCGCATCGTCGGGCTTGCTCTGCGCGCCGGCGTTCAGCGAAGCCAGCAGGCTCGACCACACGGCCAGGTAGAGGGCGTTGCGTGCGTGTCTTTTCGTCTTTTGCATGGCGGACTCTCCCCAATGACTGAAAGGTGTGTCGGTGTCAATCCGGACGCTCCAACGCGCCGAGCGCGGCCAGCGCCGGGCTTTCTGCGCGTGCAGACCCGTACGCCGGGAAGACGACCCGGCTGTCCCTGAAACTCTTGAGCGGCTGCCCGAGGCACTGCCAGCCGCGTGCGCGCACGCGGCGCAAATACGCGAAATCGACCTCGAAGGCGATCACTTCGCGTCCCGGTCCCGCCTGGTGGATGACTTCGCCGCCCGGCCCGCAAACCACCGAGCGGCCCATGCCGAGGTCGCCACCCACGTTGAGGTCGACGAAGTAGCACTGGTTCGTTGCGGCGCTGGCGCGCGAAATGGCGATCTCCACATCCCGGTCGATTGTGTTGGTCATGCTCGGATGCAGCACCACCTCGACGCCGAGGCTGACGAGCGAACGCGTGGTTTCGGGAAACCACATGTCGTAGCAGTTGGAGATGCCGAAGCGTCCGGCTCCCGGCACATCGAACACGAGGAATTCACTGCCCGGCTCGACGCCGCGCTCATAAGGGGTGAACGGGAACAGCTTGCGGTAGCGCCCGATGACCTTGCCGGACGGATCGATCACCGGCGTGGTGTTGTAGAGGTGGCCCGACTTGCGCTCGTACAGCGAGCCGGGGACCAGCCACAGCCCGCAGCGGCGCGCCATGTCGCAGAGAAATTCCTCGGCGGGACCCGGCATCGCCTGGGCCAGGCCAGTGTCCGGTCCGAACGCACACAGTTCGCCCAGGACGACCATCCGCACCCAGGGGAACCGCCGGCGCACGCTGGCGGTTTCGGACGCGATGCGCTCGAGATTGTCTCCCGGTCCGACCGCCAGTTGCAGGCCGGCGATGCCGAACCCTTGCGCTGCGCCCATGCTCACAAGCTGGCTCCTGGCATCAGTGTCCCCCGGCCGGATCGCGGTTTCCGGCACGGTAATCCCGCCATCCCGGGCCGATTAGAGCCAGATCACTGTTTCGGATGGAGCCAGATGGACCGTCTAGGGGGATTGTTGGCGGCGCCCGCTCGCGCGCGCTCTTGCGGGGCGCGTGATCACCGCCGTATCCGCCAGCAGGCCATCGGCGCTGTACAGGCGCATCTGATCCCCGTCGATCACGATGGTATAGCCCGACGCTTCGCCATACGCCCAACTCTGCCACTGCCGGAACCAGCGCCCGGCGTCGATCCACCAGCGGCCGCGATCGCAGTCCTCGCTGGCATAGCCGGCACGCCCGACGAGCACGCCGTCGCGGCGCATTTCGATCGTGCAGGGATCGCCATACACCGTGTTGTAGAGCAGCGTCGCCCCGGCGAGCGCCGCGCGCAGCCTGCCGGCGTCGAGCGGCGCAAGCGTTTCGTCAGCCAGGCGGCGGGAGCCCTGTGCCGGGTCATCGCGAATGATGCGCGATAGCGCATGAATGCCGGCGCGAATGCGGTCGCGCGGGATTCCGGTGACGCCGAGGCGGAACAGGTTCCTGTGCTCGCCGACCCGCAGCGGCTCGATCAGGACGCCGATGGCGGCGGCGCAACGTGCGAGTTCGGCCGCATCGAGCCGACTGGCGCCGCGCACCCAGTAGGCGCTGGCGCCGGCAAACGTCTCGATGGTCACGAACTTGTGCAGGTAGTGGTTCAGGGCATCACGCAGTTCGCGGCGGCGGTCGCCCAGCATGCGCCGCGCCCGCGCGAGCGCGGCGGCATAGTGGCCGAGGCTGATGAAGTGGGCCCAGGCGTGCTGGTGCACGGGCGGCAGATCCGCTCCGAGCGTTCCGCGCAGCTGGCGCGCCCGTTCGATGAAGCGCGGATCAGCGACGATCATTCCCGGCGCAGGTCCTGGCGCGACCAGTGGCGACAGGCTGCCCACGTGCACGACGCGCCCGCTGCCGTCGAGCGCGCGCAGCGCCGGCGCGATACGCGGCGTGTCGCGCACTTCCTGCGGAACCTCATGCTCGACGAAGATGCAGCCGCTGCGCGCGGCGGCTTCGAGCAAGGCGCGCTGGTTTTCCCGCGCGAAGGCAGCGCTGCGCGCACAGGGCTGGGCGCTGGCGAACACGACGGCGTTTTGCGGCATGGGCTCGGGAAAGCAGGAGTCGCTCAGGATCACTTCCACCTGGCGGTCGAGCAGGCGGCGACGCAGTTCGTGGTCGCACGGCTCCTCGAGCACGACCGGAGTCGCGCGGCGCACGAGCAATTCGGCGACCAGCTGCAGCGCGTGCCGTGACGACAGCGTCATCAGGACTTCGTCGGCGTTCGCATCGATGCCCTGCGCCGGCAGGATCTTCGTGCGGATTTCTTCGGCCAGTACCGCTTCGGCGGAGACGGCCCCCTCGGTGCTCCAGCGCAGCGCTTCCTGGCGCGAGCAGGCCAGGCGCATCGCCTCGCGCCACTCCGCCAGCGGAATCAGCGCGGGATCGATGCAGCCGTCGATGAACGGATAGGGATACTTGTGCCAGTTGTTGGGGCAGCGAAAGTACGCGTCATCCGTCGCCGCGCCTGCGAGCCGCTCCACTACCGGCGAGATCGGTGTGACCGCCCGCGTCATTGCCGCGACGCGACCGGCGGGAACATCCGACGCCACAAAAACGCCGCTGCGTGCGCGGCTCACCAGATGTCCTTCGGCAAGCAGCGCGTCGTAGGCAAGCGCCACGGTGTTGCGCGAAACACCGGCCAGGCGTGCCAGCCGCCGCGACGAAGGCAGGCGTCGGCCCGGTCGCAGCACGCCGCGATTGATCGCATCGACGAGCTTGCGCCGCAACTGGTGCTGCAGGCTCAGCGAACTCGTCGGGTCGAGCGCGAGGGTGAAATCGTCCATGGCCCCGTCGGCTACATGGCTCAGGCGCCGCGCAATGCGCGTTCCAGCAGGCCGAGCCCCTCGTCGAGCACGCCTTCCGGAATCGTCAGCGGGTACAGCAACCGGATCGCTTCGCCGTAGCTTCCGCACGTGAGCAGGATCAGGCCCAGCTCGTGCGCGCGCTTGACCACCGCCTGTGCGGCACCGGCATCCACTTCGTCGCTGCCGCGCTGCTTGAGCAGATCGAACGCCACCATCGAACCGGGCCCGCGCACGTGCCCGGTCGGGCGCAACGCAGGTTCGACCGCCCATTGGGCGAGTCTGGCACGCACGCGCGCGCCGAGGGTTTCCGCCCGTGCGTCGAGCTTTTCGTCGCGAATGACATCGAGCACCGCCAGCGCGGCAGCGCAGGCAACCGGCGCACCGGCATACGTGCCGCCGAGTCCGCCGGGATTCGGTGCGTCCATCACCTGCGCGCGGCCGATCACTCCGGCAAGAGGAAAGCCGCCGCCCAGCGACTTGGCCACGGCGATCAGGTCGGGTTTCACGCCGGAATGCTCGATGCCGAACAGGCGTCCGGTGCGCGCAAATCCCGACTGCACCTCGTCGGCGATCAGCACGATGCCGTGCTGGTCGCACAGTTCGCGCAGGGCGACCAGCAGTTGGTGTGGCGCGGGATGGAAGCCGCCCTCCCCCTGCACCGGTTCGATGATGATCGCCGCCACGTCTTCCGCCGCAACGTCGGCCTTGAACAGGCGCTGCAGGGACGCCACGCTGTCGGCGGTCGCAATGCCGAAATGCGCCACGGGGAACGGCACATGAAATACGTCGGCGGGAAACGGACCGAACGAGTTCTTGTATGGAGCGGTCTTGCCGGTCATCGCCAGTGCCATGAACGTGCGTCCATGGAAACCGCCGCCGAACGCGATCACCGCCGGGCGTCGGGTGAAGGCCCGCGCGATCTTGACTGCGTTCTCGGTTGCCTCGGCGCCGGTGCTGAAGAGAATCGTCTTGGCCGGACCGGTTACCGGTGCGGCCTGATTCAGCCGTTCGGCTAAGGCAATGTAGGGTTCGTAGGCGGCGACCTGGAAGGCGGCGTGCGTATAGCGATCCAGCTGCGCCGCCGCCGCTGCCACCACGCGCGGGTGGCGATGGCCCACGTTGAGAACGCCAATGCCGGAAGCAAAGTCGATGTAGCGGCGCCCCTCCACGTCCCAGACCTCGGCATTTTCCGCGCGCGCGACCGCGACCGGCATTGCCGTGGACAAGCCGCGTGGCACCGCGGCATTGCGCCTCTGGATCAGTTCCGCATTGGTAGTCACGAGCGAATCTCCCGACTGCAGGGCGCAGATTGAGCGTCGCCGCAGCTGGCAGGGATAGAGCCAGATCCTTGAGCCTGATGATGCCAGAATCGGCGGGCGCTGGCTCGCGGTCGGGTCGGCTGAGGCCGTGCCGCGTGCGGAACTCCGGACCCATCCGCGATGGGGTTTTCCTTTCCTGTGCAATGAATTACACTACGCGGCTTACTCTCAACTGCCGGCCCGACGTGTCATGAAAGTACTGTCCTCGCTCAAGTCCGCCAAGGCGCGCCACCGCGACTGCAAGATCGTCCGCCGCCGCGGCAAGGTGTTCGTGATTTGCAAGACCAATCCGCGTTTCAAGGCGCGCCAGCGCTGAAGGAACCACCCGATCACCGCGCGCTGAAGGCCGCCGTGTGCGGCCTTCAGCGTTTCCAGCCCGTGTGCCGACTGGCTGGTTCACTTCAACTCTTGCGCGTAAGGCGCGGTTTAGTCATGGAATTCACGCTCCGAATCTGTTAAAACGCAGGGCCGAGGGCGACATCCGGACCGCCCGCCGAGGAGTTCGCGC
>Ga0335076_10003488_pt1 | contig 15827 bp, 13 predicted proteins | sample Lox_Sample_25_FD_206717 | JGI IMG/M metagenome (GOLD analysis project Ga0335076, IMG submission 206717) | Soil microbial communities from Loxahatchee National Wildlife Refuge, Florida, United States - Lox_Sample_2.5 | ecosystem: Environmental > Terrestrial > Soil > Wetlands | place: USA...
GCTCAAATTCGTCGATGGGCGAGCTGGCCTCGGGATGGCGCAACATGCTCTTCGGCGTGAAGACAACGAGTGGCTTACGCCAGAGGCGACGCGCCTGCCGGCGCAATAGGTGGAAATATTGCGCGGCAGTGGAAGGCTGACAGATATTCATGTTGCCTTCGGCGGCAAGCTGCATGAAGCGTTCGATGCGCGCGCTGGAGTGCTCGGGGCCCTGGCCCTCGAAACCGTGAGGAAGCAGGAGGACTACTCCGGTAGGCAGGCCCCATTTATCTTCGCTGGCGCTGATGAACTGGTCGATGATGACCTGCGCGCCGTTCACGAAATCGCCGAACTGGGCTTCCCACAGGACGAGGCCTTCGGGGTAATCGCGAGAAAAGCCGTATTCGAAGCCGAGACACGCCGCTTCGGAGAGCGAAGAATTGTAGATTTCGCAAAAAGCTTGCTTGGAAGCGAGGTGGGCGAGGGGGAGATATTCCTGCTCGGTCTGCGTATCGACGAGAACGGCGTGGCGCTGGTTGAAGGTGCCGCGCTGGGAATCCTGGCCGGTGAGGCGGACGGGATTGCCTTCCAGGACAAGCGAGCCGTAGGCGAGGAGTTCGGCGAAACCATAGTCGAAAGGACGCTTCCCTTGACCCATTTCGGAGCGCTGATCGAGGAGCTTGACGATTTTCGGATGTACGTGGAAGCCAGGCGGCGTTTTCACCAGGCCAGCGGTAATTTCGGCGATTTTGTCGCGAGTTAAGCCGGTGTCCACTTCGAAGGAGGAATTGTATTTGCCGTAGTTGTAGGGCGACCAGTAGTCAGGCAGCTTGCGCAGGTGCGGAATTTTGGTGAGCTTGCCGGCCTTGCGTTGCTCTTCCTCGTACTCTTTTTTCACCGTTTCGGCGATTGGTGTGGCGTCGATACCAGTTTGCTCAGCATAAATCTTCCAGAGCTGCGCGTGATTCTTGATGCGATCGTAAAGGCGCGGTTGAGTGATGGTGGGATCGTCGACTTCACTGTGGCCATGGCGGCGATAACCGATTAAATCGATCACTACATCCGAGTTGAACTCTGCGCGATATTCGGCGGCAATGCGGCCCACACGGACGACAGCGTCAGCATCCTCGGCGTTGACGTGGAAGATGGGCACACTCTGACGACGCGCGATGCTGGAGGCATACCGCGAGGAATGCTCTTGGGCGGGGCGAGTGGTGAAGCCGATGAGGTTGTTGACGATGACGTGGATGGTGCCGCCGACGGTATAGGCCGCGAGGTCGGCGAGGTTCAAGGTCTCCGCCCAAATGCCTTGGCCGGCGAACGCGGCATCACCATGCATCACGACGGCCCAAACTTTGTTGAGCGTGGCTTTCGAGCGATCGACGTAACCACCGGTTTGCACGCCATGGCGGGTTTGTTTGGCGCGTGCGCGGCCCATTGCGACGGGATCTACGGCTTCGAGATGGCTCGGATTTGAAACAAGGTGGATATTGAGTCTCTTGCCGGCGCTCGTGGTATAAACGCCCGTCGCGCCAACGTGATACTTCACGTCGCCGGCGCCAAGGACGCTGCGGGGATCGACGTCTTCGAATCCTGCGACCACGTCGTGTGCTGCTTTGCAGGCGATGTGGGTCATGACGTTGAGGCGGCCGCGGTGGCTCATGGCCATTACAGAATCGACACCGCCGAAGTCGCCCGCGGCATCAAGGATGGAATCGAGCAGCGGAATCAGCGACGTGTTGCCTTCCAGAGAGAAGCGCTTGCTGCCGAGGTAGCGGCTCTGGAGCACCTGTTCGAATAGCTCGGCGCGGACCAGTCGCTCGAGGACTTTCGGCTGGTTGACCTCGTATTCAGGGCCTTCCATGCGCTCGGCGACCCAGTTACGGCGCTCGAGTTCGGGGATGTGGAGAAACTCAACACCGATAGTGCTGCAGTAGACGCGGCGCGCTTCGTCAGCGTATTCGCCGGAGAGGCCCTCGAGGTCAGGGCACTTCATTGGGGTGAAGTAGCCGAGGGGATCGAGGGTGGCCTCGTAGAAGCCCCAGCGGCGGAAGAGATAAAAAATGCGTTCGCGTTCGGCGTGGCCGGCGCCATTGCGGGCGGGGCCCTTCTGCGCGGCCTTCGCGGACTTATCAGGAGCGAGCGTCACACGGTTTGCCATAGGTCGTATCTACAGACCTTCTATTTTGCCATAGAACGGAAAAGGCCAACGGGAAGGTGAAATAGTGCGTATCACGAGACGCAATCTCTCTGGGAATCTAGGAAGCAGTTTCCTCGCTTCGCTGGGAATGACAGGATTTGAGGTAGGCCAGGCGCCAAAATGGGGCTTTTGCCGCTGGAAAAGTCGAGCAAACTGGCCAGCACGATGAGTCAAGCCACTGGGATGCGGGTGTATCGCGCAGCGGATTCGCAAGTTGAGGTCGCGTACGCGTTTGTCCAGGAGTACTACGAGGCGGCGGCCGTGATGGTGCGCGAGGATTTGGACGAATTTGCACGCGAGTATTTTGTGGACGGCGGCGGGGTGTGGTTGGCAGAAGACCGCGGAGTTGCCGTGGGCTGTATTGCGTTGCGAGCGCTGCGTGACAAGATAGGGTGCGGAGAGATCAAGCGCCTATATATTAGGCCGGAATATCGTGGACAGGGACTCGCGGACAGGTTGCTGGAAGCGCTTGAGAGTTACGCGAAGGAAATCGGATATGAGTGGCTGTATCTGGATACGGCTGCGGACATGAAAGCCGCCGCGCGGTTCTACGAGAAGAAGGGATTCGAACCGTGCGAGCGATACAACGAGAATCCGCAAGCCGCGATTTTCATGCGAAAAGCTGTTCAGTGATTGAAACGGATTGCCAGAAAGCGTGAGTGTACGTGTCGTACCGATCGCGGCCCGCCTCAGAAGGCGGGCCGTACAAGAACCCCCCGGGAATTCATCGTTACGACCAGCGCTGGGAATCGGGTACACTGGATATTCCTAGAATTGGGGATAGCGCATCTAAATTTAGGGTTAGTAGACGCTCAATAGGGGAAGCATGCCTGTACCTGTATCCCAGATGTGGACGGTAGCCAGCTACGTCCTCAAACAAAAGATGAAGGGCCGCAAGCAGTACCCGCTGGTGCTGATGCTGGAGCCGCTGTATCGCTGCAACCTGGCCTGTGCCGGGTGCGGAAAAATTCAGTACCCCGCGCACGTGTTGAAGCGGGAACTCTCTCCGGAAGAGTGCTTTAGGGCGGTGGATGAGTGCGGCGCGCCGATGGTGTCCATTCCTGGCGGCGAACCGTTGATGCACACGCAGATCGAGAAGATCGTCGAAGGACTGGTCGCGCGTAAGAAGTACATCTACCTGTGCACGAACGCGCTGCTGTTGAAAGAGAAAATCGATTTGTTCAAGCCTAGTAAGTACCTGACATTCTCGGTACACATGGACGGGCAAAAAGAGCACCACGATTTCTCGGTATGTCGCGAAGGCGGCTATGAGCTTGCGGCCGAAGGGATTAAGGAAGCGGTGGGACGCGGCTTCCGGGTAACGACGAACACGACGTTGTTCGATGGCGCCGATCCCAAGAGCGTGCGAAAGTTTTTCGATGAAATGATGGAGCTCGGTGTGGAGGGAATGATGCTCTCCCCCGGTTATTCCTACGAAAAAGCGCCAGACCAAAAACACTTCCTCGGGCGGGCGCGGACGCGCCGGCTATTCCGTGCGATTCTTTCGAATCGCAAGAAGAGCTGGCAGTTCAACCAGTCTCCGTTGTTCCTGGAATTCTTGATGGGCAAGCGGAATTATCAGTGCACGCCGTGGGGCATGCCGACCTATTCGATTTTTGGGTGGCAAAAGCCGTGTTATCTGCTGCAAGACGGGTATGCGGATAGCTTTGCGGAGTTGATGGCCGAAACCGATTGGCCGAAATATGGCACCGAATCGAATCCCAAGTGCGCGAACTGTATGGTGCATAGCGGATACGAAGCGACGGCAGTTGATTACACGTTTAGCGGGCTGAAGGGGCTGCTGAACACAGCAAAAGCGGTTCTGTTCGGCAATTACGACGACGATGAGGCTTTGCGGATGCTCAACGAGCCATCGGTGCCGGTGCATTCCTATAATCCGCTGGTGCAAATCGACACGAATTCCAAGAACTACGAGGAACAACGCGCGTGACCGGGCCAAGACACGCGGATCGTCCAGAACACGCGACGGATGCGCATGTAGATCAACTGGAAGTGGCACCCGGGGCTGAGCACCACACCCTGCAAGGCTGGATCCCTGAATTGGCCCGTGAAGACGAGCTACGGGAGGCGCTGGAAAAAGCGTTCGATTATCGTGGGGATGTAACTGTAACCCGCAAAGATGGAACAAAAGTCGAGGGTTACATCTTTGATCGTGTCGCGGGAGCGACTTTGGCCACGTCATTTGCCCGAATTTTGCCCAAAGACTCGAATCAGCGTGTGAAAATTTCCTATGGCGAAATTGCCGCCCTAGCATTTACGGGACGAGACACGGCGGCGGGAAAGAGTTGGGAAGCGTGGGTACGCAAATATTGGGAAAAAAAGGAAAAAAGCGGGGAAACGTTGAGTTTACAACCGGAGTCGCTGGACGAGTAAGAGTCGAAATCGGCTGGCTGGTTATAGAACTATTGAATCCATTTAAGTAAAAGAAAATAAGCGAGTTAGTTGTTTGCGCTTGCGCACAAGTGCGCCCATTCGCCGATAGACAACCGGGCTATATCTGTGATAACGTTAGGTATAGCGTTTGTTGCTCTTGTACTACCTTTTGACTCGTTCAGGGGGCTGCGAGAACAAACTCGCAGCCTTTTTTTTCGGGGCTAGAGGCATCTCGAGGTCTAGGGTAACCCAGTCTTCGGTCCAAGAGAGGCAAAGCAATTTCAATTTCGAGGTTCAGCAGTGAAGGAACAAGGAACAGTGAAGTGGTTCAATGCTTCGAAGGGCTACGGATTCATCCAACGCCAGACCGGTGAAGATGTGTTCGTACACTTCTCCGCCATTCAGATGGACGGCTACAAGTCCCTGAATGAGGGTCAAGCAGTTGAATTCGAGGTGAAGAAGGGTCCGAAAGGCCTTCAGGCAGAGAACGTCACAAGCCTCTAGCCTGTGCATTGGGGAGGTCCTCGAGGGGTCGAGGACCTCCCAATTTCGAGAAGTGGAAGAGAAAGCGAGCAGTTCCAAGGAGGAAGCTGTGCAAGTAATGCAAGAAGGCCAGACTGTCAAGCATGAGCTGTTCGGCCTGGGAATCGTCACCGCATCCGATCTCGAGCGCACCGCCATCGATTTCGATGACCACGGGCCGAAATTGTTCGTCACGAGCATGTTCACAGCAGAGCTGATCGGCGAAGCACCCGCAACCCCGCCCAAGACCAAGCGCCGCCGGAAAGCGTCTGCAGCCGCCAAAGCCGCCAAGAAGGCTCTGGCTGCGGCGAAGTAAGTACCCGAAGTAGACCCGCCTGAAGTACCCCCAAATTGCGCCAGAGATGGCGCGGGGGTGTGTCTGAATTGTGCCCGATTCGCTACCGATGACAGATTGAAAGCCTGAATGACAGGCGAGGCTTGCGCGAAGCTGGTTGAAGAGTAAATTAGCGAATCAGGACCCGGGACTCCAAGGACAAATCTAAATTCTGACTGGGGGCAGCATGTACTCTTCGCTCAAGCCGCACCTGCGTAAGCTACTGGTGTGTGTCGGTGTAATCGGAACGGTCGTGGCAGGACTGAACGGGCAAACGGTACCCGGGGTGAACGAGAAAGAAGTGGTGATCGGATCCTGCGCGGCGCTGGAAGGGCCATCGAGTTTTCTGGGGCGCGAAACGGTCATCGGTGCGGAAACCTATTTTCAGCTGGTGAACGAAGAAGGCGGAGTTCATGGAAGAAAGCTTCGCCTGGTTTCAGCGGACGACAGTTACGATCCGACAAAGACGCAGGAGTGTTGGGACAAGCTGATGGCGCAGAAGGTGTTCGCGATGGGGTTTTTCGTCGGGACGCCGACTGCGGTGAAATACGTGCCGTTGGCGGATTCCAACGAGGTGCCGCTGGTGGGCCTGTTTACCGGTGCGCAGACGCTCTACGTTCCTTTGCGACGCTGGGTCATCAATGTGCGCGCTTCTTATTTCGACGAAACGCGCGAGCAAGTGGAAGGCCTCTGGAATACGCTGCACTACAAGCGAATCGGCGTGATCTATCCCGACGACGCCTTCGGGAGCGCGGTCTTGCAAGGAGTCCAGGCAGCGCTCAAACCGAACGGAGCGGAACCGGCAGCGGTCGCCTCGTACGTCCGGCAGTCGAATCAAGTGGGAGACGCGATCGACAAGGTGCGAGCCGCGAATCCAGAGGCCGTAGTGGTGGTGGGCCCTTCGAACACCGTGGCGCCGATTTTGCGGCAGGCGCACGCCAAGGGCTGGAAACCGCTGTTCCTCACAGTGTCGTTTGTCGGTACAGACGAACTCATACAGGAAGCGGGGGCCGATGCGGACGGAGTGGTAATCACGCAGGTGGTGCCGCCGTACTACCTGACAGATTTGAAGACCGTGGCGCTCTACCGACGCTCGTTACAAAAATACATGCCTAGCTCGCGGCCAAACTTTGTGAGCCTGGAAGGGTTTGTGGACGCCATGGTGATGGTGGAGGGGCTGAAGAGAGCGGGCAAAGACTTGACCCGCGAGGGGCTGATCCACGCGATTGAGTCGATTCACGAAATGGATATGGGCCTGGGTGCGCAATTGAAGGTGGATTATTCGGCAAAGGACCACAAAGGTTTCGACCACGTGATTCCGACCGTGGTGCGAGGTGGAAAAGCGGTGCCGTTCACGGACTGGTCGATTGTGATACCGAAGTAACAAGCGGGATCATCGCGCAGCGGATTCGGCTTGATCGAGGGCGTGGTAGGAAGAGCGAACCAGAGGGCCCGCTTCGACGTGTTTAAAGCCCATCCGTTGCTCACCTACACGCCTGTATTCCGCGAACTCTTCGGGATGAACGAAGCGGACAACCGGCAGATGATCACGTGTCGGCTGAAGATACTGGCCCAGCGTGAGAATGTCGGTACCTTGCGCGGCCAAGTCGTGCATGGTGGCGATGACTTCTTCCTTCTCTTCGCCTAAGCCCAGCATCATGCCGGTTTTCGTCGGCACACCGGGATGCGTCTGTTTGGCGCGGCGCAGCAGTTCGAGGGAACGCTCGTACAGAGCGCCTTTACGGACTTGACGGTAGAGCCGCGGGACCGTTTCGGTGTTGTGGTTCAGAATATCCGGCTTGACGGAGAGGACGATGTCGAGGGCGTCCCAATCGCCACGAAAATCCGGAATCAGAACTTCGACTTTGCAGCCGGGAACACGGTTGCGAATCTCTTCAATGGTACGTGCGAAGATGCGGGCGCCACCGTCGGGCTGGTCGTCGCGATTGACGCTGGTGACCACCGCGTAGCGCAGGCCCATGCGGGCGGCAGCCTCGGCGACGCGAATGGGTTCTTCCTCATCCGGAGGGCCAACAGGTTTGCCGGAAGGAACGGCGCAGAAACCACAGGCGCGGGTGCAGATATCTCCCAAGATCATAAATGTGGCGGTGCCATGTTCCCAGCATTCACCCATGTTGGGGCAACGCGCCGATTCGCAAACAGTGTGGAGATCGAGGGTGCGCATGATGCGTTTGAGATGTTGGTAGCGCTCGCCGCCGAAGAATTTTACGCGCAGCCAGTCTGGGCGCGGGTGGGCGTCCGGAGCAGAAATGGCGGCCGCGTTGCCATTGGAGATGATGTGGAAAGGTGAGGCCATCAGGGTACAGAGTCCATTTTACGTGGTTCCGAGGAGGCGTTCAAACCGGCTTTTTTCTTCAGACGGATGAACATCGTGGCTAAAACACGCGGCAAGGCCGAAAGACGCAAAGTGTCTTACAACGGCTGGCGGGAGGAGCGCACGAAATCGCGCAGCACCGTGACATTCGGACCGTAAGCGCCGATGCGGCCGGCGTCGACGGGTAGGCCGAGACGCTCGGCCAGATCGAGATCGACCCCGGCGTCGTCGAGCTCCGAAAGGCTAAAGCCGGCGGCGGGTGCGACGCGATTCAAGCCCGAGGGATAAACGGGCCGTGGCGGGCGATGGCGTTGCCAGGGACGGCGGGCCAGTTCGTAGAATTGCTTCCAGTCGCGTTTGTGCCAAGTGTGCATCGTTCGCTCGAATTCCGAGTCCATCATTGGATGCGGCGAGCAGCGGCAGGGTTCGCTGAGAACAGAGCCGCAGTCGTACTGGTCAGCCGCACCATGAACTACATCATAAAGTCAGATACAAGCCGCTCATTTCATACACTCCAGGCGAAACGGAACGAAGAGTTTTCTTCGCCTGATGTTTCAAACACGTCAACTTCTGAGAAGTTCCGGCGGTGAAGTTTTCCCTGGAGCGAACCCTTGAAACAGAGAGGCCAGAGCCATGACAGCGATGGCAAGGGCGCAGGAGCCTCTGTTTCATTCGGGGCGGATAGTACACGCTACGAGCCGGGATGGCCAGTTAATTCTTGGTAGGCCTGTGAGTTTTGGACGGACAGATGTGAAGCCACTTGACAGAGCTCAAGTGCGCAGGCGAAGAGCGATGGGAACTTGTGCCCGGGGGCATCTGGGCGGAAGGCCCGAAGCACGTCACAAGAGGAGAAAGAGGAGGACCGAATTACCAGCGATTGCCACGATCGCCACGGTCGCCGCGATCACCACCGCGGCCGCCGCCACCGCCGCGACCTCCGCGATCACCACCACGGCCGCCGCCACCGCCACCGCCGTAGCCACCGCGTCCACCACCGCCACCGGAACGTTCAGTTTGCGGGCGGGCTTCGTTCACCACGAGGTTTCGGCCACCGAAGTTTTGACCGTTGAGACTGTTGATTGCGCGATCGGCATCTTCATCGCTGGCGATTTCAATGAAAGCGAAACCGCGGGACTGGCCGGTGAAGCGATCGCGAATCAAGCTGATTGCTGAAGCACTGACACCTAATTGACCCAACCATTCTTGCAACTGCTCTTCCGCTGCACTGAACGGAAGGTTACCGACGTAAAGCTTCTTCACCTCGAACTCCTTCTGCCCGGAACCGAAACATCGAGTCGCGGAGCGACTGGAGAGCTTTCGCCGCCGAAAAGGCAAACCGAGGGGTATGCCGAAGGCGGGGGGGCCGTCCAGTGGTCCCGTGCATGGTCTCGAAAAATGCCCGGATTTGCAACCTAATAATCTGGAGAAAAGGTGACCTGCCTAGGGAGGGCCCCAGTGGTCGCGTGGCGCGGAGGAATGGTATAGCATGCGGCGGTCTGTGTTGTTTGGCGAGGAGACGATGCGCGGCACGATGATGGATTTTCCACTGGTTCTGCCAGTGCTGCTGGAGCGGGCCGGTAAGTTGTTTAAAGACGTGGAAATACGTTCGCGGCGGCCGGATCAATCGGTGGTGCGGTCGAACTACACGGAATTTTACACACGGGCGCGGAAGCTGGCTGGAGCATTGACGCGGCTGGGCCTGCAACGGGGCGATCGAATCGCTTCGATGATGTGGAACCACGCCACGCACTTGGAAGCTTTTTTTGGGGTGCCCTGTGCAGGCGGCATTCTTCACACCTTGAATCCGCGGTTACATCCCCACGAAATTGCGTTGATTGCGAGGCATGCGGCTGACCGGTTTGTGATTGTCGACGAAGGGTTTCTGCCGCTGTTGGAAAAAGTCCGGCAAGAGGCCAACCTCGAAAAGATCATCGTGGTGCGTTGCGGGTCGGGGAACTTGCCCGGCGAATACTTGAATTACGACGAATTGCTAGCCGCCGAATCGGGTGACTTCGCGTATCCGGAGCTCGACGAGGGCGAAGGCGCGGCAATGTGCTTCACTTCGGGCACTACGGGCTGTTCGAAGGGAGTTGTTTATTCGCATCGCGCGCTGGTGCTGCACTCCTTTGGGATCTGCCTGCCCGATTCCTGCGCCTTGAGCCAACAAGACACCGTACTGCCGATGTCGCCGATGTTTCATGCGAACGCGTGGGGTTTGCCATTTGCGGGGGTCATGGTGGGCGCGCGGCTCTTGCTGCCTGGGCCGAATCTCGAACCGAAAGGATTACTGGATTGGATGAAAACGGAGAGAGTGACCTTCGCGTCGGGCGTGCCGACAATCTGTTTAGGGTTGCTGGATGCGTTGGAGAAAGAGTCGGAGACCGGGCGATGGAAGTTTGAAGCTCCTTTGCGAATCCTCTGCGGAGGAGCGGCGCCGCCGCTCGAACTGATCCGGCGCATGGATCACTTCGGGATTCACATGCTGCACGGGTGGGGGATGACGGAGACGACTCCGCTGGCGACCATAAGCCGGTTGAAGCCGTCGATGGATGACTGGTCGGAGATTGAGAAATACCAAATGCGCGCGAAACAAGGGATGGCCGCGCCGTTTGTGGAGGTGCGCTGCACGCGCGAGGGTGAAGTAGTGCCATGGGACGGGCACACGTCAGGGGAACTGGAAATTCGAGGGCCGTGGATCGCGGGCGAATACTATAAGGCGCCTGAGATGGCGGATCGCTGGACAGCCGATGGATGGTTTCGGACCGGCGATGTCGCCACGATCGACGAAGAAGGCTACGTAAAGCTCGTCGACCGGGCCAAGGATCTGGTGAAGTCGGGCGGAGAGTGGATCAGTTCGGTTGATCTCGAAAACGCCTTGATGGGGCATCCTGCGGTGAAGGAGGCGTGTGTTGTGGGAATTCCGCATCCAAAGTGGCAGGAGAGGCCGCTAGCAGCGGTGGTTCTGCGCGAAGGAGTAAACGCGACCGCAAACGAACTGCTGGATTTCCTGAGTACCTGTTTTGCGAAATGGCAACTGCCGGACGCGTTCGTGTTTGTCGAGGCAATCCCGCGAACGAGCGTGGGCAAGTTCAAGAAGATGGAACTGCGCGAGCGGTTCGCAAACTGGAAATGGCAATCGTGACTCTTGGAACGCCTGTTCGGTTCAATGGCTAGTCAGGTGCGATACGACGCGTTGATGCGCACGTATTCGGCGGTGAAGTCGCAGGTCCAGTAGCGCGCGGAAGCCTTTCCGGCGTGCAAATCCACGATGATGTGAACGTTTTTTTCGAGCAGGCGATTGCTGGCGGCGCGCTCGTTGAAATCGATCGGCTGGCCGCGGCGCAGCACTGGAATGCCCGCCATATGGATGTCGACTTTGTCCGGATCGAACTTCACTCCAGCGCGTCCGGCGGCGGCGAAAATGCGGCCCCAGTTGGGATCGCCACCGGCAAAGGCGGTTTTGACGAGCGGAGAGGTGGCGATGGTCTGGCCGATGCGGCGCGCGGAGGCTTCGGTGGAGGCGTGGCGGACTTCAATTTCAATGACGCGTTGCGCGCCTTCGCCATCCGCAACGATCTGCAGCGCGAGCGAATGGCAAACTTCTTCCAAGGCCATTGTGAATGCGCGATGCGCGGCGGTGTTTGGGTTGATCGGTGGAGCTCCTGCCGCGCCGTTGGCCAGGACGAGCAGGGTATCGTTCGTCGAAGTGTCTCCATCGATGGAGATGGCATTGAAGGTGCGGCCGGTAACGCCGCGCAGCGTCCTCTGGAGCAGCGACGGCGAGATGTTCGCGTCGGTGGCAACGAAGGCAAGCGTGGTGGCCATGTTGGGGTGAATCATTCCCGCACCCTTGGCGCAACCGACCAGGTGAATCCGCTTGCCCGCCATTTTGAAAGAGGATGCAGCGGTTTTTGGCCGCGTATCCGTGGTGCAAATTGCGAGTGAAAATTCTGCAAAGGAACGCGCGGAGGAGCGGCGATTCTTGGTCACGCCCGGCAGAGCGCGGAGAATTTTTTCCAGTGGCAGAGGAACGCCAATCACGCCAGTGGAGCAGACGAAGACCTCTTTCGGCTGGCAATTCAGTCGACGCGATGTCTCTTCCACTGTTTTGATGGAGGCTTGGTAGCCGGTCGAGCCGGTGGCGCAGTTAGCGTTACCAGCATTGACGATGACCGCATGCATGCGTCCTTTCGAAGCTTTCAGGTGAGACTTGGAGACGACGACGGGTGCGGCGACGACGAGATTCTGCGTGAACACAGCCGCGGCGGAAGCGGAGACATCGCTGCAAAGTAGAGCGAGATCGAGCGCGCCGGTTTTCTTCAGACCACAGGCGGTGGCCGAAAAGCGGAATCCACGAGGGAGAGCGGCTTCAGACGGAGGTTGTTTCATGGGAGGCGGTTCCGCAGGGCGCAGGCGATACTCACGGAAGGGACCTCCGATCCTCCGTGCGATAGGAAGCGGCTTCGACGACATAGATGACAGCGGGACGATTCATTTTTGTTTCTCCAATTGAGCGAGTTTTTGCTCGAGTTGCGCGATGGCCGCTCGAACAGGTTCCGTGGCCGTCCCGCCTGGAACGACTTTGTTGGCGATCACATCTTCCACCGACGGGCCTTCTAAAAAATCTTTCTCGAACAGCGGCGAGATTTTCTGTACGTCTTCCAGCGACAGTTGCGTCCACTGTTTCCCTTGCCGTTCGGATTCCTGCAGCACTTTTCCGATTAAATCATGAGCTTGGCGGAAGGGAACACCGCGGTGGACAAGATAATCTGCGGCGTCGGTAGCAAATAGTGCAGGATTGTTGGCCGCCGCACGAAGGCGATCTTCCCTGAATTTGGTTCCTGCGATTGCGCCCGTGGCTACCCATAGCATGTCTTGGATCTGATCGTGCGCGCCAAATAATGCTTCCTTGTCTTCCTGGAGATCGCGCTGGTAGCTCGTGGGCAAGCCTTTCAAGGTTGTGAACAGAGCAAAGAGGGCACTGGTAATACGACCCGTTTTGCCGCGAAGCAGTTCCCAGGAATCGGGATTCTTCTTCTGGGGCATCAGGCTGCTTCCGGTAGAGTACTCGTCGGGAAGAATTACATACGAGAACTCCTGGGAGGCGAAGAGGACAAAATCCTCGGCGAGTCGCGAAAGATGAGTGGCAATTCCTGAGAGAGCGAATAAATAGTCCAGTGCGAAATCGCGGTCGCTGACCGCGTCGAGGCTGTTGGGAGTAATCCGCGAGAAACCGAGGTCGCGTGCGACGGCGTTGCGATCAATCGCGAAGGAGCATCCGGCCAGAGCGCCGGAGCCCATCGGACAGACATCGGCGGAAGCGGCGGCATTCCGCAGGCGCGTCAGATCGCGCGAGAAGGCTTCGGCGTGGGCCATCAGGAAATGAGAAAGCAGGATGGGCTGGGCATGTTGCATGTGGGTCATGCCCGCCATGGGAACGCCGAGATTTGACTTAGCTTGTTCGAGAAACGATTCGATCAGTGCGGTCAAAGAAACTCGAATTTCCGCCGCGGCATCGATGATGAAGAGGCGAAAATCCGTGGCGACCAGTTCATTTCGGCTCCGGCCGGTGTGAAGCTTCCAGCCAACGGGCCCGAGCTCTTCAACGAGCGCCTTTTCGATGAAGTGATGGACGTCTTCGGCCGCGGAATCAGCGAGCCACAAGGAATCGCGATCGGCACGCTCCGAGATTTTGTCCAGCGCGGCAAGAATTTGCTGAACTTCCGCTTCCGTCAAAATTCCGGCGCGTTGCAACGCCTTGGCCCACGCGCGGTCGACCGCAATCTCGTAAGGAAGAAGGCGGCAATCGAACGCAAAGGAGTTCTGGAACGCGTCGAAGAGCTCATTCGGAGCCTTTTCGAAGCGCCCTCCCCACAGACGGTCGTCTTTGCGTTCGTTCATGCGATCCCTTCGTCGAAGTGTTGCCAGCGCAGCGCATCGAACAACTCGGGTTTAGTGTTGGCCTTCGGCTTTGGCCTTCGGTCGAACGGTGACCGGCAAGGCAAACAGGTTGATAAAGCCTTCGGCGTCCCTAGGATTGTACCGGCCCATGGAGAAACTGGCGAGGTCGGCGCGATAGAGCGAATAAGGAGAGAGACGCTTGGTGACGTTGAGCGTTCCCTTCCAGAGCTTGAGGCCCACGGAGCCGGTGACGCGCTGCTGGGTGACGTTGAAGAAGCCGTCCAGCGCTTCGCGGAGCGGCGAGAACCATAAGCCGTTGTAGACGAGTTCCGCGTAGCGAACCGAGAGAGCCTGCGCGAAATGCGCTGTCTCACGGTCCGCCGAAAGGCGCTCGAGTTCGCGATGCGCAATGACGAGCAACGTGCCGCCAGGCGTCTCGTAGGCGCCGCGGGATTTCATGCCGACGAGGCGGTTTTCAACGAGATCGGTTCGGCCGACGCCATTTCTGGCGGCGATTTCGTTCAACGCGTTGAGGAGATCGATCGGCGGAAGTTTTTTGCCGTTCACCGAAACGGGTGTGCCGGATTCGAAGCCGATTTCGATTTCCTCGGCTTTGTCCGGAGCTTTCTCCGGCGAAACAATCCACTGCCACATGGCTTCGTTGGGTGCGTTGGCGGGATCTTCCAGTTCGCCGCCTTCATGGCTCAAATGCCAGATGTTGCGATCGCGGCTGTAAATGTTCTTTTTGCTCTGCTCGACGGGAACCTTGTGCTTTTCCGCGTAGGCGATGGCGTCCTCGCGGGAATCGATGGCCCATTCGCGCCAGGGGGCGATGATCTGCACGTGCGGCGCGACGGCCTTATAGGCCAGTTCAAAGCGAACCTGATCGTTCCCCTTGCCGGTGCAGCCGTGGGACAGACCGTCGGCTCCATACCGCAACGCGAGTTCGGCTTGGCGCTTAGCGATGACGGGCCGCGCCATCGAAGTGCCGAGCAGATAGGTGTGTTCGTAAACCGCGCCGGCGCGCAATGTGGGCCAGATGTAGTCCTTGATGAACTCCTCGCGCAGATCTTCGACGACAGCCGTCGAAGCGCCAGTCGCCAGGGCCTTCTTGCGGGCGGCTTCCAAATCTTCCTGCTGGCCGACGTCGCCGATCATGGCGATCACTTCGCAGCCGTAATTTTCGCGGAGCCAGGGAATGATGATGGAAGTATCGAGCCCGCCGGAATAGGCGAGCACAACTTTCTTTGGTTTTTGGGCAGTCGGGGTCACGGAATCTCTCTCCTTAATTAGAACGATGAATTTTTACGTGTACAACGCGTGGAGGATCGCCTTCTGGACGTACATGCGATTCTCGGATTGCTGCAAAACCACGGAATAAGGGGCATCCATCACCTCATCGGTGACTTCTGCGCCGCGGTGTGCCGGCAAGCAGTGCATGAACACAGCGTCAGTCGCAGCGTGTTCCATGAGCTTGCGGTTCACCTGGTAGGGCTTGAAGATCTGGCGGCGAACCTTTTCTTCGGACTCGAAGCCCATGCTGGTCCAGGAATCGGTGTAGACCGCTTGAACACCGTCGACCGCTTCCCGCGGATCGGTGAAGATCTCAATTTTGGAGCGCGTCTCCTTGGCAACGCGCTTGGCGTCGGTGATGACATCGGCGTCGGGCGCATAGTCGGCCGGCGTAGCGATGCGAATGTGGGCGCCAAGGCGAGCTGCGAGAAAGACCAGCGAGTGGCAAACGTTGTTGCCGTCACCGACGTAGGCGAGCTTCAGGTCTTTAGCCGAGCCGAACTTTTCTTCGAGCGTGAAGAAATCCGCGAGCGCCTGGCAAGGGTGGAACTTATCGGAAAGGGCGTTGACCACGGGAATGGAAATGGTCGCGGCCATCTCTTCGAGGACACGCTGCTCGTAGACGCGCGCGACGATGCCTTGCACCCACCGTTCGAGGTTGCGGGCGACGTCGGGAATCGATTCGCGTTCGCCGAGACGAGCCTGCGTGTGGTCGAGGAAGCACACAAAGCCACCCATGCTTTGAATGCCGACCTCAAAAGTGACACGGGTGCGGAGCGAAGGTTTCTCGAAAATCAGCGCGATGTGCTTGTTGCGCAGCACGGAGGCATAGCGCGAGGGGCGCGCCTTGATTTCCGCGGTGCGGTGGA
>Ga0335076_10003489_pt1 | contig 15823 bp, 15 predicted proteins | sample Lox_Sample_25_FD_206717 | JGI IMG/M metagenome (GOLD analysis project Ga0335076, IMG submission 206717) | Soil microbial communities from Loxahatchee National Wildlife Refuge, Florida, United States - Lox_Sample_2.5 | ecosystem: Environmental > Terrestrial > Soil > Wetlands | place: USA...
GTTGCACGCGAGCCGTCGCTTCGTGCAATTCCTGAATCGAGAACTGCGCCAGGTCGCCGACTTTCAAGAGATCGGTCGGTTTCTTGCGGCCGGTCCAGGCGAAATCCGGCGGCGAGAGAATCGCTCGATACTGGCCGATTTTGATCGTGGCGAAGCGCTCATCAACAGCAAGCACCAGGCCCGTGACATACGAGCCTTTTTCAATTGGATGGCGCCAGTCGTCGTCTTCGTACGTGTCGAGCTTACCGAGATTGTCCCGCAAAATGTTGGCAGGATCGCCGCGCCAGCCATGGCGCCGGTCATAAGCGTGAAGTCCATCACGCAAAGCCAGATTGGCGGCTTGCTGCATCTTAATGTTCAGCGTGGTGTAGACGCGCAGACCGCGTTCGTGGACCGCCTCCGTGCCGTAAGTTGATTCCAGATATTTGCGGATCTCTTCGAAGAAATAGGGCGCGAGGTCGTTGCGCGGATATTGGAGATGGAGGCCCAGTGGCGTCTTCTTGGCCGCTTCCTCTTCCGCGGGAGTGATTTTCCCTTCCTCCTCCATGCGGTGCAGCACGAGATTTCGCCGAGCCAGCGCGCGTGCCGGATCAGCCAGCGGCGAATAGATGGGTCCGCGAATCATCCCCGCGAGCAGGGCTGCTTCCTGGAGCTTCAAGTCGCTGACCGATTTGCCAAAATAGAACTGAGCCGCCGCCGCGAAGCCGTAGTTACCGTGTGCCAGGTACACCTGGTTCGCATACATCGTAAAAATCTGCGGCTTGGTGTAGCGCCGCTCGATTTGCAGGGCCAGCAGGATTTCTTGAGCCTTGCGGCGGACGCTGATTTCGCTACGGTCCAGAAAAAGATTACCGGCGAGCTGCATGGTGATCGTGCTCGCCCCTTGCGCTTTGCCGCCCTTCAGGAGCTTGCGCCAGGCCGCTCCCGCAACGCGCGGGAAATCTATTCCCCAGTGCTCCTCAAAGTGCTGATCTTCGATGGCTGTAACCGCGTTGTAGAGGACCTTGGGGCACTGCTCATAGGTCATCAGAATACGGCGCTGCAACGCGAAGCTGCCTACGAGTTGCCCGTCGTCCGCATATACTTCAGTCACCACGGTGGGACGATACGTTTCGAGGGCGCGAATTTCCGGCAAGTCGCTGGCGTAAACGAAGAGCAGTCCGCACGCCGCTCCAAGCGCGATGGAACAGAGCAGCAGAAACGCCAGTGCCACGCGGTCAATCAGTTTCCAGCCGCGCAGACGTAACGTAATTGGGGGAAGACTTAACATCCAAGTTCAATTCTAACGCAGAACGAATTGGAGGAACGGGTTTTGCTGGGGGGCGTCGCCTTTCAGGAATGGTCAGCGGGCAAGTAATAGCGTTCACCAGCACAAGACCGGCAAAGCGTGCGCCCGCTCACTTCAACTTCCCGCTTGAAATTGATACCTTCGCCGCACTCCGCGCATGCCACGCGCGGCCCCTTGAACCCGGGCAAATCCTCCGGCTGCACTTCCACCTTCACCCATTGCTTGTCAAAGAGAACTTCGTCGGAGAGCGCAGCGTACGCTTTTTGCTGGCCGGCATCCTTGGCCATTTCCGGAAACATATCGCGGGCGACTTGCTTCGACGATTCTCTTGCGGCAATCCTCACGGCGCGACCCGTCTTGAGGTCCACAAACGTTGCCGCCACTTTGCCCCAATCGCGAAATTTCAGAGCCCGCTTCCCCAACCGGCAATTGGCAACCAACGCCACGGCATCCGTCACGCAGCGATCAATCTCGACGTACGTGACGATGCGTTTCCGCTCCGCAATGGGGTCTTCAATCCCCAACTCTTGCAGACCGAGCATCGCGAGGCGCACCCCCAGCACTTGCCCGGCGCAAAGATGCCCGTGCGCCACGGCCGCCAGTTCCAGGTATTCGCTTAACGATTTCATGTATGTAGCTCAGGCCTTCAGGCCTGAGGATCTTTCTTCGTCTTTAGGCCCAAGGACTTCCTCGCCTTTAGGCCTGAGGATTCTCCGCGACACCACCCTGTGGTTGTGTACTCCCCTGCTCCGCCGCCCATGGATGAGGCCGCCGCGCCTCAATGAACGCAAACCAGGTCATCAGCACTGCTAACCCTGCAAGTGCCGCGTCCTCCAGCACTTTTTTCAGGTTGATGGGCTCCGGCGTCGCAAAGCATCCGCAATTAATGTCCATGTGCAGAACAAACGCGCGCAAAACCGCAAAAAAGAATCCCACCATAATCGGCGTCAGCAGCGAAGCCCAAATCCGTAGGCGCCAGCCAATAATCAACAGCACGCCGAGCGTGATCTCCGTAAAGGGCAGCGTATGCGCAACGAACTGCACTCCCCAATCGGGCAACATCTTGAACGCAGCAACCTGGTCGGCGAAATGCGTAAGGTTCATGCTCAGCGAGAGCTTCAGAAAAAAATAAGGCCAGTAATTGGTGTTGGGAAGAAAAGCCTTCGAATAGCCCGCATAAATAAATATTCCACCGAGAACCAGCCGGCCAATCCAGATAACCAGGCGGCGGAAATTCAGTGGGCTGGACTGCATCATGTGCGGAATCTCAACGGGAATCTCAGCAATCGGCCAAAATCTTACTTCTGGCTCAGCAACTGATCCAGAAACTGCTTCAGAATGTCGTAATTCATCAAACCGGAATAAGGATACGTCTGTCCCTTGCTATGAAAAACCGTGGTCGGCGTCGAGTTCACTCGATACATCTGGCCCAGCGAGTAATCCTTGTCAATCAGTGGTTCCAGTGTTCCGCCCTTCACCAACGCACGCACCTTCGTCATATCCGCTGGGGAAAGCTTGGACGCCACAAACCCGTCTACATCGCCCGTCTGCTCCCACTTGTCCTGGTTCTCAAACAGGACCCGCTCTACCGGCTCGACCTTCCCGATTTCCGCGGCCGCCCTTGCATACCTCGCCGCTACCCGCGAATACGCATGCATGGGTAGCGGGAAATCCCGGTGAATCAGATAAACCTTTCCCGTCGTTACGTAATTGTCCATCAGCTGCTGGTTGGTGGTCAGGAAAAGCATCTTGCACGAGGGGCACTGGAAGTCACTAAAGATCTCCATCACCACCGGTGCGTTCCTTGATCCGAACGCCTTGTGGGGGTCCACGTCCGTAGCGCCTCCCACGGAGGCAAGAATGCTACCCTGTGGCTCGGCTGCAACGGATGGCAGGCTACCTCCAGGCAAAAGGCTCATCCCCAATAATCCCAGGACTAAAGCTATGACGGCGGCACGGCGGTTCACTCGACCCTCCAACAGAGCGCCTGGCTTTCTGCGGCGTTCTCCCGGCCAGACTATCACAAGTTTCCACATACAAACCCAGGGTAGAGCCCCGCTGTATCCTATCGCGTCAGGGCTATGGTTATAGAACCCGGATCACCCTGGGTTCGTTGCCTTGAAACCGTCAAATGTTGTATCCCGTCGGCTTCCGGACGAGTCCAATCGGAGCGGGGAGCAACAAGGCCCCTAAGTAAAGCTCGCGCAGGCTTTAGAAGGCATGCTGAAAAAAACTCCTGTAATGCCTTGCAGAATATGCACTTACTGGCGTTATAAGAAAACTTGACAAACATACACTCAAGTCGTATACTCCATTTCGCACTGGACTTAGGAGCACGCCTTTTAGCTCGGTTCGCCCTTGGCTTCGGCTCCGGGCGGCCAGTGATGCAGACGGGTTCCGGAAGGATTAGCACAGATGAGCAAGATTATTGGCATTGACTTGGGGACCACCAATTCGGTTGTTGCCGTCATGCAAGGCGGCGAACCGGTGGTCATCCCCAACCAGGAAGGCGCTCGTACTACACCCTCGGTAGTCGCCATCACCAAAGGTGGTGAGCGGCTCGTAGGGCAGGTCGCAAAGCGCCAGGCGGTAACGAACCCCGAGAACACCGTCTATTCCATTAAGCGCTTCATGGGCCGCCGCTACGACGAAGTTGGCGAAGAGATGAAGCGCATTCCGTACAAGGTCGTCAAGGGTGATCATGACGACGCTCGCGTCGAGATTTTCGGGAAAGTGTACAGCCCCCCGCAAATTTCCGCGATGATTCTCGGCAAACTCAAGTCCGCCGCAGAAGATTTTCTCGGGGAAAAGGTCTCCAAGGCCGTCATCACCGTGCCTGCATACTTCAATGACGCGCAGCGCCAGGCCACCAAGCAGGCAGGCGAAATCGCTGGCCTCGAAGTCGTCCGCATCATTAACGAGCCGACGGCTGCGGCTTTGGCTTACGGCCTCGAGAAAAAGAGCGACGAGACCATCGCCGTGTATGACCTTGGCGGCGGCACGTTCGATATCTCCGTGCTCGAAGTTGGCAGCGGCGTCGTCGAAGTCAAATCCACCAACGGTGACACGCACCTCGGTGGCGACGACATAGACCAGCGCATCGTGGACTGGCTGATCGAAGAGTTCAAAAAAGAGAACTCCATTGACCTCGGCAAAGACCGCATGGCTCTCCAGCGCCTCAAGGAGGCTGCGGAAAAGGCCAAGATCGAGCTTTCGCAAATGATGGAGACGGAAATCAATCTCCCCTTCATCACCGCGGGAGCCAACGGCCCCATCCACATGCAGCAAAAGCTTACGCGCACTCGCCTCGAGCAATTGATGGGCGATCTGCTCGAACGCTCCATGAAGCCCGTCCGTCAGGCTCTCGAGGATGCCAAGCTTTCGCCGAACGAAATCCAGGAAGTCGTCATGGTGGGCGGTTCGACGCGTATCCCCAAGGTGCAGTCCCTCGTTCGCACGTTCTTCGGCGAAAAGGAACTGCACAAGGGAGTGAACCCCGACGAAGTTGTCGCCGTTGGCGCTGCGATTCAGGGCGCCGTGCTCGCGGGCGAAGTGAAGGACATCCTGCTGCTCGACGTGACGCCACTTTCTCTTGGCGTCGAGACGCTTGGCGGCGTGATGACCGTACAAATCCCGCGCAACACTACGATCCCGACGCGCAAAGTCGAAACGTACTCGACCGCGGCGGACAATCAGCCCGGCGTTGAAATTCACGTTCTCCAGGGCGAACGTAAGTTCGCGAGCGACAACCGCTCGCTTGGCAAGTTCAAGCTGGACGGCATTCCCCCGGCGCCACGTGGCACACCGCAAATCGAAGTGACCTTTGACATCGACGCCAACGGCATATTGAACGTCAGCGCCAAGGACAAGGCCACCAACAAGGAGCAGAAAATCACCATCACTGCTTCCAGCGGTCTGACCAAGGATGAAGCCGAAAAGATGCGCGCCGAGGCTGAGTCTCACTCCGAAGACGATCGCCGCCGCATGGAGGAAGTCGAATCGCGCAACCGCCTCGACGGTATCCTCTATCAGGCGGAAAAGATGGTTCGGGAGAATCGCGAGAAGATTGCCGAATCGGACGTGAAGTCTGCCGAAGACGCCATCGAGGAAGCCAAGAAAGCCATCGCCGAAGGCGGCACGGCTCGCTTGCGCTCCGCGACCGAGAATCTCGAAAAGTCCCTGCACAAGATTGCCGAGATTCTCTACAAAGCGAATCAGGCGCAACCGGGCACGGAACAAGCCGCTGGTGCCAGTGCGGGTGCAGGCGCCCACGGCAGTTCATCTAGCAGCGGCGCCCAGGAGAAAAAGCCGGGCGATGTCATTGACGCCGAATACGTCGACGTAGACGAATCCAAGCGTCCAAACTAAACCTTAACCAAAGCCTGTAGGGGCGGGGCTTGCCCCGCCCTTCTTGCTTTGTCCTTGATTTTTGTTTGAACTTTCGACTGTAAACTGTCGACTGTTAACTGATCCAAATGGCCACCACCGCAAAACAAGACTATTACGACCTGCTCGGCGTTGATCGCAAAGCCAGCGCGAAAGACATTCGCACCGCTTTCCGCAAACTCGCGCGCAAATACCATCCTGACCTGAATCCCGGTGACAAATCCTCCGAAGAGAAATTCAAGCAACTGCAGGAAGCTTACGACGTTCTCTCCGATACGAAAAAACGCCAAATGTACGACCAGTACGGCTTCTACAGCGACAATATTCCTCCCGGCGGTCCAGGGGGAGCTGGCGGACACGGGGCCGACAACGAAGGCGTCAACTTTGACTTTGGCGGTTTCGACTTTGGCGGCGGCACGGGAGCCCAAGGGGGCAACGCCAGCTTCCGTGATCTCTTCAGCCAGTTTTTCCGGGGTGGTCGCGGCGGCGCCGAAGAACCGGAGCACGAGCCCGGCGGCGACCTCGAATATCAAATCGAAATCGACTTCTGGGCTGCCGTCCGCGGCGCTGTAAAAAAACTCACTATCACGCGCCTCGATTCCTGCGATACCTGTCACGGCACCGGGGCGGTTGGTTCCGCGCAAACCTGCCCGACCTGCCATGGCTCCGGTACCATTCAGCAATCCGCCGGCAAAATGAAATTCAACGTGCCCTGTACGCGATGCGGCGGCACTGGCAAAATCCGTAAAGTCTGCCCGACCTGCAGCGGCGAGGGCCGCCTGCGCAAAACGGAAACGATTGACGTGCGCATTCCGGCTGGCGTAGCTAGCGGCTCCCGAGTACGCGTCCCCGGCAAAGGCAACGCCGGAACCATGGGGGCACCTCCGGGCGATCTGTACCTGCGTGTCGACGTGAAGCCGCACGCCTTCTTCGAACGCCGCGGCGATGATCTGTACACAAAAGTTCCAGTAACCGTGAGCGAAGCCACGCTTGGCGCAAAAGTGGAAGTGCCCACGATTGACGGCCGTTCCCTCGTTCGAATTCCACCTGGCACCAACAGCGGCAAATCGCTGCGCCTGAAAGAAAAGGGCGTGCCCAGCGCTCGTACCGGTGCGCGCGGGGATCAGTACGTGGAAATCCAGGTCGTCGTCCCGCAACCGACGGACGAGCGCGTCCGCACTCTAATGAAAGAACTGGAGACGGTTGCGCCCGAAGACCCAAGAAAGGATTTGTTCACGAAAGCAGGGGTGTAGGGGAACAATTCATCGTGCCCTCTTTTGAGAGATCACCAATGCCACCACGATCCCGAAAACGAGCCAAAGCCGGCTACATGATTAGCGCGGTAGCGGAGCTCTACAAACTACACCCCCAAACGCTCCGTCTCTACGAGCGCGTCGGCCTATTAAAACCCTCGCGTTCGCAAGGCAACACCCGCCTTTATACCGATTCCGACCTCGAGCGTCTCGACGTTATCCTCACGCTGGCGCGCGACATGGGCGTCAACCTCGCCGGCATCGAAATTATTTTAAACATGCGCGAAAAAATGGTCGAAATGGAAAAGCAGATGACCGAATTCGCCAGCGTCGTTCAGCAGGAACTGTCCCGCGTCGCTTCTCTCCGCCACCAGGAGAAGGAACCGCACCACGCCATCGTCCTAGCCCACCCTCGCCGCCGCGCCTAAATCTCGCCCTTAGGCTTGTAGCTCAGGGCTTCAGGCCTGAGGTCCTTCCCGCCCGTGGCTCCCGTCGAAAACCGCTTTTTGCTCCCGGCCCGCTTCCGCCTTCCACATCTTTCCCACCACCCCATCTTGCCGCCTTCACCTAACAAACGTATCCTCTCTTCATGGCTCTTGAAAACTGCCCTCTTTGTCGCGGCACCGGCTGGAAACTCGTGGCGCGCCCCGATCGTGCTCCCGGCAAAGTCGCCGTGGCTTGCGACTGCGGCATGCAGCAGCGCTCCGAGCGCGTCATCGAGCGCGCCCGCATCCCGAAACGCTATGAACATTGCGATTTTGAGAGCTACAGCACCGACGTGGGCGCCACGCCGCAGCAGGTCAACTCACTCAAAAATGCCAAGATGCTAGCCCAGGGTTTCGTCCGCGATTATCCGGGAGCCACCGAAAAGGGGTTGCTTCTCATGGGTCCTTCCGGCGTAGGCAAGACTCATCTCGCTGTAGCCGCTCTCAAAGATTTAATTCGCCGTGGCCATGCCGGCCTCTTTTGCGACTACCGCGACCTTCTCAAAGAAATCCAGGCCAGCTACAACCCCGCCAGCGAATCCACCGAAATGGGCATCCTCGAACCCATCCGCACTGTCGAGATTCTCGTCCTCGACGATCTCGGCGCCAGCAAGCCTTCCGATTGGGTCCGCGACATCGTCGGCATCGTCCTCAACGCCCGCTACAATGAACGCCGCACCACCATCATCACGACAAACTACTACGACAATCCCGCAACCGAAGGCGAAGCCACGCGCCTCCCCAGCGGAAAACTTGCCATGCCCGTTCGCGAAGATTCTCTCGAACAACGCATCGGCAGCCGCATGCGCTCCCGCCTTTTCGAAATGTGCCGCACTGTCGAGATCATCTCCCAGGATTTCCGCCGCGAAAGCACCCAAGCCGGCCGCGCCCGGGCTTGATTATGGATGAAGATCTGAAAACCCTGCTCACATCGTTATTGGGAGCGGATCCGGATGTGCCGGTGGATGACGCTGGGCGGGAAGGGGTCATTTACGCGATGCTTGGCATTCATTCGAAAGAGCAACTAGTTGCTCTTTGGAGATTTACCAGTTCAATTAAGAATGAATTCAAGCGGTCCCATATGCTCCACAAACTCGTCGAGCAGACGGCCAAGCGCGCCATCGAACACGACTTAGCCGAGCGGATTGCCAGGTCAATACCAGATGCCTACTGGCGTTTCAGCGCCCTGAACAACGTTGCTGCCGCGCTTCTAGAACGTGCCCGCCAGTTCGACGCCCCCGCCCCCAAAACTGGCAGCGAGTTGCGCGAGCGCGGGCTGCGCTTGTTGCAGGATGTCGAAAAAGGTCTTGTCTCTATCCCGGAAGACGACGGTGATCGCGCCACCGTACTTTGGAGTGCGGGATTGTCTCTGGTTGGCGCAGGCAAGTTGGAATGGGCAGAGAGCCTTGCCACCACCACCAAGTACTGTCCGGAAAACACTGAGGTTTTTCTACGATCCGCCAAGGCGCGCTTAGCGCTTGGTCAAACGACACGAGCCATCGAACTAGCGAGAGCTGTCGCCGACTTGGCGAGAGCAGGCAGCGGCAACCTAACGAATCGGGCATTCGATTTAGAAGATGCTTCCGAGATCCTGTTCGATTGCGGCGCCATCGAGGACGCTCAAGAGTGCCTCGATGCAGCTGCGGAAATTGCATTTGCTAGCCAAGAAGCTCACGACATCGACGGAGCCAAATGCTTGGTTGCCATCGCTGTCGCACTTGGGAAACAGGGACATTTGGACAAAGCTCGAGAGACGGCCAATAAGATTACGCAACCAGCCCGGCGAGAGCACGCGCTGAAAAAGATTGCGGAATTGACGGCGACCGTCTAAATCGGACCGCCCAGCCTGCCTCTCACGACTCTCGTTATGTCGAAATCGAAACTGCTCACCCAACTTCAAGGCAGGGACCGCCGCTCCATGGCCGCTCCGATGAAGTCGCGGAGCTCGTCCTCAAACAACCCCGCCGCTTCCGCGAACTCATCGCCTGCCTCTGGCACGAAAATCCCGTCGTCCGCATGCGCGCCGCCGACGCCGCCGAAAAGGTTTCCGCCCAAAAGCCCCGCCTCCTCGACCGCCACAAATCCGAACTCCTCGGCCTCCTGGCCGAAACCGAACAAATCGAACTGCGCTGGCATCTCGCCGCCATGATCCCGCGCCTTCGCCTCACCCTTCCTGAACGTCAGCGCGCCGTCGCCGCATTGCAGCGTTACCTAGACGATCGCAGTTCGATCGTAAAAACCTTCGGCCTCCAAGCCCTCGCCGACCTGGCCCATGATGACGCATCCCAACGCGAAGCCGTTAAACAGCTCCTCGAAGAAACGCTCCACTCCGGCACGCCCGCCATGCGCGCCCGCGCACGCAAACTCCTCAAAAAAATTCAACCTTAGGTCAACGTGCCTCATTTTTCGCATCTATTCGCTCAAGCGGCAATCAATCCAAGAGTTGGTAACGCGCGGATGTCGGGAATCATCCAATTGCCTGCGCCAAGCGTATACTTCCTTGGAAGCCGCAACTAGTTTCGGAGAGCTCCCATGCGCGCAGTTCGCTTCGCAATCCTGATTTTCGCTGGAGTCGGCCTCCTGGCTTGGGCCACCGCCAAGCCGAACGACGGCCGCGTCAACGCCAAAGCCGCGTTTCCGCAGCCTGCCGTGGATTCTCCTCTCGCTTCTTCCAAAGCCCAGGAAACCGCGGTCGTCGCCGGCGGCTGCTTCTGGGGGATTCAAGCCGTGTTCGCTCACGTGAAAGGCGTCATCTCCTCGACCTCAGGCTACTCGGGCGGCGCCGCCGATTCCGCGCACTACGATGAAGTCAGCACCGGCATAACCGGCCACGCCGAATCCGTGAAAATCGTTTTCGATCCTTCGAAAATTTCCTACGGCCAGCTCCTGATGATTTTCTTCGCCGTCGGCCACAATCCCACCGAACTGAACCGCCAGGGCCCGGACTACGGCACGCAATACCGCTCCTCGATTTTCTATTCCAGCGACGAACAGAAAAAAATCGCTGAGGCCTATATCGCGCAACTCGATGGCGCGAAAATCTATTCTCAGCCTATCGTCACCAAAATCGTCCCACTCCACGGCTTTTATCCCGCCGAGGACTACCATCAGGATTACCTGAAGAACCACACCTACGAACCCTACATCATGATCAACGACCTGCCCAAACTCACCAATCTTAAGAAGGAATTTCCGAGCCTCTATCGCAACGACTGACGTATATCTTCGACGTGCCTGAATGGGCACACACGGGAATAACCCCAATACTCATCAGGTTAGAGTGAATAGGGCCTGCTTCGCAGCGCCCTGCAATTCATTCCATACGGAGACAGAAAGAGGAAATTCGAATGAGAGCAATCATCAGTGGGGTGTGTCTGCTCTTCGCTCTAACTTCTGCAACGCGGGCTCAGGAGCCTCATAAGAGCGCCGCTTCCAAGCCGGTTACTGTCGAGTTCAAGAATTCAGAAGGTCAAAGCGTTGGCTCGGCAACCCTTTCCAGCAATCCCAAGGGCGTTAAAATCAATCTCGACATTAAGAATCTGCCTCCGGGCGAACATTCTCTTCACATTCATCAGTTCGCGAAATGCGATCCGCCCGATTTCAAGACTGCCGGCCCGCATTTCAATCCCGGCGGCGCCGAGCATAGTCACGACGGCATGCCTGCGGGAGACATCCCGAACTTTTCCCTGATCGTTGCCGCGGACGGCACGGCTCACGTTTCCGTTATCGCGCCCAACGTCACGCTTGGCGACGACGACCACTCCGTTTTCAGCAATGGCGGCACGGCCATCGTCATCCACGCCGTCGCCGGCGGCACAGGAAGTGCCGCACCGGCTCGCATTGCCTGCGGCATCATCAGCAAGCCCTGATCCGCGAAAAAACTGTCGGCGCGCCCGATCCTGAGCGAAGGGATGCTGCGTCCCGGTCCTGGCGGTAGGCTTAAAAATGGTTGAAGCGGCTCCGTGGCGAACACAACTTCCCGGAGCCGCTTTCTTTTTAGTCCTTGCGCTTGGGATGATGTGCCGCGCAGAGCCATTCACCGCGATACTTCGCGATGGCCAGCTTTCCACACGTCACAACCGTCTTATCGTTACGGACGTCTACTACTGCCTTGCATTTTGGGGTCATAAAAACACCTCTAACCCCGAAATCCAATAGTCAGAAAACGGAAACTAACTATTTTTCGCCTGGCCTTCGCCTGCCGCCCTGCGACTCAGACGCCGCTCACTGTACCGAACTTGTACTCTCGACCAGTCGTCCTCTCCCTCTCTAAACCTCATAATTTCAGAGAGTAAGCCGTACGCCGGCGGAGCTTGCATCCCAGGCCACCGCACTCCAACCGCGCCCTTTTCAGGAGGAAACATCTTGCCGCGCCAGTTCCTTACGCTATTCTCCGCGCTCGCGCTTTTCTCCGCAGGCTGCGCCACCGTTGGTGGCTCCGGCACCAAAACACCTCAAAATCCTCCCGCGCAAATCCAGGTCACCGTCACCCCGAATCCCGCCAACGTCCGCGCCGGCAGCTCTCAGCAATTCGCCGCCGCTGTAACGGGCACCTCCAACACCGCGGTCACCTGGTCGGTGAACAATGTTTCCGGCGGCAACGCCACGAACGGCACCATCACCTCTTCCGGCATGTACACAGCCCCAGCCACTTTGCCCAATCCAAATTCCGTCACCATCCAAGCCACCAGCTCCGCGGATTCTTCATCGAGCGGCTCCAGCAAAGTAACGCTTCTCAATCCGATTCCCGTTCTCTCGAGTATCACGCCGACCTCAGCCAATACCGGCACGCTGAACCTCACCGTCAACGGAAGCAACTTCCTCAGCGGCTCTCAGGTTCTCCTCGCCGGCCTGCCACTCACAACCACTTTCGTCAACTCTACGCAACTTACAGCCACAGGAACCGCCTCGACAGTCGGCATCTTTGCCGTTTCCGTCAGCAATCCCAATCCCGGGCAGAGCACCTCTTCCAGCATCAATCTGCAAATTTCCTCCGGCTCCGGGGGAGGAAACCCGAGCGCTTGCAGCGGCATGAGTGTCGGCGCCGGCGCCAGCCTCAACGGCTTTCATCTTTTCCCCGCCAACAATCTGTGGAATCAGGACATCTCGCAGGCGGCTATTGACCCCAATTCCTCCAACTACATCAATTTCATCGGTGCCAGCGTCGCCGTCCATCCGGATTTCGGCTCCGGCCAATACAACGGCAGCTACATCGGCATCCCTTATTCCGTCGTTGATTCCTCACAAGCTCCCGTGAACATTATCTTCAACGCCTACGGCGACGAATCCGACCCCGGCCCGATGCCCATCCCCGCCAATGCCAACATCGAAGGCTACCCCAATCCCGGCAACGGCGACCGCCACGTTCTCATCCTCGACAACGCCAACTGCTGGCTCTACGAACTCTACGGCTCCAGCGTCAACACCGACGGCTCCTGGAACGCAGGTTCCGCCGCCGTTTGGGATTTACAGAATTACACGCAGCGCCCTCTCACGTGGACTTCCGCCGACGCCGCCGGCCTCCCCATCTTCCCCGGCCTCGTTCGCTATGATGAAGTTGCTTCCGGCCAAATCGCTCACGCCATTCGCTTCACTCTCCAGCACAGCAACGCGTCTTTTGTCCTTCCCGCAACGCATTGGGCATCTAACTCCAGCGCACAATTCGCCGCGCCGATGGGCATGCGCTTGCGTCTCAAAGCCAGTTTCGACATCTCCGGCTTCTCCACCACAAATCAAGTCATCCTGAAAGCTCTCCAGCAATACGGCATGATCATGGCCGACAACGGTTCCTCTATGTACATCTCCGGCGCTCCCGACCCGCGCTGGGACAACAACGACCTTCACAACCTCGGCCAGCTAACCGCTTCCGACTTTGAAGTCGTCTCCCTCGGCACCGTCTACACTTCCGCTAACATCCCGCAAGGCTCAGCTCCGGCTATCTCCAGCTTCACCGCGAGCACCTCTAATCCCGTCGCGCCGGGGACAGCGGTGACTCTGAATTGGTCCGCGACTGGCGCCAACTACTACATCGTTTCCCCACAAATCGGCGCCATCCGCGGCACATCTGTCGTCGTAAATCCCTCGGCCACCACCACCTACACGCTTTACGCTACCAATCAGTTCGGTCGCACCACAGCCACCGTAACCGTCACCGTGCAATAGGGTCTAAGTTGGAAAATTTGTTCAGCCGCCGCAGAAAGCGGACTCGCCATTTCTTCGTCTAAACTAAACAGAGTGAGCACACCATCCATCCGGCTCGGCCAGCCATCCGATCTTGCAAAGCTCGCCACTTTGAGCACTGCCCTGTGGCCGGAATCGCCCTTGGAAGAACACTCTCGGGAACTCGCACTCATCCTCGCGGGCAAACCTCCCGGCATCCTTCCGCTCGTCGTTTTTGTTGCCGAAGCCTCTGACGGCTCCCTCGTCGGCTTCCTCGAGGCAGGCCTTCGCTCTCACGCTGATGGATGCGAATCTTCACATCCGGTCGGCTACATCGAAGGTTGGTTTGTCGTGGAATCGCACCGCCGCCAGGGCATTGGCGCGGCACTCGTGCTCGCTGCTGAAGACTGGGCGCGCTCGCAAGGTTGCATCGAAATTGCCTCGGACACCCAGATCACAAATCTGCTATCGCAAAGCGCTCACGCCGCGCTCGGCTACGAGATTACCGAGCGCAGTATTCTTTACCGCAAGCGCCTCTAATCTCTTCCAAACAGCCACTCCAGAAACGATTTCTTCCTTCTCGGCTCCTCAACCACGTGTTTCAACTCCCGCCTCACCGGCGCGTGCACCACAACTTCATTTCTGAATGGCTCAAGTTTCCCCACTCTCCCCGCCTCCGCCGGCGCCTGCCAAAATCCGTAGACACATCGTTTCCCCCTCCGCGAACAATCATGCGTGTCATGAATCACGCCATCAATCACGGCCGTCAGGTGTTTCGAAACACTCACCACCAGCCTTCCCGGCGGCAACTCCTCCGCGCGCAAGTGCACCATGCATCCGGACCCGATCTCCATCGTCGGGGTCCAGACCCACCCCAGCTCCTTCATCACTCTCCGGATTGAAGTCCGGTAAACTCCCGTCCGCGCGTTGCTCTTCCCGCGCTTCCGCGTTCCCGTCCGCTCACGCACCGCCGCCGCATTCACACGGTCATAAATTTCCTGATAGGGCCGCCCCGTGGCAATCGCAATCGCCCTCACGACGCAATCCCCTGTCGCCCCCCGGTATCCCGCCGCCGCCCTTCCTCCATCATCAAACCGATAATTTCGCGCCGTCCTTCGCACTCTCGCCCCCGGGAAATCCGTCCAGCGAAAAATACCACGCGAGCACTCCAACGCAATCTCTTCCCTTCATTCCATTGCCCAAAAGTCACTCCGTGCTAGCATTCTTCCGCCTTGTCTCAAAAACCCAATCGCCAGAATCTCTGGTTCTCCGTGGCCGTCCTCTTCGCCATCAACATCCTCAACTTTTACGACCGCCACGTTCCCGGTGCTCTCGTCGAACCCATGCGCGTGGAGTTCCACCTCAACGACACGCAGATCGGCCTCCTCGGCAGCGCTTTCATCTGGCTTTACGCCATCATCGGGGTCCCCCTCGGCCTCATCGCCGACCGATGGAGCCGCAAGAAGCTTCTCGCATTCGGAGTTGTCGTTTGGACCGCTCTAACCGCTTCCGCCGGCGTGGCAACTACCTATCCGCTCCTGCTTTTCTCTCGCGTTGGCGTCGGCCTCGGCGAAGCCGCTTGCGCACCCACCGCGACGAGTTGGCTCGGCGATCTTTTTCCCCCAACCAAACGCTCCCGTATCCTCGCCCTTTTTATGATGGGCGTCCCGGTGGGCGGAGGGCTTGGCTATCTGATTGGCGGACCTCTCGCGCAAGCCTACGGCTGGCGCGCCGCTATGGTTCTCGCGGCGGTGCCCGCCATTCTCCTGGTACCCGCGCTATTGCTTCTTCGTGAGCCGCAGCGCGGCGCCAGCGAACCGCATCTTAACGATCTGGCGTCCACTTCCATCTGGCGCGTCCTTCGCATTCCGACGCTCTGGTGGATTATCGCCAGCGGCGCGCTGCTTAATTTCAATGCCTACGCCTTCGCGACTTTCATTCCCGCATTTTTTCTCCGCGTCCACGGACTCTCCGTCGCAAATTCGGGAATGGCCACCGGCGTCCTCTATCTCATCGGCGGCGTCGGCGGAGGCCTGGTCTCCGGTTATCTGGGCGACTACATCGTCTATCGGCGCAGAGACGGCCGCATGCTTTGCGCCGCGGCCATGGCTCTCCTGACCGTGCCGTTGGCTTGCGTCGGAATTCTTCAGCCTGGTGGCTCCCTCATCGTCGCCGCCATCTTCTTCGGATTGATGTACGCCTGTCTCTCCAGCTACTACGGCTTTGTCTATTCCGCGATCCAGGACATCGTC
>Ga0335076_10003490_pt1 | contig 15818 bp, 15 predicted proteins | sample Lox_Sample_25_FD_206717 | JGI IMG/M metagenome (GOLD analysis project Ga0335076, IMG submission 206717) | Soil microbial communities from Loxahatchee National Wildlife Refuge, Florida, United States - Lox_Sample_2.5 | ecosystem: Environmental > Terrestrial > Soil > Wetlands | place: USA...
TCTCGTAGGCCATGGCAAGAATGGCGATGTCGGCGGTTTTGGCCGCGAAGCGATAGGTATCCGGAAAGAACTCGCCTTCCGCTGCCTCACCCGGGTGCCCGAGCGCTGCCATGATCTCCGCGGCACTCTTGCCCTGAAGCGTGTGCGCGACGTGCGGGTGCTGCGCCAGGGCTTCGAGAAAGTCGGCGAAGGTCGCCCCTTCCACCACGGTGAGCTGCTCGAGAATGACCTTGCCCTGCTCGAACAGCTCGAGGATCTCCGCGGGACTCGCCCGTGGCGGAATCTCGTAGGTACCCGCCTGTACGCGGGGCCTGAGGCCGCGCAGCCGCAGGTACCACTCGACGGCGCGGGCGTTGCGCACCCGTCCCGCGGCCTCGAGCGAGTTGAGTACGCCGCGGACCGTGGTACCGGCGCCAACCTCGATGCGCGAGGCGCTCGAGCCCGGACCCGGCGCGTTGAAGAGAGTCTGCAGCCAGAGGTATCCGCCGCCTGCCGCTGCCGCGAGCGCGAGCAGCACGATCGATGCGAGGCGAGCCGCCCTGCCCCGCAGCCGCGCCGACTTCCCGCGCTCAGGCATGGGTGTGGGCGGAGCTTGCTCCGGCAGTGGCGAGCAGCGGCGCGAGCTCGGCCTGCAGACGCCGCGTCACGGGACCGACGGTGAGGGGGACGCCCTGAAGCTCACGCACCGGGCGGATGCCGATGAGCGCGCTGGTCAAAAAGATCTCGTCCGCCGCCGCGAGGTCGTCGCCCGCGAGCAGCCGCTCTTCGGCGGCAATGCCGGCGGCGGCAGCGGCAGCGAGTACTACGGCGCGCATGACGCCGGCGACTCCGCAACGGTCGAGGCGTGGCGTGAGAAGCGCAGCGTCTCTCACCAGGAACACGTTGCTCATGGTGCCCGACACGAGCGCCGCGGAGCTGCTGAACATAAGGCTTTCGCTGACATCGGGATCGCTCCACTCGGCGCGCGCCAGCACCTGCTCGAGGCGGTTGCAGTGCTTGAGTCCTGCGAGCGCCGGGTTCTCACCGAGCCGCAGCGTCGCGATGCGCACCCGCACGCCGCGCTCGGCGAGAAGTGGATCATCCGCCGGCCAGGCGTAGCGGAGCGTGATGCGCGTCGCGTGCTCGCAGCCGCTTGGCGCGTAGCCGCGTGTCACGGCTGCGCCGCGCGTCACCAGTACCTTGACGATGGCGCGCGCCGTACCGGCCGCGAGCTCGCACACCTCGCGGCCGAGCTCGGCGGTGTCGCCGAGCGGGATCCGCAGTCGGGCGCAGCCGCCACCGAGACGCGCGAGATGCCGCTCGAGAAAACGCGGCTGCCCGCCGAGACAGGCGATGGTCTCGAAGAGCCCGTCGCCATAGTGCAATCCGCGCTCGAGGACCGATATCTCGTCGCCCTCGCGGCCGTTGACCCGGGCGACTTCCGCGGTGCGTCCCGACTCGCTGGTGCGCTGCACGCTCAGCCTTCCGCCCCGAGGGCGGCGAGCAGGCCGCGCGCCTTGGCACGGGTCTCCTCGAGCTCGCGCTGCGGCTCGGAATCCGCGACGATTCCCGCGCCGGCGCGAAAGGTGAGCTCGTGCGCACTCAGCGTCATGGTGCGGATCAGGATGTTGAGGTCGAGCCGACCGTCGCGCGTCAGGTAGCCGAGCGAGCCGGTGTAGGCGCCGCGTCCGGCGCGCTCGAGCTCGGCGATGATCTGCATGCAGCGGAATTTCGGGCATCCCGTGATGGTTCCGCCCGGGAATACCGCGCGCACCGCGCCGATCGGCGTGACCTCCTCGCGCAGTACGCCGCTCACGTTGGAGACGATGTGATGAACGTGCTGGTACGACTCGATGGTCATGAGCTCGTCCACGTGCACCGTGCCGGCGTCGCACACCCGCCCGAGATCGTTGCGCTCGAGGTCGATCAGCATGATGTGCTCGGCCCGCTCCTTCGGATGAGCCGCGAGGGCACTCATCTCGCGCAGGTCCTTGCCGGGCAGGCGGCTGCGCGGACGCGTGCCGGCGATCGGGCGCGTGTCGACGCGCCGGCCGGCGACCCGCACCAGCCGCTCGGGCGATGAGCTCAGAATCGCCACGTCGCGCCACTGGGCGAGCGCGGCGAAGGGAGCGGGGTTCGCGGCGCACAGCCGCTCGTAGAGCGCGGCGGCCGCAGTCCTCTCGCCGAGACGCACCTCCCAGGGTCGGGACAGATTGGCCTGGTAGATATCGCCCGCGCGGATGTACTCCTTGGCGCGCTGCACGCGCTCGAGATACTGCGCCGGTTCCTCTTCGCGCACCCCCTCGATGCGAAGCCCCGCGGGCGGCGGCAGCGCGCGGGCGGCCTCCGCCGCGTCCGCCACGAGGCGACCGAAGTCTTCTGCGGCGTGCGCCTCGGCCACGGCGTAAACCCGCCCACGTGTGAGATCGTGCACCAGAGCACACGGTGTGCGCAGCGCGAACGCCTGCCAGGGCAGCGGCGTGCGTGGCATCTCGAGGTGCGGCTCGACCTCGCGCGCGAGCTCGTAGCCGAGAAACAGCGCCCAGCCCCCATCGAACGGCAGGCTCTGTTCGGTCGACGGCTCGTGTGGGCAGCGCTCGCGGCGCCACCAGTTCTCGAGTGCTTCGAGGAAGCCGCGCCCCTCGGGTGTCATCCCCTGCGCGCCCAGTGCGCCGTCGGCATCGAGCCACAGCGCCGCCTGGGCGCCCGCGAGCAGAACGCTCGAGCGACTCAGCGGGCCATCGGCGGCGCTGTCGAGCAGCAGCGGGTAGCGCTCGGGATGGCGCGCGGCGAGGCGACGCAGCACCGAGCCGGGGACCTCGAGCTCGCGGACGAGAGGTGCGCGCGTGGGGACGACCTCGGCCCGCTCAGGCGTTCTCAGGCGCTGAAGCGCCGGAAAACGAGCGAGCCGTTGGTACCGCCGAAACCAAACGAGTTCGAGAGGCTGATGTCGATCTTCATCTGCCGCGCGCTGTTCGGCACGTAGTCGAGGTCGCACTCGGGGTCGGGCGTGCGGTAGTTGATGGTCGGTGGTGCGACGCCGTCGCGGATCGCGAGCACGGAGAAGATCGCCTCGATGACTCCCGCGGCTCCGAGCAGGTGGCCAGTCATCGACTTGGTAGAGCTGACGGCGAGGCGGCGGGCGTGCTCGCCGAAGGCGCGCTTGATGGCCACCGTCTCGGCCTTGTCGCCGAGCGGCGTCGAGGTGGCATGGGCGTTGATGTAGTCGACCGCCGTCGGATCGAGCGCCGCATCGCGCAGCGCATTTTCCATGGCGAGGCGTGCGCCCTCGCCATCCTCGGGTGGCGCGGTGATGTGAAAGGCGTCAGCACTCATGCCAAAACCGACGAGCTCGGCGTAGATGCGCGCGCCACGGCGGCGCGCGTGCTCGAGCTCTTCGAGCAGCACCGCCCCGCCACCGTCGCTCAGCACGAAGCCGTCGCGGTCCTTGTCCCACGGGCGGCTCGCCTCCGCCGGCGCATCGTTGCGCGTGGAGAGCGCTTTGGCCTGCCCGAAGCTGCCGAGACCGCAGCGGGTGGTGGCCATCTCGCCCCCACCGGCGATGATGACGTCAGCGTCGCCGTACTGGATGGTGCGCATGCCGAGCCCGATCGCATGCGTCGAGGTCGTGCAGGCGGTGACGACCCCGAGATTAGGGCCCTTGAGTCCGTAGCGTATGGAGAGATGCCCGGCGATCATGTTGATGATGACGGAGGGCACGAAGAACGGCGAGATCTTGCGCGGATTCATCGCCTTGAGGTACTCGCCGTAATCGATCTCGATGGTGTAGAGGCCGCCGATGCCAGCGCCGCACACCGCCCCGCAGCGCGTCGGGTCACTCTTGGCGAAATCGATGCCGGAGTCAGTCACCGCCTGCACACCGGCGGCGACTCCGTAATGCATGAACTCGTCCATGCGCCGCGCTTCCTTGGCCGGCAGGTACGCGTTGACATCGAAGCCGCGCACGGCCCCACCTATGCGTACCGGAAAGGCTGACACGTCGAAGCGGGTGACCGGGCCGATGCCGCTCTCTGCGCGCAGGATGGCATCCCATGCCGACTGGACGGTGCTCCCCACCGGAGACACCACGCCAAGACCCGTTACGACGACACGGCGCTTGCTCACAACATTCCTGAAGGCGCCCGGAAGTCGAATCAGGACTTGCTGCGGCGCTCGTTGATGTAGTCGATCGCCTGGTGGACGGTCGTGATTTTTTCGGCGTCTTCGTCGGGGATCTCGATCTCGAATTCCTCTTCCAGGGCCATCACCAGCTCGACGGTGTCGAGCGAGTCAGCTCCCAGATCGTCGACGAACGATGCGTCGTTCGTCACCTGTTCCTGTTTGACGCCCAGCTGTTCGGCAACGATGGCTTTGACCTGCTGCTCAACTGTGCTCATTAGCGGTTGGTCCTTGTATAGGCTTGAGAAGGGCTGCCCCCCACGCACCCGTAGGGTGCGCGGTGGGCGCGGTATTGTAGGGGAACACCCCCCGGGCTGCCACTCGCGCGAGTGATTGTTTTTACTGGTGAAACTCGCCGGTTCCCCCGTCCGGCGGGGCGCCTGCGGCCGTCCCGGTGTGGCGTGCCGCCAACTCCCCTAGGGCATGTACATACCGCCATTCACGTGCAAGGTCTCGCCGGTGATGTAGGCGGCGCGGGGTGAGGCGAGGAACAGCACCGCCTCGGCCACCTCCGCGGCCGTCCCGAGGCGGCCGAGTGGAATCTGCGCGAGGAGCGCGGTGCGCTGTTCGTCGCTCAGCGCGCGCGTCATATCGGTGTCGATGAAGCCCGGCGCCACCGCGTTCACCGTAATGCCGCGCGAGGCGAGCTCACGCGCGAGCGACTTGGTAAAGCCGAGCAGTCCCGCCTTCGCTGCGGCGTAATTGGCCTGCCCCGGGTTGCCGGTGACGCCGACGACCGAGGTGAGGTTCACGATGCGGCCGCGGCGTTCCTTCATCATCTGCCGCACGCAGGCTTTGCAGAGTCGAAACACCGCCGTGAGGTTGGTCGCGATCACCGCATCCCAGTCCTCCGGCTTCATCCGCAGCAGCAGCGTGTCGCGCGTGATGGCCGCGTTGTTGACGAGAATCGTGGGCAGCTCACCGGCCTTCTCCAGCGCCCCGATGAGCGCATCGATCGAGGCGGAACTCGCGGCGTCCAGGACGGTTCCACGGCCGTTGTATCCGTGCGACGCGAGCGCGGTGCTGATCCGGCCGGCACCCTCGTCGCTGGTCGCAGTGCCGATGACACGCGCACCGGCGCCGCCCAGGGCGAGCGCGATGGCGTGCCCGATGCCGCGCGAGGCGCCGGTGACGAGTGCAACCTGGTTCTCAAGCATGGCCCTGCCCTCTCGTGGCGCGCAGCGCCGTATCGATGGATGCCGGATCCTCGAGCGCGAAAAAGCTCAAGTCCGGTCGCCGCTCGATGCGCCGGTTGAGGCCCGTGAGCACCCGGCCCGGGCTGCACTCGATCACCGCGGTGACATCCGCCGTGCTCAGCGCCCGCAGCGTCTCGGTCCAGCGTACCGGACTCGAGAGCTGGCGGACCAGCATCTCGCGGATGTCGCCCGGCTCCTCGTGGGGTCGGGCATCGACCGCGCTCACATAACGGATGCGGGGCGGGCGCACCTCGATCCGCGCCAGGTGCTCGCGCAGTCGCTCGCCGGCGGGGCGCATCAGGCTGCTGTGGGACGGCACGCTCACGGGCAGCGTCACCGCGCGCTTGGCGCCACGCGTCTTCGCGGCCTCGATGGCCCGCGCCACCGCGGCCGCCTCGCCGGCGATGACGACCTGCCCCGGGGAGTTGAAATTCACCGCCTCGACCACCGCGCCCCGGGCGGCCTCGCCGCATACCGCCAGCACGGCCTCGTCGTCGAGACCAAGGAGCGCTGCCATCGCGCCGCTGCCGGCCGGCACCGCCTCCTGCATCACGCGGCCGCGAAAGCGCACCAGGTCGACGGTAGCGGCAAACCCGAGCGCCTCTGCGCACACGAGGGCGGTGAACTCTCCGAGGCTGTGTCCCGAGACAAGCGTCGGCGGCGCCCCGCCCCACGCGCGCCACGCCCGCCACGTGGCCACCCCCGCGGCGAGCATCGCCGGCTGCGTGCGCTCGGTGGCGTTGAGGGCGTCCTCGGGACCCTCCTGTACCAGCTGCCACAGGTCGTAACCGAGCACCCCGGAGGCCTCGTCGAATGTCGCCCGGACGACGGCCTGTGCCGCCGCAAGCTCCCCGAGCATGCCGACCGATTGCGAACCCTGACCGGCAAACACGAAGGCGAACGACATGGGCTCTCCCGGGGGCTATGCGGCGAAGGCGCGGCGAAAAAGAATGAATTATAGCGGCGGCGGCTGGCGCTTCAGGCCCGCGGCCGCGAGCGCGCCGCCGAGCACGCCGTAGAGATGGGCATCGACCACCACCGGGTCGCTCCCCGAGAGCGGCAGCGGCCCGGCCCACTGCTCGTAGGCGAGCTTCGCGACCAGCAGCGCCGCGAGGATCCAGCCGTCGCGCTCCCCGGCGCTCAGGTGTGCCACGGTTCCGGCGGCCATGACACCGTGCAGCGCTCCGGAGGAACCGACGTACCACAGCACGGTCGAATCGCCGAGCCACAGTCCCGCATCGATGGCGGCGATGCTGGCGAGCACAATGACCAGCCATTGTCGGGGAGAGTAATCCCGGGCGAACAGCGCCCACATGAGAGCGAGCCCCAGGCTATTGAGCACGGCGTGCCGGACATCGAGGTGAACGAGGTGAGCGCTCAGCAGTCGCCAGTACTGACCCGCAGCGAGCCCCGCGCGCTCGTAGCGCAGTGCCCGACGCACACTGTCCCCGGGCAGCGTCGGCAGCACGAGCAACAGGCACACGCTGAGCAGCGCAAGCCCCCGACGGCCGTCGCAATTGAGAGACGCGAGCGCGCCGTGCACGCGGTCACGAAGGTAGGCGACCCCCATTTGTTATGATCCGCCCCGGTTTTTAGGCTCAAACGGCGGTCCAGCCGCCCGGAATTGCAGCCATGAATGACAGCAGTCAGGTTAGCAGACGCGGCCGGCACGGGCGTGCGGGCGGCTTTACGCTCATCGAGATCATGGTGGTGGTGGTCATCATCGGCCTGCTCGCCGCCGTCATCGTGCCCACCGTCATCAGCAAGGTGGACGAGGCACGCGTCGCCAAGACGAAGCAGGACATCCAGAGCCTGGAGACCGCTCTGACCATGTTCCGCCTGGACAACTCGAAATATCCCACCACCGAGCAGGGCCTTGCGTCGCTCGTGACGCAGCCGACCGACCCCTCGATCAAGCACTGGCGGCCGGGCGGCTACCTGCAGCGCGTGAGCAAGGACCCCTGGGGCAACGACTATCAGTACGTGTACCCCGGCACGCATGGCCACGAGTACGACCTCTTCAGCTACGGGGCCGACGGAGCGCCCGGCGGGGAAGGCATCGATGCCGACATCGGCAACTGGAATATCGGCGACTAGCACCACTGCCGGGCGGGTGACGCTGCGCGCGCCATCGCGTGCGCCCACCGCGGGATTCACCCTGATCGAGATCCTGGTGGTGGTCGTGATCATCGGGGTGGTCACCGCGGGCATGCTGCTGTCAATCACCCTGACCGGGCGCGACCCCGAGCTCGAGAAGGAGGGCGATCGGCTGTTCACCCTCGTCAACTATGCGCGCGAGCAGGCGGAGCTGCAGACCCGGGAGTTCGGGGTGATGTTCGCCGACGACGGCTACGAGTTTCTGACATACGACGTGCATCGCGGTGTCTGGCGCGACGTCTTCGAGGACGATGCACTCGGCGCGCGCAAGCTCCCCGATGGCCTGGACGTCAAGCTGATTCTCGACGGGCGCCCCGTGGTGCTCAAGCGTCCCAAGGACGCGACGGATAAGACCCCGCAGCTGATGATCTTCTCCAACGGCGATCTCAGCTCCTTCATCGCGACGCTCGAGCGCGACGGCGGCCTGCGCAGCATCACGCTCACCGAGGACGACAAGGGACAGGTGATCGAGCAGCCGATGGTGGAGCAGAAGCCGTGAGGCGCCTGAGACGCCGGGCGGGCTTTACGCTCATCGAAGTGCTCGTGGCGCTCGCCATCGTGGCGATCGGCATGGCGGCGGTGCTCGGCGCGCTGACATCGTCCGCCGATACCATCTCGTACCTGCGCGACAAGACCTTTGCCCAATGGGTGGCGCTCAACCAGATTGCGACGGTGCGTCTTTCCGGCCAGGTGGCCCCGGTCGGCAACAGCAATGGCGACGTCGAGTTCGCAGGCCGCAGCTGGCACTGGCGTCAGGAGGTCACCGCCACGCAGATACCGGGGGCCGTACGCATCGACGTTAAGGTGCGTCCCAAGGACGTCAAAGGGGACGACGACAAAGGCTGGTTCACGACCGTGAGCGGCATTCAGGGCGATGCGGTCGGGGCACCGAACGGCTTCCAGCCCAACTGGGGGGCGCAAACGCCCCCGGGCCAGATACAGGCGCCGACGCAGGGCGGCCTGGGCTCGAGCACGGGCGGACTCGGCTCCGGGACGCTCGGCACGCCCGGTGCCTTCGGACAGTCCCCGATGGGCTCCGGAGGTATCGGCACGCAGGGGGGCATCGGGGCGCCTGACACGCTCATGAGTCCGCAGCCCACCCCCACCCCACCGACCGATCCCGGAACACCGGACTCCCAGCAATGAGCGCTCGCAGCCGCGGGTTCACACTGATCGAGCTGCTGGTGGCGCTGTTCATCGCCGCGCTCATGTTCGCCATGGGCTACGGCTCGCTCAAGCAGGCGCTCAACAGTCACGACGCCCTCAAGCAGCAACAGGCGCACCTGCTCGAGCTGCAGACGGCGGTACGGGTCCTCGAGCAGGACTTCGTGCAGTGCGCGCCACGACCGGTGCGCCAGGCCGTCGGCGACGAGCCGGCGCAGCCCGCGCTGCAGGGGGGTGCGCCGGGCACGCAGCCGATCGTGGCGCTGACGCGCGATGGTTGGGCGAATCCCGTGGGACTGCAGCGCACCGGGCTGCAGCGCGTCGCCTACTACCTCGACAACGGCACACTCAGGCGCGAGTACTGGAACGTGCTCGACCCGACGCTCGCCAGCACCACGGTGCGGCGCGACCTGCTGACGCACGTGAAGGCGTTCTCCATCCGCTACCTCGACGTCAATCACCAGTGGCAGGAGCAGTGGCCCCCGGCCACTTCCACGGTGCTGATCGGCAGCGTGCTCGAGATGACGCTGCGCCAGCGGCCACTCGCAGTCGAGATTACGCTCGACACCGAGGACTGGGGCAAGATCGTGCGCATCATCGAGATCGCCGCATGAGCGCGCAGACTGTCCCGCGTCGCTTGCGCGCTCTGCACCGCCGCTGCGGCGCGCCGCCGCGCGCCCAACGTGGCATCGCCATGCTGGTCGCCATACTGCTGGTCGCGCTCGGCACCATCCTCGCCGCCGCGGTCGCCTACGAGAACGCCATGACGGCTCGGCGCGGCACCGCCACCTACGCGTTCGACCAGTCGATCCTCATCGCGCAGGGGGCCGAGGCGCTCGCCGCATACGGGCTGCGCCAGATCCACCAGAGCGACCCGCAGCACATCTATCCAGGTCAGGGATGGGACAAGCCCCTCGGGCCCGTCGAGGTGGTGCCCGGGGTGATGCTCGAAGCCTCGCTCGAGGACCTGCAGGGGCGCTTGAATCTCAACATGCTCGTGAACGACAACGGCACGCCCAACACTCCCTACGTCACGGCCTTCGCCCAGCTGCTCGAGATGGTGGGGCTCGAGCCCAAGTGGGCAGGCTTCGTCGTCGACTGGATCGATTACGACTTCGTTCCGCAGAATCCCGACGGCGCCGAGGACAGCGTCTACATGGGACAGGTCCCGCCCTATCGCACGGCGAACCGCTACATCACGAGCCCGAGCGAGCTGCTCGCGCTTCCGGGCTTCGGCCCGGACCGCTACCAGAAGCTCGCGCCATACGTCACCGCACTGCCCCACGGTACAAAGATCAACGTCTGCACCGCTCCGGGGCCGGTGCTCGATGCGTTCATCGGCGCCGGACACAGCGAGTTCGGCGCCAACCCACAGCAGCTCACGCAGAATCGCGGCAACACCACCGGCTGCTTCCCGACGCTCGCCAACTACCAGGCGCTGCTCGGCACCAAGCCCGGTACGGTGAGCCCGAATGTCGTGCCGAACGTCGTGCCGAACGCGAACGCGGGGCAGAACGTCGCGCAGTACTTCGGGCAGAGCTCGAACTACTTCCGCCTCACGAGCTTCATCACTATTGGCAGCACCGAATTCAACTTGTACAGTCTTCTCTACCAGGACACCAACGGCATGGTGCGCCCCATTCAGCGCAGCTTCACGCCCGACTGAGCCCGACCCCTTTCGTGCACGTGACGCATTCGATCATTACCGGCTGCAAAATGATGACACTATCCCCCCATGCCTGACTGGCTGCTGCTGCGACTGCCGCGTCAACCCGATCAGCTCTCGAGCTGGCTGGTGACGGATGCGCGCGGCGCCCCACTCGGACCGCCGCAGAGCGGCCCGCTGCCGCTCGCCGCGCCGCGCGTCGCCGGACGGCGCGTCTGCGTGCTGGTGCCCGGAGCGGACGTGCTGCTCGCAGAACCCGAGGTCCCGGTCAAGGCGGGCGCGCGGCTCCAGCAGCTCGTGCCTTACGCACTCGAGGAGCATCTGGCCGAAGACATCGACGAGCTGCATTTCGCCATCGGCAAGCGTGCCGCGGACTCGACCCGGGCGCCGGTCGCAGTGGTGGCGCGTGCGCTGCTCGATGAGTGGCTCGCGCAGCTGCGCGCGAGCGGCATCGAGCCGGATGTCGTGTATGCCGACAGTGATCTGCTGCCGGAAAATCCCGGGCAGGCCGTGGCGCTGCTCGAGGAGGAAGCGGTGTCAGTTCGTCCGCCGGGAGGCTCGCCGGTCACGTTGCCCGCCGATGCGCTCGCCGAGGCACTCGAGATCGCGCGTGCCGCCGAGTCGAGCGGGGCGGGCGGGCGCGGACTGATCCTCTACACGGGCGCGGCGGAGTGGAAGCGCCACGCCGCGCTGGTCGAGGCGGCGCGCCCGCAGTTCGATGGCATCAAGGTGCAGCTGCTCACCTCCGGGCCGCTCGCGCTGTTTGCGCAGCAGCTGCCCGTCGCCACGCCGATCAATCTGTTGCAGGGCTCGTACGAGCCGACCGCCTCGCGCACCGTCGGCATTCGTGCCTGGCGGGTTGCGGCGATTCTGCTGGCGTGCCTCGTTGGCCTGCACGTGGTGGGCAAGGCCGCGGAGCTCGAGGTGCTCAAGAAGCGCGAGCACCAGGTGGATGCCTCGATCCGCGAGACCTTCCGCAGCGCCATGCCCGGGGAATCGCCGGTCGGCGATGCCCGCCAGCGCATGGAGCAGCGGCTCCTCATGGCGCGCGGCGCCGGCGGCGGACTCTTGCCGGCGCTGCAGGCGCTCGCCCAGGCGCGCGACAGCGCCCCGGGCACGAGCGTGCAGTCGCTCAACTTTCATTCCGGCGCGCTCGAGATGAAGCTCTCCGCGCCGGATGCCACGAGCCTCGATCACCTGAGCCAGGCGCTGCGCAGCAGCGGCTGGCAGGCCGATCTCGCCGGCGGCACCAACACCGGCTCGGGCTACGAAGGACGCATCGAAGTGCGCGCGAGCGGAAGCTGAGGACGAGGCCATCATGAAGCTGTCGCTCGACTCCTTCTCCCTCGAGGCCTTTGCCGCCCTCGCCCCGCGCGAGCGGCGCATGGTGCTGGCGGGGGGTGCGCTCGCGCTCGCGCTGCTCATCTTCGGCGTGCTGCTGCCGCTCGATCGCAGCGTGGCGCACGCTCAGCAGCGCCTGGCGAAGAAGCACGCCGACCTCGCCTGGATGCAGAGCGCCGCGCCCGAGATCGCCGCCTCCGGTCCACCGCCGGTGTCCACCGGCGAGTCGCTGCTCGTCATCGTCGATCGCTCGGCACGCGAATCGGGTCTTGCCAGCTCGCTCGCCGGCAGCGAGCCGGGAGCGTCGGGAAGCCTGTCGGTGCGCCTGGAGAAGGCACCGTTCGACGCGCTGATCGCCTGGCTCGCACGCCTCGCGCAGCAGAGCGGGATCGCCGTCGATTCCGCCACCATCGAGAAGTCCGGCGGACCCGGGCTGGTGAACGCGGCCATCGTTCTGCACGCGGGGTGAAGTGAAGCGCGGAGTCTGGATCGCGCTGCTCGCCGCAGTCGCCTTCGTGGCCATCGTCATCGCCCGCATGCCGGCGGCCTGGTTCGTCCCGACGGGACGCGGCGCGGGCAGCTGCGGCGGTGTCGACGGATCGTTGTGGAGCGGCAGCTGCACGGATCTCACCGTGAGTGGCACGCCGGTGGGCGATGTCAGCTGGGAGCTGCAGCCGCTCAAGCTGTTGCGCGGCAAGCTCGCCGCACACCTCAACGCGGTGCGCGGCGCGGCGACCGCGAGTGCCGACGTCGAGCTCGGGTTCGGCCAGCGCCTGACCGCACGCAACGTGGTCGCGGATCTGCCGCTTGATCCGCGCTTGATGCCCGGCGTGCCGCCGAGCCTGCATGGACGCGCGCACGTCGAGCTCGCACTGGCGCAGCTCGAGCACGGCGCGATCACGCAGCTGCAGGGACGTATCGAGGCCCACGACCTCGAAGATCGCAGCGGCGCCAACACGCCGCTCGGCAGCTACATCGTAACCTTCCCCGGCGGCAGCGGCGATCAGGTCGGCAAGCTCCGCGACCTCGACGGGCCGCTCGCGCTCGAGGGTACGCTGCGGCTCACGCAGTCGCCGCCGGGCTTCGAGCTCGAGGGACTGATCGCCCCGCGACGCGGTGCGCCGCCGGAGATCGTCAACAACATCCGCTTCTTCGGCTCGCCGGACGCCTCGGGCCGGCGGCCGTTCTCGCTCTCGGGCACGTTCTGAGGCTGTTCTCAGGTCAACTCGCGAAACGCGCCGAGGAGCGGGAAATAGAGCGCCGCGCGCACCGGCTCCGGGCCGAGCGCAGCCGCGAGTGCAACGTAGGCGGTGAGCTGCGCGCGGTAGCGCTCGATCTCCTGGCCGAGAAACGTCTCGAGCGCACCGCCCTCGTGGCGGCTGGTCTTGTAATCGATCACCCAGCGAGTGCCACTGTCATCGACGAAGCAGCGGTCGATCACGACGCTGCGCAGCCGACCATCGGCGATACCCGTGAGCGAGAGCTCGCTGTGGCGCTCACGGTGACCGGCGGCGAGAATCCAGCGGCCGCGCTCATCCTCGAGCGCGCGCCTGAGCGCGGTGACGATCACCTCGGCGGCCTGCGGCCGCTCGTGCTCGGGCACGCCGAGATGGCGCAGCTGTCCGAGGATCAGCCGTCGCTCCCGCTCGATCTGCGCAGCGCCGGGCAGCGGATCGCGGTCCGCGACCGCCGCGAGCAGCCGATGGACGATGGTGCCGATGTGCCGCTGTGTCTCGCCCACCCAGCTGAACTCGGGGGGCTCGAGTGACGCGCGACCGAGTGGCAGGCGTGTCGCGGGCGGCGCGGCGGGCAACTCGGGCGCGCGCCACCTCGCGCTCAGGCGCTGCAGCGGCGGCGACGCGCTGCAGTGGGGCGCCGGAGCGCCGGGCGGCACGGGCGTGGTGACGAATTCCTCACCGAGCACGGGCCAGAGGCAGCCGAGAAGCGTACGCCCCTCGACGCTTGGCCGGCCGTCGGCGCGCGGGCGCGGCGCAGCCGAGAGGTGCAGGCTCGCCCGCGCGCGGGTCGCCGCAACGTACAGCAGCCGCGCGCGCTCGTGCGCGGCCCGCGCGCTCGTGAACTGCCGGATGAGCGCCGCGATGTCCTGATCCGTGGCTTCTCCGATCGGGGGCACGGGCGCCAAGAGCAGGTCGCTTCCGCCGCCCGCGCGCGGCAGATCCACCCAGCCGAGAAGCGCCCGCTCGCTGCCGCGCGAGCTGCGCTCGAGCGCGGGCAGGAACACGTGATCGAACTCGAGTCCCTTCGCGCGGTGGATCGTCATGACCGCGACGGGCTGCTCGGGCGATGCCTGCGGCACGCTGTAGAGATCCTCGAGCAGCGCAGCGAAGTCTTCGGGCGTGCGCCATTCGCCGGCCGCGCACCGCGCGGCGAGTGCGGTAAAGAAGGCGCGCGCATCCTCGAGATCCGCCGCGGGATAGGCATCGGCTGCGCCGAGCTGCACCCAGGTGCTCTCGAGCCAGTCGGCCTCGCTGAGGCGCGTGCGTCGCTCGAGCGCGGCAGCGAGCACGGCGTGCAGGCGCGCGAGACGCGCGGCCTCTCCCGGCTGACAGCGCGCCAGGCGTCGCGGATCCGCGAGCGCCTCCCACAGGAGCTGGCGGCTGTCGGGCGCGGACAGCACGGTGAGCGTCGCGAGGCGCGCTCCGCACCAGGGCGCGCGCAGCACGGCGAGCCACGCGTTGCGATCTGCGAGATCGTGCAGGGCGCGGCTGAGCTGCACCAGGTCGCGAACGATCGGGCGCTGCGCAAGCGGCACCAGATCGACGCCGAGCGCGGCGATGCCGCGCTCGCGCAGCGCCACGATCACCGCCGTGGCGTGGGCGTGCGCGCTCACCAGCACGGCGACGCTTCCCCCGGGGTCGCGCTGCCTGAGCGCGGCGATGCTCGCGGCGATCGCGCGCGCCTCAGCGGGGCGGTCATCCGGGAAGAGGCGCAGCCGCACCGGGACGCCGCCGGCGTCGTCGCCGGCGGCGCTGCCGGTAGGCGCTTGACCCGCCGCGACGCTCGCACTGAAGGCGACGGCGCCCAGCTGCAGGTCGTCTGCCGCCGGGAGCACCTGCGCGAAAGTCCGGTTGACCCACTCGACGAGCGGGGGCGTCGCACGGAAGTTGCGGGTGAGCCTGAGCGGCGTCAGGCGCACCGGCCCGATGCCGCGCGCGCGCGCCGCGATGAACAGCCCGACTTCGGCGTCCCGGAAGCGGTAGATCGACTGCATCGGATCGCCGACCACGAAGAGCGTACGGCCATCGCCCTCCTCCCAACCGACCGTCAGGCTCTCGAGCAGCTCGAACTGCGCGAGCGAGGTGTCCTGGAACTCATCGACCAGAATGTGCCGCAACGCGAGTCCGGTGCGCAGCGCGAGCTCCGTCGGCTCGCCGGTCTCGGTCAAGGCGGCGCGCGCGGCGCCCGTCACGTAGGTGTAGTCGACACGCCCGGCTTCCGCGAACTGGGCCTGCAGTTGTGCGGCGGCGTGGGCCAGCACCCGCGACAGCGCGGCGATGGCCTCGCCGTCGGCAGCGCTCAGCGTGGCGGCCGGCAACGCAGCGACAGCGCGCAGCGCACTCTCGAGCCCCGGCAGGCACCTCAGCGCGGCGATGCACTCGCGCAACGCCGCACATGCGGCCGGCGTCTCGAAGTCCGTCCCGAGGAATCGCGCGCTGAGCGTGCGCCGCCAGCCCTCCCGCGTCAGGGTGAGCGACGCAAGGCGCTTCCAGGCAGGGAGGGAGTCGGCGGCAGTGCCGAGTGTGCCGACGCCGGGTAAGGACTGCGCGGCGTGACGCAACGCCCTCGGGAGGGTGGCCTCGAGCGCGGCGAGCCGTGTGCGCACGATGTCGGCGAGACCTTGGTTGACGCGCGCGCAGAGCCGCTGCGGTTCGTGCTCGAGCACGTAGCGCAGCCAGTGACCGCGCAGCTCGAGCATCTGCGCGAGCAGCCGCTCGACCGTGTGGTACTGGTTGTCGAGGCGCTCGAAGAGCAGCTCGAGCGCGGCCCCGAGGGATACATCGCCCTCGGCCGCTGCGAGCGTGCGCTGTGCGGCGCGCCGGTAGAGCGCGCCGGGGGTCTCGGTGATGTTGAGGAGCCCGCCGGCACGCGCCGCGAGCGGCAGCTGGCTCGCCAGC
>Ga0335076_10003491_pt1 | contig 15812 bp, 15 predicted proteins | sample Lox_Sample_25_FD_206717 | JGI IMG/M metagenome (GOLD analysis project Ga0335076, IMG submission 206717) | Soil microbial communities from Loxahatchee National Wildlife Refuge, Florida, United States - Lox_Sample_2.5 | ecosystem: Environmental > Terrestrial > Soil > Wetlands | place: USA...
GTTCTCGCGGTCGACGTAGTCGGGATCCATGTAGTCGGGATCGGGCGTCTTGTCGAGCACGAGCGCGTCGGTCGCCGCGAGCGTCGCGAGCATCTCTTTCGTTCGGCGCAGCACGAGCATCGTCTCGCCGCGATAGAGATGCGCCTGGACCGTGCCGGGCTCGATGGTGCTGAGGTCGACCTCGATCGGGTTGCCGAGCGCCTTCGCCTTTGCGCTCGGCAGGAAGCTCTTCACGAACGGAATAGAGCCCAGGAACGCCGCTACGGCGCCGAGCCCGGTCAACGAAACGCGAAGGAAGTCCCTGCGCTCCATGCGATGTCCCCGGAATCGCGGCGAAGCGGCCGCGCGCGGTTCCATAGCATAGTCGAGTCGCGCGAGCGTTACTTGGTCGGAGCAGTGCGGTGCAGCGCGCGGTCCGTGACGATCGCGCTCATCGGCACGTCGTGGGGCTGCGGGTAGATGGTCGCGATCTGCGCTTGCGCGTACCCGAGCCCGATCCGCAGCGGCAGTGGGGACAGGGCGGCGAGCGTGCGGTCGTAGTAACCGCCGCCGTATCCGAGCCGAAAGCACGCCGCGTCGAAGCCGACGACCGGGATGATCAGCGCGTCGGGGCGCACCGCCGTGCCCGTCGCAGGCACCGGGATGTTCCAGAATCCGCGCCGCATGCTCGTGCCCGGCGTCCACGGCCAGAACTCGACGGGCGCGTTCTTGTGCACGATGACCGGCAGCGCCGCGACGCCGCCGGCCGCGATGTGTCGCTCTGCGATGTCGCGCACGTCGATCTCGGCGCGTATCGGCCAATAGATTCCGAGCACGCGGTACGGCCCTAGATCGATCTCGGCGCGGAGTCGCTCCTTCGCGCGCGCGCCGCGCTCCTGGCGATCCCGCGGCTCGAGCGCCGTGCGCTGCTCGATCAGTGCCGTGCGCGTTTGCGCGCGCCACGCTTTGATGGCCGGCCAGTCGCACGCGCCGACGCCCGCCGGGAGCGACGGCAGGTCACGAGCCGCTGCGCGCGGCGTCACGAAATCGTCCGCGAGCTCGTTCATCGAGCACGCGGGGGAGCTGAAGGTCTCGCGGTCCTCGTTCTCTTCCCTTGGCATTCCGACTTCGCCTCCGCTTCGAGATCCACTTTAGCTCACCGCTGCGTTGCGGCTCGGGCGGTAGGCCCGCGCCGCCCAAGGCGCGGACCGAGGCACCGCGGCGAACGGCGGCGGGCGTCGGCCGCGCTAGAGCCCGATGGTCACGATCTTGAGCTCGGTGTAGGCCTCGACGCCGTCGCGGCCGCCCTCGCGGCCGACGCCGGACTGCTTGAAGCCGCCGAGCGGCATCGACTGCTCGCGCGCGCCGCCGTTCACCGTGATGTTGCCGGCCTGGATCCGGCGCGCGAGGCCGATCGCGTTGCCGATGTCGCGCGTCCAGATGTTCGCCGCGAGCCCGTAGCTCGTGTCGTTTGCCTGCTGTGCGAGCCGATCGAGCTCGCTCGCATCGCCGAACGGCGTCGCGCAGAGCACGGGCCCGAAGATCTCGTCCTGGAACACGCTCATCTCGGGGCGCACGTTCGCGAGCAGCGTCGGCTGCACGAAGTAGCCGTCGCGCGCGATCCGCTCCCCGCCGGTGACAACCTCGGCGCCTTGCTTCTTGCCCACGTCGATGTAGCCGAGCACGCGCTCGAGCTGCTTCTCGGAGATGATCGGACCCATCTCCGTGTCGGGCGCGATGCCTGGGCCGATTTTCACCTTCGCCGCGAGATCCTCGAAGCCGCTCGCGATCTGGTCGAACACCTTCTCGTGCGCGAACAGCCGCGTGCCGGCCATGCAGAACTGGCCCGTCTTGAAGAAGATCGTGCGCGAGATCGCGCGGGTCGCGGCCTCGATGTCGGCGTCGGGGAACACGACGACGGGCGATTTGCCGCCGAGCTCGAGCGTCACGCGCTTCATGTGCGCGGCCGAGCTCGTGACGATCGACTTGCCGACGCGCGTCGAGCCCGTGAACGAGATCTTGTTGACGTCCGGGTGATCGACGAGCGCTTGGCCCGCCGTCGCGCCGTAGCCCGTCACGACGTTGACGACGCCCGGCGGCAGCTCGATCTCCTCGATGAGCTCCGCCAGCCGCAACGCCGAGAGCGGCGCTAGCTCCGCCGGCTTCAGCACTACGGTGCAACCGGCGGCGAGCGCGGGGCCGATCTTGTTCACGGCCATCAGGAACGGCGCGTTCCAGGGCGTGATCGCGCCGACGACGCCGATCGGCTCGCGTAACGTGAACGTGAACGAGCGCGACGGCACCTGCGACAGCGCGGTCTCTCCCGTGAGCTTCGTAGCCCACCCCGCGTTGTAGCGCAGGCTGTCGATCGCCATCGCGACGTCGACGTTACGAGTGCTGCGCAACGGGTTGCCGCCATCCAGCGTCTCGATCAGAGCAATCTCGTCGGCGTTGCGCTCGACGGCAGCGGCGAGATCGAGGATCAGTTTCGCGCGCTCCGCGTGCGTGAGGCGCGGCCACGGACCCGATTGGAATGCGTTGCGCGCGGCTTTGACCGCGCGGTCGACGTCGGCGGCCTCTCCGGCGGCCGCGCGCGAGATTCGGCTGCCGGTGGCGGGATCCAGCACGTCGAAGGATTGGCCGGACTGCGCGGCGGCCCACCGGCCGTCGACGAACAGCTTGTGATCGCGAGCGAGAAAGCCCGTGCGCAGCGCTTCGAGTCGCGGATTCAACGGTGACACGGCGCTCATGGGGAACCTCCTGCTGGGAGCCGGCCCGGCCGGCGCGTCGATGGCCCGGAACTCGGCGTTCGGCGCGAGGTCATCGGGTATGGGTGTTTTACAACACGCACTGCACCGGGGCCAGCGGCCGGCCATAATAGCCGCTATATCCTGCCGTATCGATCGGAGGCTGCATGATTGAGTCACGGCGACGATTCCTCCAAGCGGGCGGAGCGGCCGCGATGCTGGCCGCGCTCGGCGTCTATGCGTTCGGCGGCCGCCGCACGGGCGCCGCGGAGGGCGAGGCGTTCGAGATCACTCACACGGACGAGGAGTGGAAGAAGATCCTCACGCCGAACCAGTTCGAGGTCCTGCGCGAGTCCGCGACGGAGCGGCCGTTCTCGAGCCCGCTCAACGACGAGCATCGGCACGGCGTTTTCAGCTGCGCGGGCTGCGATCTCGATCTCTATTCCTCGGAGACGAAGTTCGACAGCGGCACGGGTTGGCCGAGCTTCTATCAGCCGCTCGCGAACGCGGTCGGCACGGCGCGCGACACGAGCTTGCTCATGGTCCGCACGGCCGTGCATTGCCGGCGCTGCGGCGGCCACCTGGGACACGTGTTCGACGACGGCCCGAAGCCGACCGGGCTTCGCTACTGCATGAACGGGCTCGCGATGAAGTTCAGGGTCACCTAGCGCGACACGGCGATAGAGATGCTGCTCTTCGTCCTCGCGTTCCTCGGCGGCGTGCTCACGATCCTGAGCCCGTGCATCCTGCCCGTGCTGCCGTTCGTGTTCACGCGCGCGGACCAGCCGTTCCGCCGCAGCGGTCTGCCGCTGCTCGTCGGCATGGCGCTCACGTTCGCGCTCGTCGCAACGCTCGCCGCGGTGGGCGGCGGTTGGGTCGTGCAAGCGAACCAGTGGGGCCGATGGATCGCGCTCGCGCTCGTGCTTCTGTTCGGGCTCGCGTTGCTGCTGCCGAGCCTCGCCGATCGGTTGAGCCGGCCGTTCGTCGCGCTCGGCAACCGGCTCACGACCAAGGCCGGGGAAGGCAGCGGCAGCCCGCGATCGTCGCTGCTGCTCGGCATCGCGACCGGCTTGCTATGGGCACCGTGCGCGGGACCGATTCTGGGTTTGATCCTCACGGGTGCCGCGCTGCGCGGCGCGAACGTCCAGACGTCGCTGCTTCTGCTCGCGTACGCAGCCGGAAGCGCGGTGTCTCTTGCGGCCGCGCTGCTGCTCGGCGGCCGCGTGTTCGCGGCGATGAAGCGCTCGCTCGGCGCGGAGGAGTGGATCCGGCGCGTGCTCGGGGGCGCGGTCGTCGTGGGCGCGCTCGCGATCGCGTTCGGGCTCGACACGGGCTTCCTCTCCCGCGTCTCGACACCGGGCACGACACGGATCGAGCAGGCCTTGTTCGGCAAGCTGATGCCCGACCGCAACGCGCCGGCCGCGAACGACGACGACGTGCTGCTGCCGTCCGGCAACGGCGCGGCGATGTCCGGCAACGGCGCGATGAAGGGCGGCGGCGCGATGCGCGGCGCCAACGACGCGATGAAAGGCGGCGCGATGATGTCCGCGCGCGGGGGCGCGGTACGCCTGCCCGTGATCGGCAAGCTGCCGCCGCTCGACGGCGCGACCGAATGGCTGAACTCGCCGCCGCTCACCGCGGATGGCTTGCGCGGCCACGTCGTCGTGATCGACTTCTGGACGTACTCGTGCATCAACTGCCTGCGCGCGCTCCCGTACGTGAAGGCGTGGTACGAGAAATACCGCGACAAAGGTCTCGTCGTGATCGGCATCCACGCGCCCGAGTTCGCGTTCGAGAAGGACTTGAGCAACGTGCGGCGTGAAGTGAAGGAGCTCGGCATCGCGTATCCCGTCGCGGTCGACAACGACTACAAGCTGTGGCGCGCGTTCGGCAACGAGTACTGGCCCGCGCACTATTTCGTCGACGCGAACGGCAACATCCGCCATACGCATTTCGGCGAAGGCGAGTACGACGAATCGGAGCGCGTGATCCAGCAGCTGCTCGCGGAAGCCGGCGGCGGCAACCTGCCGACGGATCTCGTCTCGGCGACCGGCAGCGGCGCCGCGCTCGCGTCCGACGAGGCGCACGTTCTGAGCCAAGAGACCTACATTGGCCACGCGCGTGCCGACGGCTTCGCGTCGCCGGGCGGACAGGTGCCCGGCGTCGCGCACGACTACACCGTGCCGCCGAAGCTTTCGCTGAACGAATGGGCGCTAGGCGGCAGTTGGACGGTGGGCGAGGAGAGCGCGTCGGCGAATGCCGCGCAGACCCGCATCGCGTTTCACTTCCAGGCGCGTGACCTGCACCTCGTGCTCGGCCCGGGGCCCGACGGCAAGCCCGTACGCTTCCGGGTGCGCCTCGACGGCGCGGCGCCCGGCGCCGATCACGGTACGGACGTCGACGCGGACGGCAACGGCAGCGTGTCCGAGGAGCGCCTCTACCAATTGGTCCGCCAGTCGGGTGAAGTTCGCGACCGGCTGTTCGAGATCGAGTTCTTGGATCCCGGCGTCGTAGGCTACGCTTTCACCTTCGGCTGAGGCGCATCAATCCGAACGCGCGAACCACTGGCAAGGAGATCACCATGGCTCTTCGAGTTTCGATCCGGACGCGAGCTCTCTGCGGGCTGCTGCTCGTGACGCTCGTCGGTTGCGCGCAGGCCGAAGAGAAGGTGGTCGTGATTCCGCCGCCCGCGTTCGACGAGATGCCCTCGGGCGCCGCGACGGCGACGGCCACGTTCGCGGGCGGCTGCTTCTGGGGCGTGCAGGGCGTGTTCCAGCGCGTTCAGGGCGTGCTCAAGGCCGTCTCGGGCTACGCGGGCGGCAAGCAGGACACTGCGCACTACGAGATCGTCGGCAGCGGCACCACGGGCCACGCCGAGACGGTGCAGATCACCTACGATCCGTCGAAGATCACGTACGGCAAGCTCCTGCAGATCTACTTCTCGGTCGCGCACGACCCGACGCAGCTGAATCGGCAGGGGCCCGACCACGGGACACAATACCGCTCGACGATCTTCCCGGCCGACGCGAAGCAGCACGAGATCGCGGCCAAGTACATCGCACAGCTCGATGCCGCGCACGTGTTCCCGGCGAAGATCGTGACGACGCTCGAAGACGGCAAGGCGTTCTACCCGGCCGAGGCGTATCACCAGGACTATCTCGTCCACAATCCGCAGCAGCCGTACATCGTGATCAACGATATCCCGAAGGTGCGCAACCTCGCGCTGACGTTCCCGGACATCTATCGCACCGAGCCGGTGCTCGTGACGCCGCGCGCGGCCGCACGGCCGGCCGGCTGACACGCGACCTGCGGCGTGCGGCCGACGCGCGTCGGCTACAGCAAGCCCATTTGCTCCGGCGGGTAGGTGACCGTCGTGCCGTCGACGCGCGCGAACGGCGTGAGCTTGTGCATGCGTGCGCTGCGCTCGGACAGGATCTCGACGGCCGGAATGCCGCGCACCTCGAGCGCGTCGGCCACGAGCGAGCGGTGACAGCGCCACGGGACCGCCTCCGCGCACATGATCGCCGCGCGCCCTTCGCGGCTCATGCGAATCAGCGCGTCGAGGCCTTCCGTGAAGGCCTGTGTCTGCATGTAGTCGGCGTAGCCGCGGAAGCTCTCGTTGCGCCAACCGCCGTTCGGCGAATCCTTGCGCGCGTGCCGCAATCCGCCGAGCGCCGGCAAGGGCACGTAGTCGATGCCCTCCGCTCGCAGCGCGCCGGCGAGCGCGTCGGCGTTGAACTGCGGATTGCGCCGCGAGCGCGGCACGGTGCGCACGTCGGCGAGACGGCGAATGCCATACGCCTGCAGCAGCGCGACGAATCGTTCGATCGCGAGCGTGGAATGGCCGACGGTGAACACCGCACCGTCCGGCCAGCGCGCGCCCTCGGAGGACGAAGCGTCGGCTTCTTCGTCGCGCGGCTTCATGCCCGCGAGTATATGATGGCGTCGACCGCCCTCAGGAAGACGCCATGGCGATGCGCAGCCGACTGATTCTGCCGTTGTTGTTTCTCGCGCTGATCGCGGCGGAGGGGCTCGAGGCGCAGCCGCGCGCGCAAGCCGCGCGCAACGAGCCGGCGGAGCCTCGGCCGATCGCACCGCGAGGGCCCCTCGCGCCCGACGAGCAGCAAACGATCGGCATCTTCCAGCGCGCGAGCCCGTCGGTCGTCTACATCACGACGGTCCAGCACGTGCGCGACTTCTTCAGCCGCAACGTGATGCGCGTGCCGCAGGGCACCGGCTCCGGCTTCATCTGGGACGATCACGGCCACATCGTGACCAACTTCCACGTGATCCAAGGCGCCCAGGAAGCGCTCGTCACGCTCGCCGATCAGCGCAGCTTCCCGGCGTCCCTCGTCGGCGCGAGCCCCGACCACGATCTCGCCGTGCTGCACATCGACATGCCGGCGGACGGCCCGCGGGCGCTGCCGATCGGCACGAGCGCCGATCTGCAGGTCGGGCAAAACGTCTACGCGATCGGCAACCCATTCGGCCTCGACCACACGCTGACCACCGGCGTGATCTCGGCGCTAAATCGGTCGATCGACGACGAGAACGGCGGCACGATCGAGAACCTGATCCAGACCGACGCCGCGATCAATCCCGGCAACTCGGGTGGCCCGCTGATCGACAGCTCGGGTCGCCTGATCGGCATCAATGCGATGATCTACAGCCCGTCGGGCGCCTACGCCGGTGTGGGCTTCGCGGTACCCGTCGACACGGTGAATCGCATCGTGCCGAAGCTCATTTCCGATGGAAACTATGTTCGGCCGACGATCGGGGTCAGCGCCCTCGACGATATCAGCCGCCGGCTGCTCTCGAGCGCGGACTACACCGGCATCGTCGTGCTGCAGGTCGTGGCCGGATCTCCGGCCGACCGTGCGGGCCTCAAGCCGGCGGTGTCGAACGGCGGCCGGCGAGTGACGCTCGGCGACGTGATCGTCGCGATCGACGGCAAGCCGGTGAAGGGCATGAACGAGCTCATCTCCGTGCTCGACAAGCACGACATCGGCGACAAGGTCACGCTCACCGTGCGCCGCGGCCAGCAGAGCCGCGACGTCACGCTCACGTTGAGCGGCGACTCCCGCGGCGAGCTCTAGCCGTCACTTGCTCGCGCGCACGTAGTACTGCGCGCCGAGCGGCAGCCACGTGAGGCTCGGCTCGAGGCCGCGCAGCCCGCGCAGCGCGTGCGGGAAGAAGATCCGGTAATAGATCTCCGCGTCGGAGAACGCCGCATCGAGCACGCGGCGGCGCATCTTCGGCGCGCGAATGAGCACGGCGTTCTCGTCGAACGGGCACGTGTCGACGGCGTGGCGCGTGAGCGGATTCAGCGGGTTGTGCTCGAACACGAACAGGAGGCCGCGCGGCTTCAGCACGCGGCGGATCTCGGCGAGCAGCTGCACGTGCTCGCCCTCGGGGATGTGATGGAACACGCACGACGCGAGCGCGACGTCGAACGTCGCGTCGGCGTACGGGATCCGTGCGCCGTCGAAGTGCGTGAACTCGGCCCGCGAGCCGTGCTGCGACTCGCCGACCCCGAGGCTCTTCTGCGAAACGTCGAGACACGTGATTCGCGCGGCGGGTAAATGGCGCGCGAAGAACGGCACCGAATAGCCGACGCCCGCACCGAAGTCGAGGACGCGCGGCTGCGCGGACAGCGCGCCGAGCGCCGCGGCGTCGCGCACGAGGTCGACGATCTTGTACTCCGCGAAATACTCGGGGCTCTCGCCGGACGCTTTGATGTTCGCGGCGTGCATCGCGCGATATTCGGCCGCGAACTTGTCGAACTCTGCTTCGTCCATCGTGCTCTCCGTTAGACGTCACGATAGCCGATCAGCCGCACGCCGTGTGCGGTGATCAGCTCGCGAATGGCCGGGCTCGTGAGCGCCGCGGTCTCCGCGGCCCACGCATAGTTCCAGTGGCCGTACGGGCTCCCGGGGTCCTCGAGCCCCGGATGACACATGAGCTCGACGGTCTTGCTCGGCGGCAACCGCTCGAGCAGGGTGCGCAGGTTCTGCTCGTTCAAGCGGCCGCCGAAGTAGAAGCCGACGAAGCGATCGACGCGGCGCAGGTGCCTGAGCGGCGACAGCGCGCCGAGCAGGCCGAGCGCGATCTGCTCGGCGAGGCGCTTGATGTTGCGCGGATCCTCGAGCATGTAGCCGCGCGGACGCTCCGTCGGCACGCGCACCGCGCTTATGCCGTGCGCGCGTGCGAGGCTCGCGACGACCCGCGCGATGCCGGGCAGAACGTGGACATGCTGGTGGCCGTCGAGGTGCGTCGGCCGCAAGCCGTAGGTGCGTACGCGCCGGATCTGCGCGTCGAGCTCCTTGTGGACGTCGCCGAGCGCGATCCGGCCCCGCAAACAGCGCTTCGCGAGGTCGGTCGCGTGCGGGGCGAACATGCCGTCGGTGCCGACGAGGCTCGGCACGGAGTCGGCGACCGGTCGTTGCTCCGTGAGCGTGAGATGCACGCCGACGTCGAGCATCGGACAGCGCGCGGCGAGAACGGCCGCGTGCTCGAATGCGGCGCCGCCGGCCATGATCGACGTCGACGTCACGATGCCGTTCTCGTGCGCCTGGATCACGGCGCGATTCACGGCCTCGGACAGGCCGAAGTCGTCGGCGTTCACGATGAGCCGGGCGCCGCCGGCCGCGCGCGTCATCGCGTCTCGGTGCCGACGGCGCGCGGCGCGAACGCCCAGTACTTGCAGCCCAAGTAGTTGACGACGACGACGACGGCTGTGAGCGGCACCCATACGCCGAGCGACGGCAGGCCGAGCACGTCGACGAGCGCGAACGTGACGACGGTGCTCATCGTGAGGCTGAACAAGCTCACGGCGGTGAAACGCAGCGCCTGCGGCAGCGCGTTGCCCGACGTCGCGCGGAACGTCCACGAGCGGTTCAGCAGGAAACTGTTCACCATGCCGGCGAGATACGCGATCACGTTGGCGACGGCCGCCTGCGGCGGGTGCGACGAGGCGTTGCCGGCGCCGACGAGCGCGGCAACGGCGCTCGGCGGCAGGTAATTGAACGACAAGAAGAACGCGGTGAAGCTCACGACGAAGTTCGTGCAGCCGACGAGGGCGAAGCGAGCGACCGAGTCCTCGGGCATAGAGCGGACCACGCCGCGGCAACCTCAGTCGAGGCGTGAGTCTGATCTGGCGCGGCGCGGCTGCGGCTCCGCGGCTGCGCGCACGGCGCGCGTCGTCTCGCGCACGAGGAAGCGCGGCCGGCCGCGGACCTCGACGACGATACGACCGACGTATTCCGCGAGCACGGCGAGGAACACGAACAGCATCGCGAACAGGAACGAGACGATCGCGACGGTCGACGCCCAGCCCGGGATCGCTTCCTTGTCGAGCCACTTGCCGATGATCGCGTAGAGCACGCCGAGGAACGCGACCATCGACGACAGGAGACCGATGCTCATCGCGATACGCAACGGCACGAGCGAGAACGAGCTCACGCCGTGCCATGCGAGCGTCAGCATCTTGCGCAGGTTGTAGCTACTCTTGCCGGCGTGGCGCTTCGAGCAGTCGAACATCACGCTCGTGGTCGCGTAGCCGACCCAGTGCACGATGCCGCGCAGGAACATGCCCTCTTCCCTGAACTTCAGGATCTCGTCGAGCACCTGCCGATCGATGAGCCTGAAGTCCGCCGCGCCGGGCTGGATCTCGACGCCGCTCAAATAAGAGAACAAGCGGTAGTAGAGCTTGGACGTCAGGCGCTTCAGGAACGGAATGCTCGGCGGATCGCGGCGCAGCGCGTGCACGATCTGGTAGCCGTCTTGCCAGCGCTCCACGAGTTGCGGCACCACCTCGGGAGGATGCTGGAGGTCCGCGTCCATCGAGATGACGGCTCTGCCGCGCGCAGCGGCGAGGCCCGCGAGCAGCGCGTTCTGGTGGCCGAAGTTGCGCGACAGGCGCACGCCGCGGACCCGCGGATCGCGCTCGCTCAGGCGCATGATCGCGTTCCACGTGCCGTCCGGGCTGCCGTCGTCGACGATCACGAGCTCCCAGTGCATACGGAGCTTGTCGAGCTGCCCGAGCAGACGAGCGTAGAGGACGTCGAGATTGCGTTCCTCGTTGTACGCTGGTACGACGATAGAGATCATGTCGCGCCTTCTGGAAGTTCGCTCGACTTTGACCACAATTCCAGGGGTGCGTTCGCAGCTGGCCGCTGGCTAGCCGCAGCCGCACCTGGATCGCACCCCAACGCCTATTATAGTAAAGACACGGCCCCTTTGGCCCACCCAAGTCTCAAAGTCTTCGACGGCCTGCCGCTCAAGGAGCGGCTGTTCGTCCGTGGCCGGCTTGCGACCGCGCCGCTCGAGGCCCTCGCGGCGCGTGCCGAGGGCGCGCGCTTGCTCGACGTCGGCTGCGGTCACGGCGTGCTGGTCGCGCTGCTTGCCGCGGGCTCGCCGGCGAGGCGCGTGGTCGGAATCGACCCCGACGAGCGCAAGATCGAATGGGCGCGCGCGTCCGTCGGGCGGCTACCGAACGTCGAGCTTCGCGCCTGCACCATCGAGGAGCTGGCCGCGCAACGGCCGGCCGAGTTCGACACGGTGCTCGTCGCGGACGTGCTTTACCTGCTCGCGGCTGCCGCCTGGCGGCCGTTCCTCGCGGCCGCGCGCGCGCTGCTGCGCCCGGGGGGCCGGCTCGTGCTCAAGGAGGCGGAGGACGACGGCTCGTGGCGCGTCAAGAAGGCGCTCCTTCAAGAGCAGTTGATGGTCCGGATGCTGCGGCGCACTCACTCGAGCGGCGCCGTCGGCTTCGCGCCGCGGGCGGTGCTCGAGACGGCCGTGCGCGGTGCGGGGTTCGCGATCGAGGAGGTCGTGCCGCTGGCGCGCGGCTATTCGACCCCGCATCTGTTGATCGTCGCGCGTCGGTAGACTCGCCGTTTCGTCCGTCCACAATCAGGAGCTCACACCATGAAGGGCATCGCATCTGTCGTTACCGCGTTCGCGTGCTCGCTGGCACTCGCCGGTCCGGCGCTCGCGCAGATTCCCGATTATGTCGCCAAGGCCGTGGCCGACCCGGGGCGGGCTCAAGACGCGCAGAACGACGGGCGGCGCAAAGCCGCCGAGATCGTTGCGTTCTCCGGCGTGAAGCCGGGCGACAAGGTGCTCGAGCTGATTCCCGGCGGCGGCTACTTCACGCGCGTGTTCAGCAAGGTCGTGGGGCCGAAGGGACGCGTCTATGCGGTACAGCCCAATGAGTACGACGAGAAGCCCGATAAGATCAAGGCAATCGCGGCCGAGTACGGCAACGTCGACTTGCTGATGCAACCGGCCGCCAAGCTGACGGCGCCGCAGCCTGTGGACGTCGTGTTCACGTCGCAGAACTATCACGACTATCCGGACAAGTTCATGGGTCCGACGGATCTCGCGGTATTGAACGCGGCCGTCTTCGCGGTGCTCAAGCCGGGCGGGGTCTACGTCATCGTCGACCACTCGGCGGAGCCGGGATCGGGGCTGCGGGACACCGACACTTTGCACCGCATCGACGCGGCGGCCGTCAAGCAGCAAGTGGTCGCCGCGGGATTCGAATACGTCGGCGAGAGCGACGTGCTGCGCAATCCGGCGGACGATCGCAAGACCAACGTCTTCAGTCCGGCGATTCGCGGGCGCACGGACCAGTTCGCGTACAAGTTCCGCAAACCGACGAAGTGATCGACGCGTCGTGACGGCTTCAGCCTCACCGGCTTGACGTTGGCGCGCGCCTTCGCGTCACGAGCGTAGGATCGCGGAGACGGCTACACTCGCCGACATTCGAACCGGGGGAAATCATGAACAAGCTCGCAGCGCTGCTCGCGGCCGGAGTTCTCGTGGCGTCGCCGGCTCACGCGCAGAAGCCGCAGATTCAATGGGACAAGGATTACGACTTCTCGAAGGTGAAGACCTTCATGTGGCAGCCGCCGTCCGCGCCGTCGCTGGAGGACGAGAATCCCTTCATGCACAAGTTCATCGCGCAGTCGATCGAGACGGAGCTCCAGAACGTCGGCTTCACGGAGACCACGGAAAATCCCGACGTCTACGTGACGTATCACGGCTCGATCAACACCGAGGTCTCGTACCGCTCGTCGTCGTTCGGCTTCAGCGTGGGCAGCTACGGCATGGGACCCTGGGGTGGAGTGTCGGGTATTTCGGCCGGCCCGACGAGCACGACGACGCGCGAAGTCCAGACGAAGAAGGGCACGCTGATCGTCGACATCGTCGACGCGAAGGAGAAACAGCTCGTCTGGCGTGGCACCTCGTCCGGCATCCTGATCTCCGACAGTCAGGAGAAGACGGAGAAGGCCGTCGGCAACGCGATCAAAGACATGGCGAAGCAGGGCCGCAAGCTTCGGGCGAAAGAGGCGAACAGGAAGAAGGGCTGACGCACGCCGCTCGCGCGCCAATCGCGGGCCAAGCCGATGAGCGCAGGTCGGGCGGGCGAGCGCGTCCGACGCGGTCGGCTGCGAGCCTAATCTCAACCACACGAGATCTCGTAGGCTAGAATCGCGGCTCATGAGCGTACGACCCATTTCTCCTGCATCTCGATCCAGCGAACGCCTCGACGTCCACGATCTCGAGCAGCTCGAGGACATCGGCTTCATGACCTGCATGACGCTGGTGCTGCTCGGCAACTACTCGCAGACAGGCCACTTCGGCGGACCGCTCGCGTATACGCCGTTCAACGTCGTCACGCATCTCGCGGGCCGGGACAGAGGCGGCCTGCACTACGACTATCGGCGTCCGAAGCATCCCTATTGCGACAAGTTCATGCTCGCCGCGGGCCATTGCGCGCCGACCTGTTACGCGCTGTGGATGATCATGGGCGAGGCGCTCGCCCGCAAATACGCGACCACGGGCGACCGGCGCTACTACGTCGCGCCGGAGCTCGCGATGTTGCCGGTCGACGCGCTGGGCTTCCGGCGAGGCGCGGGCGCGCTCGCCACGCTGCTCGAGGACAACGGCCTCGCGGATCATCCGCGATTCGCCCAAGCGAAGGGCCGCGGCATCCGCGCGCTGTCGGGCCACATCGAATCGACCGACCTCACGAACGACGTCAACGGCGGTCCTTCGGGCGTCGGCATCGCGACGGCGGCCGGCAAGGCGGCGTTCTGGGACATCTTCGGCGCCGACATCGACTCGCCGAAGATCGTCGCGTTCGAGGGCGAGTTCGCGCTGTGCGCGGGCCACGCCCAGGAGCTCAAGACGACCGCGATGGCGGTGCAGGCCGGCAAGCGGCTGCGCATATTTTTCTCCGACAACAACGCCGGCATCGACGACGCGCTGCTCGGCGGCGTGGTGCCGAGCACGCTCGCCGACGGCTACGTGCTGCGCGACCAGTGGACGTCGTACGGCTGGAACGTCTTCACGATTCCAAACGGCAACGACTACACGCAGATTCTCGACGTGCTGAAGACGATGGAGGACTGGGACCCCGCCGATCGCCGTCCGATGATCGTGATCGGCAAGACGACGAAGGGCTACTGGCCGGCGCCGGTCCCGAAGCAGATCATCGGCCACGCGAGCCATCCGTACGGGTTCAAGATGAACGCCGACTACATCGTCGGCCTCGCGAAGACCTACGAGGCGCGCTACGGCGTCAAGTTCGAAGGGATGTCCGCGGGCCCGGTGGCCGACATGCGCGACCGGCTGCTCCAGTTCAAGACGAACATCGACGTCGCGATGTCCGTGCTCGACAAGAACGGCCTCGGCGATTGGCTCGCGGAGCGCCTCGTCGAGATCGGCGATCGCGTCGTCGACAAGATTCCGCTGCGCGTCGACGTCGCGCGCGATCCGTTCCTCGACGACCGGCTCAAGGTCGCGAACCTGCCGGTCGAGCCGCAGGAGCTCACCGTGAAGAACGCGCTGTCGGGAGACAGCAAGACCGTGAAGATCGCGCTGTTCCGAAAGTCGGGCGAAGCGGCCGGCGCGCGGCGCGCGATCTCCGAGATCATCAAGTGGCTGAACTACGTGACCGACAACCGCGTGCTGACCGCAGCCGCGGACCTCTCGGAATCGGTCAATCTCGAGCACGGCAGCCTTTGGGGACACTACGATCCCGAGAAGAATCCGCTCGGCACGCGTCTCAAGGCGGCGATCCAGGAAGCGGGTAACGTGTCGACTGCGATCGGGCTCGTGAGCCAGAACGCTTCGGTGGATCCCGACAAGTTCGCCGGCGTCTGGGCGTTCAGCGGCACGTACGGCGCGTTTACGCCGCTCATGTACTTGCCGGCGCGTGTCTGGAGCCAGCAGAACCAGGACAGCAAGTTCAAGACCGGCGTGCTGCACATACTCGCCGCGCATTCCGGCCCCGAGACCGCGGCCGACGCGCGCACGCACTTCGGCATCTTCTCGCCGCAAGTGTGGAAGCTGTTCCCGCGCGGCCACATCGTCAACTTGAGTTTCTGGGACTACAACGACGTGGCGCCGGGCTATTTCGCCGCGGCCGAGATCGCCGCTCGCGACAAGAAGGTCGGCATCATCGCGATCGAGGTCGCGAGGCCGGACTTGCCCGTCGCCGATCGCAGCGCGTTCGCGGACAAGGACCTGCGTGCGGCCGCGAAGGGCCTCTACGTCATTCGCGACTTCGCGCCGGGCCCGCGGCACGGCTACGTCGTTTGTCAGGGTGCGTTCGCGACCTTCAACACCGTCAAGGTCTTGCCGAAGCTCGTGCAGGCCGGCGTCAACGTGAAGGTGATCGCGGCCGTCAGCGAGGAGCTGTTCGACCGCCAACCCGAGGCGTATCGCAGCTCCGTGCTGCCCGTCGGCGCGAAGCAGGACATGATGTTCATCACCGGCGGCACACGACGCGTTTGGCCGCTCCGCAACGTCGGCGCGCAGGCCGACGACTACTCGCTCACGGCGGACTGGGACAACCAGTGGCTGACCGGCGGACTCGAGGCCGACGTGATCGCCGAGGCGCATCTCGATCCCGACTCGGTGTTCGCCGGCGTCAAGCGCTTCGCGGACGAGCGTGCGTCCCGACTGAAACAGCAGCGCGCGGATCTCGACTCGCTGACGTGAGGGTGAGCCAGCCGCGGCGATGTTCTCGACCGACGTTCGACTGGCTTTTGCACCGAGCGCAACTTATCGTCAGCT
>Ga0335076_10003492_pt1 | contig 15802 bp, 15 predicted proteins | sample Lox_Sample_25_FD_206717 | JGI IMG/M metagenome (GOLD analysis project Ga0335076, IMG submission 206717) | Soil microbial communities from Loxahatchee National Wildlife Refuge, Florida, United States - Lox_Sample_2.5 | ecosystem: Environmental > Terrestrial > Soil > Wetlands | place: USA...
CCCAAAATCGCGTTAGAGTGGCGACGCCCGGTGGCTAAGGAGCCGAGGTGGATCATGCGCAGTGCGAGCTTCGTTGTCTTGCTGGCCTTTTCATGCTGCGACTGGGCGAACGCCGGTGACATCTTCCGCTGCACCTCTGCAAGCGGCGAAGTGATGTACACCAACATGCCCTGTCCGGCGAGCAGCCGCGTGGAACACATCGCGAGCTACACGCCGGTACCGCCTTCGCCACCGGAATCGGCGGCCGACGCCGCCGCCGCGGCTTCCGCCGCCAGTGCCAGGGAAGCGCGCGAAGCGGCGGCGCAGGCTCGGGAAGCAGCCTATCAGGCGCAATTCGGTGCGCAGCGGGCCCGCGAGGGCGAGGGCGAACCCGCGTACGTCACCGACGAATCCACGGTCTGGTATCCGATCTATCCTCTCGACTATGGAAACCGCTTTCACGAGCATCGCTTCCAGAAGCGCCCGGTGAGGGTACTGGGCCAGCACCCGCCGCACGTGTCGCCACGCGTTTCAGCGACGGTGGTGGCGCCGCACCGGTAAGAACCGGTCGTCTTTATGGCTTGGGCTGCGCCTGCATCGCTGCATCGCCATCCGCGATCAGTTTCTGGAAACGCGGATCCTTGCGCAGAGGATCCCAGACGGGATCGAGCTTGAGTGTCGCGATCGAGATCGAGCTTCCCGCCGGTACCGCCATCGCACGATCGATCGCGTCGATGGCGCTGTCCGTCGCGCCAACGACCGTGTAGATGCCTGCGAGGTGGGCGAGATAGTCAGGCCCGGTGATGGCATCGAGCGTGATTGGCACCAGCGCAACCGCACGTTCTCCCGCGGCAATGGCCTGTGCCTTGTTGCCGAGTCCGGCTTCGGCGAATCCCAGCGCAAGATAGGCGCCCGCGCTGTCGGGCTGCGCGGCTAGCGCAGCGTGCATGCGCGTCTGGACATCACGGTAGGCCGCCGCTGCCTTGCCGGCTTCGCCGGCAGCCTGCAACGCCTGCGCGAGGTACAGCCGGCGCGGCAGCACGAGATTGTCCGGGTCGATCCAGTCGTCGTTCTTGTACTCGTCGGCGATGCGTGCGGCTGCGGCAGGGTCGCGCGACCACCAGCGCTCCATGTAGCGGACGTATCCGGCGGTGTCGTAGGAGTCGGAGCCGGGAACGAGTTGTGCGTTGAATTCGCGCAATGGCTGCAGGTCGCCCATCCAGGTCACCGCATTGAGGGCCCGGATCCGGCGCTCGTCGAGCGGATCGAGCCCGATGGCCACCGAGCGCGCGAATACGGCATCCGCCTCGGCGAAGCGCCGCATGCTCTGGTAGGTGAGCCCGAGCTGATCGTTCACGCCGGTATTGCGCGGATCGAGATCGCGCGCCGCGATGAAGCCTGCGAGACCTTCCTCCCAGCGGCCCTGGCGTCGGGCGACTGCCGCGAGGGATTGCAAGACTTCGGCACTGTTCGGCATGGCACGCCGTGCGATCTGGAACTGTTCCGTTGCCGGGGCGTAGTCGCGATGGCCCCAATAGTGGTACAGGCCGAGCGCGTAGTGAGCCGCTCCCAGGTCGGGCTGCAGCGCCAACGCGCGTTCGGCAGCGGCACGTGCCGCATCCAGGCGCGCGGGTGTGCGATCGGGCGCATAGAAGAACATGTTCATGTGAGCCGTCGCCAGATCGGCGGCGGCAAGGGCAAAGTTCGGATCGCTCTGCAGCGCTTTTTCATACAGCGCGATCGCTCCCGGCAACACGGCGGGAACCAGCGGGTTGATGTCGTAGGCGCGGTTGGCGCGCGTGCTCGCCTGCAGATACAGGTCGTACGCGGCGGCATTCTGCGTCGGTGCCCTGGCGACGCTGACGGATTCCACCGGCGTCAGCTTCGCCTTGAGTGCCTCGGCGATCTTCTGCGCCACTTCGCCTTCGACGCCAAAGATGTTCTCCAGCGTGCGCGGGTAGGCGTCGGCCCACAGGTGCTGGTCGGTCGCTGCGTCGATCAACTGCACGTTGATCAGCACCTCGTTGCCGGCCTTCTGTACCGTGCCTTCCAGCAGCGTGGCCACGCCTAGTTCCGCGGCGACCGTCCTGAGATTGTCCGGATGGCTCTTGTATTTCTCCGTCGAGGTGCGCGAGATCACCTTGAGTTCGCTGATGCCCGCGAGCTTGGTCAGGATCATGTCCTGCATGCCGCTGGCAAAGTAGGCGTTGTCTTCTTCCTTGCTCAGGCTTTCGAACGGCAGCACGGCGATGGACTTGCGGTCGACCGGTGTGGCAGGCACGGGCGCGGCTGCAGAGGACCGGGCGGGCGAGGGCGCATCCGGCCCATTCGCGCCGGGCGCGAAACGCCACAATGCGCCGCCCCCGATTGCCAGCAGCAACGCGATGATCAGCAGCTCAGTTCCGGTGACGCGTTGTGCGCCGCGCTCGCCGTGATACCAGGCGAGCACGAGCGCCACCAGGAAGCCGAACGCCAGGGCGACGGTTATCCCGCGGCGCAGCCCTTCGGGCCAGGCAAACTGCTGGCCGACGATGTCGAGAACCTGGATCAGGGCGAAAGCGGCGGCGACGTAGGCGAGCGCCCACTGCACGATCTTGCGCTGCTTCAGGCGCTCGAGAAATCCATCCACGCTGCACGCCCCCTAAGGCAGGCACGGAGTCTAGCGCATCTCGCCCCCGGTCTCCTGTAATTTTCCCTTGCAATAGCGGAAATCTGGGCACAAGCTGGCACTGTTGTGGTGAGAGGGGAGGGTTCGGCGTGCCGGAGGTCATTCCCGAAATTGCGCCATTGCCCGCCGAAGGGCAGCCTGACGACCGGATCGAGCATCGCCGCGCCGGCGTGCGGCTGTTCTGGCGGCTCGCCGTCTACCATGTGATTCTTGCCGCGTGCCTGTTGACGGCCATCGCCGCCTTTCCGGACCTCGCTCGCTACCTTCCGATCGGCGGTGTCAGGGAACTGGTCGCGGCAGCGGCGCCGGCGGGCAAGCACCAGTTGCCCGTGATTCCGTCCGAAACGGCCGCACCGGAAAGCGCGGACGGTGCCCCTTCTGCCATCAGTTCGCTGGAACATCGCCTCGACACCGGACGTCAACTGGTCATCACCCTCGTCGGAATCTGGCTGTTGATGCTGCCGGTCTCCTGGATCCACAAAGGGATTCACCGCGTGAGCGAGCACGATCACTCGCTCGACGAAACCGTCCTGATCCTGCCCGGCGTCGTTGCCAGCATCGTGTTCATCGTCCAGCACAGTCTGGCGCTGGCTTTCAGCCTGGCGGGCATCGTGGCCGGCGTGCAGTTCCGCCGTGCGCTGCAGGACACCTTCGACGCGCTTTTCATCCTGGTCGCGATCGGCAGCGGCATCGCCGCCGGAGCGCACGCTCTGGAAATCGCCGCCGTGCTGACGGTTTTCTTCAGTTATTCGACCTTGTACGTCAACTACTTCGGCGATGGCCTCCAGTCGGACTTCCTGGCGAAGAAGAAGGCGGAGAAAAAACTGCGCAAGAAGCTCGCGGAGAACAGATCCGCGCAGGGCGACGACGACGACTGAGCCGAATCATGCATTCAGACCCCAACCATCGGAAGACGACGATCCTCGTGCTGGTCGGGCTGCTGTTCACCGCGCATCAGGTGTTCCGCGCGGAAACCGCCCGTGCGGCGTCCGCGGTCAGTGACAAGGCAAAACCGGCGAAGCTCTTTGCCTCTGACGCCACGCTGGCCCTGACGCTGACCGCGCCGTGGCAGGATTTCATGCGCGACAAGACCACGAAGAAGGCCTATCCGGGAACGCTCGAATACGCTGACGAATCCGGCGCGAAACACGCCATGCCGGTGACGTTCCAGCCGCGTGGCCACAACCGCCTGAAGGTCTGCAAGCTCCCCGGGATCAAGCTGGTCTTTGAAAAGAATGCCGTCGAGGACACGCCGTTTCGCGGCAACAAGTCGCTCAAGCTGTCGACGCATTGCAGCGATGGCGAACGCTGGGAGCAGTACCCGATCAGGGAAATGCTGGCCTACCGGATCTACAACCTGGTCACCGAGCGCAGTTTCAGGGTGCGCGCGGCGTCGGTCACCTACGTCGACAGCGCCGGACACTCGTCCGACGGGCCGCATTTCGGTTTCCTGATCGAGGACGATTCGGAGATGGCCAAGCGCAACGATCTCAAGAAGCTCGAAGTTCCGAAACTCGGGCTCGAACAGCTCGAGCCGCTGGAGGCCAGCCGGTTTTCCCTGTTCGAGTATCTGATCGGCAACACGGACTTCGCCCAGCTCAGCGGTCCTTCGACCGATCGCTGTTGCCACAATGCCGTGCTGATCAGCGCCGATGTGCAATCCAAGGTTTACACCGTGCCCTACGATTTCGACTCGTCCGGTCTGGTCGACGCGCACTATGCGGTGCCCAGTCCGGTGCTGCACATCGCCACCAATCGCGAGCGCGTATTCCGCGGATTCTGCGCCAACAACGCGACGCTCGAAACCGCGCGCGGCGAGTTCCTGCGCCTGCAGCCGCAGATACTGGAACTCGCGCGCACGGATACGCGCCTCACCGACAAGAGCAGGGAATGGGTGAACTATTATCTGACGACGGGATTCGACGTCTTGCGTGACGACGGCAGGTTTGCCCGCGACATCACGGGGAAATGTCGCAAATAGGCAACGCCGCCGGCGCGTTCACGGAATCAGCGGCACCCTTCGCGGGTTCGTCAACCTCGGTGTCGCTGTCGTTGCCGTTCGCCGCTTCCAGGGCCGCGAGTTTCTTCCTCAGGCCCTTGTTTTCCGGTTGCAGCGCGATGACCTGCCTGAGGTAGTCGATGCGTCCGGCGTCGTCGGCAGGCAGGCGCAGCTTGCCCGAAAGATAGCCGGCATAGAGTCCGTCGCGGGTTTCTTCCAGCCAGGCGATATGACCGCCGTAGAAGGTGCTGATTCCGGTGTCGGCCTGGATGACGCGCGCCGAGTAGCGCGGCCAGATCGCGCCGTGGGTTGGCGTGTGCCCGATCACGATATGCCGCACGCCATCGTGGTGCTCGAGGATCGCCTGCACCGTCTCCGCTGCCGCAACCGGCGCGACGCCGGCCAGGCCACGGTACCAGAGCGGGCCGGTTTCGTCGGTCAGCTCGCTCGGCGTGTTCGGATCGCCCAGCGCCAATGCCGCGCGCGCCTTTTCGGTGAGCGACGCCAGGCTGTTCTGGCAGTAGTTGCCGCTGATACCGCCGTGGAGAAAGATGAGGTCGTTGATCTGGACTGCCACCTTGTCCTGCATGACCCATTCGTAGAATTCGCCCTTCGGATTCCATTTCGGATTCCAGGCGCGCTGATGCTCGACCCAGCCGAGCGGATGGCTCTTGTTCCACGTCTCGCGGAAATCCTCCGGCAACTGCGCGAATCGCTCCGGGTCGCGTGCCTTGATGTCGGCCAGCACATTGGCGTAGTAGGCGTCGCGCAACCGCCCTGCGTCGCGGCCGGCGAACGCGGCGAAGTCGCCGGGGGTCACGTAGCGCAAGTCGCCGTAGGAGTTCATCGCCTCGTGGTTGCCGAGCAGGGTGTGTACCCAGCCGCCTTTCGCGCGTGCCTGTGGAACGAGTTTCTTCAGGTGCCCGATGATCTTCTCGGTGTCGTCGCCGCGATCCGGAACGTCGCCGAGTTGCACGAGGTGCGTCTCACCGGCGATCCACTGGCCGCGCGCGTCGACGATCCCGGCGGCCTGCAACACTTTCAGGTAATTCCCGTAGTCGCCGTGCACGTCGCCGATCGCAACGACATGGTCGACGTGGTCCCAGTGGTAATCGTCGATCTTATGCGGAGATGCCGCAGCACCCTGGCACTGCAACGCCGCACCGAACAGCAGGGCGGGCAGGCACCATCGCTTCCGCTGCAAGCGGACCGATGCCTCGGCACACAGGGGCCGGTGGCGAAGGCTCATCATTCTCGCGTTTCCGCATTCGGATACGGCTTCATCGTAACATTACGCCGCCAGGCGTGCGTGCGGCGCGGTGACTCCGGTGAGAAGGCGATGGCGATGTCCAACGACGAGGAAATGGACCAAATCCGGCGTCGCTTCGGCAAGCCGACCCTCGGCGCGGCTGTCTATATGGCGCTGGTGTCCCTCGCCACCAACGCCTATCTGCTCCATCTCGTGGTGAATGGCGAGGCATCGCGCGTGGGCATCGCGCTGTACGGTGTGCTCGAACTGATCGCCTACAGCGTGATTGGCAACATAACCATGGCGGCCGTGCCGAAGGACCTGCGCGTCGGTAGCCCGGACGTCCCGCTGCCGAAGCGGATCCTCGCGATCGTCGTGATGAGCGCGATCCTCTGCGGCGTCGCGTGGTTCGCCGTGCATGCCGACACCGAACACCTCGATATGCTGCGCAACGCGCGCGATCCATTCGCGGCTCTCGCGGATCTCAACATCCTGACTCCGCTGGCGCTCACCATCACGCTCGCCGGTTGCGCATCGTTCTCAGACTGGTTCCGCTGGCGCGGCAGCGGCCAGCCGTTCGTAAGCGGACTGGCGCTGAGCGCGGCAGCGAAGTTCGTCACCGCGATCGCCGCTCCGATCGCGGCGATGCTCGCTTCCGACGACATCCACCACGATGCGGCGCGGGCGACGCTCGTCTGGTGCAGCGTCTATATCGGCATCAAGTGCGGGCTGGAGTTGTTCTTCCTGTACTGGCAGTACCGCGGGATGCCGGGGAAGGCGGCAGCGTCGCGGGCACAGTAGTCGAACGGAAGTCTCCGCGCAGATCCTCAATCCCGCTGACCGGCGCAGACATTTTCAAGGACGGTTTCGAGTAATCCGGCGGATCACGAAGCGACTAGGGATTTCCCGTGCAACAACGTCGGTCAGGACTTTGACGAGGCAGCCAGCAGTCGCGGTAAGAGCAGCGAATTGGGATTGAGGCTCTGTGCGCGCTTGAACGCCTGCGTCGCATCATCCCACTGGTGCCGTTGATAGCTTGCGAAGCCCCAGCGGAACCACGCGCGCCAGGAATCCGGGAACTGCTCGGTGGCATGACGCAACGTCTTCATGAAATCCGCATCCTTTCCGGCGCGCCATTCAAGACGGTCGGCGAGCATCCACAACGGATACTCGGCCGCGTTCCACGGATCGGCCGCGTCGGAGCGCCGCTGCTCGTCGGCGAAGGCCAGCGCGGCATCTATTCCCTGGTGGTCGGCAATGTCCATCATGCGATCGACGCGAGTGGGCGTCGCCGGGTAGGCATCGATGGCTTCGAGTGCGGGGTCCTTGCCGGAGAAGTACGCCGACGCCCGGGGCGGCACCACGAGTTCCGGCTCGACGCGGTCCCGTACATCCCATGGGTCGGCGCCGAGATCCCACGAGAAGACCGAGACGTTGAGGTTCATGCCGGAATGCGGAAGCGTGAAGCTCGTGGCGTCCCCGGAGTGGCGCGGCGAGCCGCCGGCGGGTTCACCCACGAAGATAGCGTCGGTGCGCTGTTCCATCAGCGCTACGAGGTTCATGGCTGCGCTGTACGTGCGTCTACCGGTGATGACGAACACGTTGCCGCGCCGGTTAAGGTCCGGACGCGCCTCGAATCCGGACACGAGCGGACCGAGCAGCTGGTTGTTGCCGCCGCCGTTGTTGCGGATGTCGAGCACTACGCGCTCTGCCTTCAAGCGATCGAACTCGCTCCACATTTGACGGAAGAATTCCGCGAGGGTGGGAGCGGCTGCGGTGAAGCCCCAGGCCGCCGGCAGACCCTTGAGATTCACGATGAAATGGATGTTCACGTACAGCGTGTGGGTCTTCGGCTGGTATTCGTACCAGTAGACGTCCTTTGCGTGCGAGAACACGGGGGCGAGTTGATCCGGCGCAACCAGCGGCGCGCTCACCGAGTCATCGCCGACGACGCCGGGCCCGGTAAAGAACCATTGCAGACTGAAAGGCTTCGCGATGGCGGAAATGGAAACGGCCTCCTGCTTTCCGCCCTTGCCCTGAAGGGTGAGTGACAGGTGTTCCAGATCATGGTTGATGCCGAGGGCACTCAGCGCCTTCGGCATGGCGAGCACGTAGCCCCCGTAGAACAGGCGCGTGAAAGCGTTGTCGCCGTTCACGGTCGCGTCGATGCGCTTCGCGGCGTCTTCCATGCTCAGCGTACCGACGCGTAATACCTGTCTGCCGATAAGACTCTGCTGCGCCTTGGTCGCGGCCGTGATGAACCAGCCTTCCTGGAAGCGCTCGATGCGCACCGGAAACCAGTGGTCGAATCCCGCAACCTCGCCGCCGGGGTCGAGACCGGTATGGCCATCACCCAAGAGTGCGGTGATCTGCATCATCCTGACTGCGATTTCATGATCCTTGAGACGCGGTATGTCGGCGCGCAGCGCGCTGACGGCGGCATCGAAGTCATTCTGCGATGTCTTGCCGAACGGCGCCGGATGCACAGTGCTGAGCTTCGCGGCGAGAAAATCGAGATCCTCGCGCCATTGCTCGGCGGTCATCGCAGAGACCGCACGGGCGCAGAAAACCATGAACGCCAACACCAAAGCCCTCGTGATTGCGCGCATCTGAAATTCCGGTCGCTTGGCTGGCGCAGATACTCGGTAACACGCTGCCGAACCGACTAGTGCTGGTAGTCACGTGCACTGTTCGCCGTCCCGAAACGCATAGACTCGTGCCGGCTCAACGCCTGGGGAGAATCTCCCGAAGCGGGGAACGTTGTCCAACCAAGGCGGCACGACGTCCACGATCTATCTCAAGCCGGGCAGCCCCGCAATCGACGCCCCCATCGACAGTGCCGCGCCGTCCTTTGATCAGCACAGCCTGCCGCACCCGCAGGGTTCCCACACCGAAATCGGCGCGGTGGAGGCAAACAACGAGGTGATCTTCAAGGACGGTTTCGAGGGGACCTGGTCGAGTGCGGAGGCCCGCGGGGCACGAAGCTCGCTCCTGTTTTGTCGCGCGCGCGGAGTCCTTAGCCCGGCCTTTCGCCGGTCTGTGCTACCTTTCGTGGCACGGCATTCGGTGATTCGATTCCACATTAGGTGCCTCCCCCGATGATTGATCAGGATCTGCAAAGTCCGCGTGAGGGCGACGCGCTCGACGCGCCGTCAGCCGCGCCGCCGGCATTGCGCGAAGCGCCGCGCAAGGTCGCTCGCGTCGCCAAGCCCGACATCGATCTGGCGACGATCTCGGAAGAGAAACTGCTCGGGCTGCGTCTGTCCGAACTGCCGGTGCGCATCGAAGGGACGTGGCTCGAGGCCCGCGTCGCCCAGCTCTACAGCGAACTCGAAGCGCGGAACCTCCTGTTCCGGCCGCGTTGCTACCTTGCCGACGAATGGCTCACGCCGGAAGACGAGCCGGTCATCGGCATTCCGTTCTATCTGGCCCATCCGCGCCTGATCGAGCTGCAGAAGAAGATGATGCTCGAGGCGGAAGGCGACACGGCCGAGTGGTGCATGAAGCTGCTGCGCCACGAAGCCGGCCATGCATTGAGCTACGCCTACGGCCTGCATCGCCGGCGCAGCTGGCAGCGCGTGTTCGGGCGCTCGTCGGAAGCCTACGAGGAGACCTATCGCTTCCGCCCGTACAGCAAGAGCTTCGTGCGGCATCTCGACTACTATTACGCGCAGTACCACCCGGACGAGGACTTCGTCGAGACGTTCGCGGTGTGGCTCACCCCGGGTCTCGACTGGCGCAGGAAGTACGCGGGCTGGAAGGCACTCGACAAGCTCGTCTTCGTCGACAGGCTGATGAAGAGCATCGCCGGCAAGGCGCCGCCGCGCGCGAGCGGTCGCCAGTACTGGAAGGCCGCGGCGATCCGCAGCACGCTCCGGCGCTACTACCAGAAGCGCCGGCTCGTCGAAGCCGAGGACTTCCCGCAGTTCCACGACGACAACCTGCGCGGCATGTTCGCCGAGGGAAAGGCGAAGAAAGAGACGCGACGCCCGGTGGCGAAGCTGCTGCAGGCGCACCGCAAGTCGCTGCTCGTGGCGGTATCCAACTGGACCGGCGAGCGGCGTTACATGGTCAGCGAGATCATCAAGGCGGTTTTCAAGCGCAGCCGTGCGCTGCGCCTGGTCAGCGAAGATCCCGACACGGTGGCGCTGCTCAAGCTCGCGACCTATCTCACCACGCTGATGATGAATTACCGCTACACGACGAGGCTGCGCGGGAATCTCTGATGCGTACCCGCGTGCTAATGGTCTTCGACCTGCCGTACGCGGTGCCGGCCGATCACGACTTCACCGCGGAATTTACCGATCCGGAAGGGTGCTACACCGAGAACGACGTCTACCAGGCGCTGCTCGAATCGGGCTACGACGTGCATCGGCTGAGCCTGTTCGACGACGTGCGCCCGTTGCTGGATGCGGTGCGCGACATCAAGCCCGACGTGATCTTCAACCTGTGCGAGATCTTCGGCAACGACACGCATCTGGACAAGAACGTCGTGGCGACGATCGAGCTGCTCGGCGTTCCGTGCACGGGCGCGAGTTCGACGTCGCTGTTCCTGTGCAACGACAAGGGTCTGTGCAAGAAGATCCTGCGCTTCCACCGCGTGCGTGTACCGCGCTTTCATACCTTCTACAAGGGCCACAAGGTGTGGCTGCCGAAGGCCCTGAAGCTGCCGTGCATCATCAAGCCGCTGACGGAGGAGGCTTCGCGGGGCATTTCGCAGGCCTCGATCGTCGACGACGAGGAGGGCTTCATCGCGCGCATCAAGATGATCCACGAACGCATGAATCTCGATGCGATCGCCGAGGAATACATCGAGGGGCGCGAACTCTACGTCAGCGTCTTCGGCGATCGCACGATGCGCGTGCTGCCCGCGCGCGAGATGACGTTCGGCCAGATGGCCGAGGACGAACCGCGCATCGCCACGTACAAGGCCAAGTGGGACGATGGCTACCGCAAGCGCTGGGGCATCAGGAACCATTTTGCCAAGGCGCTCGAACCGGAACTGCAGGCCCGCATCGACGATGTCTGCCGGCGCGCCTACCGCGCGCTGAACATCCGCAGCTACGCGCGCTTCGACCTGCGCGTGACTGCCGCCGGCAACGTGTACGTCATAGAGCCGAACGCGAATCCCTGCATTGCGAAGGATGACGAACTGGCCCAGTCGGCAGCGAAGGCCGGCATCGGCTATCCGACGCTCATCCGCAAGGTCGTGAACCAGGCGCTGCGGCGCAAGCGGTAGGCGGAACATCCTGCGTGCGGACGGCATTGCGTGTGATCAGCTGCCGCCACTTGACATGCAAGCAAATACTTGCCTAATATAAAGGCAAGTAGTTACTTGCACATGCACATGGCTGAGCGCCGCGACACCGACGTTCTGTTCAAGGCCCTGGCGGACCCGAGCCGGCGCAAGCTGCTGGACCTGCTGCACGCCCACGACGGCCGCACCCTCAACGAGCTCTGCGCATACCTGGAAATGACGCGGCAGGGCGTGACGCAGCACCTCGACCAACTGGTAGCCGCGAATCTCGTCGCCACCGTGCGCCGCGGCCGTGAAAAGCTGCACTTTCTCAATCCGGTGCCGCTGCAGGAGATCTACGAACGCTGGATTGCCAAATTCGAAAAACCGCGCCTGAAGGCGCTTTCCGATCTGAAACGACGACTGGAGAAGAGCAATGGCTAGATCAACTTTCGTTTATGTTGTCTATATCCGCACGACCCCGGAAAAGCTCTGGTCGGCCCTCACGCATGACACGGAATTCATGAAGCAGTACTGGTTCGGCTGCCACTGCAAGAGCGAATGGACTGCCGGTTCGGCCTGGAACATGGTGTACCCGGACGGGCGTCTGGTCGACTCCGGCGAGATCGTCGAGGCGGACCCGCCGCGGCGCCTGGTGATCCGCTGGCGCAACGAGTGGAACCCGGAACTGAAGGCCGAAGGCGACTCGCTGTGCACGATGGAGCTGGAGCCGAGCGGGACCGCGGTCAAGCTCTCGATCACCCATACGATCGAGGTCGAGTCTTCAAAGCTGATCGTGGCAGTGTCCGGCGGCTGGCCGAAGGTCGTCTCCAACCTCAAGTCGCTGCTCGAGAGCGGCTCCGTCGCACTGGGGGACCCCTATCCGAACAGGTAAGCCGGGGTGGTCCGGCTACCGGACTGCGCGAGTCAGTCGATCGACGTACTGCCGGCCCCGATGATGTCGTCAACGTAGGTGTTGATCCGGGAGATGATCGCGTAGCGCTCGTCTGCGCTGAGCGGGAAGTCCTTCAGCGCCTCGAACAGGTGCTCGACGAACGCCTGGAAGTGCTCGCGCGAGATGCCGAGGCCGCGATGGGCATGGTGCAGGGTGCGGCCGCTGTAGGCCGTCGGACCACCGAGCGCGACGGAGAAGAACTCGAATTGCATGCGATACAGCTTGTCCAGCTGCACGCCCTTGAAGTACGGGCGCAGGGTCTTGTCGCCAAGCACGCGCGCGTAGAACCGGCCGACCATGCGCGTGAGGCCATCCACGCCGCCGATGCGATCGAACAGTGTCGCTTCCGATTCGGTCGGTCTCATTGCCGGAATCCCGGAACGTCGCCGCCGAATGTGTCGGAATCGGGCGCCCCGCGCATTGATCCAGATCACGTGGCCCGGCGGGTGCGCGACAGCACAAAGGAAAGGGCCGGGTTTCCCCGGCCCCCCGATTGCAGCTGGGACTTCCGGCCGAACCCTACTTGTCGGCCTTGTACTTGAACTTCTGACCGTTCAGGGACGCGTCAACCATCAAGCCGCCCTTCGCGATCGTGAACACCGCCATGCCCTTGTGGTAGCCGCCCGCCGTGGTCGCGTCCTTCTTGCCGCCGCTCGCACCGGCGGCGCTTCCCGTCGTTCCCGTGTCGGCAGTCGCCGCGGCGGTGATCGCCACGGCCTGGGCGCCGGCTCCGAACTCGAAATTGCCGGAGGTGAATTCGGTGAGGGCGCGCTTGTCCTTGAAGAAGATGATCTCGCTATAACCCGCGCCGCCTGCCTGCAATCCGACGCTGAGCTTGGTCATGGACGCCTCGCCGATGCGCTTGCCCTGCTCGTAAACGCGGCCTTCGCCATACGCGCCGCCGATGCCGAGTCCTCCCTTGCCGATGGTCGGAAACACGGCGTAACCATAGCTGTCGGAAAAGAACTTGCCGCTCGCTCCTGCATTCTTGAACAGCGCGACCGTATCAGCATCGTCTTGCGCATCATCGGCCCACGCAACGACATTCGCAAACGCCAGAAACAGTCCGAGCACCAGAATTCTCGTAATATTTGTCACGACACACCTCCTGATTGGATACGTTTTTGTTGGATTACATGCCCCCACGACGGACATGCTACGCCAGCCTGACTTTGCCGTCATCCTAGCCGGCATCCGCGACATGAACTTGACCGGGGTCAAGTGGGGCCTGATCGTGGCGCATCTTCAGAAAAGCACGCCCAGCAAGGTTCTGAGCAGTTCCTCGAGCGGCATCATCGTCAGGAGCAGCGGACCGACCGGCATGAGGGTGGCAACCGCCAGCTGCACGATTGCTTCCCGGGTGACCGGGGCGATGCGCATGCCGCGAACGATGTCGAAGGCGTTGCTGAGGTCCGCGAGCGACTGGATGTCGCCGCTTCCGATCAGGGCCTCGCCGTCAGCCGCGCCTCCGCGCAGCCACTTGGCGTCGAACTCGCGCACGTAGCGAGCGGCGAGCCTGCCGTACTCGCCCAGGCCGGTGCGCTTGGCGCGCGAAAGCTGCGTGACAAACGGGAGCAGGGGGAAGAAAACCAGGCACTGGACGAACACGGCGACCGCGCCGATCTCGAACTTGAATGCCGTCAGCGTGGCGCCGAGGTGGAAGATGCGGTCGGCGATCATGCCCGACAGCACCGCGCCGTGCGCGAGCGCCAGCGGAACGAATGCGTACGCAGTCTGCGACAGGAATCCCAGGCCGGCCAGACGGTCCGGATGCGTCGGGATCATGTGCAGGTCGATGCGCGAGACCTGCCACAGAAAGCGCGTCCAGATGAAGATGCGGAAGTACCAGCGCAACAGCAGAAACTGGAACATCGGCATGGCGGCGAATCCGTACCAGATGCCCGCGGGCGTGAGTCTGGATCCCTCCGCGGTCGTCGTCGCGTACCAGGTGTCGGTCTGGAGAACGGTGAAGTGACGCCAGACCACGAGCACGCCAACGGCGTATACGAATGCGATCAGCAACAGCTCGGCCGCCACCGAGTTGCGCAGCCGGAATGCGCCGGACAGTGCGGCGTCGAAGCGTGCCTTGCCGGCGTCGGGGATCAGGTCGCGGTCCAGGAACTCCTTGATCACCAGGCGCATGCGCCCGTGGACCACCAGCTCCGCCACGATCAGCAGCGGCATCGCGATGAGAAAGCGCACATGGACTTCCACGTCGGTCAGAAACGGGATGTTCGCGCCGGCCAGCAACTGGCCATTGAGCGCCGCGAGCGCGAAGAGCGGAAGCCAGGCGATCAGGGAGATCAGGACAACGCGCCGCCGCACCAGCTCGAGCACGTCGCCGGACAGGTGCGCCCTGCGGAACAGCTGGTACAGCGGCCCGCCGAGCACGAGCGAGAATTCGGGCGGCTCGAGCAGTGCTTTCGATGGGCTCATGATCGCATTCTCGGGCTGCTGCAACAGATAAGGCGGTCGTACCAGCCTATCCGGAGCTCGCGCCGCCAGAGTGACCTGGCTCAAGTGGCGCCGCTACTTGGGCAGCGGCGCCTTGAACTTGAGGTCGATTTCCACCTTCGCGCCGAACAGGTCTGCGCCGGGATTGGTGTACACCTCGCCCGAGATCATTCCGCCCGCTTCGCTGACATCCTTGATTTGCAGGAGCCCCGAAGCGCTGCCGCCGGCCTTCTCCGAGCCGGAATGGTGGAACGCGCTGTCGTCAACCTCGTACTTGCCGTCGCTGTTCTTGAAGATGTCCAGGGTGATCGCGGTCCCGTACTTGTGCGAAAAGACGATCGTGTCGTCCTTGAGGTCCTTCGCGCCGGAGGCATCCTTTTCGGTGAACGCCAGGTAGACGGCAGGGTCGTCGGAGTAGGGCCTCTTTCCCTTGGCCGCGCGCACGAAACTCAGTGTGCCGTCCTTGCCCTCGGCGCGGAAGTGACCCGTCACGGAACCGTCGGCGGCGAACGAAGTGCCCGTGGCGGTGGTGACGGCAAGTGCGAGTGCAACTGCAAGCGTCTTTCTCATTGGCGCATCCTCCCCCAAAGAACCGTATTTTACTTCTTCAGTGCCTTGACCGCCGCAAGCATCTGCTTGACGTGGTCCTTCGGATCCAGCGCCGAGTAGGCGGCCGCCACGGACCCCGACTGGTCGATCACGTACGAGGTGCGATTGGACCAGCCGGGCTTTATGGTCAGGAGCGAATCGTAGACCTTCGCGACCTTGGCGCCTTCGTCGGCGGCCACCGCGAACTTGCCGCTGCAATGCTCGGTTTCCCTGGAGAAATCCGCGAGCTGGTCGGTGTTGCCCGCGGTCACGCCGATGACGGTCGCATCGAGCGCCTTGAACTGGTCGATCGCCTCGGAAAACAGATGCGCCTCGACGTTGCAGCCGGACGTGTGCGCGGCCGGGAAGAAATACACCACGACCGGACCCTTCTTCAGTGCGTCCTTGAGATCGAACGTGAACGGGTTTCCGGCGAGATAGGCGGGCAGGGAGAATTCCGGCGCCTTCGTGCCGACCTTGAGTTCGGCGAGCGCAGCGGCGGAGAAGGCGCCGAGCGCAACGGCGGCGGCAGCGGTGAGCGTGAGCATTTTGTTCATGGCGGACTCCGGTGGGGATCGTTACGGTACTACCGATGGTGTGAAGAACGCGACTACGACCTTTGCGGCGGCCGATTCCTGACATCCGTCACGCCGGCCGTGTCCACCCCTACTGCG
>Ga0335076_10003493_pt1 | contig 15800 bp, 12 predicted proteins | sample Lox_Sample_25_FD_206717 | JGI IMG/M metagenome (GOLD analysis project Ga0335076, IMG submission 206717) | Soil microbial communities from Loxahatchee National Wildlife Refuge, Florida, United States - Lox_Sample_2.5 | ecosystem: Environmental > Terrestrial > Soil > Wetlands | place: USA...
CGGTATCAGCGCGGAAGCTGTGGCAAAGAATGTCATGTAGGTCTTGCCGGCAGTCAAGTTCGGTTGCGACGTTTGCACGCCATCCGAGTAGTTGACGCCACTGCCATGAGGATTGTTCACGTTCGCCAGGCGAACGTTATCGGCATCCGACGCGCCGCCCGGGAGTTCGTCAGGGGTATCCGACAGCAACACGCGGATCGCGGCTTCGTTATACAGACGCGATGCTCCAAGCGGACTGGTTGCCGATTCTGTGCTTGGGGGCCGTCGCACGATCTCATAGTTCTGTGGGCCGGGAGGATTTCCCAGTCCGGGCGTCTGAGACAGTGTTGCACCAGAAACGAAAGGTAGAGAAAGGTTGGTGGCGCCAGTGTTTGGCGTCGAGCCATAGTTACCGTTAATCAGCATGCCGCCGAGATACTTGTTCGATGACGTCCACGTATTCTGGGAAATCGTCACCCAGTTGGGCGGTCCGCTGTTGTAACTGGAAACGGGAGGATTGCCACCACCGCCGGTGACGCTACCCCAAAGATTGCTGCTGGTCGGCAAAGTAGTACATTCGTTGTTTCCGCTGCATCCGCCGGGCTCGCCGGGGATCTGAACACTGCCCAGGTTATTGGCGGTGCTGGAAGATACTCCGTTCGGAATAACCGCACGTATGATGTTGCCGTACGCCGACATCTTACTGGTAAAGGTGCAGGTGTAGGTGCCGGCGCAACCCAAATACAGGTCGCCATTGGTGTGGAGCGAGCCGTTGAAGGTGAAACTCGGGTTGTTGAAGAATGCGAGATCGCCGTCCGAAAACGCGCCAAACTGGAAAACAGGAATGAGCGCAATTTCTACCGTACGTGTCATCTCCACTTCATCGCCCAGAAGACCCTGCGCCGTGGCCTGCAGGTTCACCTGCAGAAGTTGCGCATTCAGTCCTGCGTAGGGACCGGCGGCCACGGTACCCGGAGTCTCAAGCATCTGTGTCGGGTGATTCGGATCCATTACCGGCGAAAGAGTATAGCCTCCGTTTGGAAACGTGATACCAGCGATAACCGGCGGCCCCGGAGTTGTCGCGAGAGACTGGATGTCCGCAGGAGCCGGCGAGAGAGCCTGTACGAACAAGTTGGACAAGTCGGCTGTCATCTTTTCGATGGCGCCTTCGGCAGCATGGAATGTGGTGTTGTTCTGCACATCCTGTGAGCCCACGTTGATCTCACTGTTCACCATCATGAGCATGCCGATCGCCAACGCGGAGAGGAGGAATAACAAGATCAGACTCGTGATCAGCGTAAATCCTTTGTAGTTTTGTTTGCGGCCTTGCATCTTTTAACTCCTTAATCCTCTATCCGAGAAATCCGATCCTTCCACAATCTTTCGGTTGCTGTCCGTTCGAGGGATCAATAACGGTTGTTGTAACTCATGTTTCTGGTACTGACTGACGTCTGTACGTCATAACTTTGAAATCCTTGCGGCATGTATGCGCTCTTAACCGCGGACAACTGACTATGAATGGTGAGGTGAGCAAGATTTACCTTGCGAATAAGGTTCGGAGAAGTACCACCTGATTCACCGCCATCGCCAGAAGCATTCAGCAGGGTGCCATCGCTGTTGTAGGTGTCATAAGTAAATTGCAGGTTAGCGATGTTATCGACGAGCGGCACGGCCGGATGCCCATTCACCTGCCGATAAAGGATCGTCGTGGTGTTTCCGACCGCATCAGTCCAATTCTTCAGGTAATAAGTGATTAGATAAATTCTGGTCACCGGCACACCGGCGGCGGATCCGGTTGTTGCCGTCAGATCGTTCGACTTGCCGGCTTGGTTTAAATTCAGCGTATCGCCGTTGGCGAACGTGACCACGTATGTGCTGCCGCCGACACAAGGATTACCGGTACAAGGTGTGGGTGCGCTAGCGCTCGGCCCAGGCGTCACAGAAGTTACTTCACCGACGCCAATCAGTCCACCATTCGTGGACGGCCCCACCATGATCAGATCGCCCGCGGTTAAGCCGTTAACTGAATTATTGAGCGCTTGCGGGTAAGTAAGTCCGGCCGGCAAAACGCAACTTGCCGGCGGCGGATTTGAGGGGGCTTCGAAGGTCATGGTAAGCGAACTGCCGGTTGAAGCGAATGTGACCGGATTCGCCGTGCCGGAGTAACAGTTGACCGCGAGCGTTGTGTCACTGTAGACGACGGAGATTACATCGGTCGTAATGGAACTGCCGGGGGGCTTGATGCCCTTTTGATAGCCGGGCATGATCGCATATAGCTCTGGGGGGTTAGCAGCGGAGCATGACCCACCCACACATGGGAAGGTTATAGTGCCTGCCGGTGTACAAATCGGTCCCGCAGAGCAGCCGTAAACTGGATTTCCTAAGGTGTAGGGCAAAGGTATGCTTTCGTTGGTAACTCCGGTCAAGCCCGCTCCCGCCAGGCTTATATCTTTCAACAGCATGTCTTCGGCCGCCCGCAAGTCTTGTTGGGTTTCAGTTCTCTGCTGGACGACCCAGGTTGCGTTCATGGCGGAGCTGAACAGTTGAACCGCAACTCCGAGCACGATGGTTCCAACTACGAGGGCGATCAACAGCTCCAGCAAGGTGAAGCCGCGACTCGACAATTTTGAGAGTGGCTGCATAAGTTCTATCTACCGGTACTGCGATATCAGAGTGTTAAGGACATAATTCTGGGGAACTTTAAATCGGGGATCGGTATAAGTGATGGTAATTGTGATCGTATTCAGGTTCGTATCTGTCGAGTATTGGGCAATCGCAATCGTGCGCGTGTAATTGCTGAGAGACATACAAACATCAGGCGCGGCACAGGGTCCACCTGACGGCGAAAGCACGACCCCACTTGGGCCAGGCTCATCCAGAATTTGCGCCCCCGCAACTGAGTCGTCACTCGTTCCTACAATTCCGTCAGCTCCAGGCAGATCGATAGGTTGCGGACCGGAAAGAAAAATGCCGCACGTCTGTCCAACGGTGCAGTTGCCGTTGGCTATCTGCGACCACTGGACATTGGCCGTTTCCCGTGCAGTCAACACGCTTTCCAGCGCTTCATTCGCCAGGCGCTTTGCAATGGCAAGTTGCTCGGAACTCTGAGTGGATGCCATGGCAAAGCCCATCACGCCTGCGAGGCTCAATAAACCGATGGTTAACACGGCCATAGAAATGAGTACTTCGAGCAGGCTGAAACCGGCCTCATGTTTCACCGCAGGCTGCACTTTTCGGCTCGGTTTCTTCATTACGTTTGCCTCCAGTAGTTAGTGCCGCCGTTGCTGTAAAGACGCCAACCTCGGATCCGCCCGGTCGCACCCCAGAATGTGATAGCGCGCGAACTGTAAATCTGGTTGGAGCGGGCAACATAAATCACGCCGTTGTTGATGTTTCCATTTGCATCCTGGCCGGTACCATCAGGCAGGAAATAAATCATGGTCTTCACTGGGGATGCGATAGCCTGATCAAAATCAATCGCGGTTGCCCCGGCCCCGAAGCCATCAGGCACTCCGGCGGGTGAGGTCGGAAACCCGCTGAGTGTCATGAAAGCTACATCGGTAGGCAGTTGGTACGTGGCCAACACGTTTCCGTTGCCAACCTGAGTAATTGTTATGGTGTTGGGAATGGCCGTATTACTGAACGTCACCGAATATTCCTGACGCTGCGCAACCGCGTAATCTCTCGCTTCTCTGATCGCGGCCATCGTGATGTTGTAGCCGTTGGCTACATGGGCAGCTTGGAGTGACGGTTGCATGGTGACCACGGCAATGGCCGTAACCATCAAGATGACCAGAACAACAATGACCATCTCGATGAGCGAAAACCCGCGGATATCTTGCGAACGCATCTGAGCTTGTCCTTTGGAAAATTGTCTCTGAGAACCACGGAGCTATAAACGGTACGCAAGTAACCCGCGGTAATTGTCCTTACGGACACAAAAGTGTGTGGAAATGGGACAACCAAAACATGGCAAGTCGTTGGTAACGATTGTTCTGCTGAGCCTTGTTGAGTCAGGCAGAGGTCCTGCCGAAAGGTACTTGCCGCAGAACGAGCGAATACGGGGAGGAATAGTTGCTCAGAGCTCCGCCGAAAAGCGGGCTCCTATTTACGGTTAGGGCTGTTCGTAGCCGGGACTATTAGGAGCGGGGGGCTCGTAGTCCATCCCATACTTGTTTTTGTGGGCGGTGGAAACAGCCCCGGCATCGATGGTTAATAGACCTAAGTTAGCGCTGTTCTCTGAGATGGTGAGCTCCCGCGTGAGGGAATTGAGATTTTGTGGGAGCGCCGTCTCAGACCAGGCTCTCATGATGTAATGGCCAAACGGTACCTGGGAAATTACGATTTCGCCCTGTCGATTCGAAACACCGTAATAGGGAGTGTCGAGCGCAATAACCACGGCGCTCATCTCTTCGTGAATATTGCAAAAAATGTAAGAGATGCCGGGACGATCGAAACTGACGTTGCGGGTAGTGCCCGCTTCGTAGAGGCCGAGGTCGAATCTCTTTCCCTCAAATAACGAAAACACGTTGTGGAAGAAAGGATCGCGATTGGGAAATGCAACCACGGCTCCTACAGGAACCACGAGCAGGTGCGGCTCGAAGCGTTTATGGTGCTGGGTAAGCCGCAAGGGATGATTTGGGACAAGTTTCGCCGACGGTTGAATCCCAACCGGAGATAGCCAAATCACAACATTTTCGGCGTGGGGAGACTCCGTAGTAAGGTCGCTATGTGTGATCTTCACGCGCCCTGAGACAGTGACCTCCTGAGCTGACACCATTCCAGTGAGGAGAAAGAATAGACAAAACGTCGTGGAAAACTTCCGAGCCATCAGAACAACACTCCCATCATGAGATTAACGTGATCGGCGCCGTAATAATTTCCGATCTCAGTCGTACGCAGATGACGATATTCTCCCGAAAACAAGAGATCGGAACGAGGCCGAAAAATGAAATTCAGCATCTCAGTTCGATTCGCCGCCAACACAGTCGAATAGATTCCCACTGGCGCCGGAAAGGCGTGAATATCTACCGCAAAGGGGTTATCTGTGCCAAACGCTCCATTGAATTCCAGGCGTGACGTGGCGGAAAATTTCAGCTGCGACCAACCACCCGCGGAATCGAGCGGTAAGAAACCAGAATACGGATTGGTTGGGCTTCCGCTATACAGCACCGACTGCCCGATTCCACCGCCTAATCCGCCGACAGCGCGCCCTCGGTAAAATTCGCCTGAGAGTTCAAACCTGTCTGAAAGCGGCACACGCCAGTCGGTGATCCCGGCCCAACCATCCACAGTCCAACCGTAGCCCCAGTTTTGCCGAGAGTAATATCCGCTCGCACCAAGAGTTAGCGGCTTGCCGTTAATAGTTTTTGTCCATGCTGTGCGCAGGGCATAAGCCGGTTGCCCTGAACTCTCACCTGCTTGCGGCAGGCGTCGTGAGCCATACGATGGCTCTCCGGTAATGTTGTCCAAAATTCCGCCGGCGACAGAAATATTTTGATCTTCGGCGAGATTGAATCTGTGTTCGATCCTCAACTGCGGGATCCAGGCCCACAGATTGCCTGAGTATCCCAAGGCTGGAACCAGTAGCGAGGCAAAAGAGGTTGGTGAGTTGGGAGAAATAAACAGGCTATCCTGGCCCGCGATGACAGACGTGTTTTGCCAATCGAGCCGCATGTCGGCAGTGCGTAGACGCACAATCCCAGTGTTGACGCCGTCGAGCGCCGCGGAAGGAAATCCGCCGCCGAAGTCGATTTGTACCTCACCCGTTGACTTTGCGCCCATGAGTTGCGGCCCAAATACTTCGAGACCAAGCTCAGATTGCCGCATAGTGGCGCCAAAAGTTGAACCCGCGCCGTAGGCTCCGTAGGGCGCGGCGTAGGTGGGCACATCCTGGTTATCGACTCCGCCCTGGTTGTGAAAAAGATTCAACAGAACCAGACCGGACAGGCGAACTCGATACTTGGAAGCGCTCTCAATTTTGGTTTGGTACAAGGTGCGCAATTCGCTTTGTTGAACTTGGCTCGTTTCTTCGAGCGAAGAGACGCGTTGCTCGACGGCAGGGTTAGAAACGGACGGCTGCGGAATGGCTGCGCTTTGTGAGTTGTTGCCCTGAGCCGGATTCGCGCGAATGTTCTCGAGTTCCTTGCGCAATTCCTGGTTCTCAGTGCGGTATTGTGCCGCCTCCGATTTGATTTCCGAGACCGCGCTGCGCAGCTCCTGAATCTGTTCGCGCAAGTCCTGAATGGATTGCGCGAGATTGGCGTCGGGAGCGGGACTGGAAGTCTGCTGCGCTGAGGCCGGAAATCTTGCTCCCACAAGCGTTACAGCAACAACAACCATATTCACAGAACGGCAGAAAGAGACGCTTCGCGTTTTCAACCTCGCCTCCCGAAAACCGTGTTCGCCTGAGCGAAACCGGCATCACAGCGGTTTCGTAGAGTTTACGCCAGCCTGAGTTGTTGCAACCGAATCCTCGCCTGCGCCATGTTCGCCGGTCGCGGAGGCAGGAACTGGGCGCGTAAGCGTTAAACGAAAGACCGTCCCTTCGGGTGAAGTCCGTTCCACCGCGATCTCGCCGCCGTGGTCTTGGATGATTTTTTGCACCACAGTCAATCCAAGGCCAGTGCCGTTCTCTTTTCCTTGGCTCACGAACGGTTCAAACAAAGTATTTCGTACCGAGGCGAGAATGCCGTGTCCGTTATCGGCCACGGTAATCTCTACCCGGTCCTGAACCTCGCGAAGAAAAATATCGATTCGACCGGTATGTGGATCGACAGCTTCACAGGCGTTCAATAAGAGATTGAAAAATGCCCGCTCGAGTTTGCGATGATCGAACCAGCCTTCTACGCTGCCGCTCTGCCGCACGGCCACGCGGATTTCACGAAACTGCGGATTGGATTTTACTGTCTCGCTGGCCCTAACAACCGTGTCTTGCAAATTCCCGTAAATCGGCCGCAGCGAGCCGCGCGTGCGGGAGAACTCAAGCAACGAATCGATCAACTCGGTCATGCGCACCACGGCAGCGCGAACTTCCTGATACAACTCCTCGCGTTGTACTGTGGTGAGCCGCGATTCGCAGAGAAACTCCGCGTTGGCAACGATCGCAGCCAGCGAGTGACGCAGGTCGTGTGAGATGGAACTGGCCATTCTGCCAATGGTCGCCAGGCGCTCGGATTCGAGCAGATTCTGCTGCGTCTTCGCCAGGCTTTCTCTCATTCGCGCAAACGCCCGGGTAAGTTCAGCGGCTTCGTCGCCTCCTTTTGGGTCGAGAGCGTAATTGAAATCACCGTGCTCCAGGGCCGCAACTCCGGCCAGCAAATTCGAAAGCGGCTGGGTGAAAGTATGAGAGATAAAGAACACCAGAGCGCTCCCGAGAACGAGTGCGATCAATCCAAGCGCAAGCAGCAGGCGATTGATTCTTTGCAGAAATGCAGTGGCGGCGTCGTAGGACTTGAGAACCAGCAGACGAACGCCAGGGTTTGTTCTTGGCGGCAGGTCCAGGGTGGTTGCCAGAAAATTTTCGTTTCCTAACTTCAGCGATGCCGGTTGGGAGCTTTCGGCGGGCGGAAGTTTCGAGGTCATCAGTTCCGCCTGGTTCTCCGGAGTCAGGGTGCTGGTGACGATGGCATCGCCGTAATAGAACGCCACCTTGCTGCTGGCGACGCGCCCGATTTGAGTGGCGACGTGATGATCAATCTCCTGCCCAATCACCAGGAAGCCGAGCAAGCGGCCGGCGGAAGCAGGGCCGAAATAAATCGGTTGCAAAAAAATCTCATACAGATGGCGGTCTCCGAACCACCAGCGCTGCTGCCCCTCCAAAGAGTTGCTCAGCGAACTCTGGGCCATATCCCAGGTAAAGCCAGGCGATTTTGTGTGCAACGCGACCACTTTGCCCGCGCGATTCGCCAAAACAAAAAGGTCGCTGCCGCCCAGTTGCCAGAGGGACGTCGAGCCGTCCTGGATGGTGGGCTCGTGATTCGTTGTCATCAGCGAACGCAAAATTGGCAAGTCCGCCAGGAGCTCCGCCGAGTGGGAAAGTGTAATCACCTGCTCCCGCTGAAAACTTTGGAAGGTGGTGACGGAATTGAGCAGATCGGAAGAAATCTGTTCCCGCGCTTCCGACTGCAAACTGCTGCGAACCAGCAGCAGGCTTAAAGCGCTCAGTCCGGCCGAGATCAGGACCATGGAGAGCAAGAACTTGGTCCGGAGACGGACAGTTACTAGACCGTTCTGTTGAAAGGCCTGCACTGTTCAACCAACGAATTTATAGCCTACTCCATGAACCGTGCGAAAATGCACGGGATTTGCCGGATCCTGTTCAAGTTTCTGGCGCAGCTTAAGGATGTGATTATCGACCGTGCGGGTGGATGGGTAATTGTGATACCCCCAAACCTCATTGAGAAGTTCGTCGCGGGTTATTACGCGCTCGGGATTTTGCACCATAAACTTTAAGGTTTTAAATTCCTGGGCGGTCAATGTGACCGGCTTGCCCTCGCGAATGACCTCCATTTTCGTGAAGTCGATCGCGATTTCAGCAAACGAAAATTTCTCGGTTGCAACCGGTTGAATATTTCTTCGTAAAGCCACACGCACGCGCGCTAGCAGCTCGCGGGGACTGAAGGGCTTGGTCACGTAGTCATCGGCGCCGAGCTCGAGCAACAGAACTTTATCGGAAACGTCACTCGTAGCACTGAGCACGATAATGGGCACGGCGGGAGCGTGCTCTTTGAACTCGCGGCAAACCTCGCGGCCAGATAACCCGGGCAAACGCAGATCCAGAACCACGGCCGAGGGCATTGCGCTCCGGAACATCTCTACGGCCATGTTGCCGTCGGAAGCGACTTGCACACCGTAACCTTCGGCCTCAAACAGCCGTCGCAAAGCCTTTTGTACCGCATGATCGTCCTCGACAACCAAAATGCGCTCCGTGGCTGCCGGAGCAAGGCGCGGCTGAAATTTATGCAAAGTGCCCTGGATGGGCGGCGAATTCAGGTTTTCTGCTACACGCAGCATTGCGGCCCCTCTTTTCGTCCTTGCAGGTGCTGAGGAAAACTGTGGTCAAGCTTACTACTACTTGGATTCTGTCTTATCGGTTTGGCTGCGGGATTGACAATCTTTTTACAAGCAAATGCTGCGGAAGTCTTTTAGCGATTGATAAGCAGGCGGAGCGCATTCGAACCATGATCGGCTTGCATGACCGAGAGGTCTTGGTAACCGCGGATGATCCAATCTGCACCCGCAGCCTCAAGTTCGGGATTCGGGGACGTGGTCGGGAGGGCTATGACTAAAGCGCCAGCCGATTTGCCGGCTTGAATTCCTGCAGGAGCATCCTCGAAGACGATGCACTTCGCGGGTGGAACACCAAGCAATGCCGCGCCTTTCTTGTAGGGCTCGGGATCCGGCTTCCCGTGGCGAACATCGTCGCACGTGATCATTCGTCGCGGAACCGGTAGACCAGCGGTGCGCAATCGCACTTCGGCGAGCGGCCGCGCGCAGGAAGTCACAAGCGCCCACTGATCTTCAGCAATCGAATTAAGCAATTCGCGCGCGCCCGGCAGCGGAATGACGCCGTCAGTATCCTCGATTTCGCCGCGCAGAATGACTTCGTTTTCCTTTTCTGCATCGGCGTCAGGTAAGAAATCACGGACCGTAGCGACACTCGGACGACCGTGCGCTTTGCGAACGGTTTCTGCCGGATCGAAGCCGTGAGCGAGTGCCCATTTTGTCCAAACGCGGGCTACCGCCGGGGTGGAATCGACCAGCACGCCATCGAGATCAAATAGCAGTCCACTGCAGGCCAGTTCGACCATGATTAACCATAACAGGTCGGAGCTGGGTTACGAGGCGGCGCTCATCCGCACGAACAATGGTTTTAACGCGGGGTAGAGGGAGCGAAAATTCTCGTACTGACGTTTCAACAACTTCACTGTGGCAGGATCGGGGCTTATGCGCAGTTGCACTTTGACGACGGCGTCGCAGGCTTCCTCAACCGATTTCCAGAACTTGGCTCCGACTCCGGCCAGCAGCGCGCCACCATAGGCAGCGCCTTCTTCGGCCGCAAGGATTTCCACTTCGTATCCATACACGTCCGCTTGAATCTGCCGCCAAAGTGGTGAACGTGCGCCACCACCGCCGAGCCGCACGTTGCGAACGGGTACACGCATTTCATCGAATAGAGAAAAAGTATCTTTCAGGCTGAATGCGACTCCTTCCAGAATCGCGCGCGTTACGTGCGCGCGAGTGTGGCTGGCGGCCAGCCCCGTCAGTGTTCCGCGGGCGTTCGGGTCAAGATGCGGCGTTCGCTCGCCCATCAAATAAGGCGCCCACAAAACGCCATCCGATCCGGGAGGAGCAGTTGCCGCTTCACGAGTGAGCTCGTCGTACGAGATGCTCGAAGAAGAATTACGCACCAGATCGCGGAACCAATGGAAGGACAACCCCGCTGCCTGCGTGACTCCCATCACGTGCCAGCGCCCAGGAACTGCATGGCAGAAAGTGTGCACGCGGCCTTTGGGATCCATGGCAGGATTATCGGTCGCGGCGAAGACAACGCCAGAGGTGCCGATGGTTGCGCTGACGGCTCCGGCACGAACTATGCCCATGCCGACCGCACCGCCGGCTTGATCTCCAGCGCCCGCGACCACGGGCGTGCCTAATTTCAATCCCGTGTAAGCGGCACCCTGCTGATTGATTCGGCCGCAAATCTCGGGCGATTCGTAGAGCTTCGGCAAACAGCTCATCGGAAGGGCGACTGCTCCCATCATTTCTTCAGACCAGCGGCGGTGGGCAACATCCAGCATCAATGTGCCGGAGGCTTCAGCAACATCCATCGCGTGTTCGCCGGTAAGGCACAGGCGGACGTAATCTTTCGGCAGCAGGATGCGGCGAAAGCGCGTGAAGACTTCGGGCTCGTTGTCGCGCACCCAGAGGATCTTGGTAAGGGTGAAATTGGTCAGCGCAGGATTGCAGGTAAGCGAAATGATCTTTTGCTCGCCGAGTGTCTCGTTCAGCCAGTCGCACTGCGCTTGCGTGCGCTGATCGCACCAAATCAGCGCAGGACGTAAGACTTCATCTTTCTCGTCGAGCAGGACTGCACCGTGCATTTGCCCGGCAAGACCGACGGCAGAAATGTCGGCGGAATTGATTTTGGCGCTCGCGATCGCCTGGCGGATTGCCGCTCCAGTCGCCTTATACCAATCGTGCGGGTCTTGCTCTGCCCAGCCGATTTTTGGGGACGCGAACGGCACATGCTCATGGGTAGCGGAGCTGAGTATTTCGCCGTTGCGGTCCACCAGTACGGCACGCGTCCCTCCCGTGCCGACGTCGATTCCAAGCACATAATTCATGGGTTTGCGATCTTCCTTGCGCGAGATAAGCGAGACAGTTTAGCAGAGGCGAACGACTCATTGAATTCGCATTGGCGAGCAACCCACTTGTAGTCCGCGCCGTCTCAGTCCCGGTCCAGATCACGAAATTCAAATCAAATTAGGAGGCACTATGCGCGACAAAATGATTGCAGTAGTGAGCGTGCTGGCAGTTTTAATTGGGCTGAGCTGGTATTCGGTGGTGCATGCTCAAACCGCGGGGATGGCGCGGCATGAACCACATATGAGTGCGGCGCTCGGACATTTGCAGCAGGCGAAAGATGAACTGGAAAAAGCTACCCCCAATAAAGGCGGGCACCGCGAAAAAGCCATGCAATTGGTAGATCAGGCGATCCAGCAAGTACAAGAGGGAGAACGGTACTACGAACAACACCCCGGGAGATGAATATTTTTCTGTAAGTATTGAGGTCGCCGGTCGCACCTAGTATTCGACATTTGCCAGGTACAATCCGCTGGCCGGAGCCGTTGCCCCGGCCGCGGAACGCTTTTTTGCTTCAATAATCGCGGTCACGTCCCGGGGCTTCAGCGTTCCTTTTCCCACCAGCAAAAAAGTCCCGACCAGATTTCGGACCATGTGGTGCAGGAAACCGCTTCCGCGCACTTCATAAACCAGTTCCGATGATTCTCGCCGCCATTGCGAAGAAAAAATCTCCCGCACATTGCAAATTTCTTCTTGCTCGCGCTCCGGGTCAACTGCCGCGAACGATGTGAAATCCTGTTTGCCTTCGACGCGCGGTGCGGCCTCGCTCATAGCCTGTTCATTGAGCGGATAAGGATAATGCCAAACGTAGCGGGCCAGGAAAGGCGGGCAAATCGCCTCACGATAGATTCGATAACGATAGCTTTTGGCGTGAGCAGATCTACGGGCGTGAAAATCGGGCGCGACTTCTTCGGCTGCCAGTATTCGAATCGAAGGAGGCAGAATATCGTTGAGCGCGATCAGCAGGTTGGCTTCGGGAATAACCGATTCCATTTGAAAGTTCGCAACTTGAGCCAACGCGTGCACGCCGGCATCGGTTCTGCCAGATCCCTGCGGCAGTACTTTTTCGCCGGTAATCCGTCCAATGGCTGAAGCGAGCGTGCCCTGGATGGTCGGCGAGGCGGGCTGGACCTGCCATCCCGCGAAGTCAGTACCGTCATAGGCAAGCGTTAACTTGAGATTGCGCATGCAGAAATCGAATCTTCAGGAATGAAGCAGCATCCAAGATTACAACTATCGGTGCGCAACGCGGGTGCGCGTGGGCCTGCATGATGCGACTATACTGGTGCATTCTTTTTCACATTAAGACCACTGATTCATAAATTTTCTGGCGTTTTCGCGTCTCACGGCGGAAGCAAGGACGCGGAAATCTGGAACTGCGACATGGTTTTTATCGTAGTAAGCACTGACTTTGATTTCGTTACCCGGGACTAACTTTTCAAGCACCTGAAGTGATGGAGAGAATCGAATGTCTTTGTTGAAGTGTGTCTTCCAACGTGCACTTGCAGTATTTTTATTGTTGGTATTTCCAATCGCCATCTGGGGGCAGGACGCTCAGAGCGCGGCCCCGCAAACGCCGGACAATGCGGCGCAGTCCAGTTCGCAGTCCGCGCTCCCGTCAGCTCCCGCTGCTAACGAGCATCCGTTCGTGGTAACGGACTACGCCAAGCCTAAACCGGCGTTCCCCAACGTGATCGCTCCCTACACCCCGCGCGACGTGCCGCCGCCCGACTTGAGCAACACGCCCCGCATGGATCAAATGATGCGCGACGGCAAGATTTATCTTTCTATGGACGATGCGGTCGCGCTCGCGCTCGAAAACAATTTGGACATCGGAATCGCGCGCTACAACCTTGGAATCGCGGACACGGAAATCCTCCGCTCCAAAGGCGGGGCGAACAACTTCTTCGGCGTAAATACCGGTATTGTGCAGAACACTCCCGGTGGCGGTGTAGGTGGTCTGAGTGGCAACGTGGGTTCGGGTCCAGGAGGCACCTCTGCGGCTGCAGGCGGAATTGGCGCAGGTACAAACGGCTTGGTCAGTTCGACCTTAGGCATTGGTCCGACCATTACCAGCTTCGACCCAGTTGTCAGCGCAACCCTGCAGAGCGATCACGCCAAGATTGATTGCACCAGCCCATTTTGCGGAACCGTGCAGAACACGACCACGGGTAATGTCCAATACACACAGGGATTTGAGTCAGGCACCACGCTTGGCGTGGGCTTCACGAACTCGCGCGTAACCAGCAACAACCCATTCAATTTTCTTAGTCCCAGTCTGACCTCCGGTTTCAAGTTCCAACTCACGCAACATCTGCTGCAAGGGTTCGGATTCCTTCCGAACGATCGCTTGATTCGAATCACCAGGAACAACCGTGAAATTACGGACGTTGCGTTCCGCCTTCAGATCATCACCACCGTCGATCAAATTGAGAACCTCTATTGGAACCTCGTGTACGCGTACGAGAACGTGAGAGTGCAGCAAGAGGCAATAGCATTTGCCCAGAAGACACTTTCTGACAATCAGAAGCAGGTCCAGATTGGCAGCCTGGCGCCAATCGAAGTAGTGCGGGCACAAAACACCGTGGCTGCTGATCAGCAAAACCTGATTCAGGCGCAAACCAATCTCGATCTGCAGCAATTGCTCGTGAAGAATGCGCTCAGCCGGACTTTGCAGGATCCCCGGCTTGCAAACGCTGAAGTCATTCCCACCACAACCATGGCTCTGCCTCAACAGGAGCCAGTGGTACCGACGGAGGACCTGGTCAATGACGCGCTGCAGCACCGTCCGGAACTGGCGGAATCGCGAATCGATTTGAGGAACCGTGAAATCAGCGAGAAGGCGCTGAAGAATGCTTTGCTGCCGACGGTGGACGTATTCGCCTATTACGGAGGATCCGGTGCGGGTGGTCAGCAAAGTCTATACAGTGAGTGCGGCTCTCCACTTCAGACGTCCTTCACGGCCGCTTTCTGCACTCCGCCGGGGGTGTTCGCGCCTGTAGGCTATGGGTCTACTCTTAACAAACTTGTGGACTCCACCGCCCCGGACAAGGGCGCAGGTTTCACGATCAACATTCCTATCCGCAACCGCCAAGCGGAGGCGCTGCAGGTGCGTGGAGAACTGGAATATCGGCAGGCGCAGATGCGCTTGCAACAGATCGAGAACCAGGTGCGCATCGAAGTGCGTAACGCGCAGTTCTCGGTCACGCAGAACCACGCTGCCGTGCAAGCTGCCCAGGCTGCAGTTGCACTTGCTCAGCAGTCGCTCGAGGCGGAACAAAAGAAATACAACCTCGGCGCATCGACTTCAACCAACGTGTTGAACTATCAGTCGCAGCTGGCAGCGGCGCGATCGCAATTGGTTTCGGCTGAGGCATCGTACGAGAAAGCGGAAGTTGAGCTTGACCGTGCGACTGGCTTATTGCTTGAACACGCGGGGATCGTCATGTCTGATGCGGAAAGCGGCGAGGTCACACACGCGCCGCACATTCCCTTCGTGGCTCCACGAAAGGATGTCAGCTCGGTGATGCCGCCGCAGACAGAAAACGAGCAGCCGGCTCCGCAGCAGCCGTAGAAGCAAGTCATACCCAAGCGCGGCCAAGTCCCCACCCTCTCGCAAACAAAGCGACAAGGGTGGGGCAACCGCGACAACCGCCGGCGCGCATCCTTTTTATAATTCTTTACACTCCACTTGTTCTCCGCTGAATCTACACTGTAATGTCTCGCGATCTTACGAGCAGCGGGATGAACCTTGTCATTCGTGCGAGCGCGACCGCGACGATGCGCGTCGGGTTCGTTCAAGAAACCATGTGATTCTCATTCCAGTTCTTGTCTCAAATCCTGCTTTACATTCGCAAGATATTTTTCTTACGAGAGGAAATTTCCCATGTCAGGTTTGCACGTCAACCCCCGCAGTCTTCTGATTGTTCTCTTCGGGTTTGTGCTTGCATCGATCAGCTGGTCGCAGGAATCTCCGGCGCCCGCGCAAGCGGCGCAAGGGCTACCTTCGGCTCCTCAAACCAACAGCGCAGCGGCAACAGAATTTTTGACGCATGATTATTCGCGGTCGGTCAAACCTTTCCCTGACGTTCTGGCGCCCTACGAGCCGCGCCCGGTGTCCCCCACTGATCTGATGAACTCTCCGCGCATTGACCAACTGGTCCGCGACGGCAAGCTTTATCTTTCGATGGATGACGCCGTCGCGCTTGCGCTCGAAAACAATCTCGACCTCGAATTAGCGCGCTACAACCTGAATATTGCAGACACAGATGTGCTGCGTGCTCGCGCCGGCTCCAACATATTGGGTGTCAACACGGGAATCATTCAGAACACGCCGGGTGGTGGCGTGGGAGGTCTGAGCGGCCCGGTGGGATCAGGCACCGGCGGAACGAGCGTGGCCGCGGGAGGTGCAGGAACCGGAACGAATGGATTGGTGAGTTCGACGCTGGGCATTG
>Ga0335076_10003494_pt1 | contig 15799 bp, 13 predicted proteins | sample Lox_Sample_25_FD_206717 | JGI IMG/M metagenome (GOLD analysis project Ga0335076, IMG submission 206717) | Soil microbial communities from Loxahatchee National Wildlife Refuge, Florida, United States - Lox_Sample_2.5 | ecosystem: Environmental > Terrestrial > Soil > Wetlands | place: USA...
AGACAGTCCGGCTGGACCGGCTGGGGGGGCAGTCCTTCGCCCTGCGCAAGGCCCGGGTGAAGGAGCAGCTCCTCAAGATGGCCGCCGAGCTCCTCGACATCTACGCCGCCCGCGCCGCCCACCCGGGCTTCGCCTTCCCCGAGGCCGACGAGGTCTACCGCGAGTTCGAGGCCGAGTTCCCCTGGGAGGAGACGCCCGACCAGGCGAAGGCCGTCGAGGACGTGCTCCGCGACATGCGCAAGGGGCGGGCCGGCGCGCGGGCCCCGGGAGCGGAGGGCGGGGGGGAGGGGAAGCCGCCCATGGACCGGCTGGTCTGCGGGGACGTGGGCTACGGCAAGACCGAGGTGGCGATGCGGGCGGCGATGCTCGCCGTCCTGGCGAGGAAGCAGGTGGCGGTCCTCGTCCCCACCACCGTCCTCGCCGCCCAGCACGAGCGGACGTTCCAGGAGCGGTTCAAGGGGTACCCGGTCCGCATCGAGGCGGTCTCCCGGATGAAGAGCGCCGAGGAGGTCCGCGCGGTGCTCAAGGACGCCTCCGCCGGCAAGGTGGACGTCCTCGTCGGCACCCACCGGCTCCTCGCCGCCGACGTCGCCTTCAAGGACCTCGGGCTGGTGGTGGTGGACGAGGAGCAGCGCTTCGGGGTGGCGCACAAGGAGCGGCTCAAGAAGCTCCGCAAGCTGGTGGACGTCCTCACCCTCACCGCCACCCCCATCCCCCGCACCCTGCACATGAGCCTGGCGGGTGTGCGCGACCTCTCCATCATCGCCACCCCGCCCGAGGACCGGCGCGCCATCCGCACCTTCGTGATGAAGTTCGACCCGGCCGCGGTCCGCGAGGCGATCGAGAACGAGCTGAAGCGGGGCGGCCAGGTCTTCTTCGTCCACAACCGGGTCCGCTCCATCGCCGCCCTGGAGAAGTTCCTCCGCGAGCTGGTGCCGCGCGCCCGGATCGGGGTGGCGCACGGGCAGATGGGGGAGGGGAAGCTCGAGGAGGTGATGACCCGGTTCGTGAACCGGGAGCTCGACGTCCTGCTCGCGACCAGCATCATCGAGAGCGGGCTCGACATCCCGAGCGCCAACACCATCATCGTGAACCGGGCCGACCACTTCGGCCTGTCGCAGCTCTACCAGATCCGGGGCCGGGTGGGCCGCTCCCGGGAGCGGGCCTACGCCTACCTGCTCGTCCCCGCCCGCCGGCCGGTGACCAGGGACGCGCAGAAGCGGCTTGAGGTGCTGCAGCGCTTCAGCGAGCTCGGGGCGGGCTTCAAGATCGCCAGCCACGACCTGGAGATCCGGGGGGCGGGGAACCTCCTCGGCAAGGACCAGTCCGGGCAGATCGAGGCGGTCGGGTTCGAGCTCTACCAGGAGCTGCTCGGGGAGGCGGTCCGGGAGCTCAAGGGCGAGCCCCCCCGCGAGGAGATCGACCCGGACGTGCAGCTCCCCGTGCCCGCCTTCATCCCCGACCCGTACATGCCGGATGTCCATCAGCGGCTCTGGTTCTACAAGCGGCTCGCCCAGGCGGGGACGGACGAGGAGCTCGAGCAGGTCCGGGCGGAGATCGTCGACCGCTGCGGGGACCCTCCCGACGAGGTCGACGCGCTCTGCGAGCTCATGGCGGTCAAGGTGCGCCTGCGGGCGCTGCGGATCCGGGCCCTCGAGGCAGGGCCGGGGCGGATCGTGCTCACCCTCGGGGAGAGCGCCGCCCTCGATCCCTTCCTCCTCGCGCGCCACGTGCAGGGCTCCGCCGGCGCCCTCCGGCTCACCCCCGACATGAAGCTCGTCGCCATCCTGGGCGGCCCTCCTCCGTCCCGACCGGCGTCCCGCGCCGGGAAGGGGAAGGCCCGCCCGGACCCTGCCCGGGCCCCGGTCCCGGCGCGCCCGGCGGCCACGCCGGCGCAGGAGGCGGCCGGCGGCAAGGAGCTCCTCGCTGCCGCCCGGGAGGTGCTCGCCGGGCTCGTCCGCTGCGCCCGGCGGGAGTGATCCGGCCCCCCTCGAGGAGGGAGCGAGCGGGCGCCTCCGCCGCCGCTTCGTTCCTTGATCCCCGGGTCGTTCCATGCTCTTTTCACGCCTCCGGACGCTCCGCCCAGGCCGCCCGCTCGGAAGAAGGGCACGGGTCCGCGCGTTCGCACCGGAGATCTCTCCCCGCCTCACAAGGAGCCTTCATCCATGCTGCGTCGCCTCGCCTTCATCGGTCTCGCCCTCCTCGCGGTGACCGCTTGCCAGTCGAAGGGCCCGAAGAAGTCCGGCCCCGTGGTCGCCCGGGGGAACGGGTTCACGATCACGGCGGACGAGTTCAAGGCCAAGCTCGACGAGCAGTCCCCCTTCATCCGCGCCCGCTACACCACCCTCGACCGGAAGAAGGAGTTCCTCGACAACCTCCTCCGCTTCGAGGTGCTCGCCCGCGAGGCCGAGAAGGAGGGGCTGGCGAACGACCCCGACGTCCAGTCGACCCTGAAGAAGGTCATGGTCCAGAAGCTCGTGCAGAAGAACTTCCAGGACCTGAGCGGCGCGAGCCAGATCCCCGACGCCGAGCTCCAGAAGTACTACGACGACCACAAGGCGGAGTACTTCCGGCCGAAGAAGATCCGGGTCTCGGCCGTGATCTGGAAGGCGCCCGCCGGGACGCCCGAGCACGCGAAGAAGCTGGCCGCCGCGAGGAAGGCCCTCGCCAAGCTCCAGGCCGAGGAGAAGAAGAAGAACACCATGGCCTTCGCCCAGCTCGTGAACGAGTTCTCCGAGGACCCGGTCTCCAAGTCCGCGGTGGGCGACCTCAACTTCAAGACCGCCGAGGAGCTGGAGAAGGAGCACGGGAAGGCCGTGGCCACGGCCGCCCTCGCCCTCAAGCCCGGCGAGACCTCGAACGTGGTGGACGGCGATCAGGGCATCTACCTCCTCCGCGCCACCGGCGTGCAGGACGAGCTCAACCGGCCCTTCGATCAGGTGAAGACCCAGATCGCGAACCGGCTCTTCCGCGAGAAGAAGACCAAGGAGTTCGACGAGTGGCTGAAGAAGCTCAAGGACCAGGCCGGCATCAGCGTCGATGACAAGGCGCTCGAGGCGGTCGAGGTGAGCGCGCCGCCCGCTTCGCCCCCGGGCATGCCGGGCGGGATGGGGCACGGCGGCATGGGCGGCGGGATGATGGGCGGCGGCATGTCCGCGCCTCCGGGCATGCCTCCCTCCGGGATGCCGCCTCCGGCCCCGGCGCCGGCCCCGGCCGCGAAGTAGCCGTTCCGTGAGGTGGGTGGCCCCGATCCTCGCCGCGGCCCTGGCCGCGGGCTGCGGCCGCTGCGGCGCCGCGCGCCGGGACGAGCGTCCGGCGCCCGGCGCCGTGGCGATCGTGAACGGAGAGCCGATCGGGACCGAGGCGCTCGCCCGCGAGCTCCGCGAGGCGCAGGGCGGGGTGGGCGAGGGCGACGCCCCGGTCCAGGGGGACGTGCTCCGGCGGCGGGTGCTGGACGAGCTGGTCGACCGGACCCTGCTCCTCCAGCAGGCGCGCGCGCGCTCGATCGTGGTGGGACAGGACCAGGTCGAGCGCGCCTTCCTCCGCATCCGATCGGAGTACCCGGGGACCCACTTCGACGACCTGCTCGCCGAGGAGCGGCTCAGCCAGACCGAGCTCAAGGTCCGGCTCAAGGAGCAGCTCACCCTGGAGCGGCTCTTCGAGGACGAGGTCTTCCCGCAGGTGCTGGTGGTGGACGCCGAGGTGGAGCGGTACTACGCCGACCACCCCGCCGAGTTCCAGGAGCCGGAGCGCGTGCACGTGCTCCAGATCGTGGTGGCGAACCGCGACGAGGCCCTCCAGATCCGGGAGAAGCTCCGGCGCAACCCGCAGACCTTCGGCGACGTGGCCCGCAAGTCCTCGATCGCCCCGGAAGGCAAGGCGGGCGGCGACCTCGGCTTCATCGGCCGCGGGGCCGGCTTCCCCGAGGTCTTCGACGTCTGCTTCACCCTCCCCCTGAACGCGGTCTCGGAGGTCACCCCTTCTCCGTACGGCTTCCACCTCTTCAAGGTGGTGGAGAAGCGGCCCGCCCAGCGCCGGACCCTCGACCAGGCCCGCGCCGAGATCCTCGAGAAGCTCCGCCGCGAGAAACGGGCCCACGCCCAGGCGGAGTACGTGGACGCGCTGCGCAAGCGCGCCAAGATCCAGATCGACGAGAAGGCCCTCGCCGCGGTGAACCCGTGAACGCTCCCCTCCTCCTCTCCCTCGCCCTGGCCGCCGCCACCCCCGCCCCGGCCGTGCCCCCGGCGCCCTCCGCGCCCAAGCCGGAGCGGCGGGTCGTCGACCGGGTGGCCGCCACCGTGAACGGCGAGGTGATCACCCTGAGCGACCTCGCCCGGCGGGCGGGGACGGAGTGGGACCGCGCCGAGCGGCTCCCCGCCGGTGCCGAGCGGGAGAAGGCCCGGGCGGCCGCCCTGCGCCGCGCCTTCGACCTGGTGCTGGCGGACAAGCTCTTCGAGGCCCAGGCCAAGGAGCTCGAGCTCGAGGCGAGCGACGCCCAGGTCGACGCCGCCATCGGCGACATCAAGAAGCGCAACGGCTTCGACGACGCCCAGCTCGACGCCGCCCTGCGGGAGCAGGGGATCGATCGCGCCACGTTCCGCGGCCAGATCAAGCGGGAGCTCCAGACCTACTCGCTCCTCCAGTACAAGGTGCGGAGCAAGGTGAAGCTCACCGACGAGGACCTCAAGGCCTACTACCAGTCCCACCCGAAGGAGTTCGCGGGCGAGACCGAGATCCACGTCCGCCACATCTTCCTCCCCCTCCCCGGCGACGCCTCCGAGGGGGAGGTCGCCCGGGTGACGGCCGAGGGCCAGAAGGTCCTGCAGCGGCTCCGCACCGGGGAGGACTTCGCCGCGGTGGCGAAGGAGGTCTCGAAGGCGCCCACCGCCGTCGAGGGGGGCGATCTCGGCTGGCTCAAGCGCGGCTCGATCCAGAAGTCGCTCGAGGACGCGGCCTTCGCCCTGAAGGACGGCCAGCTCTCCGGGCTCGTCCGCGCCGGCCCGGGGCTGCACATCCTCCGGGTCGAGGAGCGGCGGCTCGGCGGCGCGAAGAGCTTCGAGCAGGCGAAGGAGGAGATCCGCGAGCGCCTCCTCAACGAGCAGGGCGAGCGCTACCGCGATCAGTACCTGGCCGAGCTCCGCAAGGACGCGATGATCGACCTCAAGCTCCCGGAGCTGAAGACGCCGTAGCGGTCCCCCGCCGGGCCGCCCCGGCGGCAAGGAGGATGGTCCTGGCCCGCCTCCCTCGAATCGCGATCTCCCTCGGCGACCCCTCCGGCGTGGGCGAGGAGGTCACCGCCCGCGCCCTCTCCGCGCTCCGGGGGAAGCTCGCCCCGCTGGTCTACGGCGACGGGCGCGTCCTCGAGCGCTCGCTCTCCGGGCTCGGCCTCCCCACCGTCGCCCCCGGCTCGCCCCTGCCCGCCCGCGGCGCCCTGGTCCCGGTGACCCGGCTCCCCGCCTCGGCGGTCCGGCCGGGACGCCCGGCGCCCGCCGCCGGCGCGGCCCAGCTCGCCTTCCTCGAGGCGGCCTTCGCCGCGGTGCGGGCCGGCGAGGCCGACGCGCTCTGCACCGCCCCGGTCTCGAAGGCGCAGGTGGCGCGCGCCCTCCCCGGCTTCGTCGGGCACACCGAGTGGCTGGAGGCGCGGTGCGGGGTCCGCCGCTCGGTGATGATGCTCGCCGGGGAGCGGCTCCGGATCGCCCTCGTCACCAACCACCTCGCCTTCCGGAGCCTCGGGCGCGCCCTCACCGTCCCGCGCATCGCCGAGACCCTGGCCATCACCCATCGGGCGCTCCGGCAGGACCTGGACCTTCGCCGCCCCCGCCTCGCCCTCGCCGCCCTGAACCCGCACGCCGGCGAGGAGGGGACGTTCGGCGACGAGGAGGGGCGCCTGCTCCGGCCGGCCCTCGCCCGCGCCAGGGCGCTCGGGGCGCCCGCCGCCGGCCCCTTCCCCGCCGACTCCGTCTTCTTCCGCGCCGCGCTGGGCGAGTTCGACGCGGTGGTCGCCCTCTACCACGACCAGGGGCTCATCCCGGTGAAGCTCCTCGACGCGGTGGGCGGCGATCCGGCGGTGAACGTCACCCTCGGCCTCCCCATCGTCCGGACCAGCCCCGACCACGGCGTCGCCTACGACCTCGCCGGGAGGGGGAAGGCCTCGCCCGCCTCGATGATCGCCGCCCTGCGGCTCGCGGTCCGCATCGCCGCGGTCCGGGCGCGGCGGGGCTGAGCTGTCGACACATCGGCCTCTTGGCGGCGTCCTGGCTCTGGGCTGAAGGAGTGGCGAGCTGCTCCGGCCTGCGCGCGCGGACCCCTCCCCTTCGGCGACGCCACCTCGACCGGCCGTCCCCCGTGGCGACCCGCGCCGCCGTGAAGCGGCACGGAGGAAGCGTACCTAGACGTTGAACCGGAAGTGCATCACGTCGCCGTCCTGGACGACGTACTCCTTGCCCTCGATCCGCAGCTTGCCCTTCTCCCGGCAGGCGGCCTCGGTCCTGAGCTCGAGGAGGTCCTCGATCCGGATCACCTCGGCCTTGATGAAGCCCTTCTCGAAGTCGGTGTGGATGACCCCGGCGGCCTGGGGGGCGCGCGAGCCGGCCTTGACCGTCCAGGCGCGGCACTCGTCCTCGCCCGAGGTGAAGTAGGTGATGAGGCCGAGGAGGGCGTACCCGGCGTGGACCAGCCGGTCGAGGCCGGGCTCGGCGAGGCCGAGGGAGCGCAGGTACTCCTCCCGCTCCCCGGCCGCCAGCTCCACCAGCTCCGACTCGACCTTGCCCGAGATCTCCACCATGGGCGCGCCCTCCGCGTCGGCGAGCGCCTTCACCGCCAGGATCCGCGGATCGGTCGCCTCCTTGCCGAGCTGGGACTCGTCCACGTTGGCGATGTAGAGGACCGGCTTGCCGGTGAGGAGGAAGAGGTCCTTCACCGCCGCCCGCTCCTCCTCGGAGAGGGCCTGGGCGCGGACCGGCGTCCCCGCCTCGAGGCCGGCCTTCACCTTCTCCAGGGCGAGGAGCTCCTGCTTGGCGAGCTCGCCCACCTTGCCGGCCGCCTTGGTGTTCTTCTGGGTCCGCTCGCGCTTCCGCTCGACCGACTCGAGGTCCTTGAGCATGAGCTCGGTCTCGACCACGTCCCGGTCGCCGCGGGGGTCGACGGTGCCGGAGACGTGGACCACGTCCGGGTCCTCGAAGCAGCGGAGGACGTGGGCGACGGCGTCCACCTCCCGGATGTTGGCGAGGAACTGGTTCCCGAGCCCCTCGCCCTTCGAGGCCCCCGCCACCAGCCCGGCGATGTCGACGAACTCGAGGGTGGTGGGGGTGGTCTTCTTCGGCTTGAAGAGGGCGGAGAGGGCGTCGAGGCGCCGGTCCGGGACCGGCACCACCCCCACGTTGGGCTCGATGGTGCAGAAGGGGTAGTTGGCGGCGGCCGCCTGCGCGGCGCCCAGGAGCGCGTTGAAGAGGGTGGACTTCCCCACGTTGGGGAGGCCGACGATACCGATGGAGAGGCCCATGACTCGCTTCTTCTAGCCCGCGTGAAACGAGAACGCTCCGGCGGACGCGGGCGCCCGCCGGAGCGTCGAAGCGGCTCGAGGCGAGCCCTCGCCTAGGCGGCGCGGGTCGACGGGAGCTGCGCGATGTACTCCTCGACCAGGGCCCGCTGGGCCTTGTCGTCGAGGTTGGCCTTCACCAGCCGGGCGGCGGCGTCGATGGCGAGGTCCACCACCTGGGCCTTGAGCTCGGCCCGGGCCTTCGCCACCTCCTCGCCCACCTGGCGGCGGGCGTCGGCGATGAGCTCCTCCGCCTCCTTCCGCGCCTTGGCGGTGAGCTCCTGGCGGAGCGCCTCCACCTCCTGCTGGTTCCTCCGGGCGAGCTCGGCCGCCTCCTTCTGGGCGCGGGCGAGCGACTCCTTCTGCTCGGCGAGGAGCTTCTCGGCCTCGGCCCGCTCCCGCTTGGCGGAGTCGATCGCCTCGCGGATGGACCGCTCCCGGTCGCTCAGCATCTTGACGATCGGCCCCCAGGCGAACCGGGAGAGCACGATCAGCAGGACGAGGAACGTGATGGCCGTCCAGAGGGTCAGGCCGGGGTTGATGTCGGCGATCCCGCCGGCGGCGAGCACCGGGGAAGGCGCGAAGGCGGTCATGCGGTCACTCCCGTGGCGTGGGCTCCGGAGGGAGCGCCTACTTGGCGAAGGAGAGGAGCAGGCAGACGACGATCGCGAAGAGCGTCGCGCCTTCGATGAGGGCGGCGGCGATGATCATCGAGGTGCGGATGTCGCCGGCCGCGGTCGGCTGGCGGGCCGAGCCCTCCATGGCGGCGGCGGCGAGCTTGCCGATGCCGAGGCCGGCGCCGAGGACGGCGAGGCCGGCGCCGAAGCCGGCGGAGAGGTAGGCGAGAGCGGCGGAGGTCATGGTCGTGGCTTCCCTTGCTTGTCCGAGTGCGGAATTACCGGGCCGCGAATTCCCGTGGCGCGCGCTGCGCTCGACTACCCATGGCCGGGGGACGCCCCCGCCACGTGAGAGGCGTGATGCTCCGGGCCGTCGGACCCGGCGTGACCGTGCTCCCCGTGCTCGTCGTGGCCGTGGTGCACGAGGCCGGCCCCGATGAAGAGCGAGGAGAGCATGGTGAAGATGTAGGCCTGCACGAAGGCGACGAAGAGCTCGAGGAGGAAGATCCCGAGGGCCATGGGGACCGAGCCGAAGGCCACCCAGGGGGTGTTGAGGGCGAACATCAGCCCGAGGAGGGCGAGGATCACGAAGTGCCCGGCCACCATGTTGGCGAAGAGACGGACGGTGAGGGCGAAGGGCTTCGTGAAGAGGCCGAGGATCTCGACCGGGATCATGATCGGCCAGAGCCAGGCGAGGGACTTCGGGACCCCGCCGGTGAGGTGGGCGAGGTAGCCGCCGATCCCCATCGCCCGGATGGCCGCGTACTGGGTGATGACGAAGGTGAAGAGGGCCATCGCCACGGTGACCGAGAGGTTCGCGGTGGCGGTGGCGGCGAACGGCACGAGGCCGAAGAGGTTCAGGAAGAGGATGAAGAAGAAGGCGCTGACGAGGTAGGGGACGAACCGGTCCGCGTCCGCCTCGCCGATGTTCTTCACCGCGATCTCGTTGCGGACGAAGGCGACCAGGACCTCGACGAAGTTGTAGAGGCCGCGCGGCACCACGCTCTTCTTGCGGACGGCGAGGAGGACCAGCAGGAGCAGGAGGGCCGACCCGATCCACATCATCACCACGTGCTTGGTGGGGGTGAGGTCGAGCCTCCCGCCGGCGAGGACCAGGGGGCCGAAGGCCTTGCCGGTGGCGGGATCGACCTCGGTGTGGAAGACCTCGCGGAGATCGAGCTCGCAGTTCCACTGCCACCCGCCCTCGCAGATGCCCGGGTACTCGATCACGTACCCGTCGGCGACGTGCTCCATCATCACCGTGCCGATGGAGAGGTCGTGCTTCTCCCCGTGGGCGGCCTCGTGGCCGGCGGCCGCGTGGTGCTCGGCGGCGTGCCCCTCGGCGGCCGGCTCGGTCGGATGGGCGCCCTCGGCGGCGGCGGCTTGCTCCGCCGGGGGCGGGGCGGGCGCGAGCGCGGGCGCGGGCGCGGCCGTCCCCTCATGCTGGGCGAGCGTGAGGCTCAGGGCGATGGCGACGAGCGAGGCGGCGGTCATGCGGTCGGACCCGTTCCCCGGCCGAGGGCGTGGAGGTACGCCCCCTCGATGCCGGCGAAGACGAAGTAGGGGACGAAGAAGGCGACGACGAAGGCGTAGACGTCCTCGCCGGCGCGGACCACGAGGACGGTGCCCAGGGAGACGAGGAGGAGCCGGGCGAGGAAGGCCACCGCCATCACCGCCAGGGCGCGCTGGACGGCCTTCCCGCCGCCGGACGCGAACCGGCCCATGGCCAGGATCGAGCCCACCCCGGTGACCCCGGAGATGGCGGCGCCCGCCACCGCCCCGCGGCGGTGGGCTCCCGAGAGGAGCGCGAGGCCGACGAAGGCGAGGGCGAGCAGGGCGGAGAGCGGCTGGTGCTTCACTTCGGAGTCCTCGTCCCGAGTACCTGCCTGAAGAAGCTCACGAACCCGCCCACCATCCCGACGGTGGCGCCGACCAGGGTGAGCCAGGGGACCATGTGGCCCAGCTTCCCGTCGAGCCAGTGACCGAGGAGGGTGAAGACCACCACCGCACCGACGAGGCTCGTGGAGGCGGCGATGTAGGGCGCCGCCTTCCGATACCCCTCGGCGAGGTTCGAGAGGCCCTGATCGTCCCTCGGTGTCCGGCGCTCTCGATCGCTCGGACCCGCCACCTCGACCTCCTCGTGGATCGATTCCCTTCGTCCCCCAAATCACCGGGGGTTACCGGAGCTTCGGTGAGACGGAAGGCAGGCCCGTATAGCAGGCGCACACCGGAAGGTCAATGGTCTCGCGCCCCTCCCGGAGCGCGACCCGGGCTCACCCGGCCCTAGACGCGGGCGGCGGCGGCAAAGGCCGCCCGGGCGGTCCGGAGCGTGTGCTCGAGGTCCTCGTCGGTGTGGGCGGTGGAGAGGAAGGCGGCCTCGAACTGGGAGGGCGGGAAGTAGACCCCCCCCTCGAGCAGGGCGTGGAAGAAGGCGGCGAACCGCCTGGTGTCGCAGGCCCGGGCGCTCTGGGCGTCGAAGACCGGCTTCCCGGAGAAGAAGACGGTGAGCATCGCCCCGACCCGGTTCACCTGGACCGGCACCTTCTCCGCCCGGGCCGCCTCGGCGAGCCCCGCCTCGAGCCGTGCCCCGCTCCGCTCCAGCTTCTCGTAGGCGGCCGGGGTCATGAGCTTCAGGGTGGAGTGCCCGGCGGCCATCGCCATCGGGTTTCCGGAGAGCGTGCCCGCCTGGTAGATGGGGCCGGCCGGCGCCACCCGGTCCATCACGTCGGTCCGGCCGCCGAACGCTCCGACCGGGAGCCCGGCGCCGATCACCTTGCCGAAGGTGACGAGGTCGGGCCGGATCCCGTAGAGCCCGCAGGCGCCGCCAGCCCCGACGCGGAAGCCGGTCATCACCTCGTCGATGATGAGCAGGGCGCCGTGCCTCCGGCAGACGTCGAGCAGCCCCTGGAGGTAGCCGGGCCGAGGGACGAGCACGCCCATGTTCCCCACCACCGGCTCGACGATCACCGCGGCCAGGGTCGCTCCACGCTCGGCGAAGAGCTTCTCCACCGCGGCGAGGTCGTTGAACGGCAGGGTGAGGGTGTGGCGGGCGAGGTCGGCCGGGACGCCGGGGGAGTCGGGGAGCCCGAGGGTCTCCACGCCCGAGCCGGCCTTGACCAGGAGCGCATCGCCGGCGCCGTGGTAACAGCCGTCGAACTTGAGGACGTCGTCGCGCCCGGTGAAGCCGCGGGCCACCCGGATGGCGGCGGTGGTGGCCTCGGTCCCCGAGGAGCAGAAGCGCATCTTCTCCACCCAGGGCATCCGCTCCCGCACCAGCTCGGCGAGGGTGATCTCGCGGGGCGAGGGGGCGCCGTAGGAGGAGCCGTCCTTCATCGCCTCCTGGACCGCCCGCATCACCTCCGGGTGGCAGTGGCCGACGATGAGCGGGCCCCAGGAGAGGACGTAGTCGACGTAGTCGTTCCCGTCGACGTCGAAGAGGTGCGAGCCCTTGCCGCGGGCGATGAAGCGCGGCGTCCCCCCCACCCCCTTGAAGGCGCGGACGGGGCTGTTCACGCCCCCGGGGAAGAGCTCCTTGGCCTTGGCGAACAGCTTCTCGGAAAGCTCGGTCTTCACGGCTCCTGGTCCTTTCTCGGCCGGCCGCGGGCGGGACCCGGGCCGGGGCCCCGGGTCACGGCGCTTCCCGCGGGCTGGGCTTCACCTTGTCGTGGTCGAAGGCGGCGGCCCGATCGCCGGGCTTGGCGGTCTTGGCCCGCTCCCGCCGGTCGCGCACCGCCTCGATGTCGGTCCGGATCGCGTCCGGGTTGGGGTGGGTGGGGAGTGCCTGGGCGTAGAGCTCCAGGGCGCGGTCGAGCTTCCCCGCCTGCGCGAAGATGTGCGCCTCGCCCTCGAGGGCGCGGGCGGCGATGTCGGGCCGGGTCCGCCGGTCCACCAGCACCCGGAACGCGCCCAGCGCCTCGTCGTCCTTCTTCTCGAGCGCCCAGGCCTGGCCGGTGATGAGCTGGGCCTCGTCGGCCAGGTCGCTCGTGGGCCAGCGCTCCCGGAGGATTCGGGCCTCGGTCCGGGCCTGGGCGTAGCGCTTGAGCTCGAGGTACTGGCGCGCCACCTCGAGCTGGTACTTCGCGGCGTCGGGCGAGTCCGAGGCGGCCACGTCGGCGTACTGGGCGATGGCGGCGAGCCGGTCGTTGAAGCGATCGCGGTAGATGTCCCCGATCACCTCGCGGGCCTCGTGGGCCTCCTTGCCCCCGGGGTAGAGCGAGATGATCCGCCGGTAGTAGGAGACGGCGCCGGTGTAGTCGCCGAGGTCGAGGTAGGAGACGTCGCCCGAGAACTTGAGCGCCTTCCAGCGGACGGCCGCCTCGCCCTCCGGGAGCGGCCCCTCGCCCAGGTCGGCGAGGAGGGCCTTGTAGCCGTTCAGGGCGCCGCGGGCGTCGCCCTTGTGGCGGAGGGCGTTGGCGGCCTCGAGCCGGCCCTCCGGCGAGCGGCAGGCCAGGGCCAGGAGCCCGGCCAGGAGCGCCGCCCGCGCGAGGTGCGCCGGGCGGCGCCTCACCCCTGCTCCTCCGGCCCGCCCTCCTCCTCGGAGCCTTCCTCGCCGTCGGCCGGGGCCGACTCCACCGGCACCGCCCCGCCCTCGGGGGCCTCGCGCACGCCGGCCGCCTCCGCCTCGGCGGTGGTCTCGGCCACCTTCGCCACCCCCACCACCTGCTCCTCCTTCGACTCGAGGGTGATGAGGCGCACCCCCTGGGTGTTGCGGCCGATGACGCTGATCCCCTTGGCGGCCATGCGGATCAGCATGCCCTTGTTGGTGACCAGCATCACCTCCTCCGCCTCGGAGACGGTGGCGGCGGAGACCACCGGCCCGTTTCGCTCGGTGGTCTTGATGGTGATGATCCCCTTCCCGCCGCGGCTCTGGACCCGGTACTCGGGGAGCCCGGTCCGCTTCCCGTAGCCGTTCTGGGTGACGGTGAGGATGGAGGGGGTGGGCTCGCCCTCCTTCGGCGCCGGGATGGCGTCGGCGGCCACCACCGCGTCCCCGGCCTCGAGCGTGATCCCCTTCACCCCGTAGGCGGTCCGCCCCATGGGGCGGGCGTCCGACTCCTCGAAGCGGATCGCCATCCCTCGGGCGGTGGAGAGGAGGACGTGGCTCGCGCCGTCGGTGAGCCGGGCGGCGATGAGCTCGTCGCCCTCCTCGATCCCGAGGGCGATGATCCCGGCCGCCCGGGGCCGGGAGAACTGGTCGAGCCGGGTCTTCTTGATCACCCCCTGGCGCGTGGCCATGAAGACGAACTGGGCCGCCCCCGCCGCCTCGCCCACCCGCTCCTCGCCGCCCTCCACCTCCCCCTCCTCGGCGGAGGAGGGGAGCTCGGGGAGGCGGCGCACCGGGAGGATCGCGGCCACCTTCTCGCCCGGGGCGAGCTGGACCAGGTTGACGATGGGCTTCCCGCGGGCGGCCCGGCCGGCCTGCGGGATCTCGTGGACCTTGAGCCAGTAGACCTTCCCCTTGTCGGAGAAGACCAGGAGGTAGCTGTGGGTGGAGGCGACGAAGAGGCTCTCCAGGAAGTCCTCGTCGCGGGTGGCGGCGCCGGTCCGCCCCCTCCCGCCGCGCCGCTGGGCGCGGTAGAGCGTGACCGGGTTCCGCTTCACGTAGCCGAGGTGGGAGACGGTGACGACCATCTCCTCCTCGGCGATCAGGTCCTCGGTGGAGAGGTCGGAGGCCTCACCCTGGATCTCCGTGCGCCGCTCGTCGGCGAAGAGCTGCTTCACCTCGCGCAGCTCGCCGGCGATCACCTCCATCAGCACCTTCTCGGAGGCGAGGATCTCCTTGAGCCGCTGGATGGACTTCTGCACCTCGGCGAGCTCGTCCAGGATCTTCTGGCGCTCCAGGCCGGTGAGCCGCTGGAGCTGCATCTCCAGGATGGCCTTGGACTGGACCTCGGAGAGGCCGAAGCGGCTCGTGAGCCCGTCCCGGGCCTCGTCCCGGTCCTTGGCCTTCTTGATGAGCTCGATGATCTCGTCGATGTGGTCGAGGGCGATCTGGTAGCCGAGGAGGATGTGCTCGCGCTCCCGCGCCTTGCGCAGCTCGTGCCGGGTCCGGCGCGTGACCACGTCGCGCCGGTGGGCGACGAACCGCTCGAGCATCTCCTTCAGGGTGAGGATGCGGGGCTGGCCGCCGTCGATGGCGAGGAGCGTCACCCCGAAGCCGGTCTGCATCTGGGTGTGGGCGTAGAGGTTGTTCAGCACCACCTGGGCCACCGCGTCGCGCTTCAGCTCGATCACGATCCGCATCCCCTCGCGGGAGGACTCGTCCCGGAGGTCGCTGATCCCCTCGAGCCTCTTCTCCCGCACCAGCTCGGCGATGTGCTCGACCAGCTTCGCCTTGTTCACCTGGTAGGGGATCTCGGTGACGACGATCGCCTCGCGCTCGGTCTTGGGGTGGACCTCGATCGCGGACCGGGCCCGGACCTGGATCGTCCCGCGCCCCTTCTCGTAGGCGGCCCGGATCCCGTCCCTCCCCTGGATGATCCCGGCGGTGGGGAAGTCCGGCCCGGGGATGAAGCGCATCAGCTCCGCGACCGTGGCCCTGGGGTTCTCGATCAGATGGGCGACCGCGTCGATCACCTCGCCCATGTTGTGGGGCGGGATGTTCGTGGCCATGCCGACCGCGATCCCCGCCGAGCCGTTCACGAGCAGGTTCGGGAAGCGGGTGGGGAGGACCTTGGGCTCGACGGTCGAGTCGTCGAAGTTCGGCCCCCAGTCGACGGTCTCCTTGTCGATGTCGGCGAGGAGGAAGTCCGAGAGCCGCTCCAGGCGGGACTCGGTGTACCGGTAGGCGGCGGCCGGGTCGCCGTCCACCGAGCCGAAGTTCCCCTGCCCGTCGATGAGCGGGTAGCGGAGGTTCCAATCCTGGGCGAGACGGACCAGGGCGTCGTAGACGGCGGCGTCGCCGTGGGGGTGGTACTTCTTCAGGACCTCGCCCACCACGCCGGCGCACTTCGAGTAGCGCTTGTTGTGGTGGAGCCCCTCGGTGTGCATCGCGTAGAGGATCCGCCGGTGCACCGGCTTCAGGCCGTCGCGGACGTCCGGGAGGGCGCGCCCGATGATGACCGACATCGAGTAGTCGAGATACGACCTGCGCATCTCGTGCTCGATGTTGACCTGCGCCCGGTGACCCCCGTCTCCGGGCGGCGCGGGCGGGCTCGGCGGCGTGTCGGGCGGAGGCGGCGGGAGCGTCTCTTCGGGCATCTTGATCGCGTCCAGACGGCGCGGCGCGGGCCCGGGGAATGGGGGCGCCGCTAAGGCTCGGTTTTAGCCGATTCCCCCTGGAGATTCAAGGCGTTTGCGCATCGACCCGGCGGCCATCCGGGGGCCGGCGAGTTTCACGTATGGTGCGGTTGGCGGACCGTCGTCCAGGCGGGCGGAGGGGCCGCCCTCGGGGGCCGCCGCCCCGCTTCGCCTGCGGATCCGCCGGGTTCGACCGGTCCCGGCCCGGCCGGGACCGGAGGCAGCCGCGCCTGGGCGCGAGCCGCCGGACCTTCCTACTTCCCGGCCACGCTGATGCGGGCGGCGGCGCGCCGGACCCGGGCCGACTCGTCGGCGTGGTGCTCGTCCTGCTCCGTCAGCCGGAGCAGCCGGTCCTGGGCCTCCTGGAAGGCCTTCTTGGCGCGCTCCACGTCGATCTCGCCCGCCG
>Ga0335076_10003495_pt1 | contig 15799 bp, 11 predicted proteins | sample Lox_Sample_25_FD_206717 | JGI IMG/M metagenome (GOLD analysis project Ga0335076, IMG submission 206717) | Soil microbial communities from Loxahatchee National Wildlife Refuge, Florida, United States - Lox_Sample_2.5 | ecosystem: Environmental > Terrestrial > Soil > Wetlands | place: USA...
GCCCTAGAGCTTCTATCTTCCCACGGTAAGCCAGCGGATGTTTCGGCCAGCCACCTTTCCACCGCCAAAGCACTAGCGCAAATCGGCTCTTGGGAGGCGGCGCGGCTCCATATAGACGCGGCAGCACACGACCCCGCATCTATGCCGCTTGAGACCATCGGAGAGGCCGCCGAACTCGAAGCGATCTTCGGCGACATAACTCGCGCAGCGAGGATTCTGCATGAGAACCTCTCCGCGCAGGGCCGCACGGCCCACAACCTCTACTGCCAGTATGTCGGGGCACGCATCGCCCTAGAGGAAGGTCGGCCATCCCATGCCCTGCGGCTCTTGGGCGAGCTCGAGGGCCCGTCGATCGTGTGTGGCTTGGGCAGCGCTCGGATCTCGCTCGACTTGCAGATCCGAGCGACGGTCGACGCCGCGGATCCCAACCTGGCCGCCGACCTCGAGTCGGGTCTGGAATTCGCCAAGGGTCAGCAGGCGTGGTTCTGGGTGAAATGTATGCGGCTCACGCGGGCGCTTACCTCGCCGGCAGACATGCTGAGCCGGCACCTCAGGTCCATGGACCCCGACGACGGGGCCTACCTATCTATCCAGGCCGAGCTGGTCTTGCGCCGCCTGCCCGACCTCGACGAGGATAGCCGCTCGATCGTGTCCAGAGAGGCGGCGCGCAGGCCGGAACGATGGCGTTGGGCACTGCGTCAGGCCATGAACACCCCAGGCCCTTACGATCTCAGGAGGGCCGCCGAGCTGCTCGAGCAAGTCGGTGATACGGACGACATTCCCGCCCTCGTCGCCCTGCGGAAGAAGAAGTCGATGCGGATGCCCGATGCGGGCCGGTCGCTGTGCCGGAGGCTGGCCGCCCGGGTGTACGTCGAGGATCTAGGCCGTGTCTCCGTGGTGGTCGGAGGTAAAGCAATCGCGGGCACAGAAATCCGGAAGAAAGTGCTCTCCTTGCTCTGCTTCCTCCTCACTCGACCTCAGTTCACTGCGACGCGCGAGCAGGTGTTCGAGGCCCTCTGGCCCGAGATGGACCCGGCTGCGAGCGCCAACTCCCTGAACCAATCGGCCTACTTCCTGCGCCACGTGCTGGAGCCCGCATCCAACGACGACACTACCGCTGGCTACCTACGAAGCCGGGCGGACCTCATCTGGCTCGATCGCGAACTGGTCGGCTGCAGAAGCGCCGACTGCTCCAAGCTCATCGCTGCGCTCCGCAAGGAGCCGTCACCTCAGCTCGTCACTCAGCTGGCCGAGTCATACGGCGGCCCTTACGCCGTGGACTTCATGTACGACGAGTGGGCGTCGTCGTACCGCGAAACGCTGCACGCCAGCTACCTCGATCGGATAGAGAGGGCGGTCACAGCCGATACGAACGCGGGCGCGTTCGACCGCGCCCTGAATGTCGCCCAGCTCGCGCTGCAGGCCGACCCCAACGCCGAGCAGGTCGAGTTCTGTCTGCTCCGGCTGTACAGGAGGATGGGAGCGAACGCGGCGGCGGCCGAACAATACGTCCACTACGCCAGCGTCATGCGCGGCCAACTCGGCATCGAGCCTCCCTCGCTCGAGTCCATCTGAGTTGGGGGGACTGAAGTAGGGTAGTTGAAGTATTGACCCTGGTACTTTCAGGCAGGTACCGTCATGCTATATCCGTGGCTGCACCGCACCGAAAGCCACCGGACCGTCAACGCGAGGGCGCTTCGAGGTCCCGACCGAATTAGGGCACTTGGGTAGGGATCCAGCCGCCAGTGCAACCCACTTCGCGTTTGGGTTTCGTCAGGAGATCACCCGTGTCCCCCGAGTCCATGCTTCGAGGCTGGTAACAGATGGTCCGTAACCTGCAGCGACTGAAGACCGTGCTCGGGTCTGCGTTGCTCCTCGCCCTGGGTGGGGGCGCGTCATACAGACCCTTCTGAGTACAAAACTCCCATAGCCGAGCGTGTCCCCGGCGACTAGATTGCCGCGGCTGAGTGAGGGCAGGCATGAAGCGGCGATTGGGAGTTCTGATCGCGATCACGGCGTTGACGAGCGCAGCCCTGTTCGTCACCGCCGTTCTGCTGTATCCGATCGGGCCGGCCATCCAGATCCACGACGTGCCGGATGGTATGTGGCTTGGAGTGCTCTTCTGGACCCTGCTCACTCTCGCGGGGTCGTCGCTTGCCGTCCGACTGCCCGGGGGATTGGTGGTGGATGTCGGATTCGCCCCGATCCTAGCGGCGATGAACCTCGGAGGGCCTTCAATCGCCGGAGTAGTCGCGATCGTCGGCTCGACACAAACGCGCGAGCTGCGTCGAGAGGTTCCATGGTATGGAGTTCTCGCCAACCACGCGGGAATCACCGGTCCGGCAGTACTCAGCGGATTTGTCCTCGCGGCCATTCCTGCCCGCGCCAATCCACTGACCGATTTTGTTGCAACCGCCGCAGCCGGCTTTGTCCTGTTCTCTGTCAACCTGTTCGTGACCGCTGCCTACGTCAGCGTCCGTCGTGGCGACTCCTACTTCAAACTCGTCCGCGCGGATCTTGGCGCCTACCTGAACATGCTGGCCCTGGCGCCAATCGCGTGGCTGATGGCCCAGATGTACGTCAAGGCCGGCTGGTGGGCGGTCCTGCTGTTCGCTCTGCCGCTGTACACCACACGACTGGCCTACCAGCGATTCGTCGAGGTCCGCGAGATGTTCACCGAAACCGTCCGGAGCCTCGCCGAGGCCGTTGACAAGCGCGACACGTTCACGAGCGGCCACAGCCAGCGAGTCCAGAAGATCGCCATGGACATCGGCAAGGTCATGAAGGTCAGCGACGACGAGCTAGAGGCGCTCGAGTGGGGCGGTCTCCTCCACGACATCGGCAAGATCGGCGTGCCCGATTCGGTGCTCCTCAAGCAGGAGCGCTTGACTCGGGACGAGCGAGCCACGATGAACCTCCACCCGGTTCTCGGCGCCGAGATCATCTCGCCGGTGCACCGCCTCTCCCCGGAGCTGCCGATCATTCGCCATCACCACGAATGGTTCAACGGCTCCGGATACCCGGACCGGCTCGTGGCCGACGAGATCCCGCGGCTGGCTCGCATCCTCCACGTTGCCGACGCGTTCGAGGCGATGACCGCCGCCCGCCCCTACCGCATGACCCCGTTGACACCCCAGCAGGCTCTGGCCGAGCTGCGCAAGTTCGGAGGCATCCAATTCGACCCTGACGTGGTCGACGCCTTCGTCCGCACGGCCTGGGTCCGCGACGTTCCCGATCCGGGCCGCCCGGAGATCCGGGAGGTTCCGCTGATCGGCCAGGTGGCGGGTGCGCTGGCTCCGGCGGTGGCTCTGCCCGTGGTCGCCCAGGAATCCGGCGCCACCGGCGACGCGTCGCGGGCGCGACCCGCCACCGCCTGACCCATGCCCGCACTCGGGGTTATCGTGGGGCTTGGACTCGGCCTGCTCGTCGGCGGCAGGGTGGAGAACGTCCTCGCGGTCCGGCTCCGCTGGCTGCCGGCTCTGGTGGTGTCGAGCGCCGGGCTCATCGGCCTGGACGCGGCCCTATCGGCCGGAGCCATCCCGGACGGACTCCGGCTCTGGCTGCTCGTCCCCGCCTACGGGTTGCTCGCGGCCGCGCTACTGGTAAACCGGTCGCTGCCCGGCCTGACAGCCGCCGCCCTGGGAACGCTCTCGAACGGCATCGCCGTCGTCGCCAACGGCGGCTGGATGCCGGTCTGGCGCCCCAGCCTGGCCGCGGCCGGTTTCGATCCCGATCACCTTCACTCCGACTTCCATCGAATCCTGAGCGGACCGGTTGACGCGGCCTTCTTCGGCCACGGTGGGCCCTTGGCCGACATCATCCCGATCCCACTGCCGGTGTTGCAATCGGTGACCTCGGTGGGTGACCTCCTACTGGCTGCCGGACTCGGAGGATTCGTTTTCGCCGCGCTGGTCCGGGCTCCGGCCGTCGTCGGGGCAGCCGCCGGGGCACAGGCAGAGGCGCCGGCACTGGCCCGCCGGAGCGCTCTCCGCAACCCGTACGTGCGGCTGGCGACCAACGGGGCGTTCTCGGCCATGTGGCTGGGTCAGGTGATCAGCTCTCTGGGCGATCGCGTCCACCAGGTAGCTCTCGTCTTCCTTGTGGCACGCGCCACGAACAGCTCGCCGCTGGCACTTGGCCTCGTCTTCGCCGCAATGACGATCCCGACCACCCTGGTCGGACCCCTCGCCGGGGCCATGGTCGACCGCTGGAACCGCAAGTGGGTGATGGTCGGTTCGGACCTGATCCGAGCCGCGATCGTGGCACTGATCCCCGTCGTCTCCGGGATAAGCGTCGGGCTGGTCGTGATCCTCGTCTTCGCCCTGGCGGCCGTCTCGTCGTTCTTCCGGCCGGCTCGGGCGGCGGCGCTGCCGCAGGTCGTCCCCGACCGGGACCTGCTCACCGCCAACTCCGCGATGTGGGTCGCGGACACTGTCAGCGACCTCGTCGGCTACGGGTTGGGCGGCCTCTTCGTCGCATTCCTGGGTTCATCGCTGGCACTCGCGTTCTGGGTCGACGGGGCCAGCTACCTCGCCTCCGCGGCCCTCGTGGCGGGCGTGACTATCCCGCCGATAGTCCGGGTGGCGATGTCGGACGCGGAGCCGGCCGCCTCGATCCGCAAGGACATGGCCGAGGGCTGGCACTTCCTGCGGTCCGAGTCCGTCCTCATGGCGACCACCGTCCAGGCCGCCATCGCCGAATACGGCCTCGGTGCCCTGACCGCCCTCTCCCCCCTGCTGGTGGCATCGCTTGCCCTCGGAGGTCTAGACGCCCCCGCCGCCTACGGCTTCTTCGAGACGTCGATGGGCGTCGGGCTGGTCGCCGGCGGGGTTGTCCTGGGAGCCCTTGCCGCACGGCTACCGAAGGGCCCCGCCATCATCTCCGCCTTCACTGCCCTGGGCGTCATGCTCGTCGCGCTGGCGCTGACGGGGACACTGGCTCTGGCCCTGGTGCTCGCCGCCGGCATCGGGCTGGCCAACGTCACGTTCGTGGTCCCGAGCCAGACGATCTTCCAGCAGAGGACCCCCGGCGACGTGCTGGGGCGCGTCATAGCCATCCGGCTGGCGGTCGTGAACGCGGTCCTGGCGGTCGCCATGGCGACATCCGGTGGGCTTGCCGAGACGCTGGGCCTGCGACCGGTGCTGGCCGGCTGCGGCATCCTCGCCGCCGGTGTCGGGCTGGCCGGTCTCGCCATCCGGCCGATTCGGCGGGCCTGAGCGGCCGCTCACACGCTCGCGCAGCGGCCGCGCGCGGCATTGCAACGCGACAACCGGACGCGTCGGCTAAACTGCCGGTCAGGGATGCGCCCGAGTCCGTCACCACGGGCGCCTCGCATCCGCTCAATGCCTAATCAGGAGTAACACGACGGCAATGGCCGACCCCACCAAGGACCAGGACAGCAAGCCCCTGTACGACGCCGATCTGCCGGACGAGGAGTTCGAGGAAGAGACCGAAGAGTCAGCCGAAGCCCAGGGCGGCGAGGACGAGGCCGAGTACGAGGAAGAGCAACCGGCCGAGCATCGAGGCCGCTTCGGTTTCGGACGAGGGCGCAACCAGGAGCCCGAGGCCGCCAGGCGCCCGATGGGCTCGGTCCGCGAAACGCACGAGCGCGTCCGTATCGACGACCTGCCCTCGGCGATCTACGCCATCCTCGCCGCCGCGGCGCTGATCGGGATCCTCGCCGTGGCCTGGGTCGGTAGCGTCGTGCCGGTGGCGGCCGGACCCACGCTCACGCCGCTCGTCGTCCCGACAGCTCAGGCGACTCCGAGCGCGTCCGCATCGGCCTCCCTCTCGGCCTCTCCGAGCGTCAGCGCGTCCCCGTCGCCGGCCGCCTCGCCGAGCGTCAGCGCCTCTCCGTCCAGCTAGCGAGCGACTCCGCCCGGCTCGAACCCGGACGCCCGCCGGTCGCCCGCGGCATGAAACGTCGCGGTAGTTCGGCGTATCGTCGGCGGCGTGGATCCTGAACGATTGGCCCAGCTTCGGGCGGAGATGGTCGATCGCCAGCTGCGCGCCCGCGGCATCGTCGACGAGCGCGTTCTGACGGCCATGGCCGCGGTGCCACGCGAGCGGTTCGTCGCGGCCGATCTAGCCTCTCAGGCCTACGCCGACGACGCCCTGCCGATCGCGGCCGGTCAGTCGATCAGCCAGCCGTACATGGTCGGCCGCATGACCGAGCTGCTCCACCCGAGACCCGGGATGCGGGTCCTGGAAGTGGGCACGGGCTCCGGCTACCAGGCCGCGGTCCTGGCCCGGATCGGCTGCCACGTGATCTCCGTCGAGCGTCACCGGCCGCTCGCCGACGCCGCTCGGGACCGCCTTGACGTGCTGGGGCTGAGCGGCAGCGTCACCGTCGTCGTCGGCGACGGCAGCGTAGGCCGGCCGGAAGACGGCCCTTTCGACGCCATCGTGGTCACGGCCGCCGCTCCGGCGGTCCCCGCCCCGCTGCCCGGCCAGCTCGTCGACGGCGGACGGCTGGTGGTTCCGGTCGGGCCGCCCAGTCGCCAGGAGCTGATCCTAGTGACCCGTCTGGGTGACACGTTCGAGCGGCTCGACTGCGGCCCGTGCGTCTTCGTCCCGCTGCTCGGCGAGGCCGGCTTCAGCGATGCCGAGGCCGAACGGGGCCGCTGGGTCCGCAGGCGCGCACGGGGGCAGTGGCTGGTCTAGTCGGGCGACCGCGGGGTCGGCTGGCCGGCAGACCGGTGGCAGGAGCAGAAGGGCGCCGCCGGACTAGCGCGGCACCCGCGCGGCGGCCCGAAGCTTGAGGGCCATCTCGTCGTAGAGGTTCTCGATCGAGCTAGTCATCAGCTCGATACAGAAGCGCTCGTGGACCAGGTCGTGGCCTCGCCTGGCCAGCATGTCGGCGTAGGGATGGTCCGAGAGGAGTCGCACGATCGAGCCGGCAAGCGCGAAGCAGTCGCCGGGCGGCACGAGCAGGCCGCTGACCCCGTCCTCGATCATCTCCGGTATGCCACCCACGTTGGACGCCACGACAGGCCGGCCGAGAGCCATGGCCTCCAGGACGCTGAGTCCTTGGGCCTCGCGATACGACGGCAACACGGAAATGTCCAGCGCGGCCGTGACCGCCGGCACGTCCTCGCGCCGGCCGGTGAAGACGACCCGATCGGAGATGCCGAGCGACGCCGCCTGGGCTTCGAGGGCGTTCCTCTCCGAGCCCTCGCCAACGACGAGCAGGCGGGCTTCGGGGTGCGTCTCCAGCACCACGGGCCAGGCGTCGATCAGGGTCCGGTGACCCTTCTCCGCCTCGAGCCTGGCCACGACGCCGACCACAGGCGCGTCGTCGGGGATGTCGAACTCCTCGTGCAAGGTGCAGCAGGGCTGCTGGTGGTTGTAGCGCTGCAGATCCACGCCGTTGTAGATCAGGCTCACCGGCGTCCCATAGCGGCCTTCTTCGCGGATCTTGCGCTCGATGGCCCTCGAGACCACGATCAGCCTGTCCATCAGGGGGGTCAGCTGGCGCAGCGTCTGGCGATCCTCGACGCAGCGGACCCGGCTCGAGTGGACGGTCGAGATGACGCCCGGACGCTTGCAGCCCTTCTCGCCCAGCAGCAGGGCCGCCAGGGTGCCGACCACCTCGGCCCGGAACATGTGGTTGTGGATGACCTCGGGCTCGATCGGGCCGAGCATCTCGGCCAGGGTCCGAACGGCCACTCGGTCGTCGGGCTCGTCGATCACGGTCACGTCGATCCCGGCCTTCTCGAGCCGGCGAACGCTGCTGCCATGCGAGAGCGAGACGACCCGGACGTCGTAGCGGTTCGGGTCCATCCGGCTGACGAGAGAGTAGACATGCTCTTGCGCACCGCCGTTGGTGCCCGTGGCCATGACCTCCACGACCCGGACGCGACCGCCCTCGAGCGGCTCGCGGACCGAGACGGCTTCCTCGCAGGGATCGTCGACCGAATGCTCGGCGCCCACGTCTACTTCGCCTCCGGAGTCGAGGCGGTGCGCTGGACGAGCAGGCGCTCGATCGGCGCGTCCACCGCGCCCCATTCGTACTTGTACGACTCGTCGCCGCGCAGGAAGTCGAGGCGGGTTCGACCGAGCGCGATGGCTCGCTGGATGAAGCGCGCGACCATGACCACTCCGGGGGATAGCTCGCGGGCGTCTGGCTCGACGCCGGCGTTGTAGTAGTAGACGGCATCGCCGTCGTCGAAGGTGACCCCGGCGGCGACGCGGCGGCCGCCGACGGTCAGGAAGCTCAAATCCACGATGCCGGTCGGGGCGCAATCCTCGAACAGGCCGGCGAAGAACCGGCGGCTGGCAGCCCCGCCGTCGGTCGGGGGGAAGAGGCCGTCGTCGCCCCAGCGCTTCCGGTGGAGGTCCACGAAGGCGTCGAGATCGGCGCCCGGATTGGCGGACGACTCGAGCCTGACCTCTCCGGCGGCTTCCGCGCGGCGGATCTTGCGCCGGATCTCGTGACGCTCCTTGCCGCCCAGAGTCCCCAGGTACGCCTCGAAGTCCATCCCGGGCTGGAGCGTCACGATGGGACAGACGTCTTCCTGCTCGCGGGTCACGATCCAGCCCGCGCGGGCCGAGATCCACTCGAGAGACCTGGCCAGCGCGTCCGCGGCCGGATCGACGGCGCGCAGGCGTCGCAGGTCCACGACGTCCCAGCTGCTCGCGTCGCGGGCGGCCAGGAACTCCGCGACGGCGTCGCAGACGGCGTTGAGGTCGGCCGGCGCGGCCAGGACCGTGGCGTAGTCGGCGTGGTAGGAGGCCCCGAAGAAGACGGCCGTCGCGGACTCCGGCACCGGCCGCAGCTCGCAACCCGGCTGATGGCGGATCGTCGTCCGGGCCGCCAGGTCGCCCGGCTCCAGCTCGTGGCGATGCATCAGCGGCGCGATGCCGACGATCAGGTCGGGAGAGGCGGCGTCGACGACGACGAGCGTCTGGTCATGGGCTGTCGCCCCGTAGGCCGACCACCAGGCACGCTGGACGCAGTGACGCGAGAAGGGAGTCGCCGCCGGCGACCTGTCGGCGAGACCGTCCCAGACGTCGTCGGCGATGGAGTCGAAGGCGCGGCGAACCGCCCTGAGGCGCGAGCCGGTTTCTGTCGTCATCCGATGGCCGATTGGCGGGCGCAGTCTGGCGCGAGGTTTGGGCTGGGGTCTGGCGAGGGATCGCGAAGGCCGGGGCGGGTATCCGAAGACGAGCTAGGGGTCACGGCGCCGAGGATATCACCACGCCGGCAAGCCGCCCTGAAGGTCGTTGCGAGGCGAACGACCGCCCACTCTGCGATACCGTCAGCCGATCGCCGGGGCGGGGCGACGCCCCCCTTCGCGGCGCTCGAGCCGCGCTTCCCACAGCAGCAGGCCCAGGACCCCGAAGAAGGTGAGGGGCACGCTGGCGGCCGCGATCCAGCTGGGCGCGGTCTCGTCGGCGAAGGCAAACAGCGAGATCCAGCCCAGCAACGGTATGAGCGCCGCCCAGACCCGGCCCCGGCCGACCAGCCAGGCAACGGGCAGCAGCAGCAGCGCGGCGTAGTGGTCGCGCAACGGGGCCGATAGCAGCTGGCTGACGACGACCGTCACCTGGAGGCTGGCCGCGGGCGAGGCCCAACGCCAGGCCGCCAGCAGGGCGGCCGCGGCCAACGCTACGGAGCCGATCTGGACGGCGTTGGCCAGAGCGTCTGGCGCTCCGGCCAGGTGGGCGACCGCGCCCGGGGCGAAGTTGTGAGCCACGTCCAGCGTGCCGCTAAGGCCGCTGACCAGATTCGCGTAGGTCGTCCAGGCGCCGAAGCCGGTCAGCAGCGTGGCGGCGGCGGCCAGGGCGAGCGTCAGCGCAACGGCCCAGACCACCGCCCGGTAGCGCCGCGTAGCTAGGGCCCAGACGCCCAGCAACCCGGGCTGGACCTTGACCAGGGCTCCGACCGCTGTGACGGCCCCGACCGCGGCCGGCCGATCCAGCCAGCGCCACGCCGCCGCGAACCCCAGGAAGAGCAGCGGCTCGACCTGGCCCAGCTTGACCGCGTACAGGAGCGGCCAGTCAAGGGCGGCGACGACGACGATCAGCCAGCGGACGTCTCGCCGGACCGGCAGGAGCGCCATTCCGGCGCCGAAGCAGGCGGCCATCGCCACGCACCAGGCCCCGGCCGCCGCTCCCCCGAAGACCAGCCACGGGATGAGCGCGACGGCAAAGGCGGGCGGGTAGGTGTACGTGCCCGGGCATGTCCCGACGTTGATCGCAAAAGCGTTGTCGTAGATCGGCGCCCCGTTGAGGAGGTGGCGCGCCGCGGCCTCGTAGCAGGTGTAGTCGTAGCCCAGGGTGCCGCCCGCCGAAGCCAGGACCAGGCCGAGCATCGCGGCCAGAAGCGCGACGGAACCGACCGGCGCAACGTACTCGGCGAGCGGCCGCCGGGTCTGGCCCGGGTCCGCGGCCGCGGTCATGGCCGCCGCGCCGCCTTGGGAGCCGCGTCGGCCGCGTCCGCCGAGGCCTCGACCTGCGCCGCGGGCTCGACCTGCGCCGCGATCCGGTGAACGCCGCGATGGATGAAGCGGATCCGGACCAGGTCCCAGGCCACCCGCATCGCCAGGCCGAGGCGAGGGTGCATCCGCGAGCCCCGCCGGTCGGCCCACACGATCGGGACGACCGCCAATCGATAGCCGCGGCGACGGGCAAGGTAGATCAGGTCGACGTCGAAGACGATGCTGGTTATGCGCAGCCGGCCGAACAGGTCGAGTGCCGCCGCCCGGCGAAAGCCCTTGAAGCCGCATTGCGTGTCCCGGACCGGGCCGGTGACCCAGGCCTGGGCCACCAGCCGGAAGATCCGGCCAACCAGCCGCCGGAAGGGCGGTTGCGTGGCCCGCATGTCGGAGCCGTCGGGCTGGATGCGACTGCCGAGGGCCACGTCGGCCGACTCGAGGGCGTCCACGAGCCGGTACAGCTGATCCGGAGGAGTGGCCATGTCGGCGTCGGCGAAGACGAGCAGATCGCCTTCGGCCGCCAGCATTCCGGCCCGCACCGCGGAGCCCTTGCCGCCGTGCGGGATCGACAACAGCTTGAGGGCGGGGCATTCGGGTCGGGCCACCGCGGACGGGTCGGCCACGAACTCCGACCGGGCCCGGACCAGGGCCGCCGTGCCGTCGGAGCTGCCGTCGTCGACGACCAGGACGGTCACCGAGTCGGGCAGCCGTTTCGCCGCCGCGGTGCAGAGGAAGGCGAACAGCTCGTCCAGCGCGGGACCGAGACGGCCCTCCTCGTTGTACGCCGGCAGAACGATGCCCAGGCTCGAAACCATGACCGGGAGTGTAGGGGCAGGATCGAGCGGCCGCACTCCGGCCGCGCGGGTGGGGCTCGCCGTCGGAAAGCGGCGCTCGCCGTCGGATACGGCCTCGCCGCGACGCCGCCGGCCCCGATCCCATACGCTGACGCGACCGATAGGTCGTTCGTACCGATGGAGAGTGACCCGGCCGATGCTACGCTGCCTCGCCGTGCGGATCCCATTCGGACTGTTTGCGCTGGCCGTGGTCGTTCGGGTGGTCGTGTTCGGGCTCCATCCCGACGCGGCCTATCCCGACTCGTACTACTACGTCGACGTCGCCCGGGCGCTGCAGGCCGGCCACGGCTTCAACATCGACTTCATCTGGTCGTTCGTCGACGTCGGCGGCCGCATCCCGGCCAACCCGACGTTGCCGATCCCGAGCAACGGCCACTGGATGCCGCTGGCCGCGCTGGTGCAGCTGCCGACGATGTGGCTCCTGGGCCCGACCAGCCTGGCCTCGGTGATCCCCTTCGTCCTCATCGGGTCGCTGGCGGCGCCGATGACCTGGCTGCTCGCGCGCGAGATCGGCTGCTCGTCCCGGGTCTCGCTCGCCGCCGGGATCGCCGTGGCGGTTCCCGCGGCCACGACGATCTTCATGGCCCAGCCCGATACCCTGGCGCTCTACCAGCCCCTCGGTACCGCGGCCCTGTGGCTGACCGCGAGAGGTCTCAGGGGCAAGAGCTGGTCGTATGCCCTGTCCGGATTGATGGTCGGGCTGGCGACACTGACCCGCAACGACGGCGTCCTCCTCGGCGGGGCCGTCGGACTGGCCTTCGTCTGGGACCGCTGGCACGTCTGGCGGTCGAAGGCCGGCCGGGTGCCGCAGATCCCGTGGCGCTACGCCTTCGCCTGCTTCGGCCTCTTCCTGCTCGCCGCCGGGCCGTGGTACCTCCGCCAGCTCGAGGTCTTCGGCAGCATCTCGCCGTCCTCGACCTCGGGCCGGATCCTCTTCATCCAGAATTACGAGCAGCTCGACAGCGTGACCAGCGACACGTCTCTGGCCGCCTTTCTCGGCCAGGGCATCGGGCCCCTGCTCCAGAGCCGGGTCCTCGGTCTGGTGTCGGCCATCCAGATCTACTTCGTGATCGCCATACCGATCGTGCTCGCGCCCTTCGTGGCGATCGGGGGCTGGGCCAGACGGCGCTCACTCGACTTCGGACCCTTCTTCGTCTACGCCGCCTTGCTCTTCGGCGCTTCTGGCCTGCTCTTCGCCGTCCACGTGCCCTACGGCACGTTCCTGCATTCGGCCGTGGCGATGGTTCCGTACACCTTCATCCTCGTCTTCGAGGGCGCGGTCATGGCCGCCGGCTGGGCCGCCCGCCACCGGCCGAGCTGGACCGCGGATGGCGCCGTCAGGCTCTTCCTGGTCGTGTCGGTGGCCGCGGTCTTGATCAACGCCGGCGCCTTCACGGTCATGGCCTTGCCATCGTGGAACGCCGATCGCGACGACATGCTGGCGGCCGGAAATGCCCTGGCGAATCAACCCTCGAGCGACCTGGTGATGAGCGCCGATCCGGCCGGGATCAAGTACCTCACCGGCCGGGGCGGGGTCGTGACCCCCGACGACTCGCTCAATGTCATCCGCGAGGTCGCGGCCGACTACGACATCCGCTGGCTCGTTCTGGAACGAGCCCACATCGTCGCGCCGCTGGTCCCGGTGATCGAGGGAAGTGTCCATCCCGACTGGCTGGGCCCGGCCATCTACACGATCCCGTACGACGGGCCCAGGACGGGCGACCCCGCGGTCGACAACGCCCCGGCGATGGTCGTATACCCGATCTGCACGCGACCCGGCGACACTCGCTGCGGCGCGAGCTCGACACCGTGAGCCGCCGCGAGGCCTGGCTCAGCGCCGCGGCCGTCTTCGTCGCCGCGCTGGCGGTCCGGGCCGTGGCCGCGGCCATGATCGGCTACCCGGTCCCCGAGGACACGGCCTACTACGCCGGCGTGGCCCGCAACCTGGCCGAGGGCCGCGGCCTGATCAGCGACGCGCTCTGGAGCTACCAGACCCAGCCGCTCGTGGTCCCTCGCGCTGCCTTCGAGATCTGGCTGCCCCTGCCGTCGCTGCTCGAGGCCGTCCCAGTCGCGCTGGCCGGGGCGGCGAACTGGTTCCGCGCCGCGCAGGTCGTCTCGGTAGTGGCCGGTTCTCTCGTCGCGGTCCTCGCCTGGCGTGTCGGTGCGGACGTCGCCGCCGAGATGGACCTGCCGGCGGGCCGGGCCCGGACCATGGGCGTCGGCTCCGGGCTGGTCGCGGCCGCGCTCGGGCCGCTGGCGATCTACTCGGCCTCGCCCGATTCCACGGCCCTGTTCGCGGCCCTGTCGCTCGCCGCCTGCCTGCTCATGACCCGCCTCGCCGCTGCCGAGACTGCCCGCGTCGGCCTGGCCTCCGAGCCGCCCACGAGCCGGGCCTCCGAGCCGCCCGCAACCCACGCCGGCTCGAGGCCACGCCTCGATCGTCGCCTCGTCCTGCTCGGGCTCCTGCTCGGCTTCGCCGCCCTGACCCGCAGCGAGGCGATCTGGCTCGCGCTGGCGTGGGCGGCCGTGGCCTGGCTCTGGACGCCTGGCAGCCGCTGGCGGCGAGCCACCCTGATCGCCGTCCCGGCGGTCGTGGCCATCGCCGTCGTGACGCCCTGGATCGTTCGCGACTGGCTGGCCTTCGGCACGCCGCTTCCCGGCCAGACGATCGGCAACGCCTTCTTCGTTCACCCAACCGACGTGTTCGCCTACTCCGACCCGGCGAGCCCGTCGAGCTTCCTGGCTCAGGGTCCGGCAGGTCTGGCGGGCATCTACACCGGCGGGATCGCCAACGACCTCTTCGGCGTGCTCCTCATCCCGGCCTTTCCCGTGGGGTTGATCGGGCTCGCCTTCCTGCCCTGGGTCGGCCGGCGCCTAGCGCTTCGTCCGCTGGCCCTGGCTTCGGTCCTGACCTTCTGCGTCACCAGCCTGGCCTTTCCGGTCGCGACCCTGTCGGGTACGTTCCTCCACGCCGCCGGGGCGAGCTTCGTCCTGCTGACCGTCTGCTCAGTAGTGGCCCTCGACGCCTTGATCGTCCGTGTCGGCCGGCTCCGCCACTGGACCCGCCCGGTGGCCTGGCTCGGTCCTGCTTTCGCGATCGCGGCGGTCGGGCCGCTGTGCGGCATCTCGATCGCCACGCTGAGCCATCAGGCGGACGAGGTCGAGGCCCGCTACGGCGCCCTGCCGGCCGCGATGGCCAGGGCCGGAGCGCCGCTCGACGGCAGCGCGCCGGTCATCACCGACGCGCCGATCTGGCTGGCGGAGGCGGCCGGCGTGCCCACTCTGGCGTTGCCGGAGGAGCCCCCCGCCTCCGTCCTGGACCTCGCCCGCCGGTTCGGGGCCAGGCTTCTGGTGGTCCGCGACGGCACCGGTCGCGAGTGGCCCGCCATACTCGACGACGGAAGCGCGGCGGCGGGATGCTTCCACGAGGTTCAGCTGACCGATATGTCGGGTAACAAGCCCGGAAATGATTCACCACTGGCGTCAATCCACGTGTATAGGATCGTCTGTACATGAGAGAGGGCCCGTATACTCCGAAAGGTATGGACGCCGCACGCGGCGCCGCGGAATCGCGTGACTCGCGCTTCGACGAGTTGTATGCCGAGGCGAAGTCGACGCTTGGCTACGGCGCCAACAATCTCCGCTCGGTAACCGAGAGGTATCGCGAGGCTTATCGCGACACCCTGGGTCGCTGGCATCGACTCCGCGACGAAGTCGAGCTGGCCGATCGCGCCCCGCTCTCGCACGGTGAGAAGGGCGATCCGGCCGCGGCCGCGGAGGCCGGCGCCGAGGATGCCCGTCAGAAGGCCCTTCGAACCGAGGTCGAGCGGCTGACCGCCGATCTCGGCCGCCACCAGCAGGAGCTGTCCAAGCTCGAGCTGTCGGTCCGAAGCATGGAGAACGCCTGGCTATTCCTGGAGCGCGGCGACGCCAGCCTCATCGCCGAGGTTTCCGGCTCGGGCCTGGCAACGGACATGCAGATGAGGATCGTTCAGGCCCAGGAGGCCGAGCGCTCGCGGCTGGCTCAGGAAGTCCATGACGGCCCGGCCCAGGCGCTCTCGAACGCGATCTTCCAGGTCGAATACATCGAGAGGGTCCTCGACGAGGACCAGCGCATGGCCGCCAGCGAGCTGCACTTCCTGCGCGAGATCCTGCGGCGCGAGCTGGGCGAGGTCCGGACGTTCATCAGTCAGCTGCGACCGCCTTTGCTCGACGAGCTGGGCCTCGACGGCTCGATCATGGACGCGGTCGAAAGCATGGCCGCGCTCACCGGGGCGACGGTCCAGACGGAGCTGAAGGCCCCCACCGAGGGCCTCAGCCCTACTCAGCAGACCGCGGTCCTGAGAATCGTCCAGGAGGCGCTGCAAAACGTCCGCAAGCATGCGGCCTCAAGTCGTACTGTCGTGTCTACACGCCTCGAGTCCTCGACCTGGATACTCGAAGTCTCGGACGACGGGCGTGGCTTCGAAGTCGGAGCGGTCGCCGCCAGGGGGCGGCGCAATTTCG
>Ga0335076_10003496_pt1 | contig 15799 bp, 15 predicted proteins | sample Lox_Sample_25_FD_206717 | JGI IMG/M metagenome (GOLD analysis project Ga0335076, IMG submission 206717) | Soil microbial communities from Loxahatchee National Wildlife Refuge, Florida, United States - Lox_Sample_2.5 | ecosystem: Environmental > Terrestrial > Soil > Wetlands | place: USA...
GGGCATGAGCGACCGCGTCCTGGTCATGCGTGAGGGCCGGCTGGTGGCGGAATTCGGCCGCGCTCAGGCCACCTCCGAGGCCGTCGGGGCTGCGATGATGGGCGGAGCATCGAGCCCGGGGAAAGCGGCATGAGCGCCACGGTAGCCGTAAGCGCGGCAAGCCCATTCAGCGGCGCATGGCGCCGTCTGGCGAGCCAGGAGGCTCTGCTCGCGGTCGCGATCATCGGCCTCGCCATCGTCGTCGGCCTGATCAACCCGCGCTTTCTGGCTGCGCGCAATCTCTCCGACATCCTGCTCGGCAACGCTTATATCGCGATCGCGGCCGTCGGCATGTCGATGGTGATCATTTCCGGCAACATCGATATTTCCGTCGGCGCGCTGATCGGCGTTCTGGCCACGGTTAGCGGCTCGCTCGCGGTAGCGGGCGCGCCCATCCTCGTAAGCTGGGTCGTCCCTCTTGTCCTCGGCGTCGCGGTGATGGCGGCGCAGGGGGCAATCGTCGCCTATCTGCGTATTCCGGCCATCGTCGTCACTTTGGGCATGCTGTCGATCCTCAAGGGCGGCCTCATCAGCGTGACCGGCGGGAAATGGATCACCGATCTGCCGCAGAACTTCCATCTCGCCGACCTTTCCCTGTTGGGCGTTCCGATGCCCGTCGTCATCATGGTGCTCGCGACGGCGCTGGCGGCGCTGTGGATGCGCCATTCGCCCCGCGGCAGGGCGATCTACGCCACCGGCGGCAATCCGGAGGCCGCCCGCCTGTGCGGGGTCGATCCGCGGCGCACGGTGCTGATGGTGTTTGCGCTGCACGGCTTCTTCGCCGGCCTGGCCTCGCTGGTCTACGCGACCCAGCTCCGGGTGATCCAGTCGACGACGCCGCAGGGCCTAGAACTCACCATCATCACCGCCGCGGTGGTCGGCGGCGTGAGCATCCTGGGCGGCGTCGGAACGGTCGTCGGCTCGACGCTCGCGGCCATTCTGATCGCCGAAATCACGAGCGCGCTGGTGTTCATCAACGTCTCGCCCTATTGGACCGACGCCGTGCGCGGCGCGCTGATCCTCGCCACCGTCATCGCCGACATCCTGCGCCGCCAGCGGCGCGCGGCGCGAGGCTGGAAGCGATGAGCGCGGCGATCGAAGCGGGCGTGTGGCGCGCGCCGCGCTGGCTCAAGCAGCACGAGACGCTGCTCGCGATCATCCTGATAATCGCGCTGGTCAGCCTCGGCGCGTTCAATAACCGTTTCCTTACCGTCGAGAACCTCCTCGACCAGGGCCGATTCATTACCGAGACCGGCCTCATCGCATTGCCGATGACCTTCGTCATTATCACCGGCGGCATCGATCTCTCGGTCGGCGCGATCGTCGGCCTGTGCGCCATCATGCTCGGTTATTCCTGGAAGACGTTCGGCTTCCCGCTTCCCCTCGCGATCATCTTCGCCCTCTTCGTCGGCGCAGTCGCTGGGTTCGTCAACGGTTACGTGATCACGCGGGTCAGAGTGCCGCCGCTGATCATGACGATCGCAACTCTCGCGCTCTACCGCGGCTTGGCGGAGGGCGTGAGTCAGGCGCATTCCGTGCGCGGCTATCCGGACTGGTTTTATTTTCTGGGCCAGGGCAGTGTATTCGGCGTGCCGACGCAGCTTCTGCTGCTCGCCGCCCTCATCGTCGTCGCTGGCGTCGCGCTTGATCGCACCACTTTCGGCCGCGCGCTGTACGCCGTCGGCGCCAACGAGACGGCGGCGCGCTTCTCGGCGCTGCCGGTCGATCGGGTGAAGCTCATCGTCTACACCCTATCCGGCCTCGCATCGGGCCTCGCCGCCTGGGTCCTCGTCTCGCGGGTCACGACCACGCGGATGGACATGGGGATCGGCTACGAGCTCGACGTGATCGCCGCGGTTGTGCTCGGCGGGGCCAGCATTTTCGGCGGGTCGGGCACCATTTGGGGCACCGTCATCGGTCTGGTGATGATTCAGCTCCTCAAGAACGGATTGGCGTTGACCGGCGTCAAGGGCGACGCGACCATCGTCGTGATCGGCGTCGCGCTCATTCTATCCGTGTTGATCGCGAGTTCCCTCCAGCGCCGCCGCGATTGAGCGGGCGCCTCGGAGGGCCAACGCCGCCGCTGGCGGCATCTAGGGAGGAGTCGGAAATGAAAGCGAGATTGTTGATCACCACCGCGGCGGCGATGTTCGCCCTCTCATTCGCCGCCGGCGGCGCGAGCGCCGCGGGCAAATGGGACGGCGGCGATGACTTGCCCACCAATCCGATAGCTTGCGAGGCGGGCGCCGTTGCGCCCGCTGCCGCGCCCAAGCCCTATGACGGCGGCCAGCCGACCAACCCGCCGAACCTGGCGGGGAAGAAGATCAGCGTCGTCGATGTGCCCAAGCTGATCGGCATCGGCTATTTTAACGCCACCGCACAGGGCATGCAGGAAGCCGCAAAGGAACTTGGCAACATCACGGTGAAGACCGACGGTCCGACCGAGGCCAAGATCGACGAGCAGATCAGATTCATCGACAACTACATCACCAGCGGCGTCGACGGCGTTCTGTTCGCCGCCAACGATCCGGTTGCGATCTCACCGGTGCTCAAGAAGGCGCTCTCGAAAGGCATCCATGTCATCGGCTACGACGCCAATTCGAATCCCGACGCGCGCGAATGGTTCTTCAATCAGGCCGATTTCAACGCAATCGGCAAGACGATGATGGACTCGATGGCCAAGGAGATCGGCGAGGATGGAGGCTTCGCCATCGTCACCTCGACCTTCACTACGCCGAACCAGGCCCGCTGGATCCACGAGATGCAGGACTACGCCGCCAAGTGCCATCCGAAGATGCAATGGCTCGAGACGGTCGAGGCGCAAGAGGACAACAACCTGTCGTTCAACCAGGCGACCACCCTCATCAACAAATATGGCGACAAGCTCAAGGGCCTGTTCGGCATGACCTCGGTGGCGACGCCCGCGTCCGCGGAAGCGGTCACCAAGGCCGGCCAGTGCGGCAAGATCGCGGTGGTCGGACTTGCGACCCCGAACGCGATGAAACCCTACGTCCACTCGGGCTGCGTCAAGTCGGTGATCCTGTGGAACCCGATCGACCTCGGCTACGCGGCGACCTACGCCATGCGCGCGGCGGCGGACGGCAAGCTGAAGCCCGGCTCGACCTCGGTTGATGCGGGCAGGCTCGGCAAGCTCAATATCATCAACGGCAGCGAGATTCTGCTCGGCCCACCTTTCGTCTGGACCAAGGACAACATCGACAAGTTCGACTTCTGACGCCGTCCTCCCTCTCCCCGCGACGCAGCGCGGGGAGAGGCTGCCTCTTCTTCCCGGCCGACGCCGCCGGGGCGATGAGGGGAGCAGACGCCGAGTCTCGAAATGCAGCGCTATGCGTTCAAAATGTTCCTCAACCCCGGCGAAGCGCACGAATACCGGCGTCGGCACGATTCGATCTGGCCGGAACTGCGGACCCTGCTCAGCGAATCCGGCGTCAGCAATTATTCGATTTTTCTCGACCCCGACACCAACACGCTTTTCGCCTATCTCGAGCGGACTGATGACCATCGGATGTTCGAACTGGCCAAGCATTCGGTGATGCAGCACTGGTGGGCGCACATGCAGGACATCATGGCCGCCAACCCCGACGGCAGTCCGGTCACTGCGCCCATGGTCGAGATGTTCCATCTGGAATGAACGGGGCGAACCGGGCATGAACGGCTGCGTCGCGGTTTTCGACCTCGGCAAGACGAACATCAAAGTCGTGCTCTTCGATCGCGGCGGCGCGGTTCTGGCGGAACGCTCCGCGCCGAATGCGCCGCTCCCCCTTGACGTTCAATGGCCCTATCTTAAGCTCGATACGGAAGGTGCCTGGGCGTTTCTCATCGGCGCGCTGAAGGAGCTCGGCCGCCGCCATCCTATCGAGGCGATCTCGACGACGACGCACGGCTGCGCCGGCGTCCTGATGGGGCGTGACGGCGCGGCGATTCCGCCGCTTGACTATGAATTCGACGGTTTTGCGGTCGTGGACGCCGACTACGACGCGGCGCGTCCGCCCTATGAGGAAACGCGATCGCCCCGATTGCCGCGGGGGCTCAACCTCGGCCGGGAGATTTTCTATCTCGAGCGGCGTTTCCCGGCTCAATTCGAGGAAGCGACCGCCTTTCTGACCTATCCGCAATATTTCGCCTGGCGCCTGAGCGGAGTCATGGCGTCGGAGGCGACCTCGCTCGGCGCCCACACCGATCTTTGGCGCCCGGCCGAGGGCCGGCTCTCGAGCATGGTCGACAAGCGCGGCTGGCGACGGCTGTTCCCGCCGATGCACAACGCCTGGGACACGCTCGGAACGCTCAAGCCCGAAATCGCCTCAGCGACCGGCCTCTCGCCCGACGTGCGCGTCATCTGCGGCGCCCACGATTCCAACGCCTCCCTCGTGCCCCATCTTAAGTCCAGGCGCGATCCGTTCACCGTGATCTCGACCGGGACCTGGGTCATCATCATGGCGGTCGGCGGAAAAGGGCGGCTCGATCCGAACGCCGACATGCTGGCCAATGTCGACGTTCGCGGCGAGCCGGTGCCGACCGCGCGCTTCATGGGCGGACGCGAATTCTCGGTCCTCGCCGGCGAAGCGCCGGCCGATGCGGACGAGGCCGACATCGCCGCTGCGGTCGCCTTGGGCGTGCTCGCTCTCCCGGCCTTCTCCGACCAGGGCGGCCCGTTCGCCGGTCGAGCGGGCCGGATCGAAGGCGAAGCGCCCACAGCCCCCAAGGCGCGCGCGGCGCTGGCGACCCTTTATACGGCGCTAATGACGGCGCATCTCGTTGAGCGCCTCGAAGCGCCGGGGGATCTGATCGTCGAAGGCGGGCTCACCCGCTCGCCCGCTTTCGCCGCCGTTCTCGCTCGCCTCATGCCCGGCCGAAGGGTCGTTGTCGCGCCGACGAGCGCGGGCGCGGCGGCCGGCGCCGCCATGCTCGCCTATTGGGACGAGCCGCGCGACCCGCCCCGCCTCGATCCGGCTCGCGCCTGGACCGTTCCCGGACTCGACGCCTATCGGCGGCGATGGGAGGCGGCGCTTTAGCGCCATCTTCTGGCATTCGAGGTCGAATTACTAGTTCGAAGGGGCGTCTGGAAAATCTCTCTGACTGGAAGGGCGCGGCCATACGCTGGTTCCTCAAAATATTGCCGGCGCTGTTGCTTGGCCTGTCGATCGCCGGGTGCGCCCCGCCGCAGCCGCCTTATCCGAATGTCGCGCCGATCGACACGACCGGCAATTTCGGCGCTCGGTAAGGTTTGCCGGGCGGCGCTGTTACGAACAGATGTTCACGTAAGCTTCGCCAAGGTAGCTGCCCCAAGAGTCGTAGATGGGACGATAGCTCCAGCATCCGGCGCCCCAGGCGCTTCCAGCGACGATCGTTGGTCCCCACCAGCCGTTGATGAAGACGCCGTTTCTGAAAAAACCAGGATGAAAGAAGCGCGAACCGTGAAAGGCGACGAACCCTGGGCGAAAGCCGGGCCGGAACCCTGGGTGAAAACCCGCGAATCCGGGGTGAAACCCGCCGCCGAAGCCGCCCATGCGAAATCCGCCGGCAGTCGCAGGAGCAGCCGCGAACATAACAGCCAGCATCGTCAGCACCATGGCTAGCGCGATCGTGGTCTTGGAAATCGAATTGCTCATGTTCCGTCTCCGAAAACCGGAACCGCGTCGCCTCCATGCACGCGGACGCCAGGTGAACACCCGAGCGGAGGCCCATCTTCGTTCGCCGATTGATCAAATAGTCGAGAGCCGGCGACGCCGTTTCGGGCGCGGAGGTCATGAGCGTCGTTGCGAACTTCGCGTCGAGCGTTTAGCAAGTGCGGTTGGCGCGGGCGCGTTGGGTTTGAGGGAGCGCCGCGGTCTCGATTGGCGGATTGGCGCGGCGCAGGGATCGGCTGCACTAGTTGAAACCATTGAAGCGAATTGGGGAGGAGAACATGGAAGCGATTGCAGTGCCGGCCAGCGCCTCGGGCCGGGCGGAGAGCGCGACGGCCGCGCCGCCGCCGATTCCCTTCAACGCCGCCCGGCTCGACGCGCTGATGGACGAAGCGGGGATCGACGCCCTCGTCGTCACCTCGAAGCACAACATCCAATATCTGCTCGGCGGCTACCGGTTCTTCTTCTTCGACCATTTCGACGCGATTGGCGTCAGCCGCTACCTGCCGGCGCTGGTCTATGTGAAGGGCGATCCGGAACGGGCCGCCTATTTCGGGCATCCGATGGAAAGCTACGAGCACGAGCTCAACCGGTTCTGGGTTCCCTCGTTCAGCGGCTCGGCCCGCATGAGCACCGACGGAGTCGCGGCCGCCGTCGAACGGCTGAAGTCGCTTGCGCCAAAAGCAAGACGGATCGGGATCGAGCGCGCCTTCCTCCCGGCCGACGCCGAGAGCGCGCTTCGCCGCGGAATGCCGGAAGCCGATTTCGTCGAAGCCCAGCTTCCGCTCGAGCGCCTGCGCGCGGTCAAAACGCCAGACGAACTGGAATATCTCAAGATCGCGAGCGATCTCGTCGTCGATGCGATGTTGACCGTGATCACCGGCGCGAGGCCCGGCGTGACCAAGCTCGACCTGGTCGAGGCGCTTCGCCGCGAGGAGGTCAATCGCGGACTCACTTTTGAATATTGCCTGATCACGGCTGGAACGAGCCTCAACCGGGCGCCGTCCGAGCAGGTCCTGCGCGAGGGCGATATCCTCTCGCTCGACTCCGGCGGCAACTATAAAGGCTATATCGGCGACCTCTGCCGCATGGGGATATTCGGCCAGCCAGACGCCGAGCTCAAGGACCTCTTAGCCGAGGTTGACGCAATCCAGCAGGCGGCGAGACGGCCGATCCGGCATGGCGCGCGCGGCGGCGACGTTTTCTCCGCCGCCGAAACGCTGACCCGCGCGTCGCCGCATGGCAGTTCACTCGAATTCGTCGCCCACGGGATGGGCCTGATCAGTCATGAGGCCCCGCGCCTCACCGACCGAGGTCCGGTGCCCTATCCCGCCCATGACGCCGATCTGCCGTTGCAGAAGGGCATGGTGCTCTCGATCGAGACGACGATCCTTCATCCTCGGCGCGGCTTCATCAAGCTCGAGGACACGGTCGCGGTCACCGAGAACGGCTGCGAAGGCTTCGGCGATCGAGCGCGGGGATGGAACCGCTGCGGCGAGACCGCCGCTTGAAGGGGAGGAGCGCTGTGGGGTCCAATCGCGGAATATTGGCGGCGCTGGCCGGCCTTGCGCTGATGGGCTCGACGGTGGTCGCCCAGACTCTGCCGACCCATCGCATTCCGGCGGCGCTCGCGGTCGAGGCGGCGAGCGAGACCGTCGCCGTCTGCGCGAAGCAGGGCTACCATGTGACGGCGCAGCTGGTGGACGCGGACGGCGTCATCATCGCCACCGTCCGGGGCGACGGCGCCGGCGCGCACTCGCTCGATAGCGCTCTCGACAAGGCTTATACCGCCGCCTCGTTCAAGAACGACACGCTGGCGCTGTCCGAACGCGCCAAGGGCGAGGATTCGATCGCTCCCCTCGCCAAGCTGCCGCATGTGATGTTTTTAGGCGGCGGCGTGCCGATCAAGCTCGGCGACGAACTCATCGGCGCGATCGGCGCCGCGGGCGCGCCGGGCGCCAAGCTCGACGACGCGTGCGCGCGGGCCGGCCTCGACAAAATCAAGGACCGGCTGCAGTAGCGAGACGAAACGCGTCAAACCATGCGCATTTTGATTCCGCCGCGCTCAATGAGGAGTGGGAGCCATGCCCGGACAAGAGCCCGACAAACCCGCCGGCCGGGACTTCGAGAAATCGCTGAAGGAAATGGAAAAGGAGTCAGCGGCGTTGAAGGCCGAGATCGAGCGCGAAAGACGCCTGCTCGATATGCCGGTCGACTCGAACCTCGGCAGTCCCGACTGGGAAGAGAAGGCCAAGGACGGCCGTTTCGACGCGCCGAAGGACGAGGAAGAATGAGTCAGGCGGGAGCTTAAGGCAAGCAGGGAAAGCAAGACCCACAGCTCAGATCCGGATATTTTGGTTCTAACTCACTTCCCGGCGCTTGGAGCTTCGCTTCCCCCGCCTCCGCCTATTGGGACCTTACGTCTTGGCGTTCATTCGGGCGCGTTTCGCCTCGAAGCGCACATTCATGAGGCGATCACCCTCTTCGCTGCCGTCGTGCCAGGTGCCGAACCACTTATCGAGCGGCACGGCGCCATCACCGTAGTTCACTTCAAAATACTTGTGATGGAGGTAGTGGGTGTAGGAGTGCGTATTGACGCCGGAATTTGCGCCCGTCTCGATCTTGTCGAAGCCGACGTGTCCAACCACGGCGCCCGTGCCCGTGATTTGCAGACCGTAAAGCAGGAGCAGCGGATGCGACGGCAGGAGCAGGTGGATCAGGCTGTCGGACCAATAAAGAAGATGCTCAACCGGATGCATCGAAAGCGACGACCAAGGTGACGGATTGACGGTGTGGTGGTGCACTGAATGTACGTGCTTGTAGAGAAACGGCACGTGAATGAGCCGATGAATGCAGTAAAAATGCGCCTCGTGATAGAGGGGCAGCACGAGCGCGAACGCTGCAAGCCAAATCGGGTGGGCGGCGAAGGTAGTCCAGGGTCCCCAACCGTTGGCCCAGGCATGAAGGATCAGGACTTCGTAGGCTGTCCAGATAGGTATGCCCGTGCCGAAACTGCGGATGAAATTATCAACGTTCTGCGACTGAAACAGGAAAATCTTCGACGTGCGGTCGGATGGCCAATGGCCGTTGTATTTGAAGCGGCCGCTCTGCCGACGCTTCGCACAGAGCCACAATTCAAGCGACCCGTAGACCACAAGAACGATCGCCATGTTGCGGACCCAGATGAAGGCGATCCAGCCGGGCGCGAGCGTTCTCATCGTCTCCAGCGACGGTGTGGCGAAGAACCAGACCGCCGTCGCGAGCGCTATGAAACAGACGTTCCAGGGCAGGAAATAGCCCGGCAGCCATTCGAGAAAAGCGGCGAGCGACCACGGCCAGACGAAGATCGGGGCGATGCGAGAAGGTTCATTCGGCGTCCAATCGCCGAGCTTGTTGCGCTTGCCATAAAGGAGGTCGTCCAAAGCCCGTCTCCCTTCACCCGCTCGTCACGCCGTCATCGAGGAGGTCTCTTCGTCGAGGCCCAGCATTTGGCGACCCGTCAGCAGGCGGCGGATTTCCCCGCCCCTGCCAAACGCCGCCTAGCGTGAACGGAGATGGCGACAAGCCCGTGTCCAACCTCGCTGATGGCGCGAGGCGGCATGACTGGAGCGGGTGAAGGGAATCGAACCCTCGTATTCAGCTTGGAAGGCTGCTGCTCTACCATTGAGCTACACCCGCAATCTCAAGAAGTTAGCATATTTTCGTTGTCGACATTTTCGCTAGTCATTCCCGCCGCGCCAATTCCCGCTCGGCCGAACCGCGACTCTCTATCGCAATCCGGAAATGAGGTCACGCTTCTTTGCCGCCGAGGCGATTGGGGCTGATCGTCAGCGCGAGGGAGAGATCGACGTTGAGTTTCGGAAGCGTCGCGGCGTTTGTGGGCGCGCGCCGATAAGCACCTTGAGAACTCAGAATTCATGACATATATTTGATTTATTTTAGACCTGACGTGATATATGATGGTCTGGACATGATAACTGCCGCACAAATGCGCGCCGCGCGGGCGCTGGCGTCGCTCGATCAGCGCGCGCTGGCGCACCTGGCGGGCCTCTCACTCCCCACCATCCAGCGGATGGAGGCGAGCGACGGGGTGGTGCGCGGCAACGTCGACTCCTTGACTAAACTCATCGGCGCTCTGGAAGCCGCGGGCGTCGATCTGATTGCCGAAGGGGCTACGAGCGCCGGGGGCGGGCGGGGCGTTCGGCTGCGGCAGCCCGCCGCCAAGGCGGCTCCCGTCGATCGGCAGGATCGCCGTGGGCGCACGGGCCCCTGATGCCCATCGCCTTCTTTCTCCAATGTGACGCGGCTCTCCTCGTCCTGAGCGTGGCAGCGGTGTTGTTGCGAGGCCGCCCGGCTGTCGCCGCGATCGTCTACGGCGGATCGCTCGCGCTTTCCGTTCTGCTGCTCGGCGGCGCGCTCGGCCGGCTGATCGCCGACGGATCGCCGGATGGCGTCGCTTTGCCGCTTGGTCTGCCCTGGGTCGGATCGCATTTCAGGCTTGATGCGCTATCCGCCTTTTTCCTCGTTGTGATCAATCTTGGATCGGCCTCGGCGAGCCTCTACGGCCTCGGCCACAGCCGACACGAGCGATCGCAGCCGCGCGTCCTGCCGTTCTTTCCAGCGTTCCTGGCGGGCATGAATCTCGTGCTCCTGGCCGACGACGCATTCACGCTTCTCGCCTCGTGGGAGTTCATGTCGCTCGCGTCCTGGGCGCTCGTAATGGCCCGTCATCAGCAGGCCGACAATGCGCGCGCGGGCTACGTCTACATTGTCATGGCGAGCTTCGGCACAATGGCCCTGCTGCTGGCATTTGCCTTGCTGGCGGGACCGCTCGGCGCCTACATGTTCGCAACCATGCGCGAGAGCAGCGTGACGCCTGGCGTCGCCGGTCTCGTGCTCGCCCTCGTGCTCATCGGCGCCGGGTCGAAGGCGGGCCTCGTCCCGCTTCATGTCTGGCTACCGCTCGCGCATCCTGCTGCGCCGAGTCATGTCTCCGCCCTGATGAGCGGAGCGATGACCAAGGTCGCGATCTACGCCTTCGTCCGGATCGTCTTCGATTTATTAGGCGAGCCCGCCTGGTGGTGGAGCGTCGCGGTGCTGACGCTCGGAGGCGTAACCGCGGTCATGGGCGTCCTCTACGCGCTGATGCAACACGACCTCAAGCGCCTGCTCGCCTACCACACGGTCGAGAATATCGGGATCATCTATATCGGGCTCGGACTCGCTCTCGCCTTCAGGGCCTTTGACATGCCTGCCGCCGCGGCGCTGGCCCTGACCGCAGGTCTGCTGCACACATTCAATCATTCGGTTTTCAAAAGCTTGTTGTTCCTCGGCGCAGGCGCCGTTCTGACGGCAACCGGCGAACGCGACATGGAGCATCTCGGCGGCCTCATTCATCGCATGCCGCAAACGGCGTTTGCATTTCTCGTCGGATGTGTGGCGATTTCGGCGCTGCCGCCGTTCAACGGTTTCGTATCCGAATGGCTGACTTTTCAAGCCATCTTGGTCAGTCCCCAATTGCCGTCGTGGGGATTGAAGATGTTGGCGCCGGCGGTCGGCGCCCTGCTCGCGCTCTCGGCCGCGCTCGCCGCCGCATGCTTCATCAAGGCTTTCGGCGTTACCTTTCTTGGACGGCCGCGGACGATTGCGGTCGAGCGCGCTCACGAGACCGATCGGCTCTCGATTGCGGCGATGTTTGCGCTCGCGGCGCTATGCCTGATCGCCGGCATCCTGCCTGGCGTATTCATCGACACGCTGGCGCCGGTGGTGCAAACCCTCGTCGGCGATCGGATGCCGGCGCAAATTGGGATCGATTGGCTGTCGATCGTGCCGATCGCCGAGAGCCGCAGCTCCTACAACGGTCTGCTCGTGTTCCTGTTCATCGCCGCTTCCGCCTCTCTTGCGGCGGTTGCGATTCACCGGCTGGCGTCGGACGCCGTGCGCACCGCGCCGCCGTGGGATTGCGGCTTTCCCGATCCCAATCCGACGACGCAATACACGGCGACCAGTTTCGCTGGGCCGATCCGGCGCGTCTATGGCGCCTTCGCTTTCCAGGCGCGAGAACGCGTCGATATGCCGGCCCCGGGCGAACTCCGGCCGGCGCGCCTGACGGTCGAGATGCATGATCTCGTGTGGGAGTTCGTCTACGACCCTATCACCCGCCTGGTCGAGTTTCTTGCTCTGAAACTGAACCGTCTCCAATTCCTGACCATCCGCCAGTACCTCAGCATCGTCGTCGGCGCCCTGGTGCTCCTGCTCCTGGTTCTCGCGTCATGGTCGTGATCGGTGAGCTTGCGGTCCAAATCGCTCAGATGCTTGTGGTCCTCCTGCTGGCGCCGCTGCTCATCGGGTTCGTTCGCAAGGTGAAAGCGCGCCTGCTGCGTCGCCGCGGACCGCCGCTGCTTCAGCCCTATCGCGACCTCGTTCGGCTCGCCCGCAAGGAGGCGGTGATCGCCAACAGCGCATCCTGGCTGTTCCGGTTCGTTCCTTATCTCGTGTTTGCGGCGACCTGGGTCAGCGCCTCGCTCGTTCCGACCTTTGCGACAGGTTTGCTCTACAGCTGGTCCGCCGACCTGATCGCCATTATCGCGCTGCTCGGAAGCGCGAGGTTTTTCCTGGCTTTGGCCGGCATGGACGTTGGGACAAGTTTCGGCGGCATCGGGTCCAGCAGGGAGGCGATGTTCGCGACGCTCGCCGAGCCGGCTCTGATCATGATTGTGTTCACGCTCGCCCTGGTGGCCGGCTCGACCCAGCTCTCAACCATCGCCGCGTTCATGACCTCGCCGGCCGCCGGGCTACGGGTGTCGCTGGGAATGGCGCTGATCGCCCTGGTCATTGTGGCGCTGGCTGAGAACGCCCGCATTCCCGTGGACAATCCGGCGACCCATCTGGAGCTCACCATGGTCCACGAGGCGATGGTGCTGGAATATTCCGGGCGCCATCTCGCTCTTCTCGAACTCGCCTCCTGGCTCAAGCTTCTGCTCTATGTTTCCTTGATCGCCTGCCTGTTCGCTCCATGGGGGATCGCCCATGAGGGGAAGAATTTCGGCGCGCAGGCGGTCGGGGTCCTGACCTACGTCTCCAAGCTCGCAGGGGCTGGGCTATCTCTCGCGCTGTTCGAGACGACGATCGCCAAAATGCGTGTCTTCCGGGTGCCGGAATTTGTCGGGGTCGCTCTGATGCTCGCCTTTCTCGCCGTTCTTCTGCTCTTCGTTTCAGTGAGTCTGTGATGAAAGGCATCGCCTTCGACCTCGCGCATCTGCTCGCCGGCGCCCTGGTTCTGGTCAGCTTCATGCTGCTGTACCAGAATCGCCTCTACTCGCTTCTCAATGTGTTCGCGCTGCAAGCCGTGGTCCTCACGCTGTCGGTCGCGTGGCAGGCTTACATCCAGCGGGCGCCTCATCTTTATATTACCGCGGCGATCGCCCTGGCCTTCAAGGCGATCGTGATTCCGATCGCTCTGCACCGGATCATCGCGCGCCTGGGGATCCACCGCGAAGTCGAGAATGTGGTCGGCCTCGGCCCGACGATGATCGCCGCGATGGCGCTGGTGGCGCTCTCCATGGTGGTGATGCTGCGCGTCAACGCCGGGGCCGATCCACTGGCCCGGGAGGACCTCGCTTTCGCTCTGTCGGTGGTGATGCTGGGCCTGCTCATGATGGTGACGCGCAGCAACGCGGTCAGCCAGGTGGTCGGCTTCATGTCGCTCGAGAACGGATTGATCCTTGCCGCCGCCGGCGCGAAGGGCATGCCGCTAGTGGTGGAGATCAGCGTCGCTTTCTCGGTGTTGGTCGCCTTCATTGTCATCGGCGTCTTCCTGTTTCGCATCCGCGAACGTTTCGACACTGTCGACATTGAGGCGCTCGACCGCTTCCAGGGCGCGCGGCAATGAACGCGCTCCTCCCGGAGGGCACCGCGGCGATCCTCGTCATCCCGGCGGCGACTGCGGCGATCCTCGCTTTGACGCCGAGTTATCGCGCCTCCGCGCCCCTCAACGTGCTCTCGAGCTTCCTCACCTTCATCACGGCGCTGTCCTTGTTCGTGCGTAGGCCGCAGACCGGGCCGTTCATCCTGGTCGACGATCTCAACATCGTCTTCATCGTCCTAAACACATTTGTCGCCTTCACCACCAGCGTCTTCAGCGCCAGCTACATCGCCCACGAACTTGAGACCGGACGGCTCACGCCGATCCGTCTCCGCTTCTATCACGCGATGTATCAAGTCCTGCTGTTTGCGATGAACCTCGCTCTCATCGCCAACAATATCGGCTTGATGTGGGTGGCGGTCGAAATGGCGACCCTGACCACGGTGCTGATGGTCGGCGTCTACCGGACGCCCGAGGCGATCGAGGCCGCGTGGAAATACTTCATCCTCGGCAGCGTCGGCATCGCGCTCGCGCTTTTTGGTACGATCCTCGTTTATATCGCCGCCCGACCGACGGTCGGCGAAGGACTGGACGGAATGGTCTGGAGCGTCTTGGTCGCCCACGCCTCAGCCTTCGATCCAGCCCAGCTCAATCTGGCCTTCGTGTTCCTGATGCTGGGCTACGGCACCAAGGTCGGGCTGGCGCCGCTGCATGCGTGGCTACCGGACGCACATGCGGAAGGCCCGACCCCGATATCCGCGGTTCTCTCAGGCCTGCTGCTGAACGTCGCGCTCTACGCCGTGCTGCGGTTCAAGCTGCTGCTGGATGCCAACCCGGGGGCGGTCGCGCCCGGTCCGCTGATGGCAATACTGGGCCTCGTCTCGCTGGTGTTCGCCGCTTTCATGCTCTATCGGCGCCGCGACATCAAACGGATGTTCGCCTATTCCTCGATAGAGCACATGGGAATCATCACGTTCGCCTTCGGCCTCGGCGGGCCGATCGCCAATTTTGCCGGCCTTCTGCACATGATCATGCACAGCCTCACGAAGTCGGCGATCTTCTTCACTGTCGGCCATATTGCGCAGGTGAAGGGCACCCAGACGATCGCCGACATCCGTGGCCTGACCGTAACCCATCCGCTGCTAGGCTGGGGACTGGTCGCAGGCGTGTTCGCCATCGCCGGACTGCCGCCGCTTGGGATATTCACGAGCGAGTTCCTGGTGGTGAGCTCGACCTTCGCGCGATCGCCGCTGCTGGCCATCCCACTTGTGGCTGGGTTGCTCATCGCCTTCGGTGCGCTGCTGCTGCGACTCCAGGGCATGGCTTTTGGAGAGCCGAGCCGGGATGTGGCCCCCGTCAAGGCGTCCTACCTTCCAATCGCCGCGCATCTAGGGCTGGTGCTGATGGCGGGAATCTATCTGCCGGCGCCGCTGGTCGTCTGGTTCCAACACGTCGCGAGTCTTCTTCGCTGACCGGAGGGCGCGACATGCCGACCTTGAAGCACGCATTGACGGGCGCCGCGGCCGCTCCGGCGAGCCGGCCCTGGCCGCGATTCGTCGTGTCTTCGGACTTGTGGCGCGGCCTTGCCCGTCAGCTCGCCGACGGTCTGTGGACGCTTTCCGGAATGTGGGGCGATGCAGCCATGGTCCATATGGCGCTGGTCGATCCGAAAGCGGGAGAGATGGCGGTCGTGAGCCTCGTCTGCGAGGAGGGACGGTTTCCCTCCGTCGCCGCCTTTCATCCTCCGGCCGCACGCCTCGAGCGCGCGATCCAGGATCTGTTCGGCTACGAGCCGGTCGGGGCGCCGGACCAGCGTCCGTGGCTCGACCATGGACGCTGGCCGGTTCGTCATCCGCTCGGCCGCCGGACGCCAGTCTCGGGTGAGGCCGCGCCTTACGCTTTTCTCGCCGCCGAGGGCGAGGGGCTGCATCAGATTCCGGTCGGCCCCGTCCATGCCGGCATCATCGAGCCGGGGCATTTTCGCTTCGCCGCCAGCGGCGAGACGATCGTCCGCCTGGAGGAGAGGCTCGGCTATGTGCACAAGGGCGTCGAGGCGCTGATGGCGGGCGCGCCCCTCGACCGGGCGGCGCGCCTCGCGGCGCGAACCTCCGGCGACAGCACCGTCGCGTATTCAATTGCCTTCGCCCGCGCGGTCGAAAACGCCTTGAACATCCCCGTTCCGGCGCGCGCAATATGGCTCCGTCCGCTCATGGCCGAGCTCGAGCGCCTCGCCAACCACTTCGGCGACATC
>Ga0335076_10003497_pt1 | contig 15798 bp, 20 predicted proteins | sample Lox_Sample_25_FD_206717 | JGI IMG/M metagenome (GOLD analysis project Ga0335076, IMG submission 206717) | Soil microbial communities from Loxahatchee National Wildlife Refuge, Florida, United States - Lox_Sample_2.5 | ecosystem: Environmental > Terrestrial > Soil > Wetlands | place: USA...
CTTGACGCCGATGATGTCCTTCGGCCGTCCCGGCAGATGCACCTCGCCGGCCGAAATCATGGTGGTGACGCCGCCGTTGAGGAAGCTGTCGATCCAGTTGAGCTGCTGCTGGCGCGGCGTCCAGTCGCCGAACACGGGGTGCACGTGGCTGTCGATGAGGCCCGGCGCCACCGTCGTCCCCTTGGCGCTTACCACCGTCTTGGCGCCCTCGGCGTTGACGTCCTTGAACCGGCCGACGCCGGTGATGCGCCCGTTCTCGCAGACGATCGTGTCGGCATCGAGGATCGGCTGCCGCAGGTCGCCGGAGAGCAGCAGCCCGATGTCCTTGATCACCAGCTTGCCGGCGGGTGCTCCGGCCGCTTGCGGCGTCGCCATGGCGCTTCCCCCTTTTTCGTTTCGTTTCCGTCGAGGCAAACGTTAACAGGTCCGCGCCGGCTGACAAGCGAAGCCGCAGATTAACCCTGTTCTGTATGTCGCGTTTACGTTGTTTCTCAATACTTGAATGCTTCAAAAATACCGCGAAATGGCGTACTATTCGCGAAGTATCCGCCGAATCGAGACCGAAGAAACAGCGGCGGAGCAGCGTGGAGCAAGTCATGTTCGCCATCGCGTCGGGACAGGTTCATTCCCCCGCCGGCTCCGGGCCGGCCGCGGCCCCCGCCACCGTGCCGCCGCCCTCGCTGGGCGCGACGATCCGCCACGGCTTCGCCATCGGCATCGCCGCCACCGTGGTGCAGATCCTGATCGCGCTGGCGCTCCTCTACGCCTGCGGCATCCTGGCGCCGTGACTCCCTCTCCCGCTTGCTTGCGGGAGAGGGTCGGGGTGAGGGTGCGAATCCATTCCGCCGCCATCGCCGCCGGCTATCGAACCCATAGCCGATCGGCATTTCCGTCGCGAGGCCGGGGCCGCCATATTCGGTACGTCAGGAACGAGGGACGGCGCGCCTTCGAAGGCTTCCCCTCCCCCCAGGGCGACACCGGCGCGCTCCCTCGTCTCCTGGCGCGAGCCTCCCTCCCAGACCTGGCCCCGCCGCCGCGCGGGGCCATTCTTTTGGGCGCCCTGGCTGCGGCTCACGGCTCCCGGTAGTCTCCTGCGCATGACCCGCCCGCTGCTTGTCATCGACGGCGACTCGCTCGCCCACCGCGCCTACCACGCCCTGCCGAAGACGATCCGCAGCCGCGGCGGCAAGGGCGGCGGCGCCATCCTCGGCTTCGCCAACATCCTGCTCAAGCTCTACGCCGACGAGCGTCCGCGCGCCGTGCTCGCCGCCTGGGACACGCTCGACGCGCCGACCTGGCGCCAGCAGGCGCTGCCGGACTACCAGGGCGGCCGCCGCTTCGACGACGAGCTCGTCGACCAGCTCCAGGTCCTGCCGCGGCTTGTCGCCGCCTGCGGCTTCGCCTGCGCCAAGGCGCCGGGCTACGAGGCCGACGACTTCCTCGCCGCCGCCGCGACCGCCGAGGAACAGCGCGGCGGCACCGCCCTCGTCGCCAGCGGCGACCGCGACGCTTTCCAGCTGGCCTCGGCGCGCACGATGATCCTGCAGCCGGTGCGCGCCGGCGAGATGGCCCGCATCGGTCCGGCCGAGGTGCGCGAGCGCTACGGCGTGGAGCCTGCCCAGGTGCCGGACTTCATCGCGCTGCGCGGCGACCCGTCGGACCACATCCCGGGCGCCAAGGGTGTCGGTGCCAAGGGCGCCGCGACCCTGCTGCAGAAATACGGCACGCTCGAGGCCGCCCTCGCCGACCCCCGCCTCGCCGGCCAGCAGGAGGCGCTCAATCTCTACCGCCGGATCGCCACCATGAACGTCGCGGCGCCGCTCCCGCGGCTCCCGGACCAGGTTCCCAACTGGGCCGCCGGCGCCGCCCTCGCGCGCAACTGGGACCTCGGTCGCCTCGCCGACCGTCTCGGCGCACTCGCGAAAGTCGAAGCATAGGGGCGAGCGGCGCTCGCCCTCCCTCCATCCGCCGCATTGCCCTGGGCGCTGTCTTGCACTGGTGGCAGGTGTGTAATACGTTGGCCGAATGAAAACCCTCACCGTCCGCCTGAGCGAGAGTCTCGCCGCCGAGATCGAGGCGGAATCGCGCGACCGCGGCATCTCCAAGTCCGATGTCGTCCGCGAGCGCCTGGAGCGCAAGCCGCGCAAGAAGCCGCGCACGCCGCCCTCGTTCGCGGCCATCGCCGATCTCATCGGGTCGGTCGTCGACGACAACCTGCCAACCGATCTCAGCGCGCGCTACAAGCACTATCTGAGGGTCACCGGCTATGGCCGTCCCCGGCGTCATCGTTGACGCTGGCTTCCTTGTAGCGCTCGTGCGGCGCGACGATTCCCACAATCCCTGGGCGGCGTTGCAGGCGCGTCGTCTGCCGCCACCCTGGCGAACCTGCGAGGCTGTTCTGTCCGAAGCCTTTTACCTCGCGGGAACGCGTGGCAGCGTCGCACTCGATGCCCTGCTGCAGCGGGGTGCATGCGTTCTTCCCTTCCGTCTTTCCGACGATCTGGAATCCGTCCTGCGGCTGATGCGGAAGTACGCGCAGGTGCCGATGAGCCTGGCCGACGCCTGCCTCGTGCGGATGACGGAAACGGCCGGCGACGTGCAGTTGCTCACGACCGATGCCGACTTCCGCATCTACCGCCGCCACGGCCGTCAGGCGATACCCTGCCTGCTGCCGCGCTGAAATCGGCTAGCGCGCTCTCCGAAGCGGTGGGATCAGCTGGCTGGATCTTCGCGTGTGAAAGCTCCGTTGATTCCCCCGCGAAAGCGGGGTCCAGGGGGCACGGCACGTCGCTCGCCCTGGGCCCCCGCTTTCGCGGGGGAATCAAGTCAGAGCAAACTTCGGTTCCAGCAAATCGGGGGTACGCGCTTGCGCCCCAGATATGCAACGCTTGATATTTGGAACTTGCCGCAAGAGGCAGAAGGCACCGCGCTCAATAGGCGGCGATCATCTCGTCTGAGACGCGGGCGACGCCGGGCACGCCCTCGGCGAGGGCGACGAGGGCCTTGCGCTCCTCGGCCGAGCCGACGAGGCCCCACAGATGCACGGTCTTGTCGGTCACGATGACGTTGCGGTCGCCGAAGTCCGTCCAGTCCTGCTCGCCCAGCCGCGAGAGCAGCTCGAGCCGGATGTTGCGGTCCGATTCGGTCGTCACCGGCGCCTGCGGGTGCGCGGTCGCCATCGCCTGGATGAGGTTCGAGCGGCTGACGATGCCGACCAGCTTGCCGTCCTCGATGATGGGCACGCGCTTGATGCGGCGTTTCTCGAGGAGTGCCGCGATCTCGGCGAGCGACGCATCCTCGCCGGCCGACACCACGTCGCTCGACATCACCTCCTCGACCCGGCGGCCGTGCGCCTTGGCGAACTCCTCCGCGAGTGTCGTCGCGGGCGTGATCGCCTCGAGCCACCAAGGGCGATGCTTGACGGAGCCGATCTCCTCGCGGCGGACCAGGTCGGCCTCGCTGATCACCCCGACGACCCGATCATCATCGTCGACGACCGGCAGCGCGCTCACGTCGTGCTGGGCGAGCAGCTCGATCGCCTCGGACACCTTCATGTCCGGATGCGCCGTCACGACGTCGCGTACCATGACATCCTTGGCTTTCATCGGCCTGCCCTTTGAATTGGCGCACAACCACTCAGCCGCCGGACGCGGCAAGAGGGTCCACCGCGCCACTATGACCGCGATCCGTGACACCCGTGTGAACCGGTGGGGCGGCTCGCGTCCCGCCACGGCCGGTGCTAGGCTCGGTGCTCGGATGGGAAGACCGGGAGATCCGTGATGGCAATCGAGCAGTTCGGCGCGCTGCCATCGGTGCTGCAGCCGGAGGAGGGCGCCTCCTACTGGCGGCCGCAGCCGACCAATGGCTATGTCACCGTCAAGACCAGTCCGTCCTATGGCGGGCCCGCCGGCATCACGATGGGCACGCAGGTGATTCCGCCCGGCTGCTTCGTGAAGGAGCACAGTCACGACCGGCAGGTCGAAATCCTCTTCTGCTACGAGGGCGCCGGCGAGATCGAGGTCGACGGCACCCGGCACCCCTTCGTGCCCGGCACCACCGTCGTCGCCACGCCCTGGCTCAAGCACAAGATCATCAATACCGGCACGCGCGACCTCAAGATGACCTGGACGATGGCGCCGCCCGGGCTCGAAACCTACTTCCGGAAGATCGGCCGCGCGCGCCAGCCCGGCGAGGCGCCGCCGGCGCCCTTCGATCCGCCGCTGGTGGTCGACGACATCCAGCGCGACACCGGCTTCGGCGACCTGCAGCGCTAGGGTCCTCGCATGTCGGTGCAGATCGCCGGGCAGAGCGTGAAGACCGTCTTCACGGCGCCCGACCCGTCCGCGCAGCCGTTCGCGAACATTCCGGCGCTCGTTCAGTCGATCCGCGCCGGCCATTCGGGCGGCGTGAACGCGATCCTCGTCGGCATCGCCCAGGTGAATCAATTCAAGGTCGCGCGCGACCCGAACGGCATCATCGCCATTCTCATCGGCCTGCTGTTGCCGGCGGTCCAGAAAGTATCGATGGCCAAGGACAGCGAGGCCAAGCTCCTGGAGGCGGTGCTCAAGCCCGGCGGCTCGCTCGGCTTCGTGATGGCCGACGGCAGCGTGCGCTCGGCAAAACCGGCCGGCCGCCGCCTCATCGATTGCGAAGGCTACGCGGCGCTCCTATAGCCGCCGCGTGCCGCTCACTGCCTCGCCTGCAGCAGCTTCCCGAGCTTCGTCTTGTCGTTGTAGACCAGCATCGCCGAGATGTGCTTGTTCTGGATCATCGCCACCATGCCGGCATGCGGCGCGATGAAGCGGAAGTCAGTCTGCTTGATGTCGGCCGGCCCGACCTCGCCCTGGTAGTCCCATTTGATCAGCTGGGCGTCGAAGCTGCCGGCCGGCACCGTCACCTTGTAGGCGCCGATGTAGGTGTAGGTGATGGTGAGGTTGCCCTTGTGCGTGACCTTGTCGGGCTTCGCCAGGTCGGAGACCTGCACGGTGACCGCGACCTGGCGGCTCTCGCCCGCCTTCAGCCCGGGGATCATCAGCGGCTGGCCCGGCGTGAAGCGCGACAGCACCTTGTTGTCGAGATCCTCCTCGCCGACGATCGCGGCGCCGCCGTCGGCCGCCGGCTGGAAGTACATCGAGCCGATGGGATCCACCGAATAGCGCCAGCCCGGCTTGAACGTCGGATTGGTGGTCTCCTCCACCTTGTGCGTCTCGGTGCGCGGCTTCTCGCCTTCCTCCATCACGCGATAGGTGATCGCCGTGCCCTTCGGCGGCAGGTAGCCGTCCGCGGAAAGGAGCGGCGGGCTCGCGACGGCATCGCCGACGACGCCGGGGCCCAGATACTTGTCGAGCTGCGCCTTCACGTCTGCCGGCAGGGGAACCACGGGGTCGGCCGCCACGGCCGGCGGGTTGCCCGCCAGCATCACGGCCGCCAACACCATTCCGGCGAAAAACTGCCTGCGATCGATCGACATGTCTGAATCCTCCCCGCTTTGATTGGCCGCGCGCACGGCTGCGCACACTATACCCGCCGACGTGCGCTGACATGCGCAAAAAATTCCGGCTCCCGATCCATGTGCTGACCTGCCGCGATTGATTGCTGCAGAACTGTCCGTTACGGTGGCAGCGTGTTTCGGAAGAGGCCGTCCGTGAGCATCGATTTCCTGCTGACGTCGCTCGTCATCATCGTCTCGCCCGGCACCGGCGTGCTCTATACGCTGGCGGCCGGTCTTTCGCGCGGGTCGCGCGCCAGCGTCGTCGCGGCGTTCGGCTGCACGCTCGGCATCGTCCCGCACATGGCGGCGGCGATCATGGGGCTGGCGGCGCTCCTGCATGCGAGCGCGCTCGCCTTCCACACCTTCAAGTACGTCGGCGTCGCCTATCTGCTCTACATGGCCTGGAACGCGCTCCGGGAGCGCGGCGCGCTGCGCGTCGAGACGGAGGTGGGTGCCCGCTCGGCCTTGCAGGTCACCGTGCAGGCGATCCTCATCAACATCCTGAACCCCAAGCTGTCGATCTTCTTCTTCGCCTTTCTGCCGCAGTTCGTGAACACCCATGAGCCGCAGCCGCTCTCGCGCATGCTGGAGCTGAGCGCCGTCTTCATGCTGCTGACGTTCGTCGTCTTCGTCGGCTACGGCCTGCTCGCCGCCGCGGTGCGCGACCACGTCATCGCGCGGCCGCGCGTCCTGCTGTGGATGCGCCGCACCTTCGCCGCCGCCTTCGTGGCGCTCGGCGCCAAGCTCGCGCTCGCCGACCGCTAGCAGAGGCGTCGCGCCCGGCGGTGCCCCGGAGATAGGAACCGTCGCGTCCGTGCCGGCGTTCCGGTAGAATACGGGCCAGCGGGGGCGGTTCGGCGGGCAGCCGGCCGACTCCCGGACGCTGGCAGATCCGCACGCGACCTCTGGAATGCTGCAGCCTGTCGATACCCAGCCCGCCGAAGCCGCGCCGCCCGACAGGCCCCGGCTCGTCGCCGCGCGCGCCGACGTCCTGGAGTTCCTCTTGCACCTCGCTCGGCGCTTCCTCGACGATGTCTGCCTCGAGCGCGCCGCGGCCCTCAGCTACACGTCGGTCCTGTCTCTCGTCCCCGCCGCCGGGGTTTCGCTGGCGTTCCTGTCGGTCATCCCGCAGTCGGGCGAGCTCCGGTCCTCGATCGAAGAGCTGCTGACCACTTATCTTCTGCCCAATGCCGGCGAGACGGCCGTCGAGGCCTTCCGCGCCTTTCTCGGCAAGGCGGCCGGCCTCTCTGCCTTCGGCTTCGTCGGTCTCGCCGTTTCGGCGATGCTGCTGCTGATGACCGTCAACGCCGGCTTCGACGCGATCTGGCGGGTGCGGCAGCCGCGGCCGCTGCTCATCCGCCTGCTCGCCTACTGGGCGATCCTGACGATCGGGCCCGTGCTGTTCGGAACGGCGCTGTCGATCAGCGCCCTGCTGTTCGCGACCGGCCAGCAGTATGGCGGCTCGGCCTTCACCTGGTCGATGGGCTGGTTCGCGCCGCTCCTGCCCTTCATCCTCGAGGCGGCCGCCTTCACGCTGCTCTACTACGCGGCGCCGAACTGCCCCGTCCGCTGGCGCGATTCGCTCGCCGGCGGCGCCGCGGCGGCGCTGGTCTTCGAAGGCGCCAAGCGCGGCTTCGCCGTCTACCTCGCCTGGTTCCCGACCTATAACGCCCTCTACGGCGCGCTTGCGGCCATTCCGGTGTTCCTCGCCTGGATCTATCTCTGCTGGGTCGCGACCTTCGTCGGCGCCGAGGTGGCCGCCCTCCTGCCGGAGTGGCGCACCCACCGGTCCCGCCGGCGCCACTGAATCGCGTTCCCTCGTCCACGCGCTACTCCGACCCCAATACGACGGCCGCTCGCTCGGCTCGGATCGCTGCAGCATGATGACGCAACGGCGTCAGTCTTCGTCCTGACGCGACATGGCGGCGGGCCGTCGCCGCGAAGCGATTTTGTCGCACCCGCACGGCCGGAATAGCCGCCGCCGGCGTTTGTTTATCAGTCCACTTGCGGCGAGTCCGCCTTCGACAGGCGGCACGCGTCGCCAGGCCCTCGCGTTGCTTTATCGCATTCATCCGTTACGGGGAGAGCACAATGGACTCTGCCAAAGGAATCGCATTGCCTAAGACCGTCGCCACCCTGCTCGCCGCGGCGGCGCTGGTCGCCGCCGCTCCGGCGGCGCACGCCGACCAGACGGTGGCCGTCGCGCTGATCGACCAGGGCATGGACAGCATGCACCTGGACATGAGCACCGACCACGTGCGCGCCGGCACGGTGACGTTCGACGTCACCAACAAGTCCGACAATCTCGTGCATGAATTCGTGTTGACCCGCTGGAACCAGCCGATCGCGCTGGTGCCCTACGACGACAACGAGAAGGAGGCGGACGAAGACAAGCTCGAGGTCGTGAACGAGATCGACGGCCTCGATCCCGGCAAGTCCGGCACGCTGACGGTGACGCTGGAGCCGGGAACCTACACGATCCTCTGCAACAAGGTCGGCCACTTCAAGGCCGGCATGGTCCACACCCTCACGGTCACGCAATAGCCGTCGGCGCCACAGCCCCGGTCGCGGCGCCCATCCCTTTGCGCTGGCCGAATCTCGTTTGTCGCCCCGGCGAAAGCCGGGGCCCATATTCCAGAGGCCCGTGATTATGGCTCCCGGCTTTCGCCGGGGCGACATGCGATCTCTTCAAGGCGCATCAATCCTGATCTGCGTTCATCCAGGGTTCATCGACCTCGGCGAGCGGGTGCGGCAACGCGGCCGGTTGATCTCGTGCCGCGCGACCCCATATCCGCTTGCGGACGGCAGGCCGCCGCGGCTAAGCGGGCGCGGGCGGCCGCGTCCCGATGTTCCAAGCAGCTTTCGGGGAGGCAAGGGGGAGACATGGAGGTGTCCCATGCGTTTCGCCCTGCTGTTTTCGTTCCTGCTGCTGGCGGCCTGCACCATCCGCGCCGATGAGTACGGCTCGCGCGATGCGGGCGGCACTCTTGACGGCCTTTCCCTCGCCGCGCCGGAGGTGAACCCGAATCCGCGGATCGAGGAGGACGAGGCCGGATGCCGGGGCGCCTACGCGCGCGGCTCGCAGCTCCAGGACTTGCGCGAAGGCGTCCGCGACCCGTTCTGCGACTGAGCGGGATCCCGGACCGGCGGGAACTTTCAGGCTCCCCGCGCATTGAATTGCATCGCCACGATCGCTGTTCCGTTCCGCCTGCGCCGCTGCGGGCGGGCGGCGTCATTGCCGCCCGTCCCGGCGGGTGCCGGCCGCGCCAGATGCGCCGTTGCGGCGGGTGACGCTGATCCGCTGCAGCGGCCGGACTTGAGGAGGGTCCGACCATGAAGAGCGCCCTTGTCCTGAGCCTGACCGCCTTGCTTGCCGTCGCCGGCTGCACCTACAAGACCACGAAGGTGCAGCCCGTGGCGGCCGCGCCCGCGCCCCCAGCGACCGTCGTCGTGGCACCGCCGCCGCAGCCCGTCGTGGTCGCGGCGCCGGCGCCGCAGCAGGTGATGGTCACCTATGCCCTGCCGGCGGGTTTCCCGGCGGCGCAAGTGAGCGCGGTCTCGTACTGCCGTGCCCACTACGGCGCGACGAGCGCCGCGATCCTGTCGGACGACCACGCCGGCCACGCCACTTTCGCCTGCGTCTCGTAAGGGGAGGGAGGCACGCCATGAACGTCTTCCGCGTTGCGGTGCTGGCGGCCGTCGCCGGCCTCGCCGCCTGTACCTACGAGACGACGAAGGTCCAGCAGCCGGCGGCGCGGCCCGCGCCGCCGCCGACCGTCGTCTATGAGCCGCCCGCCCCCGTGGTTCAATCCGCGCCGGCGCCGACCGTCGTCGTGGCGCCGGCGCCGGGGCAGATCGTCGTGACCTACTCGGGCCGCGGCGGCTTCGAATTGGCGCAGGAGAAGGCCACGGCCGCCTGCGCCGACCGCGGCTCCGGCGGCGCCCGTCTCGTCACCGACGACGGCGCCGGCCGCGCCACCTTCGACTGCCTGTAGGGTCGTTTCTTCCTGATGGCGTATGCCGGGTGCGAGCCACCGACAGCGGTGGTCTCGCATCCGAATTTCACGACCGGCTTCTGGTCGCAGCGCCTGAGCCGGATGGCCCGCTCCGCAGGCGGTAGAGGCGGACGGGCGACGCCATGTTCTTCAGCACCTGCTCGCCCATGTCGTCGAAGGCGACGCCGATCTTGCGGTCGACCTCGTCGCGCACCTTGCCGGAGATGCAGATGCCGCCCGGCTCGACCAGCGCCTGCAGCCGCGCTGCAATGTTGACGCCGTCGCCGAAGAGATCGTCGCCCTCGACCACCACCTCGCCCAGGTTGATGCCGATGCGCCAGACGATGTGCTGCGTCTCCGGCAGCGGCGCGTTGAGCGCGGCCATGCGCGCCTGCAGGTCGATGCCGCACTGCACGGCGTTCACGGCGCTGCCGAACTCGGCGAGCACGCCGTCGCCGAGGAACTTGACGATGCGGCCGTCATGCTGCGCCACCAGGGGCGCCAGGATGCTGCTGTGCCGCTCCCTGAGTGCCGCCAGCGTGCCCGCCTCGTCCCGCTCCATGAGTCGGCTGTAGCCGACCACGTCGGCCGCGAGAATGGCGGCGAGGCGGCGCCGCACGGGGCCCTCGGCCTTCTGCCCCGAGACATCGTCCTGCCGGACCTCGCGCCGGCCGGCCGGCGAGGCGCCGGGACGGCGCAGATCCGCCGGCACCGGGCAGCCGTTGCCCACGATGAGCTCCCGGCTCCGCTGCTGCGGCCGCAGCAGGAAATGGAGGACCGGATGCAGGAAGTAGTGGTCCGACTCGGGCATCGTGCGGCCCGCATGCTCGCTCAGCCCGTGGCCGGGCGGCCTGAAGATCTGGATCCTCTCGGCGGAGTCTGCAACGGCGTCGCCGTAACCGAGCAGGCCGAGTTCGTAGAGCGTTTCGAACGGCCGCATCGGATCGCCGGCCGAGCCCTCATCGCCGTTGCCGTTCGCGTACGGCCGGTGCGCGGCGTCGATGTCGTCCAGCGTCAGGACGTCGGACGGCAGTCCCCCGACGAACGCCTTGATGTCGAAGCCCGGATCCAGCAGCGGCCGCACCTCGGCGAGGTACTGTTCGGCGATGTCGCGCTCCGCGCGGCCCACCGCCTTGCGGATGCTCGCGATGTCGAAGCCCGATCGCGGCCGGTGCTCGAGCAGGACGGTGCCCATGTGGATCATGTCGCGCGGCCGCCCCAGCGTATGGCGATAGAGATAGTCGCCGACCGCCTCGTCCTGGCCGACCAGGGCATTCGGCACGGCCTCGATGTCGCCGAAGAACGCCCGCCAGGGAGCCGATTTCTGCGCCTGCGGATAGCGCAGCAGATCGGGGTCCAGCCGCGATATCGCGGCCGCGAAGATCTGCAGCAGCTCCGCCTTCTCGTAGCGCAGCTGCGCGACATAGTCGTAGTACTGCAGGCGCATCTCGTCCGCGAACTGGGCGTAGACGTCCTGCCGGATCGACGTGAACAGGTGAAGGTGGCGGTGCGTCAGGCTGAGTTCGCGCACGGCGCGGAACTGGCCGTACATGCTGTTGAACCAGAGCTCGGGATCGCGCTCGTAGTAGTCGTCGAGGTTGTCGAGGAAGACGTGGACCTCGCGGCGGATCAGCTGCAGCAGGTTCTCGAGCAGCTGCAGTTCCTCCCGCACGCGCGTCAGCTGGCCGGGGCGCGCGTCGAGCCGGGCGCCGAGCTCGGTGTAGTACTGGAACGGCCGCTGGGCGTGGACGGTCGTGTTGCTCAGCAGGGCCTCCAGCGTGTCCTTCTGCTCTTTCATCCGGCGGAGCGCGAGCTCGTCGTACCAAGGTTGCCCGGTGCTGGTCGCGCCGCCGAGGGCGGCCTCGCGCACGATCTCGTCGCGCAGGTGGTGCACGACCGAGCGCAAAATCGAATGCTTCCAGACGGCCGTCCAGGCCAGGCTGCTCTCGGCCCGCTCCTGCGTCCGGTAGTGGAATTTCTTCCCAACATGGGCCGCGGCCGTGAGCCGGTCGACCGGGAGGTCCGGGTCAGACGGGATGCAGAGGGCCTCACCCCGGCGCCGCTCGTCGATCGCCTTGCGCAGCAGGACCAGCGTCTTGCCGCATCCCTTCGGGCCCACCAGGTAGCGCTTGCCGCTCGATTCCAGAAACGTGCGGATCGCGAAGTTCTCGACGATCGCCGAAAGCGTTTCCGGCGTCGCCAGACCGGCGTCCTCATGGCCAAAATTCCGCGCCATGGACTCCCTATCGGCTGTTTGGCCAGTGGGCTGCCGGCCCAGTAGACCACCAACGCCACGCTTTGCGAAGGGTGAACTGGCGCCTGAACCGTAGGGGCGAGCGGCGCTCGCCCTCGTGCGTTCAAATCCCGCCGACTGCGGTTGTGGCGACAGGGCGAGCGCCGCTCGTCCCTACAGCCCCACCCGCAAAAGAAAAGCCCCGGCCGAAGCCGGGGCCAAGATCGTCTCGATTGCTTTGACGCGACCGCTCAGTGATGCGATCCCAGCGGGACCGTCACGCCGAAATTCACGCCCGGCGAATAGTAGTAGGCCGGAGGCGGCGGCGCGTAGTAGTAGGCCGGCGGCGGTGCGTAGTAGTAGCGCGGCGGCGGCGCATAGTAGTAGCGCGGCGCTGGCGTGTAGTAATAGGGATAGGCGGGCGCCGTGGTGAAGCCGAGGGAGAAGGATGCGCCGCCATGATGGTCTGCCAGGGCCGGCGTCGCGACGGCGCCGACCGCAATCAACGCCGCCAACGCCAAACCGAAGCGACCGATGCGCTTGCTCTTGCGGGTGGTTGGCACAAGCTCTTTCATTGACTGCCTCCAATTCCATTGCGCGAGCGCAAGGCCCGCTCCCCCTAGAGATGGCGCTCGGCCGGCGCGCATGCCAGCGGCCGCCGGGGGCAAAACTGTTAGATGCCCATTCATCTCGCGTTAATGCGCGGGGTTCCACCAAAAGGACGCAATGCATTGGCAGGAGGGAAGAAAGTCAGGGTGCTTGCCCCCGAATGTCTTCGGGCCCGTGCAGATTGGAAAAGAAGAACGCCGCCAGCTTCCGTGCCCCGACAACGCGACCCAACTCCCAGAACGCGAAGAACGGGACGAAGGCGACCATGAGCATGAGCACGCGCGCGCAAATCTCATCGAGGCCGATTTCGCTGAAATCGTGCAGGCCTCCCCAAAGGCCCCGCTTGTCGAACCATCCCTCGACCAGGTGCTCGAGAATGCCGAACAGCAGCACAAAGATGCCGAACAGGAGCGATTTGTAGAGGACCGGCACGACCAGGGGCTTGTCTTCGAACCGTCTGGTGAAACCGAACATCTTGCCGATCAGGACGACCTTGGCGATGATCAGCGCCTCGATCAGCGCGAACCCGTAGTGGAGATAGGTGACCCCGGTCTCGGCCAGGATCAGCCTGCGGTACACCGTGAACGAGCCGAGGAACGCCCAGAGGTACAGGGCGGTGATCCCGAAAACCCGGAGTTCTTCGGCCGCCCGCTCCTTCAGTTCGGCATGCTTCGTGGCCTTTTCGCCCTTCATCGTCTCAGTCATCGGCTTGCCCCGCTGTATCAATCGATTGAGGCAGATTGTCTTGCCAGTTCCGAGGCAAGGATGGGTACGCCAAGGTTCACCGCCTGAATGCCCTGTACGACGCAAAGCTTCAGGACCTCCATGATTTCCTCCATCGTCGCACCGGCCTTGAGTGCGTTGCGGATGTGGCGCCGTGTGCCCGGTGCGTACATGTGCGTGTACGAGGCGTCGAGGGCAATGCTCAACAGCTCGACAACCTTCGCTGGCAGAATTCCGCTTGCGTAGATTCCGGCGCCGGTGGCCATGAACTCGTCGGTCCACTCGGGATCGAGTTCGTAAAATGGATCCCACGCCGTGTTCCACTGGCCGATGGCCTTCATTTTATCACACGACGGCGTCGGGCCGGCAGCTCTCGACACGGGCTGTGCACTTGCGGGCTTCACCTCTTCCAGCAGGATCGGCGCGCCGAGGCTGCACGAATGGATCGACATGACAGCGGCGCACTTGAGCACGAAGAGGACTTCGTCTCGGGTAGCCTCGGCGGCGAGAGCCTTGCGGATGTGCCGTCGCGTCCCTTCCGGATTCAGGTTTGTGCATGCCGCATTCAACCCGACGCTGATCAGCTCGGCCAGTTTGCGGGACAGCACCCCGGATCGCCAGGGATTGGTCGTCATCCGTGTGCAGGTATCTGCCCAGCCGGGATCCCACTCGCGCAGTTGCGCCAGTGCGTCGTCCCATGGGCCGGTTTCTGGGTTGGTCGGCATGTGCGTTCCCCCGGGCTTGGTGTTCGCGATGGAGTCGGCGCGGTACCGATGCATTGCAGCAATCGATGGAGCGTCGGAGCCTATATGAATCATCGACACCGCACGCGGAGATCCAACCTCCCGACCGGGAAGTTGAACCCCGCGATACGATTTACGGTCGCGTGAATCGGCTAGAGGATGCTGACCGGACTTGTCCGCGCCTCCGACACCTTTGGCAACCGGCCGTCGGTGTCGTAGGTGAGGAATCCCTTATAGCCTTGCGGCCGGTTCGGCGGCAGCCCGGCGTTGAAGAGCGTCTCTTCCACCGTGTCGTACCAGACGCCGATCTTCATGATCTTACGCGCCTCGTCTGCAGTGGCCACCTTGCGGCCGAACTGCTCGCTCTGCTTCACCGCCCACTCGACCTGCTTCACCGTCGGCCAGCGCTTCTTGTGCATGTCCCAGATGTTGTCCTCGTTGCCGACGCGCACATGGACTCCGAGGATCGTCGCCAGCGTCTGGATTGCGATGTTGCCGCGCATGCTGCTCCAGAACGTGACGCTCGACGCGCCGTGCGGCGCGCGGCGCAGCATCTCCATCCAGTCGAACGGATTGCGACCCATCGAACCGCCGCCGTAGCCACAGAGCGCCAGATTCAGCGGCCCCTTGTACACACCGGCGCGGAGCAGCCGCTCGATGATCTCAAGCTGATGGACGTGGCCTGGCACGAAGTAGGGGTGGATCTTGTTCCGGGACAGCCGCTTGAGATGTTCGAGATAGAACTTCGAGGTCGAGTCTACCACCATGTCCGCCCACGCGGCCGCGACCTTCGGGTCAGCCAGGTGAGTTCCATCCGCGTCGCCAGGAATGAACGCTTGGGTGACGTCCCAGAGCGTCGTGCCGGTCGTGACCGTGACACAGTCCGGCTTCGGGTTCAGTTCCGTCAGCATGTGACGGGTGTCGTAATCGAGCCATTTCGCCTTGGCCTCCGCCGTGTGCGGCGCGAAGGAGATCGAGCCGCCCACCTGGATGATCATCTTCGGCACCGCCTGCCGGACGCGGGCGAGGAGTTCGTTGTACTGGTCGAAGTTGCTCGAACCCTGGCCGGTCTTGGGGTCGCGGACATGAAAATGCAGCATCGTGGCGCCGGCGTTGTAGCAGTCCACTGCCGCCTGCACCTGCTGGTCAAATGAGACCGGAATGTCCTCGACATCGCCGGGCAACCATTCGGGCCCGTACGGCGCCGCCGTGATGATGGTGGGCTGCATGTTTTCCGGGAACAGCGAGTCATCGGTGAAATACATGATCTACCTCCTGTGTTGTCGATTGTTATGCTTGTGTGTGGACACCCGTCGCGCCGCCTGACCAAGGTTCAACGCGGCCGCCTACTCCCGGCGGGTCTTCCGAGATGCAGACGCGGCGAGCCGACCTCGGCAGGCTAGTGGGCGAAGCCGCGCATCCCGTCGACCACCTGACGGACCTGATCCATCTGCTGCTCTTGCTCCGTGGCGGCGGCCTGAGTTTGGCTTTCCTCGGCGCTCTTGATCTGGGCGATTAAGGCTTCGAGCCGCTGGCGGCGCTGCGATCGCGTCATCGTGCCCGACTGGATCGCATTCGTCATCGTGATGTCCTCGTTGATGAGCTGCTCGTACTGGCCGGTCAGCGCCGGCTGATTGCCCGCATACTTTCGCACGGCATCGTAGCCGCACTGGCGCCACTCGATCTCGTGCGGTGCCAGCTGGTTTTCCGCTACGGTGACGTTGTTCGGGTCGTAGCCGAAGGTCTTTGTGCACTGTCCGAGATCGGCGACGAGCTGCTGGCGAGCGGCAGCGAGGGGACTCTGCGCTGGTGCAGTGGAGGTGGAGCTATTGCTCGTGCAGGCAGACAGCGTGGTGGCCATGCCAGCAACGAGAATGAAACTGAATAACAGTCGCATTTGGTATCCCCCAATTTGCCTGACCTGTACTTTCCCCGAGATCATCTCTCGGTTCTGCTTGTGCCGGCCGGCGGTCCTCCGACGCTGGCGACGCCAAAGGTAACCAC
>Ga0335076_10003498_pt1 | contig 15796 bp, 21 predicted proteins | sample Lox_Sample_25_FD_206717 | JGI IMG/M metagenome (GOLD analysis project Ga0335076, IMG submission 206717) | Soil microbial communities from Loxahatchee National Wildlife Refuge, Florida, United States - Lox_Sample_2.5 | ecosystem: Environmental > Terrestrial > Soil > Wetlands | place: USA...
GGCATCCCCTTAGTAGAGCCGTGGAATCGCCCCTTCTGCGTGGATGGCCTGCGCCTCCTTGACGGCGCCCGCCTCGCCGGCGCCGCCCTGGCAGAGCTTGGCCCCCTGCTGGTGCAGCGCCTCCGCGTCGGCGCTCGCCGCGGCGTGCGGGCCGCGGGCCGCCTGGCGAAACTCGCTGTCGAGCATGACGCAGTCCCGCACATCGTTGTTGAGGACGGTGGTGTAGTGGTCGCCGGCCCGGCGGACGTCCAGGCCGTGAGCCGGCGACGTCGCGGCGAAGGCGCCGATGGAGGCCTGCAGCAGCAGCGCGGCCGCAGCCGCGCCGACGATCAAACGGTTGCTCATCTCGAAGATCCTTTCCGTTCGGCAGTGGCGACCCGAACGGGCCGCCAAGAGCCGATAGATGAGGCCGCCGCGCGCGCTCGGCAGGGCCCCTGCGGCAATCCTCGCCAGGGAGCGGGCGCAAATGCCGCAGGGCCGGAGTCGATCGGCCGCGACCGATCAGTGGGTCACGTACGGGATGGCGCCGATCTCGCGGATGGCGGCCTGGAGCGTATCGATGCCCTGGGCGGAATGGCCGGCGTCGCAGAGCGCCACGCCCTGGCGATAGTCGGTCATGGCGGCCTGCACGCTCGTGGGGGCCGTATCGTACGCCGCCCGGTTGAACTGGCTGCCGAGGTCGACGCAGCGGCGGACCAGGTTGGCGTCGACGACCGACCAGTGACTCGCCCGGTGCTGCACGTCGTCATTGTCGTGGTCGCTGATGGCGTCCTTGTCGTGATCGTGGTCGCTGGCGCCGGGGGGGATGAAGATGAAGAGGTTGGATCGCGCCGCCGAGGCGCTGCCGGCGGCGCCGATCGAGACGGCCACCGCCAGTCCGATCGCAGAGAGTCGCGTGAGCATGGGGCTGCTCCTTTTCAGGGCTCGCTACGGGCCCTCGCGCCCCGACCCCGCGAGGGCGATTTTGCGTGCTCCGGAGAAGCTTACGCCCCGCGGCGGGAAGTTCCGATGCGGCGGAAGCGCGCGAAGATGCGGCGGAAGCGCGCAAATGAAAGCGGCGTCACCCTTGGAGGCTTGGTGACGCCGCTGAAACTTTATCTTGGTCGTGGGGGGACCGTTGATGAGGATGAATGTAGTGCCGTCCAGCTATCCGGGCTCTCTCCGGGACATTAATTCGAGTTAATGTTGGGTGCGCGCCGGGCGCAACCCTGCCGCCCGCGGCATGGACCGGCGGCGCGGGGCCGCCTAGATTGGCTCCCTCGCCGGGCGCCGTCCGCGCCCGCGCCCGAAGCCAGACGATCCCATGCCCGCATCCGACTGGGGCGCCCTGTTCCGCGACGGCCGCGGCGCCTTCACCGTCATTCTGAACCTCGGCATCGGCCTGCATGCCATTGATATGTTTCTCATATCGACGGTCATGCCGACGGTCGTCCACGACATCGGCGGGGCCGCCTTCTACGCCTGGCCGACCATGCTGTACATGGCGGCGTCGATCGTGGGGTCGGCGAGCGGCGGGCCGCTCAAGGCCGGCCTGGGGCCGCGCCGCGGCTATGCCCTCGGCGGCCTCCTGTTCCTCCTGGGGTCGGCGGCCTGCGGCGCCAGCCCGACGATGGCGATCCTGCTGGTCGCCCGCACCGTCCAGGGCTATGGCGGCGGCCTGCTGCTGGCCCAGTCGATGGGGCTGGTCAACGACCTCTACCCGCCCGCCCTGCGCACCCGCGTCCTTGCCCTCGTGTCCGGGGTCTGGGGCGTTGCGGCGCTGATCGGCCCGCTCATCGGCGGGATCTTCGGCGAGATCGGCTGGTGGCGCGGCGCCTTCTGGACGACCGTGCCGATCATCGCCGGCTTCACGCTGCTGGCCTGGCGGTCGCTGCCGCAGGCGGCCGCGGCGGCGGTCCCGAAGTTCCCGATCCGCCGCATCGGCCTGCTGGCCGCCGGCGTGCTCAGCGCCGGGATCGCCGACAATGTCCCGGGCCTGCCGCTCAAGCTCGGGCTGCTGGCCGCCGCGGTGCTGCTGGTCGTCCAGACCTTCCGCCTCGACAGCGCCGCCGCCAGCCGGATGTTTCCGCCGCGACCGATGTCCCTGCTGACGCCGGTCGGCACCGCCTATTGGATCCTCTTCCTGTTCTCCATGACGCATACCGCGATCGGCATCTTCCTGCCGCTGGCGCTGCAGGTGCTCGACGGCGTCGGCCCGCTCGCCGCCGGCTATGCCAATGCCGCGCTGGCGGTGGCCTGGACCGCGGCCTCGTTCGCGACGTCCGGCTGGCGCGGCGGCGGGCAGACGGCGGCCATCGTCGGCGGGCCGCTGCTCACCGCGATCAGCCTCGTCTGCCTCACCCTCGGCATCGCGACCCTGTCGCCGCTCGAGATCTGCACGCTCACCGCCCTCGTCGGCTTCGGGATCGGCGCCAGCAACCTGCACATCGTCGCCCAGACGATGCGGATCGCCGAGCGCGGGCACGAGAGCCTGACGGCCTCGTCGATCCCGACGATCCGCTCGATCGGCATCAGCTTCGGGGCCGCCGTCGCCGGCCTCATCGCCAACACCGCCGGCCTCGGCGGCGGGATCTCGGCACCGACCGTCGTCACCGCGATCACCTGGGTCTATGGCGCGGCGATCCTGGCGCCCACGGCCGCGTTCATCCTCTCCCTTAGGATCGCGCGGTTCCGCGCCGCAGCCGGCGAACCGGCGCCCTCGGTCCAGGTGGTCCCGGACTGACCTTCTGCGGCCCGCTGCTCCCTTGATTCCCCCGCGAAAGCGGGGGCCCAGGGCCGGCGCGCCGTCACTTGCTCTGGCCCCCCGCTTTCGCGGGGGAATCAATCAAACTTTGTTCGCCATCAGAGTGAGCCTGTAGCCGCAGGGATCACAGCATGACGGCGCCGCCGTTCGGGCTGATGCACTGGCCGGTCATGTAGCTGTTGGCGGGATCGGCGAGAAAGAGGGCAGCGGCGGCGATCTCCTCGGGTCGGCCGAGGCGGCCGAGCGGGACGTTGCTGGAGCCGGCGACAGTGGCCGCGTCCATGTAGGCGGTGGTGAGCATCGGCGTATCGGTCGGCCCCGGCGCGATGGCGTTGACGAGAATATTGGGGGCAAACTCGCGCGCCCACGAGCGGGTGAGCGACACGACCGCGCCCTTCGAGGCGCAATAGGCCGACATGCGCTCGCAGCCGAGATAGGCGAGCTCGGAGGCGATGTTGATGACGCGGCCCCCGCGCTGGCGCGTCATGACGCGCAGGGCCTCGCGCCCGACCAGGAACGTGCCGCGCAGGTTGATCGCCATCAGCCGGTCGAACTCGGCGATATCGGTCTCCAGCAGCGGCTTCTCGAAGAGGATCCCGGCAGCGTTGACCAGAAGGTCGAGGCCGCCCAGGCGCGGCAGCGCGGCGGCGAAGAGGCCCAGCACGGCCGCCTCGTCGGCGACGTCGACCGGCTCGACGAAGGCGCGGCCGCCGGCCGCCGCGATCGCCTTCACGACGGCGCCGGCATCGGCGCGGTCGGCGATGGCCACATGGGCGCCGGCTGCGGCAAAGGCCAGCGCGATGGCGCGCCCGATGCCGCTCGCTCCGCCCGTCACCAGCGCCCGCCGGCCGTCCAGCATGCCGGTCATGACTGCAGCTCGCCGCGATCGATGTTGTAGGCCTGGCCCGTGATGTTGCGGGCGTGGTCCGAGGCAAGGAAGAGATAGAGATCGACGATATCCTCGGGCTCCATCAGGCCGTCCAGCGACTGCGCGGCGAGGATGTCGTTCAGCATGTCCTGCGGCGCGCGGCCGGCGCGCTTCGACATCTCGCCCAGCGAGCGCAGCGCCGCGCGCGTCTTCACCCAGCCGGGACAGACGGCGTTCACGGTGATGCCGCGCGGGCCCAGCTCCTTGGCGAGCACGCGCATGAAGCCGATGTTGGCGTGCTTCGACGAGACATAGGCGGCGAACTCGGCAGCGGCAGAGCGGCCCCACACCGAGGCGGTCAGCACGATGCGGCCGCCTTTCTGCATGGTCTTCACCGCCTCGCGCGTCACGTAATAGGTGCCGATAACGTTGATCTGGATGATCCGCTCGAAGGTGCGCTCGACGGCGTCGTCAGGATCGAGGATCGGCGTGATCAGCTCCAGCCCGGCGTTGTTGACGAGCACGTCGAGGTGGCCGAGGCCGCCGACGACGCGGCGGACCGCGGCGCGGTCGGTGATGTCGCAGACCTCGGCGGCGACGGGACGGCCGGCGGCGGCGGCGATCGCCCTGCCCGTCTCCAGCACGTCCTTGGTGCTGGAGAGGATGGCGAGGTCGGCGCCGGCGAGGCCGAAGGCGCCGGCAACGGCGGCGCCGATGCCGTGGCTGGCGCCGGTGACCAGCACGCGCTTGCCGGTGAAATCGAACGCGGTCATGGCGCTCCGTTCCCTCCCATCATGAGTTGCTCCGTGCGCAAGGCCTGCGCCCGCGTGATGCCGAGGATGCGGTTGCGCAGCTTGAAGAAGACCTCGCTGTCCTTGTGCTCGAGGGTACGCTCGGGGGGCAGGACGTCGCACACCCGCACCTCCTCCAGGATGCGCGCCGGGCGCGCCGAGAAGATGAAGATGCGGTCGGCGAGGAACACGGCTTCCTCGACGTCGTGGGTGACGAAGATGATGGTCTTGTGCTCGCTGCGCTGGATGACGTCGAGCTGGGCCTGCAGGAAATCGCGGTTCTGGGCGTCGAGGGCGCCGAACGGCTCGTCCATCAGCAGCACGTCGGGGCCCGCCGCGAGCGTGCGCGCGATCGCGACGCGCTGGCGCATGCCGCCGGAGATGCGGTTGACGTAGTAGTCCTCGAAACCCTTGAGGCCCACGAGATCGAGATAATGGCGCGCCAGCCGCTCCTTCCCGGCGGCGTCGATATCGTCGCGGAACTTGAGGCCGAAGCGGATGTTGTCGAGCACGTTGAGCCACGGGAAGGAGGAATAGGACTGGAAGACCATGCCCTTCTGGCGGCTGGGCCCGCTCACCGGCTCGCCGTCGATCAGAACGCGGCCGCGCGTGGCGGTCTCGAGGCCGCCGACGATGCGCATCAGCGTGGTCTTGCCGCAGCCCGACGGCCCCAGGAAGACGACCAGCTCGCCCTTCTCGATCGCGATGGAAATGTCGTCGATGACGGCGATCGGCGGCGTGCGCGGATCGGCCTGGAAGGTCTTGCTGACTCGCTCGATGGCGACGAAGGGTTGCGACGCGCCCGGCATCAGCGCAGATAGGCGAACCAGCGGCGATGCAGCCAGCGGATCGCCTGGTCGCTGACCAGCCCGATGATGCCGATGGTCAGAATGCCCGCGAAGATCACGTCCGCCTTCACGTAGCGCTTGGCCGACTGGATCACATAGCCGATGCCCGAGCTGGAGGCGACGATCTCGGCGATGATCAGGTAGGTCCAGCACCAGCCGAGGGTGATGCGCAGGTTGTCGACCATGCTCGGCAGCATCGCCGGCAGAATGATGTGGCGCAGCACGGAGCGGGGCTTGGCGCCCACGGTCATGCCGATTTCGACATACTCGCGCGGCACCCTGCGGGCATCGTCGGCGATGAGCAGCACGAGCTGGAAGAAGGTGCCGATCCACAGCAGCGCAATCTTCGAGGTCTCGCCGATGCCGAGCCATCGCACCGTCAGCGGCACGAGCGCCGGTACCGGCAGGTAGCGGATGAAGTCGACCACCGGCTCGCTGATCGCATTCACGATGCGGTAGGAGCTCATGAAGATGCCGAGCGGGATGGCCAGCACGGCGGACAGCCCGAAAGCCACGCCAACGCGAAACAGACTGATGCCGATGTCCTGGAGGAAGCTGTGGTCGGCATTGACGCCAAGCAGGAGATCGTAGAGGCGCAGCACGACCGCCAGCGGCGAGGCGAGGAATTGCGGCTGCACCCACTCGAGTCCGGTGGCCGCGCTCCATAGCGCCAACAGGATGGCGAAGCTGGCGATCCCCACGTAGAGGTCGACGACCTTGCTCGTGGTGCCGCGGAACCTGAAGAGCTGCCGCGTAGCGGGCACCGGGGCGGGCTGCGAACCCGCCCCGGTCTCGGCAGATTTGGGCGCCGGCGGCGACGCGTTGTCGGTCATGCGGTCAGCCGACGCTCAGCGCGTGTGGCCTTTGAACAGATCGGTGATGATCGAGTTGTCGATCTGCTGGTTGGAATCGAGCTTCGCGTCGGCGGCACCGTTTTCGAGGTTCAGCTCCATCACCGTGTCGAAGAGATCGTGCAGCTTGCCGCGCTGGCCATCATGGCCGAGGAACTCTGCAGCTTTCTCGTAGGGCGTATATTTCAGGTTCTTCAGCACGTCCTCGAATTCCTCGGGCGACAGCTTGAAATGCGGCGCCATGATCTTCACGGCTTCGTCATGGTGCGCGTTGAAGTAGTCGATCGCCCGGTAGATGCCGCGCAGGAACTTCTTGTACTCCTCGGGATTCTTGTGGAGGTCGTCGGTGCGGGCGACGATCACATCGGTGATCAGGCCCGGATAATCGTTGGAGGAGACGAGGATGTGGGCGCCCGGCTTGTTGCTGGCCTTGAGGGCCTGCGACAGCGTCGGCTCGTAAGTGGCGACCGCCGGGACGCTCGGATCGGCGAAGATGGCGATGGCGTCGGCCGAGGCGATGTCCTTCACCTGCAGGTCCTTCAGCGTCAGGCCGTACTTCTTGAGCTCCATCTGCGCCAGCAGCCGGGCCGGAACGTTGGGCTCGACCGCGAAGATCTTGCCCTTGAGGTCGCCGGCGTTCTTGATCGTGCCGTCGGCGACGACGCCGTCGCCGCCGAGGGATATGTCGATGGTGCCGATGATGGTGCCCTGCGTCTGCGGCGTGCGCGGGCGCCCCTGGTGCTCGCCGACGGTGCGCATGTCGCACTGGATGTCGCCGCGCTCGAGGGCCGGCAGCACGTTGCCGCGGTCGTCGTCGAAGGCCTCGTTGACCGTCAGCCCCTCTTCCTTGAAGTAGCCGAGCTGGTCGGCCAGATTGACCGGCGCGAAGCCCGGCCAGAACGGATAGGTGCAGTTGATGGTGTCGTCGGCCGCGGCGGTCTCACCCTGACCGAGGACGGCAAGTCCCAGTGCCGCTGCAAGCAGCAGATCGATTCGAAGCTTCATTTCTCTCTCTCCCCGTCGTCGTTCTTGTTCAGCCGGCCCGTCTTATTCTGGGTTGTCACCCCGGCGAAAGCCGGGGTCCATATTCCAGAGGTCGGAGCCTATGGCCCCCGGCTTTCGCCGGGGTGACAGTCGAAATCCCCGCGGACATTATTGCGCCCCCCGGGCCCGCCCCTTTTCCCGCCGACGCCCGACCGCGTCGGCCAGCAGGCACATGATCTCGAACATCATTGTGGCACCGACGAGGGCGGTATTGCCACTCGGATCGAAGGGCGGCGCCACCTCGACCACGTCGCCGCCGACGAGATCCAACCCCTGCAGGCCGCGCAGCAGATGCTGCGCCTCCAGCGTCGTCAGGCCGCCGATCTCCGGCGTGCCGGTGCCGGGCGCATAGACCGGGTCGAGACCGTCGACATCGAAGGTGATGTAGGTCGGCCCCTTGCCGACCACGCGGCGCGCCTCCTTGACGGTCCTGGCGACGCCGAGCGCGGCGAACTCCTCCATGTAGACGACGCGGATGCCGGCCTGCTCGGCGAAGTCCATGTCGCCGGCGTTGTAGATCGAGCCGCGGATGCCGATCTGGATCGTCCGCCTGGGATCGAGCAGGCCCTCCTCGACCGCGCGGCGGAACGGCGTGCCGTGGGTGTATTTGTTCTCGCCGAAATAGCGGTCGTTGGTGTCGGAGTGAGCGTCGACATGCACCATGCCGATCGGCCGCTCCTTCGCGATGGCGCGGAAGATCGGCAGCGTGATCAGGTGGTCGCCGCCGGCCGAGAGCGGCAGCGCCCCGGCGGCGTGCACCTTGGCGTAGAAGCGCTCGATCCGGCCGAGCGTGTCCATGAGGTCGATCGGGTTGACCGGCGCGTCGCCGAGGTCGGCGATGCGGGCGAGCTCGTAGGGCGCGATGCGGCTGACGTGGTGCACCTTGCGCATGAAGCTCGACATGTTGCGGATCTCGCGCGGGCCGTGGCGGGCGCCGGCGCGGTTGGTGGTGCCGCCGTCCCAGGGCACGCCGATGAGGGCGATGTCGAGCTTGGCTGGATCGGCGACGTGCGGCAGGCGCATGAAGGTGGGGATGGCGCCGAAGCGCGGTGTCAGCGCGGCGTCGACGGGCTGCGGATTCGGCACGGACTTGTTCATGCGGGCCCCTGCTTGCGGAAGGTCCCAGGGTCGGTCAAGATTCGCCTTCGATAAATATGAAACCTGGGAAACTTGCTTCATGGTTCCCGAAACAAGGATGGCGCCGCCGGACGCATGCTGACGAAACTCGCCAATGTCGACATCAAGCTGCTGCGCGTCTTCGCGACGATCGCCGAGGCCGGCGGCTTCGCCACCGCCCAGGCGCAGCTCAATCTCAGCGGCTCGCGCATCAGCACGCTCGTCGCCGACCTCGAGGCGCGGCTCGGCATGCGGCTCTGCCAGCGCGGCCGCGTCGGCTTCCGACTTACCGACCAGGGCCGCGAGATCTACGACGCCAGCCTGAAGCTGTTCGCCGCCCTGGAGCAGTTCCGCGCCCGCGCCGGCGCACTGAGCGGCCAGCTGGTGGGCGACCTCCAGCTTGGCGTCGTCGACAACACGCTGACCAATCCCGCCTGCCGGCTCGCCCAGGCCATCGGCCGCTTCAAGGCGCGCGGGGCCGACGTCCATGTCACCCTGCAGATCTGGGCGCCGACGGAACTCGAGCGCGCGGTCCTCGACGGACGCCTCGCGGCCGGCATCGGCGCCTTCCATCACCATGTCGCCGGCCTTGTCTACGAGCCGCTGTTCTCCGAGGAGCAGACGCTCTACTGCAGCCGCGAGCATCCCTTCTTCGCGCGCGCCGACGCCTCGATCAGCCGGCAGGAGATCGCCGCTGCCGAGTTCGCCGAGCGCGGCTACATGGGCGGCGTCAAGGCGCGCCGGCCGGGCGCCGACTTCCGCGCCACGGCCACCGCCTATCACATGGAGGCGATCGCCACGCTGGTGCTCTCCGGCCGCTACATCGGCTATCTGCCGACGCAGTACGCCCGGCCCTGGGTCGAGCGCGGCCTGATGCGCTCGCTGCTGCCGGCGGAGCTGGCCTACGAATCGCTGTTCGAGGTGATCACGCGCAAAGGGGCCGAGCGCACGCTCGCCCTGCAGGCCTTCCTCGACGATCTGCGCACCGCGCACGGGCGGCCGCCGGCACTGCGCCGCGAGGCCGGTGCGGCGCCGCGCGAACGCCGCCGGCGCCGTGCCGGGTCCGGCAGTGGCGCGGCTAGCCGAGCTTCGGCTGCGTCTTCGCGACGCTCGGCCGCGAGCTGATCGCCTGCCACCAGCGCGTCAGGCGCGGCAGCTTCGCCAGCACCGCCTTGCCTTCCGGCGTCTGGCTGAAATAGGCCATGACCGGCGCGACATGCAGGTCGGCCAAACTGATCTCCGGACCGCAGAGGAAGGGACCCGCGGGATCGGCGAGATCCTCGAGTGCCTTGGCCGCCTTCTCGACCTGCGGCATGGCGTCGGCCACGACCTTGTCGTCGGGCTTGCCGCCGAGGAGCGGCGTCACCACCCGCTGCCAGACGACCTTGCCGATGAAGTTCGGGTAGCCGTAGGAGTCGATGAGGGAGATGATCTGCGACATGCGGGCGCGGCGCTTCGGGTCGGCCGGCTGCAGCTTGGGCCCCGGAAACGCCTCGTCGACATAGCGGGTGATCGCGCCGGTCTCGTAGAGGGCGAAGCCGTCATGGTCGAAGGCGGGGACCCTCGCGAAGGGCTGGCGCGCCAGGTACGCCGGCTGCTGGCAGGCGCCGCCGAGCATGTCGACCTCCTCGAGCTTGTAGCCGGCGCCCTTCTCTTCCAGCGCCAGCCGCGCCGTGCGGACGTAGGTGCTGTAGGCGGGACCATAGACGACCGGTGCGGCCATGTGTGCAGTCTCCCTGAGTCTGTTGGATGTTTCCTTCGCGGCCCGCAAGGAGCCACAGAGTGCGGCGCAGCCTAGTCGCGCTTTCCGCGATGGACACTGCAAATCATCGTGATCGGCGGTGTTGCGGCGGCTCCCGTGACAATTTCATGTCGAGGGGCACGGGCGCCGTAACGCTGGCCCTGCCCCCCTTGTTCGCGATACAGTATCGAACAGCGCGGTCGACGAGGCCGCAGCGCCTTGGTCGACGTTTCACGCCGGGTGCGGCACCGGATTTGGAGCCGCCACTCCGGGAACGGAGGCGCCCATGCATGTACAGAGCATCCTGGATACGAAGGGCAATCGGATCACGACGATCCGGCCGGAGGCGACCATCGGCGCGACGAGCCGCCTCCTGGCCGAGCACCGGATCGGTGCCGCGCTGGTCACGGACGGCACGGACAAGATCGTCGGCATTCTCTCCGAGCGCGACATCGTCGGTGGCCTTGCCCGCCACGGCGCGGCCGTCGCCGAGCTGACGGTGGCCGACCTGATGACGCGCGACGTCCTCACCTGCAAGCCGAGCGACACCATCGCCGACATCATGGGCGTGATGACGGCCCGCCGGGTCCGGCACCTGCCCGTCGTCGATGACGGCCGTCTGGCCGGAATCATCAGCATCGGCGACGTGGTGAAGTACCGCCTCGACGAGACGAAACTGGAGGTCGACTCGCTGCGCGACTACGTGCTCGCCGCGCGGTGAGCGCGGCCGGCGGTCGGGCGGGGCTCCGTCAGAACGGCGTGAACGGAAGCTGGTGGCCGAAGAAGCCCACGAGGAACATCGCGAGGCTCGAGCCCGTGATGGCGAAGGACAGGGCGAGGCGGTTGACGGCGGCGGCGTTCACGGCACTCTCCTGGGTGATGCGACAAGGTCCAGTCTGCCATCGACGGGTTTAACCGGTCTGAAGTTTCAGAGTTTCCGGGATGTCAATATTCCATTGATTTTTCGGCTCTTTTGTCTCGATTGTACCGCCCCGCAGGTCGCCGGTGGAGGCAGGGAGCCGGGAATCTGCGGCAGGCCGAGGCATTGAGTTCGCGTCGGTGCGGCCCCGCACCGCCTGACGTCCGGTCGTGCTGATGGTGCGATGCCGCGGTCGACCGCGACATTCCGGCGCATTGTCCCGAAGTTAAAGAATTGCGGAGACGATGCACGCGCCCGCGCTTCCCGATCGGATCTGCTCGCATGGCTATCGTCACGATTTTGCTGGTGTCATTGAACATCGGACTCCTCTTCGGCGTCGTCGTCGCGGAACGGCAGGCCGGCCAGGATTGAGCCGCAGGGTGCGGCAATGCGCCGTCGTCATCGCGGGCGCACCGCGGAATATTATCATTAGCGTTTCGTTATCCATCGTGGACGTCAGGCAGACGGCCCTCACATGAAACCAGGGACCGCGGCGGGTGCAAGATGCGATATGAGCTCTACTACACCGACGACGGTGTGATCCGGGCGTCGCCGTTTCCAACCCTGGAAGACGCGCTCGCGGTGTTCAACAGCGTTGCCAAGCGGTTCAGCCCGGCCTGGATCTACGGACCGGACGGCAAGGTCGCCTTCGGCGACGCGCCGGCGGGTTTCACAAGGAGCGCACCCACCGCCACCTCGATGTCGGGCTGACGACCGCGTCGCCGCCGCTCAGGCGGTAGCGCTGGAGCCGTCGACGCCGGCATCCAGCAACAGACTCCGCACGGCCGCCTTAATGTCGTCGTCCGAGAAGGGCTTGGGGACATACGGACGGTCGAGCAGCGATGCCGGAAGGTGATCCGGAGCGCTGGCCGTGACGAGCGCGAACGGAATGCGGCGGCGGTCCAGGATTTCCGCGACCGGCACGACGGTCTCGTCGCGCAGCCTGACATCGAGAAGGGCGGCGTCGATCGCTTCCCGATCCGCTTCGGCGCTGGCTCTCGCCACCGAACCGAGCGGCCCGACGACGTCGCACCCCATGTATTGCAGCACGTCGGCTATGCGGAGCCCGATGAAGAACTCGTCCTCGACAACCAGGACCCGCGGATGTTTCGCGTCGGACGGCATGCTCGCCTCCTGAATCTGCGCCACACACCACCCCACGCTGCGCCCGCGGCGATCCTCCGACCTTGGTCACCGGTCTCTCGAAACAGCAGTTTGTCGTTAGCAGCGGTTCCCGAGTGATGCCGGCGATATTTCCGTGACATCAGAAGCCGCCGGCGCTTCCGGTCTCGGCCCCCGTGATCAGGCTCAACAATCCGCTGCTTGCACGACGACGTTGCCGCGATCTTCGATAGATCCGAAAGCTGGCCCTCGGCGTCGACGACCCCGGAGTCCATCTCGCGCAACAAGAACAGCGGCCGGTGCGATCGACAGGCGGAATCAGATCCCGTGGACCAGATAGGCAAAGACGAAGCCGACGATGACAACGGCCAGCGAAATCACCAGAACGTACCGCATCACCCCGAGGGGCTTCGCTTGCCTGGCTTCCGTCTCGTTCAACACCGGTCGGCCGTCCGCCTCGAGACGATGATCGCCATATTCGGGAGCGCGCTTGTCTGCCATGCGATATCAACATTCAGCGCTGGCCCTGGTTCCCCGACAGAGCGGCCGGAACGTCGCAAGGTGTGATTGCGTTCAGACGATGCGGAGGCGGCTTCCTCTCGCAAGGGATGTTGCCTTTCGCGCGGCCGCGTGTCGTGTCGCAGCGGCACGGGGCTTTGCCGTGACTCCGACACGCGACGCAATGGCACCGAACCTACAATCCCAGCGACTTCATGAAACTCATGTCGTAGGACACGCCGCCGCTCACGGGGTAGCTGAGGTTCGGGAGATCGTGGACATGGACGTCGGCGGCGGCGTGCCGGCGCAGGACGTCGACGGCCCGCCGTTCGTACTCGCCGTCGGGCGTGCGCACCCACAGCAGCAGGCCGCCATGCTCGAGCTGTTCCTGCAGCCGCTGCGCGTGGCGCTGATCGACGAGGCGTGCCAGGGCGGCGCCGATGAGGCCGCCGGCGCCGCCGCCGACGGCGACCGCCGCCAGGGCCGCCGCCACGGTGCCGCCGGAGGCGACGACCATGCCGATCGAGGCGCAGGCGCCCACATAGAAGAGTGCCCCGACGAGCACGCCCTTGGCCTCCGTGCGCGAGTCGATGCCGACGAAGGCCGTGGTCGGAACCGTCGGATTGTCCTCCAGATCGGCGATCTTCTCGAAGCGCTGTCCCAGCTTGGCTTCGACGGTCTTCTGCCCGGCGAGAAGGCTCAGATGAGACCGGTCGAAGCCGGCGATCAGCAATCCGTCGACCGCCGACAGCAGCGATTTTTCGTCGTGAAACACGCCGACGGCTTCGCGGACCTTGGTGTCGGTGTCTGCCATTGGCCCCTCCATTTTCGAGGTCCCATGCCGCACACAACCCCACCGTTCCGGGACCGCCCGATCTCGTCACGAACGGGGGCTCTTTAGACAAGGTGGCCGCCCCGGCCCGATTCAAGGTCCGATTGCGACCGGCGCCGTCGGCGCCTACCATGGCCACTCAATAGCCACGGCGAAGCGGACGCCCCCTGGAACGCCCATGACAACGGATTTCGATTTCATCGCCGCCTGCATGCCCGGCATGGTCCTGCGCACACGCGACCGCAGCGAAGCGACCATCACGCGCGTGACGCCCGCCGACGGCCTGATCCACGGCGAGGTCCGTATGTTCGGGCCGTGCGTCTGGCGCCGCGACGGCCGCTACCGGGACGCGCCGGCGGGGGCCGCCGGGCCGCTGGACCTGCAGCCGCCGGCCGCGGTCGCCGTGGGGCCGCGCAAGACGGTCTCGCTGCGGGAGGCGCTCGATCCGGCGAACCGGCCGTTCTGCTGCGACTGAGGCGGCGGACCGTGGCGCAGGCGGGAGATCGCCGTTCCCGTGGCCGATGACCGGCTGCCGACGGAGCTGTGGGTCGCAGCGCATATGCGCCGCTGCTCGGCGTCGGCGACGCCGGCCGTGCTGGTGCGGCGCGGCGAGGCGGAGCGCGGGAGCGTGCTCTTGAAGGTCAACCAGCTGGCCGCCGGGTGCCGCGTGCTGACGCAGGCGCGCGACCTCGAGGGCCGGCTCGGCTGGCTCGCGGCGCTCGGCGGCCAGCTCGTGCCGGAGAGCGAAGCCGACGCCTATATCGCCCGCGCCGTGGATCGCGACCCCGACCTGTGGGTCATCGAGATCGAGGACCGGCAGGGCAACCATCCGTTCGACGGCAAGCTGATCGCATGAAGCCGGCTTGCGCACTTTGGGCATATGCAGTTGACTGACAAGGATCCGGCGTCCGCCCGGGAGAAACAGTCCGCCAGAGGCGACATGCGCCTGGATGCAGACGGCCGCATCGAAGGATTGCTGGCCATCGCGGCTCTGGCCGTCCTGGCGGTCGGCTGCTTCCTGATCCTCGAGCCGTTCCTGTCGGCGGTGCTCTGGTCGATCGTCCTCTGCTATTCGACATGGCCGCTCTACGAGCGCCTCGACCGCCGCCTGCGCGGGCTCCGCACGCTCACCGCCATCATCATGACGGCGATGGTGGCGGTCGTCCTCGTGCTGCCGTTCGCGCTGGTCGGCCCACGGCTGGCCGAGGACGGCACCGTCGTGGCGGCGCAGGTGGCGGCGATCCTGCGCGAAGGGCCGCCGGCGCCGCCGGCCTGGGTCAGCGACCTCCCGATCATCGGTGCCGATGCCGCTCGATACTGGGACGGCCTGGCCCACGACAGCGCCAAATTCGCCGACGCCGCCTCGCAATACCTGACGCCGCTGCGCAACTGGCTGCTGCAGATCGGCGTCTCCTTCGGCCAGGGCGTCGTCGAGCTCGGCCTCAGCATCTTCATCGCCTTCTTCATCTACCGCGACGGCTCCGGCATGGGCGCGCGGGTGGCGGCGGCGACGCGGCGGTTCGCCGGCGCGCGCGCCAAGCCGCTGATCGAGACGGCGGGCGCCACGACGCGCGGCGTCGTCTACGGCATCCTCGGCACGGCGCTCCTGCAGGGCGGCCTTGCCGGCATCGGGTTCTATCTGGCCGGCGTGTCGGCGGCCCTCTTCCTCGGCATGCTGACATTCTTCCTATCGCTAATTCCCATGGGCCCGCCGTTCGTGTGGCTGCCGGCGTCGCTCCTGCTGCTCAATCGCGGCGACATGGGGGCCGGCATCTTCATGTTCCTGTGGGGGCTCATCGTGGTGACCGGCGTGGAGAGCGTCCTGCGGCCCTACTTCATCAGCCGCGAGGGCAAGCTGCCGTTCCTGCTGGTCTTCCTGGGCGTGCTCGGCGGCATCGCGACGTTCGGCTTCATCGGGCTGTTCCTCGGCCCGGTGTTCCTGTCGATCGGGTTCAGCCTGGTGAAGGAGTGGAGCGCCCACGAGGGGCCGGAGGGCGCGGCCTAGGGTCCGTACTCAATAAGGATTCCCATGGCGAGCGGAATGTGATTCAAGCTTCCGAACGACAGGGAGCTTGTGATGATGGGGATCACTTGGCTGAGCGATGCGGAATGGGCGCGGATCGCCCCCTTGCTGCCGCGGGGTCGGCGCGGCGCGCATCGCGTTGACGATCGGCGCGTGATAAGTGGGATTGTGCACATGCTGCGCTCGGGCGCTCGCTGGCGCGATTGTCCGGCGGCCTATGGGCCCTACACGACGATCTACAACCGGTTCAACCGCTGGAGCCGGCAAGGGCTGTGGCAGGAGATGTTCCAGGCGCTGACGGGCCACAGCGGCATCTACGGCACGGCGGCGATCGACAGCACCCATATCCGGGCCCATCGCTCGGCGGCCGGCGGAAAAGGGGGGCCTTCGAGCAAGCGAT
>Ga0335076_10003499_pt1 | contig 15796 bp, 16 predicted proteins | sample Lox_Sample_25_FD_206717 | JGI IMG/M metagenome (GOLD analysis project Ga0335076, IMG submission 206717) | Soil microbial communities from Loxahatchee National Wildlife Refuge, Florida, United States - Lox_Sample_2.5 | ecosystem: Environmental > Terrestrial > Soil > Wetlands | place: USA...
TACTCGGTCTTGACGCCGCCGAGCGCGTTCGAGTGGTAGTGGTAGAGCGCGCAGGCCACCGCGTGCGGCAGGCCGGCGAGCCCGAGCTTGTCCAGGCCCGCGCGGAATTTCTCGAGGTGCTGGCGCCGGAAGAAGCGGAACACGTACTCGCGCGCGACCTCGGGACCGCGGCGCGCGACGAGCGAGACCACCATCGCCGTCGCGAGCGCGTTGTAAAGCGTTGCGAGCGCCTGGCCGGCGCCGATCCGCGGTCCATTCATGCGGCTATCATAAAGGTCGTGATGAGAGGAGCTGCTGCCCTTCTGCTCGTGCTGCTCTGCGGCGCGGCCGGCGCGCAGGACTATCCCGCCAAGCCCGTGCGCGTGGTCGTGCCCTACGTCGCGGGCGGCAACGCGGACATCTGGGCGCGCGTGCTGAGCCAGAAGCTCGGCGATGCGTTCAGGCAGAGCTTCATCGTCGAGAACCGGCCGGGCGCGAACGGCGGCATCGGCGCGGACGCGGTCGCGAAGAGCGCGCCCGACGGCTACACGCTGCTCGCGACCGCGAGCGGGCCGATCGTCGTGAATCCGGTGCTCTACGCCAAGGTGCCCTACGACGCGGCGAGGGACTTCGCGCCGGTCGCGCAGTGCGTGGTGTTCCAGTACGTGCTCGTGACGCTGGCCAGCTCGCCCTACCAGGCTATCGGGGACCTCGTCGTCGCGGCGCGCGCGAACCCGGGCGGGCTCGCCTTCGGCTCGACGGGCGTGGGTGGCGGCAACCACCTGGCGGGCGAGCTGTTCGGCCTCTCGGCCGGCGTGCGCTTCAACCACGTGCCGTACAAGGGCAGCGCGGCGGCGCTGGCCGACCTGCTGGGCGGCCAGCTCGCCTTCATGTTCGACACCGTCATCACCTCGGTCCCGCACCTCAAGTCCGGCAAGCTGCGCGCCTACGCCGTGTCGAGTGCGCGCCGCGCCTCGGCGCTGCCGGAGGTGCCGACCATGCAGGAGGCGGGCTTCAAGGACTTCGACGTGTCCCAATGGCAGGGCGTGCTCGCGCCCGCCGGGACGCCGCGCGCCGTGATCGAGCGCCTGAACGCCGAGATCGTGAAGGCGATGCACGCGCCAGACGTGCACGAGCGCATCGTCACGCAAGGGGGCAGCGAGATCGTGACCGGGACGCCGGAAGGCTTCTCGACCCTGATCAGGAACGAGCTGCAGCAATACGCGCGGTTGGTCCGGGACGCGAAGATTCCCGCGCAGTGACGCTCAGTTGAAGTAGAGCTTCTCGGCGTTCTGCCAGAACACGCGGTCGCGCGCGCCCGCCGGCAGCCAGGCCAGCACGTCGTCGATGGTCTCCTGGTACGTCACTTCCTTTTCATGCCCGACAAAGGGGCAGTCGCTTGCCCAGAGCAGGCGCTCGGGTGCTTCCTTGAGCAGCGCCAGGCCGTAAGCCGCGACGCGCTCGCGCCCCAGGCGGTAGCCCGCCGAGACCTTGACCCAGGTGTTGCCCTTCTGCAGCGCGCGCAGCAGCATCTGGAAGCCGGCGCAATTCACGCCGAGCTTCGGATCCGGCCGGCCGTAGTGGTCGACGACGAGCTTGACGCCCGAGGCTTCCAGCGCCGGCATGACCAGCGGCAGGCGCGGGCCGTCGAGGTGCAGGTGCACGTGCCAGTCGAGGTCGCGAAAGCGCCGCAGCAGCCTCTGGTACTTGAAATCGGTCAGCTCGGGGAGCGGGTCAAGGTTGATATAGGGCAGGCGCACGCCGACCACGTTATCGCGCTTCATGGCGTCGAGCGTGTAGCGCTCGACGCCCGGCTTGACGATCACCGTGCAGCGCAGGCGCGGTCGTCCGCGCACCGAGGCGATCATGTAGTCGTTGTAGTCGCCGTAAGGGCTCGCGGCGGCGAGCGCCGCGCGCTCCACGCCATGCCGGTCCATCGTTTCCAGGTACTGCTCGATGGTGTAGTCCCAGTCGATCCTGTGCCGCGGATTGGCCACGTGCGGCATGTCCCCGAGGAAGACATGCGCGTGGGCGTCGATCAATCTCTGCGTCATTGGGCCTGGATGCCGGCCTGCCTGATGACCGCGGCCCACTTCGCGATGTCGGCGGCGAAGCGCGAGCGGAATTCCTCGGCCGTTCCGGCATAGGCATCGGTGCCCAGCTCGAGCAGGCGCTTCTTCACCTCGGGCATCGCCGCGACCGCGTTCATCTGCCTGTTGAGCAGCGCAATCACCTCGGACGGCGTTCCCGTGGGTGCCGCGAGCGCGTTCCAGCCGCTCACCTCGTAGCCGGGCAGCCCGGCTTCCTCCACGGTCGGCACTGCGGGCAGGTAGCCGGTGCGCTTCGCGGCGGTGCTGGCCAGGGCACGCGCGCGGCCGGAATCCACCAGCGCCTTGGTCGCGGCGTAGGACTCGAAGACCGCATCGAGCCCGCCGCCGAGTAGCGCCGTCATGGCATCCGGCGACGACTTGAAGGGGATGATCGGCACCTGGATGCCGGCGGTGCTGCGGAAAAGCTCGGCCGAAAGGTTCTGCGTGCTGCCGGGATTGATGGTGCCGAAGTTGAGCTTGCCCGGCTGCGTACGGGCCGCCCGCAGCAGGTCGGCCAGGCTGCGGTACTTGCCGTCGCCTTTTACGAGCACCACGAGGTCGAAGTAGGCCGCGAAGGACACGGGCGCGAAGTCCTTTTGCGGGTCAAAGGGGAGGTTCTTGAACAGCGACTTGCTGATCGCCGTGCCGTTGCTCACCACGAGCAGGGTGTGGCCGTCGGGCTTCGCGCGCAGCACCGCAGTCGCCGCGGCGATGCCGCCCGCACCGGGCAGGTTCTCCACCACGACCGGCTTGCCGAGCAGGCCGGTCAGCTTCTCGGCGTAGATGCGGAAGGTGATGTCAGCCAGGCCGCCGGCGCCAAAGGCGACCACGATGCGGACCGGCTTGTCAGGGTATTGGGCGGCCGCGGCGCCAGCGGCGGCGAGCAGCAGGATCACAATAAAGGCGCGCACCGCCGCAGTATAGCCAGTGGCCTGCCTGTAGAATCCGCTGCGCATGAAATTCTTCGTGGTCGACGACGATCCCGACACGCTGGCGCTGGTGTCGCGGCTGCTCACCAGCGCGGGGCACGACGTGGTGGTGCGCGCTTCCAGCACGGGGGCGATGCACGACATCCCGGAGGTGCTGCCCGACTGCGTGATCACCGACGTCATGATGCCGGTGATGGACGGCTTCGAGCTCACGCGCGAGCTGCGCCAGCGGCGCGAGCTCGCCCACATGAAGATCGTCATCCTCTCGGCCAAGAGCTACGACTTCGACCGGCGCCGCGCGCGCGAGATGGGCGCCGACGGCTACATCACCAAGCCGATCAACCGGGACACCTTCCTCGCCCAGATCAACGAGCTGGTCTCCGAGAAGGTGGCGGTGGAGTACTGGGGCGTGCATGGGACGCTGCCCACGCCGGGCGCCGAATACACGCGCTACGGCGGCAACACGCCCTGCGTGAGCGTGACCATCGGCGGCGAGCCGCTCTACGTGTTCGACTGCGGCTCGGGCATCAAGAAGCTCTCGGACCGCATCATGGCCAGCCTGCGCGGCGAGCGCTTCCACGGCCGCATCTTCATCTCGCACACGCACTGGGACCACATCAACACGGTGCCCTTCTTCGCGCCGCTGTACCTGCGCGGCAACCAGATCGAGCTGTTCGGGCCCTACCAGGGCGACCTCACCATCGAGCGCGCGATCAGCGCGCAGATGGAGAGCGTCTACTTCCCGGTCACCGTGCGCGAATTCGGCGCGCGCCTGGTGTTCCGCGACCTGCGCGAGGAGACGCTGCAGTTCGGGCCGGTGCGCATCGACACCATGCTGCTGCGCCACCCGGGCTACTGCCTGGGCTACAAGCTGACCTGCCGCGAGCGCGTGGTCTGCTACGTGACCGACAACGAGCTCTACCTGCCGACCGACCAGCGCCACGACGCGCGCTACGTCGAGCGCCTGGCCGACTTCGTGCGCGGCGCGGATGTGCTGATCACCGACACCACTTACCGCGACCACGAGTATCCGTCCAAGGTGGACTGGGGCCACTCCTGCGTGAGCCAGGTGGTGGACCTCGCCGCGCGCGCGGAAGTGAAGCGCCTGCACCTCTTCCACCACGATCCGGACCAGACCGACGCCGCCATCGACCAGAAGCTGGACGATGCGCGCAAGGAGCTCGCGCGCGTGGGCTCGAAGGTGGTCTGCGAAGCGCCCGCCGAGGGCTCTTCCCTGGTCCTCTAGAAAACTCCTAGAGCAAGACCCGCGGCGAAAGCGGCGCCGAGTTCCTCGCACTTCGCCAGCACTTCAGGCGTCAGCTCCTTGAGGCCGATCACGGGATCAGCCCGCTTTTCCAGCCGCAGGCCGGTGACGATGCGTTCCACCGACGTGACGGCGCCCTGGCCGTCCTGCCCGGCGCCGACGAAAAGCGCGTAGGGCCGGCCGTTGACCTTGCCCTCGCAGGCGTAGAACACGCGCTCGAGGAAGTCCTTCATCATGCCGGACATGTAGCCGAAGTTCTCAGGCGTGCCGAGGACCAGGCCGTCGGCCGCGAGCAGGTCGTCCGGTCCCGCGTCGGCGCAGCGCTTCATCACGACGTTCACGCCGGCTTCGCTCCTCGCGCCGCGCTCCACGGCCTCGGCCATCCGCGCCGTCTTCACGCCGCCCGTGTGGTAGACGATGAGCAGCGTCTTCATCAGAGCCGGTTCAATTCGGTCACGAAGACGAGCTCGCAGGCACCGCCGCCGGTATCCTCGCGCGTGAGCGAGCTGCGCCAGCGCCAGCCGTCCTCCGCCTCGACCTGCACGAGGTAGCCCAGGATCTGCACGCGCTCGCCCGACTTCACGTCCATCATCTTGCGGTAGAGCTCGCGCGAGCCGGGGATCAGGTGCATGTTGGCGCTGTGGATCTCGATGTCGCGCCGCGGCAGCGGCAGCTCGCCGTCGTAGCGCCAGTAGTAGAAGCGGTTCGATTGCGAGAAGGTCATGCGCTCCAGCACGCGTGGGTTCGTCATCGGGCCCCAGGCGAGCGCGAGGTCCACCGGCGCGAGGTCCGACTCGCGGCCAGTCGAGTAGTGCTCGGCGAGCAGCACGAGCGCGCCCACGGAGAACTCCGCCAGCGCGGTCAGCTTGTAGCTGTTGAAGCGGAACACGGGCCCGGCCGTGAGGTCCTTCTGCAGCGGGTCCTCCGACGCGTCCAGCGAGCGCAGCACGACCGGCGGCGGCGGGTCGACGCGGATCGGCCGGTGGCTCTTCCAGTACTGGAAGCCGAGGAAAATCGCGAGCGCGGCCGCCGCGAGCCACTTCGTCACGTGCGCCTCACGTCGCCAGCCGGCGCGCCGGATCCTGGCGGTAGAAGCCCTTGAACAGCTCGTAGAGCTTCGGGAAATCCCTGCGCAGGGCGTTGGGCGACTCGAAGAAGGCCTCGCTCGCGACCGCGAAGAACTCGGCCTCGTGCTCGGCGGCATAGGGGTCGAGGAAGGTGTTGCGGCCCCTCTCGACCTGGGTGCAGAAACGGTCAAACTCGACGTCGAACACCTCGAGCCAGCGCTCGCGCGCCTGGCGCGAGGGCAGCGGCGGCACGCCGTCGGCCTCGCCGGTCTGCATGTCGATCTTATGCGCGAACTCGTGCAGCACGACGTTGGCGCCGCCGTGGGCCACGCTGCCCGAGTCGTCGAGGGCCTCCCAGGACAGCACCACCGGCCCGCCGGGCCAGGACTCGCCCGCGAGCTCGTCCTCCCACTCGTGCACGACGCCGTCCTCGTCCACGCGCGTGCGCTCGACCTTGAAGTCGGACGGATGCACCACCACGCCGACCCAGCCGTCGTACCAGTGCAGGCCGAGCTCGAGCACGGGCAGGCAGGCCTGCAACGCGATCTCCACGCGGTCCTGGTCCGAGAGCTGCAGGCCGCGCACCGGCGTGAATTCCTTCTCCGCGAGGAAGATCACCGCCATGTCGCGCAGCCGCTTTTCCTCCTCGGGAGAGAGCCCCTTCAGGAAGGGAAGGTACTTGCAGGCGCGCTTCCAGAGCGCGTCATCGATCGCGTGGCGCTCGAGCACGCGGCGCCGCTTCCAATCCCGGATCCAGCCCATCGCCTCGCTACAATAGCAGCATGGTTTCCGTCGTCCAATTGCGCCCGCAGGATGCGCTGATCGAGAGAGCGCTTGCGTTCGCGCGTCCGCTCTATGAGGGACAGGTGCTGTCCACCGGAGAGCCGGTGTGGCCGCACGCGCTCGGCCTTTCGGCGAGCCTCGCCTCCATCGGCGTGGATGCGGCCGCGCAGGCGGCGGGCGTCCTGTTCGCGGTGCCCAAGCTCGTCAGCGATCCTGACGTCCTGCGCAAGGAATTCGGCGACGAGATCGCGGGCCTCGCCGCGGGCGTGGAGAAGCTCTACCGGCTGCGCGTGATCACGCGCAGCTCGCCCGCCGAGCAGAACGAGATCCTGCGCAAGATGGTGCTCGGCATGGTCGAGGACATCCGCGTGGTGCTGATCCGGCTCGCCAGCCGGACCCAGACCCTGCGGTTTTTCTCGAAGAACGATCTGGACGAAAAAGCGAGCTACGCGAAGGAAACCCTTGACATCTACTCGCCGCTCGCCAACCGGCTGGGCGTCTGGCAGCTCAAGTGGGAACTGGAGGACCTGTCGTTCCGGTTCCTCGAGCCCGAGCTCTACAAGAAGATCGCCGCGATGCTCGACGAGAAGCGTGTCGAGCGCGAGCAATATATTGAAGATTCGATTCGAATTCTTTCGAATGAATTAAAAGCAGCAAGTTTGGGCGCGGAAATCACGGGCCGGCCCAAGCACATCTATTCCATCTGGAACAAGATGCGCGCCAAGCACCTCGACTTCGCCGAGGTGTACGACGTGCGCGCGCTGCGCGTGATCGTGCCGGAAGTGAAGGATTGCTACGCGGCGCTCGGCGCGGTGCACAACCTCTGGCAGCCGATCCCGAAGGAGTTCGACGACTACATCTCGCGCCCCAAGGGCAACCTGTACCAGTCGCTGCACACCGCGGTGCTGGGACCGGGCGGGCGCACGCTCGAAGTCCAGATCCGGACCGAGGCCATGCACCGGCAGGCGGAGTTCGGCGTGGCCGCGCACTGGCGCTACAAGGAGTCGGGCAAGGCCACAAGGGCCGACGGTGCGTTCGACAACAAGATCGCCTGGCTGCGCGAGCTGCTCGCCTGGCGCGACGAAGTTGCCGAGGGCGGAAATGCGGGCGCCGGCTGGGCCGAGAAGACGCGCAAGGCCTCGCTCGACGACACCATCTACGTGCTGACGCCGCAGGGCAAGGTCATCGACCTGCCGGCGGGGTCGACGCCGGTGGACTTCGCCTACACGCTGCACACCGACCTCGGTCATCGCTGCCGCGGCGCGAAGGTGGATGGCCAGCTGGTGAAGCTGGACCATGCGCTGCAGAGCGGCCAGCGCGTGGAGATCGTCTCCGCGAAGGCGGGCGGTCCTTCGCGCGACTGGTTGAATCCGCAGCTCGGCTTCCTCAAGAGCCACCGGGCGCGCGGCAAGGTGCGTCAGTGGTTCAACGCGCAGGCGCTCGCCGACACGGTCGCGCAGGGCCGCGCCATCGTCGAGAAGGAGCAGCGACGAGAGGGTGCCGTGCGGGCCAACCTCGAGCAGCTCGCGCAGGCGCTCGGCCTCGCGAAGCCGGACGAGCTGTTCGCGGCGGTGGCGCGCGACGAGGTCAACCTGCGGCAGCTGCAGGCCGCGCTGCGCGCCTCCAAGGGCTCGGTAGCCGAGGAAAAAATCGAAGAAAAAGCGAAGACGGCGAGAGCAAAGGCGAAAGCAGGCGGCGGCGTGCTCGTCGTCGGCGTGGATCGCCTGCTGACCCAGCTCGCCAAGTGCTGCAAGCCCGTGCCGCCCGACCCGGTGCGCGGCTTCGTCACGCGCGGCAAGGGCGTGTCGGTGCACCGCGAGGACTGCGCGAGCCTCAAGCGCCTGGCCGAGCGCAGCCCCGAGCGGCTCATCGACGCGGCGTGGGGACGCAGTCCGGCGGGGATGGCGGACTCGGTCTACCCGGTGGACATCCTCGCCATCGCGGCCGATCGCCAGGGCCTGCTGCGCGACATCGGCGAGGCGCTTGCGCGCGAGCGCATCAACGTGACCGCGGTGCGCACGCAGAGCAAGGGCGACCTCGCGCACATGCGGTTCTCCTTCGAGGTCGCGGACATCGCGCACCTGCGGCGCGCGCTCGCGGCGGTCAAGGCCGTTTCGGGCGTGATCCGGGTCGCCCGGGCGTAGTTTTTACGGGTAAAATTCGCCCCCTTTAGGCGCGTAGCTCAGCTGGTTAGAGCACCACCTTGACATGGTGGGGGTCGTTGGTTCGAGTCCAATCGCGCCTACCAACCAATTCCGCCCGTGTTGAAGATCAAACTGCCCGATGGCGCCGTAAAGGACTTCCCCGGCCCCGTCACGGTCGCGGAAGTCGCGCAATCCATCGGCGCGGGCCTCGCGAAGGCCGCGCTCGCCGGCAAGGTCAACGGCAAGCTCGTCGACACTTCCTACCGCATCGAGTCGGATGCGGAGGTCGCGATCGTCACGCCCAAGAGCCCCGAGGCGCTGGACATCATCCGCCACTCGACCTCGCACCTGATGGCGCAGGCCGTGCAGGAGCTTTATCCGGGCGCGCAGGTCACGATTGGACCGGTCATCGAGAACGGCTTCTACTACGACTTCTCGTACAAGCGGCCGTTCACGCCGGAAGACCTCGCCGCCATCGAGAAACGCATGGCCGAGCTCGTCAAGAAAGATTTGAAGGTGGAAAGGAAGGTTCTTTCAAGAGACGAAGCGGTCAGGTTCTTCGAGTCCATCGGCGAGAAGTACAAGGCCGAGATCCTCGCGGCCATCCCCGCGAACGAGCCGATCTCGCTCTACGGCCAGGGCGGCTGGGTCGACCTGTGCCGCGGCCCGCACGTGCCCTCCACCGGCAAGCTCAAGGTGTTCAAGCTCATGCGTGTCGCGGGCGCCTACTGGCGCGGCGACTCGAGGAACGAGATGCTCCAGCGCATCTACGGCACCGCGTGGGCGACCAAGGAGGAGCAGGACGCCTACCTCAAGATGCTGGAGGAGGCGGAGAAGCGCGACCACCGGCGCCTTGGCACCCAGCTCGACCTCTTCCACATGGAGGAGGACGCGCCCGGCATGGTGTTCTGGCACCCCAAGGGCTGGACGCTTTGGCAGCAGCTCGAGCAGTACATGCGCAAGGTCTACCGCGAGAGCGGCTACCAGGAAGTGCGCGGCCCGATGGTGCTGCCCAGGAGCCTCTGGGAGACCACGGGCCACTGGCAGAACTACCGCGACAACATGTTCACGACGGAATCGGAGAAGCGCGACTACGCGCTCAAGCCGATGAACTGCCCCGGGCACGTGCTGATCTACAACAAGGGCGTGAAGAGCTACCGGGACCTGCCGCTGCGCTACGGCGAATTCGGCTCCTGCCACCGCAACGAGCCCTCGGGCGCGCTGCACGGGATCATGCGCACGCGCGGCTTCACGCAGGACGACGGCCACATCTTCTGCACCGAGGAGCAGATCCTCGGCGAGTGCGTCGCGTATACGGCGCTCGTGCAGAAGGTCTACGCCTTCTTCGGCTTCAAGGACATCGTCTACAAGGTGGCGACGCGCCCCGAGAAGCGCATCGGCACGGACGAGGCCTGGGACAAGGCCGAGGCCGCGCTGATGGAGGCCATGAAGGCCTCGGGCTGCGAGTTCCAGGTCTCGCCCGGCGACGGCGCCTTCTACGGGCCGAAGATCGAGTATTCGCTCAAGGACGCCATTGGCCGGGTCTGGCAGTGCGGCACGATGCAGGTGGACTACTTCCTGCCGCAGCGCCTCGGCGCCGAATACGTCGCCGCCGACAACACGCGCAAGATCCCGGTCATGCTGCACCGGGCCACCATCGGCTCGATGGAGCGCTTCATGGGCATCCTGATCGAGCATTACGGCGGCGCCTTCCCGCTCTGGCTCGCGCCCGAGCAGGTCATGGTCCTCAGCATCACCGAGCACCAATCCGAGTACGCGGAAGGGGTCGCCAGGCGCTTGCGCGAGGCCGGATTCCGCGCCGCCGCGGATTTGCGAAACGAGAAAATTTCCTATAAAATCCGCGAACATAGCTTGCAAAAGTTGCCCTACCAACTCGTAGTCGGCGACAAGGAAAAGCAGGCTGGAAACGTGGCTGTGCGTACGCGCAGCGGTGAAGACCTCGGGGCAATGGGTCTGGGCGCCTTCATCGAACGCCTTCGGAGCGAGGCGAGCGCGTAAGGGCACAGCCGCATTTTTTTGACGAACAGAGGAGTTTTTCACCCATCGCACTCGAGAGATCGCAACGCATCAACGGGGAAATCACCGCACCGCAGGTGCGGCTTGTGGCGGAAAACGGCGACCAGCTGGGCATCGTGGCGGTGGCCGAGGCGCTGAAGATGGCGGAAGAGCAGAACGTGGACCTGGTCGAGATCGCGCCGCTCGCGGTGCCGCCGGTCTGCAAGCTGATGGACTTCGGCAAGTTCCGCTACCGCGAGCAGAAGAAGGCCCACGAGGCCAAGCTCAAGCAGAAGCAGATCCAGGTCAAGGAAATCAAGTTCCGCCCTGGCACCGACGAGGGCGACTACAAGATCAAGGTCAACAAGCTGATCCAGTTCCTCGAGGAAGGCGACAAGGCGAAGGTGACGCTGCGCTTCCGCGGACGCGAGATGGCGCACCAGGAGTTCGGCGTGCGGCTGCTGGAGCGCGTGAGGAAGGACCTGGACCCCGTGGCGATCGTGGAGCAGTTTCCCCGGCTCGAGGGCAGGCAGATGGTGATGGTGCTGGCGCCGAAGAAGAAGGCGGCGCCGGTGAAGAGCAGGCCGCCGGCGGCCGCCGACAAGGCGCCGAAGGAAGGCAAGAAGGCCGTGGCGAAGCCCGCCGCGGCGGGTTAGTCCAGGATCCAGAACGAAGGAGTATTGCTGTGCCCAAGATGAAGTCGAAGAAATCGGCCGCCAAGCGGTTCAGAGTCCGCCCCGGCGGCTCGATCAAGCGGGGCCAGGCGTTCAAGCGCCACATCCTCACCAAGAAGTCGACGCAGACCAAGCGCCACCTGCGCGGCGCCACCAACGTGCACGACAGCGACATGGACCGGGTGCGCTCCATGCTGCCGTATTCCAGCTAAGGAGGCGCCATGCCGAGAGTCAAGCGTGGGGTAACGGCGCGCGCGCGCCACAAGAAGGTCCTCGCCAAGTCGAAGGGCTTCCGCGGCCGCCGCGGCAACGTCTACCGCGTCGCCAAGGAAGCGGTCATGAAGGCGGGGCAGTACGCCTACCGCGACCGCCGCAACAAGAAGCGCGAGTTCCGCGCGCTCTGGATCCAGCGCATCAACGCGGCCGTGCGCGAGCTGGGCATGAACTACAGCGCGTTCATGGCGGGCCTCAAGAAGGCGAACATCGAGATCGACCGCAAGGTGCTCGCCGACCTCGCCGTGCTCGACAAGCCGGCGTTCGCCAAGATCGCAGGGCAGGTGAAGGCAAGCCTGGCGCACTAAGCGCGCACTCCGCGCGCTGTGGACAACCTCGAAGAAATCGTCGGACGCGCGGCCGCGGAATTCGCGGCCGCCGGCGATCCGGCCGCGCTCGAGAACGCCAAGGCGAAATACCTCGGCAAGTCCGGGGAGCTGGCGGCTTTTCGTTCTTCCCTGGGTTCCCTGCCTATTGAAGAACGAAAGGCTGCAGGGCAGAACTACAACGCCGCAACTCAAAAAATAGAAGCTGCCCTCGAAGCGCGGCGCGCGGAGCTCGCGCTGGCCAGGCTCGAAGCCCGCCTGGCGGAAGAGGCGCTGGACGTCACGCTGCCGGGCCGCGGGCGTGCGCGCGGTGGCCTGCACCCGATCAGCCGCACCTGGCGGCGCATCGAGGAGATCTTCGGCTCGATCGGCTTCGACGTGGCCGACGGCCCCGAGATCGAGACCGACTGGTACAACTTCACGGCCCTCAACAATCCGGAGAACCATCCGGCGCGCTCGATGCAGGACACGTTCTACGTGGACTTGAAGGATGCGAAGGGCTTGCCCTTGCTCCTGCGGACCCACACGAGCCCGATGCAGGTGCGCTATGCGAGGATGCACAAGCCGCCGATCAAGGTGATCGCGCCGGGCCGCACCTACCGCGTGGACTCGGATGCCACGCACTCGCCGATGTTCCACCAGGTCGAGGGCCTCTGGATCGGCGAGGACATCAGCTTCGCGGACCTGAAGGGCGTGTACGTGGATTTCCTGCGGCGCTTCTTCGAGTCGGACGAGCTGCAGGTGCGCTTCCGGCCGTCCTATTTCCCGTTCACCGAGCCCTCGGCCGAGATCGACCTGCAGTTCGCGAGCGGCCCGCTCAAGGGGCGCTGGCTCGAGCTCTCGGGCGCGGGCCAGGTGCACCCGCAGGTGGTGTGCAACTTCGGCCTCGACCCGGAGAAATGCATCGGCTTCGCGTTCGGCTCGGGCCTGGAGCGCCTCACGATGCTCCGCTATGGCATCGACGACCTGCGCCTGTTCTTCGACGGCGACCTGCGCTTCCTGAGGCAATTCTCATGAATGTCCCCGAGAATTGGCTGAAGGCGTTCGTCGACGCAAAGATGCAGGCGCCGCAACTGGCGCACCTCCTGACGATGTCGGGCTTGGAAGTGGAGTCGCTCGCGCCCGTCGCGCCGCCGTTGAAGGGCGTCGTGGTCGGCAAGGTGCTCGCGGTCGAGAAGCACCCGAACGCCGACAAGCTCACGGTCTGCAAGGTCGACGCCGGCAAGGAGACGTTCAGCGTCGTCTGCGGCGCGCCCAACGTGCGCGCGGGCATGCTTGCGCCATTGGCGCTCGTCGGCGCGCGCTTGAAGGATCTTGAAATAAAGAAATCAAATCTTCGCGGTGTCGAAAGCAACGGCATGCTCTGTTCCGCAAGAGAGCTCGGGCTCTCCGAGGACCATTCGGGGCTGCTGGAACTGTTCGGCGCGAAGCCGGGCACGGACGTCGGCAAGGCGCTCGCGCTGGATGAGCAGATCTTCACCTTCAAGCTCACGCCCAACCGCGCGGATTGCCTTTCCGTGCTCGGCATCGCTCGCGAGGTCTCGGCGCTTACCGGGGTGAAACTAAAATCTCCAAAAATAGAGAAGACAAAGGCAACAAACACCCAGAGACATCCCGTCAAGATCACGGACGCTGACGGCTGCGGGCGCTTCACGGGCCGGGTGATCCGCAACGTGAACGCGGCCGCGCCGACGCCCGGCTGGATGCGCCGGCGCCTGGAGCGCGCGGGCCAGCGCTCGATCTCGGCGCTGGTGGATGTCACGAACTACGTGATGCTCGAGCTCGGCCGCCCGCTGCACGTCTACGACCAGGACAAGCTCTCCGGCGCGATCGACGTGCGCTGGGGCCGCGCGGGGGAGCAGTGCTTGCTATTGAATGGCCAGACGGTGGACGTGGGGCCCGACGTGGGCCAGCGCGTGCTCTGCATCACGGACGACTCGGGTGCGATCGGTCTCGCCGGCATCATGGGCGGCGAGGCCACGAAGGCCGAGACCACGACGAAGAACCTCTTCCTCGAGTCCGCCTTCTTCTTCCCGGACGCGATCGCCGGCCGCGCGCGCCGCTACAACTTCACGAGCGACGCCTCGCACCGCTTCGAGCGCGGCGTGGACCCGCAGAACAACGTGGACGGCATCGAGTACGCGACGAAGCTGATCCTCGAGATTTGCGGCGGCGAGCCCGGCCCGACGGTCGACCTCGTGAAGAAGCTGCCCGCGCGCAAGCCCGTATCGATGCGCATGGCGCGGGCGCAGAAGATCCTGGGCATCAAGGTCGAACGGAAGGAAGTCGAGTCGGTCTTTCGCCGCTTGGGCTTTGCCTACAAGAAGTCGAAAAGCGCTGTCACGGTAAGCCCGCCCAGCTACCGATTCGACCTCGTGATCGAGGAGGACCTCGTCGAAGAGGTCGCGCGCGTGCACGGCTTCGACAACATCCCGGCGCTGCCGCCGCGCGCGCCCGCGAAGATGCACGCGCAGCTCGAGGCGCGACGCTCGTTGCACGCGATCCGCGACCGGCTCGCGGCCTGCGACTACCAGGAGACCATCAACTTCGCCTTCGTCGAGCCTGCCTGGGAGGCGGACCTGGCGGGCGAGGCGAACCCCATCCGGCTGCTCAACCCGATTGCGAGCCAGGCCTCGGTCATGCGCACAAGCCTGTTCGGCTCGCTCGTCGCCAACCTGCGCGCCAACCACGCGAGGAAGGTGGACCGCATCAGGGTGTTCGAGGTCGGCCGCGTCTACCTTCGCGATCCTTCGGCCGCCGACGGCCCGCTCCAGGTCGCGGGGCTGCGCCAGCCGATCCGTGTGGGCGGCGCCGCGTTCGGCCCGGCCTTCGAGGAGCAGTGGGGCGCGCCCGCGCGCGGCGTGGATTTCTTCGACGTGAAGGCCGACCTCGAGGCACTCGTCGCGCCGCGCGCGTTGCGCGTCGAGGCCTCGCCGCATCCTGCGCTGCACCCGGGTCGCTCGGGGCGAGTGCTGGTCGACGGCGTGCCGGCTGGCTGGCTTGGCGAGCTGCATCCACGCTGGCAGCAGAAATACGAGCTGCCCCAACCGGCGATCCTGTTCGAGCTGGAGGCCGAGGTGCTGGCCGAGGCCCCCCTGCCGCAGCCGTCCCAGCCATCCCGCTTTCCCCCGGTGGTGCGGGACATTGCCCTCCTGGTGGACGCCGGGACCCCCGTCCAGGCCCTCCTGGACGCCGCCCGGGCCGAAAAACCCCCCATCGTGCAGGGGGTCCGCCTGTTCGACCTGTACCAGGGAAGCAACCTGCCGGCAGGGAAGAAAAGCCTTGCGTTCCGGGTAGTTATGCAAGATACTGAACGAACCCTCACGGATACGGAGGCCGATCGGGCGCGCGATGCACTGGTCGAGCTGTGGGGACGGCGTTTCGGCGCCAGCCTGCGTGCATAATCTAAAAAGTCACAGATATTTCAGGGAGTTGTAATGACTTTGACCAAGGCCGAACTGGCCGACCTGTTGTTCGAAAAGGTCGGGCTGAACAAGCGCGAGGCCAAGGACATGGTGGAGGCGTTCTTCGAGGAGATCCGGGGAGCGCTGGAGCGCGGGGAAAGCGTCAAGCTGTCCGGGTTCGGCAATTTCCAGCTGCGCGATAAGCCGCAGCGCCCGGGGCGCAATCCCAAGACCGGTGAGGAGATCCCGATCAGCGCCCGGCGCGTGGTCACCTTCCACGCCAGCCAGAAACTGAAGGCCATGGTCGAGAAGTCGCGCCATGGAGCCCAGCCGGAAAAGAGCTGAGCTCCCGCCGATCCCCGCAAAGCGCTACTTCACGATCGGTGAAGTGAGCGACCTGTGCGGGGTGAAGCCACATGTGCTCCGCTACTGGGAGCAGGAGTTCACGCAGCTGAAGCCGGTCAAGCGCCGCGGCAACCGGCGCTACTACCAGCACCACGAGGTGCTGCTCATCCGCCGGATCCGCGAGCTGCTATACGAGGAAGGCTTCACCATCAGCGGCGCGCGCAACCGCCTGGACAACGCCATGCACGGCGACGATCGCCGCGCTGAAGAGAAGCCCGAAGCGCCGCGCCCCGCGCGCGCGCCGGCGGCCGCGTCCGTGTCCGGCGACCTCGCCTCGCTCAAGCGCGAACTTCGCGACCTGCTGGAGAGCCTGCGGTAAAATTGGTGCACTCGGGGCGTAGCGCAGCCTGGTAGCGTACCTGCATGGGGTGCAGGTGGTCGGAGGTTCAAATCCTCTCGCCCCGACCATATATCTCAAGGACTTAAAAGGGTAGGTGGGTTA
>Ga0335076_10003500_pt1 | contig 15796 bp, 16 predicted proteins | sample Lox_Sample_25_FD_206717 | JGI IMG/M metagenome (GOLD analysis project Ga0335076, IMG submission 206717) | Soil microbial communities from Loxahatchee National Wildlife Refuge, Florida, United States - Lox_Sample_2.5 | ecosystem: Environmental > Terrestrial > Soil > Wetlands | place: USA...
GCGGCGCGGGCCTGCCACGGACCGCGCGTCGCTCCGCCGTACCCGTCGGCTGTCGGCTCCGGACTCTCCCGCGCGAGAAGGACAGCCTTCCTGCTCGCGCTGCGCCATCGAATCGATGGGCGGGCCCACCCCCTGCGCGTGTTATAATTTTGAATTTACTTGCGTTTGTCGTTCGGACGGAGCCAAGCATGGCGGTGGAAAGGACCCTCTCGATCATCAAACCCGATGCCGTGGCGAAGAACGTCGTCGGCGAGATCTATTCGCGCTTCGAGCGCGCAGGACTCAAGATCGTCGCCGCCCGGATGACGTGGCTCGCTAAGCCGGACGCCGAGGGCTTCTACGCGGTGCATCGTGAGCGTCCCTTCTTCCGCGACCTGGTGGAGTTCATGACCTCGGGCCCGGTGATGATCCAGGTGCTCGAAGGAGAGAACGCCATCGCGAGGAACCGCGACTTGATGGGAGCGACCGATCCGCGCGAGGCGGCGCCCGGAACGATCCGCGCGGATTTCGCGCAGAGCATCGACGCCAACGCCGTGCACGGGTCCGACGGGGCCGAGACGGCGAAGACGGAGATCGCATATTTCTTTCCGACGCTGGAGATTCACAGCCGGTAACGGAAGGCAAGCCGCATGATCAATCTGCTCGACTTCGATCGGGACGCGCTCGCGGCGCTCTTCGTCGAGCGCGGCGAGAAGGCGTTTCGCGCCCGGCAGACCATGCGCTGGCTCCATCGCGGTCTGGCCGAGCGCATCGACGCGATGAGCGATCTCGCCAAGGCGACCCGAGAGGCGCTCGTGCGCGACGCGGAGATTCGCGCCCCTGCGGTCGTGCGCGACACCCTGGCGGACGACGGGACCCGCAAATGGCTCCTCGACGTCGGGGGCGCCAACGCGATCGAGGCCGTCTACATCCCCGAGGACGATCGCGGAACGCTGTGCGTTTCCTCGCAGGCCGGATGCGCGCTCGATTGCGCATTCTGCTCCACCGGCAAGCAGGGATTCAACCGCAACCTCACGGTGGCCGAGATCATCGGCCAGCTCTGGCTCGCAAACCGGACCCTGCTTGCGGAAGGCGTGAAGGCGCCGTGGGTCGAGCGCGGTCGGCACCCGATCACGAACGTGGTGATGATGGGCATGGGCGAGCCCCTGGCCAACTTCGACAACGTGGTCGCAGCGCTTCGCATCATGCTCGACGACAACGCCTACGGCCTGTCGCGCCGCCGCGTGACCTTGTCGACCTCGGGGCTCGTACCGGCGATCGATCGCCTGCGCGACGCCTGCCCCGTCGCGCTCGCGGTGTCGCTGCACGCGCCGGACGACGGCTTGCGTGACCGCCTCGTGCCGATCAATCGCAAATATCCGCTGTCCGAGCTTCTCGCCTCCTGCGTGCGCTACATCGAGCGTGCGCCCCGCGACTTCGTCACTTTCGAGTACGTGATGCTCGACGGCGTCAACGACGCCGTCGAGCAGGCGCACGCGCTGGTGGAGCTCGTGCGCGACGTGCCGTGCAAATTCAACCTGATTCCGTTCAATCCGTTCCCGGCGACCGAATTCCGCACGAGCCCGTACGCGCGCATCCTCGCGTTCCAGAATATCCTGCAGGATGCGGGTCTGACCGCCACCGTGCGCAAGACCCGCGGCGAAGACATCGATGCGGCCTGCGGACAGCTCGCCGGGCAGGTGAACGACCGGACGCGGCGCCGCACGCACCGCATCCGGGCGATCGCCGCGTCCTGATACGCGAGACCCTTCGATGACACGCCTCGCCCACCTCGCGGCCCTCGCTGCGCTCGTTGCCCTGATCGCCGGGTGCCAGACCAAGCAGACCGTGCAGACAGCCCCCGAGCCGGTCGCGCTTCCGCCGCCGCAACCCGCGAGCCCGCAGGTCCGGGCGCAACTCCACACCGAGCTCGGCGCCGGCTACTACGAGCGGGGACAGATGGACATCGCGCTCGAGGAGCTCAACGCCGCCGTCAAGCTCGATCCCAACTACGCGCAGGCGTACAACATTTTCGGATTGGTCTACGCCGTGCTCGGCGACGATCGCAAGGCGGAACAGAACTTTGCCAGGGCGCTGCAGCTCGCGCCCAACGACTCGGACATCCACCACAACTGGGGCTGGTATCTGTGCCAGCACCGGCGCGAAAAGGAAGCGCTCGTCGAGTTCGAGACCGCTGTGCGCAATCCGCTCTATCGCACGCCCGAGATCGCGCTGGTCAATGCCGGGCGCTGCTCGCAGCCCTTTGATGAAGCGGCCGCCGAGAACTACTATCGGCGCGCGCTCGCGGTCCAGCCCGGCAATCCGCTCGCGAGCCTGGGCCTGGCGCAGATCGCGTACCGGGCGCGCCGTTACGACGAGGCGCGAGCTTGGATGAAGGGCGTGATGCTCACGACCAATCCGCCGCCCGAAGGCTTGCGGCTCGGGATGTGCGTCGAGCGCAAGCTCGGCGACAAACAGGCGGAACTCTCCTACATCTCGCAGCTCAAGAACCGGTATCCCGACGCTCCCGAAACGAAGGGTGCGGCCACCGACACCTGCGAATGACGTCGATCGAAGCCGACATGGAAACGCCGCTCTCGCCGGCGGCCCCGGTGCCCCCCGGCCCGGGGGCGTCGCTCAAGGCGGCGCGCGAACGCAAGGGGCTCTCGCTCGACGAAGCGGCGCAGGCGTTGAAGCTCGCGCCACGCCAGATCAAGGCGCTCGAGAACGAGGACTTCGGACAGCTTCCGGGTCGCACGTTCGCGCGCGGGTTCGTGCGCAATTACGCGCGACTCTTGAACCTCGACGGCGAAGCGCTGGTCGCGCAGCTTCCCGACGCCTCGCACGAGCCCGCGCTCGCCTCGCCGTCGCTGCGCTCGACCGGCGCGACCATCGGCGAAGTGCCGGCGACGCGCGTCGCGCGCCCGGCTTTCCTCTGGCTCGTTCCCGTCGCGCTCGTGACCTTGATCGCCGGGGCCGGCGGCTACGAGTGGTATCGGAATCGAGCGCCTTCGATCAAGCGTATCGAGCCGACGACGCCCGCGGCTGCCGTCGCACCGGCGCCGACGGCGGGAACCGCGCGCTCCGAGCTCGCGAATCCTCTCACCGCGCCCCCGTCCAACGAATCGCCGAAGGTCGAAAGCCTCGCGCCGACCGCGAGTGCGGCGCCCGCGACGCTGCCCGGGTCGAGCGTGCCAGTCGCTCGAGCGACCGTGCCCGCAGCCTCGGCTCCCGCCCCGTCCGCCTCGGACGCAGCGGAAACGCCGGCGGCCGCAGCGACTCCAACCGCATCGCCAGCGGCTCCCGCCGCCGCAGGCGCGGAGGCCCCGCTCGTGCTGAACTACCGCGCTCCCGCGTGGACCCAGGTCCGCGATGCGCGCGGACAAGTCCTGGTGAGCCGGGTCGTTCCGGCAGGTTCCGAGCAGCCCGTCCGCGGCACGCCGCCGTTCGAAGTCACGATCGGCAATGCGCGCGCGGTCACCGTGGTCTATCGCGGGCAGGAAGTCGATCTCGCCCGCTACACGCGTCAGAACGTCGCCCGGCTGCGGCTGCCGTGAGACCTGCGCGATGAACCTCGCCTCGACCATCGTCCGTCATCCGACGCGTTCCGTCCGCGTCGGCGAGATTACCATCGGCGGTGGCGCACCGATCGTGGTGCAATCGATGACCAATACCGACACCGCCGACGTCGCGGCGACGGTCGATCAGGTGCGCGCACTCGCCGACGCCGGTTCGGAGCTCGTCCGCGTCACGGTCAACACGGCCGAAGCGGCCGCCGCCGTGCCGACGATTCGCGAGCGTCTCGATCAGCTCGGTTGCGCGGTGCCGCTGATCGGCGACTTCCACTACAACGGGCACAAGCTCCTCACCGAGCATCCCGCGTGCGCGCAGGCGCTCGCCAAGTACCGCATCAATCCCGGCAACGTGGGCAAGGGCTCGAAGCGCGACACGCAGTTCGCGATCATGATCGAGCAGGCCCTCAGGTGGACGAGGCCGGTTCGGATCGGCGTCAATTGGGGCAGTCTCGATCAGGACCTCCTGGCCCGGCTCATGGACGACAACGCGAAGCAGCCCGAGCCGCGCGACGCGGCCCAGGTGCTGCGCGAAGCGCTGGTCGTCTCCGCGCTCGAAAGCGCGCGCCGCGCGCAAGAGCTCGGCCTGGCCGCGGAGCAGATCGTGCTTTCGTGCAAGGTCTCCGACGTGCAGGACCTGGTCTGCGTGTATCAGGAGCTCGCGCGCCGCTGCGATTATCCGTTGCATCTGGGACTTACCGAGGCCGGAATGGGATCGAAAGGCATCGTTGCCTCGACCGCGGCGATGGCGGTGCTGCTGCAGCAGGGCATCGGCGACACGATCCGCGTATCGCTCACGCCGGAGCCGGGCGGCGACCGCACCCGCGAGGTGATCGTCGCGCAGGAACTGCTGCAGACGATGGGGCTGCGCCCCTTTGCGCCGCTGGTGACCGCGTGCCCCGGCTGCGGCCGCACTACCAGCACGTTCTTCCAGGAGCTCGCCGACAAGACGCAAGCCTACCTGCGCGAGCAAATGCCCGCGTGGCGCGCGCGCTATCCCGGCGTGGAGAACATGAGCGTCGCCGTGATGGGCTGCGTCGTGAACGGTCCCGGCGAATCGAAGATGGCCGATATCGGCATCAGTCTCCCGGGCACGGGGGAGGTGCCCGTCGCGCCGGTTTATGTCGACGGCGAGAAGACCGTCACGCTCAAAGGCGAGCGCATCGCCGCGGAATTCTGCGACATCATCGAAGCGTACGTCCGCGCGAGATTCGGCGGGGAGACGAGCGCGCTGCCGAAGGCTGCCAGGAAGACAATCGGCATCAAGGCGGTCGCCTAGCATCGTGGCCGCGCAGACGATCCAGGCCGTTCGCGGCATGAACGACGTGCTGCCCGACGAGGCGGCGCTGTGGGAGAAGCTCGAGGACGCAGCACGCGAGACCTTCGCCCAGTACGGCTACCGGAATATTCGCGTGCCGATCGTCGAGCAGACGCCGCTGTTCGTGCGCGGCATCGGCGACGCGACCGACATCGTCGAGCACGAGATGTACAGCTTCGAGGACCGGCTCTCGAACGAGAACCTGACGCTGCGCCCCGAAGCGACTGCCGGCATCGTGCGTGCGGCGATCGAGCACCATCTCACCTACGAGCGACCGCAACGGGTGTGGATGGCCGGGCCGATGTTCCGGCACGAGCGCCCGCAGAAGGGGCGCTACCGGCAGTTTCATCAGCTCGACGTCGAGGCGCTCGGCTTCGAAGGCCCCGACGTGGACGCCGAGCAGATCGTCATGCTATCGAGACTGTGGGCCAAACTGGGCTTGACCGGGATGCGTCTGCACATCAACACGATCGGCGACCCCGAGGAGCGGGCGGCGCATAGGCGCGCGCTGACCGCGTATTTCGAGAAGCATGAGCAGGAGCTCGATGAAGATTCGCGGCGCCGGCTCGTCACGAATCCGTTGCGCATTCTCGACAGCAAGAATCCTGCGATGCAGCGTATGATCGCGGGCGCCCCGAAGCTCGTCGACCAGCTCGGATCTGAATCGCCCTCGTTGCGGCACTTCCAAAGCGTGAAGGCGCTGCTGACCGAAGCACGGGTCGCGTTCGAAGTCGATACACGACTGGTGCGGGGTCTGGACTATTACAATCGCACCGTTTTCGAGTGGATGACCGATCGGCTGGGCGCGCAGGGCACGGTCGCCGGGGGTGGACGGTACGATGGATTGTTCGAGCAGCTCGGGGGCAAGCCCACGCCCGCGTGCGGTTTCGCGATCGGCGTCGAGCGCATGATCTTGCTGCTTCAGGAAAGCACCGCCCTTCGCCCAAGCGTCCCCGATGCCTACGTCCTGCACGTCGGCGAAAGCGCGGCCCGGCTCGCGCGCGCGACTGCGGAAGCATTGCGCGATGCGGGGCTCGCGGTCGTAGTCAACGCCGGCGGCGGCGGCTTCAAGGCGCAGATGCGGCGGGCCGATGCGAGCGGCGCCCGCTGGGCGGTGATCGTCGGTGAAGAAGAGGCCAGCGCGAATTGCGTGGGCGTCAAGCCGTTGCGCGTCGCGGGTGAGCAAGTCGCGCTGCCGCCCGAGGACGTAGCGAAGCACATAGGATCGAATTGAACATGGCGGTTTACGATCTCGAAGAGCAGGAAAAGATCGAGGATCTGAAGGCTTGGTGGGCGCTTTACGGAAAGTACGTGAGCGCCGGCGTCACCACGCTGGCGGTCGTCGTGATCGGCGTGCAAGGCTGGCGCTGGTACCAGCAGTCGCAGGCGCAGAAAGCGAGCGTGCTCTATCAAGCAGTGAGCCAGGCCGCGCACGCCAACGATGCGGCGAAGGCCAAGGATCCGGCGTCGCAGCTCGCGAGCCAATACGCCAGCACGGCGTATGCGCCGCGCGGAGCACTGCTCTACGCCAAGGCTCTCTACGATTCCGGCGACAAGGCAGGCGCCAAAGCGCAGCTCGCATGGGTGGTCGACCACGCGGGCGAAGACGAGCTCAAGGAGATTGCGCGCTACCGTATCGCCCAGATTCAGCTCGATGACAAGCAATACGACGACGCGCTGAAGACCCTCGATGCGAAGACCGATGACGCGTTTGCGCCGCTTTACGCCGATCTGCGCGGCGACATCCTCGCCGCGGCCGGCAAGAACGCCGATGCGCGCAGTGCCTATCAGACCGCGCTGGCCAAGCTCGACGCCAAATCGAGCTATCGCGGCTTCGTGCAGGCCAAGCTCGATGCGCTGGGAGGTCCGCTCGCGCCGATGGAAGCAACCGCCGCGCCGACGGCGCCGACCGCAGGCAAATGAAGTTCGAAGCCGTGAACGGTTCCCGCGCGCGCCGCTGCGCGACCACGTCGATGATCGCCCTGGCGGCGCTCTGGCTGCCGGGCTGCTCCACGCTCTCGACATGGCTGCCCTCGTGGTTGACCGAGCCGCCGTCGCTGCCGTCGTGGCTCAAGTTCGGAAAGGATCCGCACAAGCCCGGACCTCTGCCCGAGTTTCAGGCGAAGGCCGGTGGTCGCGTGAACTGGCAGGTCTCGGTGGGCAGCAAGGTGGCGGTCGGCTTCGTGCCCGCAGTGCGCCCCGATGCGATCTACGCCGCGTCGACCGACGGAGGCGTGGTGAGCGTCGATCCGGGGAGCGGCGCGCAACGCTGGCGTATCAACGCCGGCAAGGGGCTCTCCGCCGGCGTCGGCGCGGACGCCGGCGCGATCATCGTCGGCACCGACAAGGGTGACGTGCTCGCCTTCGACACGACCGGCAAACCGCTCTGGCAGAGCAAAGTCTCCAGCGAAGTGAGCGGTCCACCGCTGCCGGGAGAGGGAACAGTGATTGTATGGTCGCTCGACGGCAAGATTTTCGCTCTGGCGGAGGCCGACGGCTCGCGCAAATGGGTCTATCAGCGCGCGACGCCGCCGCTCACGATTCGCCGCTTCGCAGGCGGCGTGGTGAGCCGCGGCGGACTCTTCACCGGAACGCCGGGCGGCAAACTCCTCGGCATCGATCTCACTACCGGCTCGCTCGCCTGGGAAGCGAACGTCACCACGCCGAAGGGCGCGACCGAGCTCGAGCGCCTCGCCGACGTCACCAGCCTTCCTGTCGTCGAGGAGCGCCAGGTCTGCGCCGCCGCCTATCTCGGTCGCGTCGCCTGCTTCGACGTGCAGCGCGGCACGCTCATCTGGTCGCGCGACTTCGGAAGCCTCGGAGGGATCGCGCTCGACAATCGTCATCTGTATCTCACCGACGACAAGGGTGCGGTGCAGGCGCTCGACAAGTCGACCGGCGCGTCGGTCTGGAAGCAGGACAAGCTCGCGCAGCGTTTTCCGGGCGGCCCGGTGGTCGTCGGCGACTACGTCGGCGTGGTCGACGCCGAAGGCTACCTGCATCTCATGGATCGCAACGACGGCGCGCTCGTGGGTCGCGTGGCGACCGACGGCAAGCCTGCGGCATCGCAGCCGATCCCGGTGACCGAAGCGGCCGTCTGGGAAAGCACCGGCGGCAACCTGATCAGCGCCAGCGCGAAATAGGGCAGCGATGCTGCCCACCGTCGCCCTCGTCGGCCGGCCGAACGTCGGCAAGTCGACGCTGTTCAATCGGCTCACTGCGTCGCGCGCCGCGCTCGTCGCCGATTTTCCCGGACTCACACGCGACCGCCAGTACGGGCGCGGGCGCCTCGGCGAGCGCGCTTATCTCGTCGTGGACACCGGCGGTTTCGAGCCCAAGGCAAAGAGCGGAATCATGCACGCCATGGCAGCGCAGACCAGGACCGCGATCGCGGAATCCGACGCGGTCATCTTTCTGCTCGACGGTCGCGAAGGATTGACGCCGCAGGATCGCACCATCGCCGAGTTGCTGCGCCGCTCGGGACGCCCGGTCGTGCTGGCGGTCAACAAGACCGAGGGTCTCGACCCGGATCGCGCCACCGCCGAATTTCACGAGTTGGCATTGGGCGCACCGATTGCCATTTCCTCCGCGCACGGCGAAAACGTGCGCGAGATGATCGCCGCGACGCTCGCGTTGTGCCCGCCGACCGAGGACGCGGCCGACTCGGCCGAGGCGCGCGACAAGCGTATCCGCGTCGCTATCGTCGGCCGCCCGAACGTCGGCAAATCCACGCTCGTCAACGCGCTGCTCGGCGAGGAGCGGGTCATCGCCTTCGATCAGCCCGGCACGACGCGCGACGCGCTGTACCTCGACTTCGAGGCGAAAGGCCATGCTTACACGCTGATCGATACCGCAGGCGTGCGCCGGCGAGGCAAGGTCTTCGAGGCCATCGAGAAATTCTCGGTGATCAAGACGCTGCAGGCGATCGAGGACGCGCACGTGGTCGTGCTGCTGCTCGACGCCGAACAGGGCATCGCCGAGCAGGACGCGCATGTCGCGGCGCACATTCTCGAGGCCGGCCGCGCGGTCGTGGTCGCGATCAACAAATGGGACGTGCCCGATGCGTCGGGCCGCAGTGCGATCAAGCGCGAGCTGGATCGATGCCTGGGCTTTCTCGATTTCGCCGAAACGCTCACGATCTCGGCGCGCGACGGCAAGGGCATGGGAGCGCTTCTGCCGGCAATCGACCGGGCGTACGCCGCGGCGATGGCGCGGCTTGCCACGCCGCGGCTCACCCGCGCGCTCTCCGAGGCGGTCTCGCGGCAGCAGCCGCCCCGCGCCGGCGTGACGCGGCCGAAGCTGCGCTATGCTCACCAGGGCGGGGTCAACCCGCCCGTCGTCGTCATCCACGGCAACGCGCTCAGGAACGTGCCCCAGGCCTACCGGCGTTACCTGGAACGATTCTTCCGAGAGGCGTTCCAACTGCAGGGCACGCCGCTTAGGATACAATTCAAGGCAGGCGCCAATCCCTACGCGGAGTCCGCCACGCACCGGCGGAAACGCCGCTAGGACCGCCGGGAACCACGAGGGCGGCCTGGACGTTAAAAACGGTGCGCCAAGAAAACAAGCGGAGCATGCGATGAGCAATAAAGGGCAAATGCTACAAGACCCGTTCCTGAACACCCTTCGCAAGGAACACGTTCAGGTTTCCATCTACCTGGTCAACGGCATCAAGCTCCAAGGACAGATCGAATCTTTCGATCAGTACGTGGTGCTCCTTAAGAATACCGTCACGCAGATGGTGTACAAGCACGCCATTTCGACGGTTGTGCCGGCACGCGCGATCACGATGCCGCACGACACGGAGCGCGAGGCGGCCTAACGGCCCGTCGCGCGAGTCGCGCCCTCGATCGCCCGCATTGCCAAAGAGTGAATAGCAGCAGGCGGTCCACGCTTTCGGCGCGTGGGCCGCGCGCCGTGCTGGTCGAGCTTGATTTCGGGCAAGGCGGCACGAGGGAAAAGCTCGCCGAGCTCAGGGCGCTCGCGACCTCTGCGGGTGCCGAGATCGCCGACGTCGTCACTGCGCGCCGCGACAGGCCGGATCCGGCGCTCTTCGCCGGCCGCGGCAAGGTCGCCGAGATCGCCACACGCCGGACCGACGTCGGCGCCGAGCTGGTCATCTTCGACCACGATCTCTCGGGCGCGCAGCAACGCAATCTCGAGCGCGCGCTCGACTGCCGCGTCGTCGACCGCGTGAGCCTCATCCTGGACATCTTCGCGCAGCGGGCGCGCAGCGCCGAAGGGAAGCTGCAGGTGGAGCTGGCGCAGCTCAAGCATCTGTCCACCCGGTTGGTGCGCGGCTGGACGCACCTCGAGCGGCAGAAGGGCGGCATTGGCTTGCGCGGTCCGGGCGAAACCCAGCTCGAAACGGACCGCCGGTTGATCGGCATGCGCGTGAAGCTGCTCAACGATCGACTCGAACGCCTCGACCGCCAGCGCGAAACGAGAGCGCGCGCCCGGCGGCGCGCGGCCGTGCACGGCGTGGCGCTCGTGGGCTATACCAACGCAGGCAAATCCACGCTTTTCAACCGCCTGACCGGATCCAACGTCTACGCCGCGGATCAGCTGTTCGCGACGCTCGACACGACGCTGCGCCGCTGGGAGCTTCCGGACGCTCAGGACATCGTGCTGTCGGACACGGTCGGCTTCATCCGCGACCTGCCGCACGATCTCATCGCCGCTTTTCGCGCCACGCTGAAGGAAGCGGTCGATGCCGACCTGCTTCTGCACATCGTCGATGCCGCACACGCCGATCGCGATCTGCAGATCGAGGCGGTCGACGCGGTTCTCGACGAGATCGGCGCCGGCGAGGTGCCGCGGATTCTCGTGCTCAACAAGTGCGATGCCGCCGGGGTGTCGCCGGGGGTCGAGCGCGACGAGTATGGTAAAATTCGCGCTGTCCGTTTGAGCGCGCTCACGGGTGCGGGGATCCCCGAACTGGCCGCCGCGCTTGCCGAGCGGTTTCCGCGCGCCCGCGAGCTTCCGCGCCAGGCGGCGACCGCTTGAATCGCTTGAGCGGCCGCAACCTTGCCACCGTCCGCCTCCACGACCCTATCCCGCGCGCCGCAGGCGCTGTCTCATGTCGCTCAACGATCCGCAGTGGGGTAAGCGCGGCCGCAGCGGGCCGCCCGATCTGGACGAGATCTGGCGCAACGTCAATCGCCGGGTCAACGAGCTTTTCGGCCGTCGCGAGTCCGACGACGGCGACATGGGCAAGCCCACCCGTCCTCGCTTTCCGATGGGAGGCGCCGGGATCCTCGTCGTCCTGGTCCTGATCGTCTGGCTTCTCTCCGGGTTCTACATCGTCGACGAAGGCCGCCGCGGCGTGGTCACGCGCTTCGGGAAGTACACCGAGACGACGTTGCCGGGACCGCGCTGGCATCTGCCCTTCCCCGTCGAAGCGGTGGAAGTCGTCGATTTCTCCAAGATCAAGACGGTCGAGATTCACGGCACGACGCCCGCGAGCCGTTCCGCGCGCGGGCTGCTGCTCGTCACCGATGACGAGAACATCACCGATGCGTTGTTCGCGGTGCAATATCGGTTGAAGGACGCGAAGGACTACATATTCGATGCCAAGAACCCGGACGACGTGCTCGTCCAGGTGGCTTCCACGGCGATCAGCGAAGTCGTCGGCCGCAGTCAGATGGATTTCGTGCTCTACGAGGGCCGCGGCGAGATCGCCAAGAGGACCGAGGCGCTGATGCAGGAAATGCTCGATCGCTACGGTACAGGCATCCAGATCCAGAGCGTGTCGCTGCAGGACTCGCAGCCGCCGGAGCAGGTGCGTCCCGCCTTCGACGATGCCGTCAAGGCTAGCCAGGACAAGGAGCGGCAGAAGAACGAGGGCCAGGCCTACGCCAACGACGTCGTGCCGCGTGCGCGGGGCCTCGCTTCACGCCTGCTGCAGGAAGCCGACGGTTACAACGCGCGCGTGATCCAGGAAGCCGAAGGCAACGCCAGCCGCTTCCGGCAGATCCTGGTCGAATACAACAAGGCGCCGGCGGTGACACGCGAGCGGCTGTACCTCGACATGATGCAATCGGTGCTCGGCAGCACGAGCAAGGTTCTCGTCGACCAGAAGGGCGGCAACAGTCTGCTCTACCTTCCGCTCGACCAGCTCTTGAAGCAGGCGCAGGCGCCCACCGGGGCGGCCGTGGCCAACGCCGATACCTCGCGAGCGGCGGCGTCCGCCACGCCCGATGCCCCCGCGTCGGTCGAACGCGGACGCGAGCTCCCGCGCAGCCGCGAGCGCGGAGACAGCCGATGAAATCCGCGATTCCGGTCGTCGCGCTGATCGTCGCCGTCCTGCTCGTGGTCTCGCAGTCGGTCTATACCGTCGATCAGCGCCAGTACGCGATCAAGTTCCAGCTGGGCGAATTCATCGACGCCAAGACCGAGGCGGGGCTGTACTTCAAGGTGCCGCTGCTGCAGAACATCAAGGTCTACGACCGGCGCATTCTCACGCTCGATGCGCCGCGGCCCGACCGGATCACGACCTCGGAGAAGAAGCCGCTCAACGTCGACTTCATCGCCTACTGGCGCGTGATCGATGTGCGCAAGTATTACCAGAGCGTAACCGGGGACGAGGAGCTCGCCAAGCAGCGGCTCGCGCAGACGATCCGCGCCATACTCGGGCAGGAGATCAACAAGCGCACTATCCACGAAGCCATCTCCTCCGAGCGCGACAAGATCATGGCGACCACACGCCAGCGCGCCGACGCGGATGCGAAGCAGATCGGTGTGGAAATCGTCGACGTCAGGCTGCGCCGCGTGGAGCTGCCGGAGGAAGTCCTGGCGCAGGTCTACCAGCGCATGGAGTCCGAACGCAAGCGCGTGGCCAACGAGCTGCGTTCGCAGGGCGCCGCCGAATCCGAGAAGATCCGCGCCGATGCCGACCGGCAGCGCGAAGTGATTCTCGCCGACGCGTACCGTCAGGCGCAGAAGGTGAAGGGCGAAGGCGACGCCAAGTCTGCGGCGATCTACGCCGCCGCATACGGCCAGAATCCCGAGTTCTACGCTTTCTACCGCAGCCTCGAGACGTACAAGTCGACCTTCCGCAACCGCAACGATCTGATGGTGCTCGACCCGAACTCGGAGTTCTTCCAGTACCTGAAGCAGTCCGGGGCCGGCAAGGCGACGCCGCCGCCGCGTCCGGGCGTCAAGTAGCGGCGGAGTCCGGAGGAGCGGGCCGTGCCGGAAAATTTCCTGGCTGCGTGCGCATTGGTGCTCGTGCTGGAAGGCCTTCTGCCGCTGCTCGCGCCGAAGACCTGGCGCGATGCGTTCCGCAAGCTGACCGAGCTCACCGACGGACAGCTTCGCTTCATCGGCCTCATCTCGCTCGTGATCGGCGCGGTTCTGCTTGCGGTGGTCTATGCGTAAGTGGGTGTTGCCGGACTACGTCGACGATATCCTCCCCGCCGAAGCGGAGCGGATCGAAAGCGTCCGCCGCCGGCTTCTGGACCACTTCCGCGCTCACGGCTATCGCATGGTTCAGCCGCCGCTCATCGAGCATCTGGAATCACTGCTCACCGGAACCGGCCGCGACCTCGAGCTGCAGACCTTCAAGCTGGTCGATCCGCTGTCGGGGCGGCTGCTCGGCGTGAGGGCGGACATCACGCCGCAGGTGGCGAGAATCGACGCGCACCTCCTGAACGAACCCGGAGTCACGCGGCTGTGCTACGCGGGCAGCGTGCTGCGCACGGTCGCGACCGGTGTCGCCCAATCGCGTGAAGTGCTGCAGATCGGCGCCGAGCTCTACGGCGATCCCGACATCGCCGCCGATCGCGAGGTGCTGGGATTGCTGCTCTCGGCCCTCGAGGCCGTCCAGCTGCGCGGACTGCATCTCGATCTCGGTCATGTCGGCGTCTATCGCGCGCTGGCGGACGGGGCGGGCATCGCCGGCAACGGCAGCGACAGCGAGCTCTTCACCGCGATGCGCACCAAGGACGCCTCCGCGGTCGCGCAGATCGCAAAGGCGCTGCCGACACCATGGCGCGACGCTTTTCTCACCCTGCCGACGCTCTACGGGCCAGCCGCCGAAGTCCTGGCCAGCGCGCGGCACCGGCTGCCTGACACGCCGGCGATCGCCCGAGCGCTCGACGCGCTGGCGATGCTGTCGGAGTCGGTGCGCGACGGAGTCGACTCATTGCATATCGATCTCGCCGATCTGCGCGGCTACCATTACCAGACCGGCGCCAGCTTCTCGGTGTTTACGGCGGGCGAGCCGAACGCGATCGGCCGTGGCGAGCGCTACGACGGCATCGGAAAGGCATTCGGGCGCGCCCGGCCCGCCACCGGGTTCACGCTCGATCTGAGGCAGCTGGCGCGGTTGGGCTCGGCATAGGGATCACCATGGGCAAGAACGTCGTCGTCATCGGCACGCAGTGGGGGGATGAAGGCAAGGGCAAGGTCGTCGACTGGCTGACCGAGCACGCGCAGGGCGTCGTGCGCTTCCAGGGTGGGCACAACGCCGGCCACACCTTGGTGATCGGAGGCAAGCGCACGGTGCTCCGCCTCATTCCCTCGGGCATTCTGCGGCCGTCGGTGCGCGTGTATGTGGGAAACGGCGTCGTCGTCTCGCCCTCCGCGCTGCTGCAGGAAATCGGCGAACTCGAGGCCGGTGGCGTAGAAGTGCGCTCGCGCCTCGCGATCTCGCCCGCGTGTCCGCTCGTGCTGCCGTATCACGCGGCGCTCGACCAGGCGCGCGAAGCGGCGATGGGCGATACCAAGATCGGCACGACCGGACGCGGCATAGGGCCTGCGTACGAGGACAAGATCGCGCGCCGAGCACTGCGCGTCCAGGACCTCCTTTATCCCGATCGCTTCAAGGTCAAGCTCGAGCAGGTTCTCGAGTATCACAACTTCGTGCTTGCACACTACTACAAGTGCGCCCCCGTTCCGTTGCGAGAGACGCTCGACGCGACGCTGGGCTACGCGCCCGCGATCGCGCCGATGGTCGGCGACGTGGCCGCGCTGCTGCAGGCAGCGCGGCGCGGCGGCGAGTCGCTGTTGTTCGAAGGCGCGCAGGGCGCGCTGCTCGATATCGACCACGGCACGTATCCCTACGTCACGTCGTCGAACTGCCTCGCCGGCGCAGCCGCGCCGGGTGCGGGCATCGGCCCGAAGATGATCGATTACGTGCTAGGCATCGTGAAGGCGTACACGACGCGGGTCGGGACCGGTCCATTTCCGACCGAGCTCAGGGACGACACCGGCGCGCGCCTCGCCAAGCGCGGCAACGAGTTCGGATCGGTGACCGGGCGGCCACGCCGCTGCGGCTGGCTCGACATCCCCGCGCTGGCGCGCTCGCTGCAGCTGAACGGCGTCGACGGCCTCGCCATCACCAAGCTCGATGTGCTCGACGGGCTCTCGTCGATCCGCATCTGCACCGGCTATCGCGTCGCCGGCAAGCCCCTCGCGCTGCTTCCCACCGGCGCCGAAGCGGTGGCCGAGTGCGAACCGGTCTACGAAGATCTTCCCGGCTGGAACGAGAACACGTTCGGGGTGAAGAGCTTCGATGCTCTGCCGTCGGCTGCGCGCGCATACCTGCGTCGGATCGAAGCGCTCACCGGCGTGCCCATCGCCATGGTGTCCACGGGGCCCGAGCGCGACGAGACGATTCTCATGCATCATCCCTTCCGCTAGAACTCGGAACGAGCCACGACAGCGCCATCATGACTCTCAACGTCAGCTGGGAACAATACAACGGGCTCGTGGAGCGCCTCGCACTCATCGTCCACGAGTCGGGCTGGAAGTTCAACCAGATCATCTGCATCGCCCGCGGCGGCTTGCGCGTCGGCGACGTGCTGTCGCGCATCTACGAGGTGCCTCTGGCGATTCTCTCAACGCATTCGTACACGGCCGAGGGCGGAACGGTACGCGGCCAACTCGTGATCGCCGAGCACATGACGATGACCGCACCACGCCT
>Ga0335076_10003502_pt1 | contig 15790 bp, 16 predicted proteins | sample Lox_Sample_25_FD_206717 | JGI IMG/M metagenome (GOLD analysis project Ga0335076, IMG submission 206717) | Soil microbial communities from Loxahatchee National Wildlife Refuge, Florida, United States - Lox_Sample_2.5 | ecosystem: Environmental > Terrestrial > Soil > Wetlands | place: USA...
AACTTTTTTCATCGTACAGGAACCCCCAGACCCCGTCAACGCAACGCCGATTCTCCGCCCTCTCGTGCCCCCGTGTTTGCAGCGATTTCCGCAGCACCGCTCTGCATTTCTTGCTAATTCTGTTTTCACCCGGTAAACTCAATAGTTTGCTGGACATCAAAGGACCTCGATTGACATGCTGCTGAACCGCGATTTCGTCGGACACATGGCCTCGGAAGTGGTCAAAAAACTCATGGAAGGCGAGCTGGTCGAGATCAAGGAAAAGGACGTCGACCCGGTCATAGCGCGGATTCGTCTGCGCATGATGGAAGAAATCACCGTCGAAGATAAAGTCAACGAAGAAGTGCGCAACATCTTGACCCAGTATCAGGATGAAATGCGCCGCACTGGTGTTTCGTACCAGGAAATGTTCAAGAAAGTGAAGGGGCAGCTCGCCCGCGACCGCAAACTGATTTTGCGGTAGGGCAGGGAAGAGGAACCGCACCGAATCATGCGTTTGACCCGCGAAAAGATCGTACGCATTTCTCACCAGCTGGTTGATTTATTGGTGCAGAGCAACGAAGTTGAATTCATCGAAGACCGCGATACCATCCGCCAGCACATGGTCCAGACCATGACCAACGTTCTTCGCGAGGAAGAAAAGGTCGAAGTCGAAGTTCGCAGGCGCATCACTTCACAGAAAAAAGAGATTCTCGAAGGCAGCGAAGAGTGGGACGTCCTCTTCCGCAAATACTATTCCGAAGAACTTCGCCGCATGGGCATCGCCGCCGCCCCCGAAGAGCACCAGAAAGCCGGACACCGCTAACCCGCTTTCTCGTTCCTACTCGTAGCGCAGCGCAATGATGGGATCCACCGCGATCGCCCTTCGCGCCGGAATGTAGCAGGCCAGCGCCGACACTGCCAGCAATCCCACCGACACCACGCCGAATGTAGCTGGATCGTAGGCGCTGACCCCGAACAGCAAGCTCGTCAGCACTCGCGTCATCGCCAACGCAACAATCAGCCCCAGCGCAAGCCCCAACGCCGCCAGTCTCATTCCCTGGCCTATCACCAGCCGCATCACCTGCTGCCGCTGCGCCCCAAGCGACATCCGGATTCCGATCTCTCGCGTCTGCTGGCTTACGGAATACGACAGTACGCCATACACTCCCACGGCCGCCAGAATCAGCGCCAGCGCGCCGAACACCGTCAGCAATCCCGCTCCCGCACGAGGCGCCCACAGCCCTTGATCGACAATCTCCTGTACCGTCTGCACGTTGGTGATCGCCATGGTCGGCGCCAGCTCTTGGACTTTTGCGCGCACCCCGCCGATCACGGCGGCCGGATCTCCCGTTGTTCGTACTTGCAGCGTCGCCGCCGGGGAATAGTCTTGCGTGATTGGCAGATACACCGCCGGTTGCGGTGTTTCGCCGATCGTGTTGACCACCACGTTTTTCACCACTCCGACGACCTCGCGTAGCTCCGGCTCCCCGAAGAAATGAAAGCGCTTGCCCACTGCGTCCTGGTCTGGCCACAACTGCTTCACGGTCGCCTCGTTCACCACCACAACCTTCTTTGTGCTCTGCCGGTCGTTTTCGTCAAACACCCTTCCCCGCACCAGCGGAATCCGCAGCGTTTCAAAGTAACTCGGTGTCACGTCGTCCAGCTGCATCAAGGTTCCGCGGTATCCCGTCGTTTCGTCCTGTCCTTCGGGAAACACGGTACGTGCGATTCCGCCGCCAAGAGGAAAATTCGAGGCCATTGTCGCCGACGCCACGCCCGGCGTCGCTTTGGCGCGTTCCACCGCCGTGCGGAAGAATTGCTGCCCTTGCCCTTCCTGGTAGCCCGTGGCCCCCAGGTCGAAAGCCATCATGAACAATTTGTCCGACTCGAAACCTAACTCGATCCGCTGCGCGTTCTGCATGCTGCGGATAAACAGTCCCGCGCCGATCAGCGCAACCAGCGCCAGCGCAATTTCCGACACCACCAGCAGGCTCCGTATAGGGCTCCGCTTCCAGCCCACGCTTCCGCTTCTACCGCCCAGATTCAACGTTTCCACTAAATTCGGCGTCCCCGATTTGATGGCTGGCGCCAGCGCGACCAGCACCGCCGTGAATAGCGAAATACTCAGCGTAAACACCAACACCCGCCAGTCGAGCGATAAATCGATATCGTTTTTCTCGATAAACGGAGGCCGATACGACCATAGCACCGTGCGCCCCGCATATGCGATGGCCAATCCAAGCACTCCCGCGATTCCCGCCAACACCAGACTTTCTGTCAACATCTGCCGCATCAGCCGCCCTGGATTCGCTCCCAACGCTGCGCGCAAACCGATTTCCTTCTCCCGGCGCGCCGCTTGCGCCAGCAACAGGTTCGCCAGGTTGGCGCACGCGATCAGCAGCACCAGCCCCACTATCGCCATCATCAGCCCGCCCGCCGTGTTCACCTGTTGGAAATTATTTGCCCCGACCGCCGCGTCTCCCAACGCCGTCAGCGCCACAGACCTTCCGTTGTTGTCCTTCGGATATTCGCTCTGCAGATTCTGCGCGATGGTCTTTAGCGACGCTTCCGCCTGCCCCAGGCTGACTCCCGGCTTTAGCCTTCCGTACATCGCCAGAGCCAGGAACCGCCGATCGTCGAAATTCTCTTTTATGAATCCGCTGAGCGCTTGTTCATACATGCTTACCGGAATCCACACCAGCTCCGCTGGCCCGAGCGTGAACGTTCCCTTGAATCCCCGCGGCGCAATGCCGATAACCGTGTAGGACGTTGCGTTCAGCGTGATGGGCTTGCCGACGATGTTCGTATCAGCTCCGAACTTGTCACTCCAAAGTCCATAGCTCAATACCACAACAGTGTTCCCGCCGGGCTTCTTGTCTTCATCCGGGTAGAAAAAGCGGCCGGCGTGTGGCTGTACACCCAGCATGTCGAAGTAATCCGCGCTGACCAGAAGGCCGTTGAGTTGCTTCGGCTCGGCGCCCCCGGTCCAGGTCAATGCACCTCCGCCGACGCAAGTGATTCCGGCGAAGACTTCGTTGAGCTTCGCGTAGTCCTTGAAGTTTGGGTACGACATTCCCAGCTTTTCGGCATTCGCCTGCGTCACCAGGGTCTTGGAATCGATCGTGTCGACTTCCACCAGGGTGGATATGTCCCGCACCGGGAGCGGATTCAGCAGAATCGCATTCACCACGGTAAAAATTGTGGTGTTCGCTCCGATCCCCAGCGCCAGCGAAAGGATGGCGATAGCACTGAATCCCGGATTCTTGAAAAGGATTCGAATGGCGTAGCGTATGTCTTGCGCGAAGGTTCCCATCTCGTCCCCCTGCCAGGGCATTTGGAACCCGCACAGCATACTCAAGTGCAGGGAAATGTTCGACAGAAATAAATCGCAATTAATACTTTATGCCGGCGCTCACGTTGCCTTTCTTGGCCCTTGCGGCTTCAAATCCAGTTGCCTTGCTTTCCCGGCGGAATCTTCCGGCCCGTACACCTGCCGCACTTCCGTCTCGCCTTCCCAGCCCGGCCAATGCTTCCGGTACAGTTCCATATACCGGCGCGCGCTTTCCACCGCTTCTTCCCGCGACTGGAATTCCAGTATGGCGAAGCCGCCGACGACCTCTTTCGTTTCCATAAAAGGCCCATCGGTCACCGTCAATTGGCCGCCCGAAATTCGCACTCGCGAACTCGCCGCCGTCGGCGCCAATCCACCACTTGCCACAATAACCGCAGCCTTGCCATCCTCGATCGTCTTCGCTATCGCGTCCGAAAGCTCCTGCGGCAGCGCTTTTCGATCTTCCGTGTGTTTGATCATCATCATGAATTTCATGTTGCTCCCCCGCCGCTAAAGCTGAACCCGAAACCCTCTACATTTCTTAGTCGAACCGCCAACCGCAAAATCGACACCCGTCATCTCTTTCCGCGCTCAACTTACAGCGTCCGGCAAAGCACCTGTATCCCCGTCTCCGCCAGCTTTATCCACCGGCACCATGCCACCAACTGTCCGCCCTCCGGCAACCAGCACGCCAGCATTTCACAGATCGATGTGACTGGCAGCGCCCGCACCACTTGCTCTGCCGAAACGCGGCAGAAACAGCTGCTCTCCGACAGTGTCCGCACCGCCATTTGTGAACATGCAGCCAATAACCCGAATCCTGCCAGCACCGCTCCCTTGTTCCGGGGATTCTGAAACTTGATTGCGATCGTCGCCATTCTAGCCTCCCGTCGTCCCTGCTTTCATGGATAAGTCGAACGGGAAGCCGCCACATCGACAGCTATGGTTTGTATTTCTGCCGCAATAGCTCCCCTACGTCGTCGATCTTTTCGTCCAGCAAATTCAGTTTCCTCGCCAGGCCTTGGATCTCCGATGCCGCGCGCCGGTTCACATCGAAATCCAACTCGCTGCGCAGACGATCCTTCATGTCCTGCCGGTTCTGGCTCATCATGATCACCGGCGCCTGAATCGCGGCCAGCAGTGACAAGAACAGGTTCAACAATATGAACGGGTAGGGGTCCCAGGCTTTACCGCCCAGGAAAATATTGATTGCCGTGTACACACAAAACATGACCGAAAACGAAATAATGAAGGTCCACGAGCCTCCGAATCCCGCCACCAAATCCGCGATTCTTTCCCCGTACGAGGCTCCCTGTTCGATCAGTTCGTTCGGATTCCGGTTCGCCCGCATCCTTACCAGTTCCTGCGCGGCATGGAATTGACGGCCCAGCGTGGTCAGCAGGTCCATGCCCGCGTGCGGCTTGCGCTGCAGTAACACCGCAATATCGTCGCGCGATATTTCCAGGCACGACGATTCCTCCATCGCTATCGCTGTGGTCCGGTGCGGTATCTGTTCCAGCATCGACGCGAACCCGAAGAACTCCCCTTTCGACGGCTCATCCACCACCACTTCCTGCTGGTCTTCATCGACCGTCGTGACCCGTACTCTTCCCGAGAGCATCACGTAGGCCTGGCCTCCCGGGTCGCCGGTTTTGTAAACGCGCTCTCGTGGGGCGAACGATTTCACCTCCACCTGCTGCGCCAGCACCGCCATTTCGTCCGCATCCAAAAGCGAAAACAGCGGCACACTCTTCAGTACTTGTGGTTGACAGACCATTCCGCGTTCCTCCCCAGCAGAAAATACCCTTCAAACTCTTCCCCCGCAACTCTCACGGGGTTCGTCGCCACACGTCTGGGAAATCCATGGCCACTCCGATTTGCCCGCCAACCCGCGGACTTGCCGCATATGCCCCCACAATCACCCCGAAGGTGAACGTCAGCCCGGATCTAATGTTGCACTGGCCCCCCGCCATTCCCTGCAGCTGCGTTCGCCCCAATTGATTGTTGTCTGCCACCCCACCATACACTTCTCCCCCTAGCGTCCACCGGCGCGAGAAATCGTGAAGCACCGATAACCCTCCGGTGTACACTTGTCCTCTCGTAGTGCGGATTCCCACGTCGCCAGTGCTCGTATTCCCTGCAAGCAACAAGCCCACGTTCGCGTTGAGCCGTGTCTTCTCCGTGAACGGTTTTTGCAGGATGAAATTCAACCAGTAATCCGTTAGACCGGATCCCAGCTGCTCCTTGGCATTCCCCGTCGGGAATTCCACGTAGAACGTCGCCGCCAGCGAAGGAAGCCAGGAGCTGGGCGAGCCTTGGTGAAATTTCCATTTGATGCCCATGTCCGCATCGCCAATGCCAGAAGCCCCTTGTGCCCCGCTTGCGCGATAAATCGTTATATAAGGAACGTCAAAATCGAGCTCCAGATTGTGGGGAAGCCCCGCGTTAATTTTGAAGTTCGATGTATTCTGTCTCAAGCTGGGAAACTGTGCGGATTGCAACCCGTCAATTTCATTGAACAACTCCGTGTGCACTTTTTTCGCTGCCGTCACTTCGCTGTCATCCGTGTAAAACGGCATCTGCGCCCGCAGTTTTCCCGCGTGTTCCGTGCCCGCGAGGAGAATGATTATGCAAGATCGCACCAGGAGTCGCATGAACGAGTTCCTTAACATACAAGGGAAACCTGCCTGCAAAAAGAGCTCGTTCTGCACAATCTGCGATTGTGAATAATTATTAACGAAAAAGCCGCGCGCAACTCTCGAAGGATAGGGTGAGCATTTGGCCCACTTTCGTGGGTCAGTTCGTTTCGATGACTCTTCTGGCGGCAACCTCCCCGATCACCTGCATCGCCCATTTGCCCCCGCCAGATGGCGACATTCCGATAGATTGCCGCGCGCCTAACTGAATCTGCAACTCTGAGGTGCTGTCGGGCAGGACCGCAAGCGCCGTTGTTTCTTTTGTCAGTGGTATAAGCAGTTCGTTCATGCCGCCCGCAAAGCTCAGTGGTTCGCGCCTGCCGTCATCCATGACCAGGCAATTTGGCCCCGCGTTGCCGCACTGGCCTTGGCCGAAGTCGTCTTCTTGCTGTATCGATACTTCCTGCGACGCAAACTCCAGCCGCAGCGTGTCGTAGCTTCCCGCTGGCACCACCGCCGAAATCACAGCTGGCTGGGGAAGGGAATCCCCCAACAGGTCGACGCTGCGCGGGCTCGCCGCCAGACCGGGTGCCAAATCCACCCAGCCATCGCCGTCTCCTTCGCTATGAATTTGCATCCCGCGCAACACCACCAAAAAGTGTTGCACCCGGCCACCCGGGGCGCAGTCGACACACTCAGGAGTTTTCACCATCGCCGCTCGCACCATGCCTTGCGCCTGATTCAGCGTACACACAGGTGGCGGGTTTCCGGCCTTTACGATCACTCCGCCAGTTCCGTTCACGGAATACCCGACAACGCACGAATTGCCGCACCCGCCAAATGCGCTGCACGCGCACACTCCCGCGAACACGGCAACTGCTCGGAGATCGATACACAGGAACCGCATCGCAATCCGCCTGCGGGGACTCTTCTTCAGCGGATTTTACCCCGAATCCGGCCGCGCGGCGAGGGCCAGCGCAAGCGCTCTTCGTTGCGCCGCTCTGCGCCGGTTGTCGCTCGCCTCTCGCCGGCGTACACTCCTTTCCAGGGAGGTGTTATGGACAAACCTCGCCATCCGCAAGTGATCCGTCCCTGGAAGATTCAGCAGACCAAACTGACGAAACTCATCGCTCCCGCTGCTGGCGATTTTCGCCATCCGCATGGCTCCAAGCTCGACTGGCACTGGAAAAAACAGAAAACCACGGGGTGATCAAACCACGCAATGCAAAAAACAAGGGGCGACCCTCAGTCGCCCCTTCGCATTCTTGAATGGCTCACTTGCTTACTGCGATAAGAGTGGCGAACTGGAACTGTCCGAATCCGGCCGCCGCTTGAGTGTCGGTCGATCGTCATCCGTGCTGCTTGGATCCGTTTGTCCCTGCGTCTGTTTGGTGGTCTGCTCTGTCTTTGTCCGCAGCGTCGGTTTGCCCGGAGTGTTGTCTTGCGCCTTGCGCGCGAACATCACGTTGCGTAGTCGCGCCTTCACCTGATCGAATTCCGATGTGGTAACGATGTACTCGTCTTTTTCCGGCAGTATCCGCGCGATCTCCTTCTGCGCATCGGCGATGCGTTCCGGTGTTGGCGGATGCGTTGAGAACAACTTCGGGATCGTCCCCGGACGCCTTTTCTCGTCGGCCTGAATCCGTTCGAAGAACGTCACATACGCGTTCGGATCGTATCCCGCCTTGTACATGTACTGAATACCCAGGAAGTCCGCTTCCCGTTCCGCGTCCCGCGAAAACTTCAGGTAGGAGAGGGGAATCGCCAATTGCAGTGCCTGATAGATTCCGTATCCGGCCCATCCGCCCGGTCCCAGCAGGATCAGGGGGATCGTCGCCAGCTGCATGATCTCGCCTTTGGTCGCTTGCTTGGTTCCGTGCCGCGCGGTCACATGCGAGATTTCATGCGCCATCACACCCGCTAGTTCCGATTCTTCCTGCGCGCGCAAAATCAATCCGCTGTTCACGTAGAAAAATCCACCGGGAAGCGCAAACGCGTTCACTTCGTCCGAATCGATCACTTTAATGGTAAAGGGAACTTGCGCGTCCGAGTTCCGCACCAGGTTTTGTCCCACGCGGTTTACGTACTCCGTCACCACCGGGTCGTCGATCATCTTCGAGGTGCGCTCAACTTCTTGCGCCAAGCCCTTGCCCAGCGCAATCTCGTGTTCCAGCGAATAAAAATTTACCCCCTTGCCGACATTGCGATTCCCGATCGCTTCGACGTCTTCCTTGGAACTCTTCGGGTGCACCGTTTGCTGCTGCGGTACGGGGGCGTCGGAGCCGGGTTGACCCGCTTTCGCCGCCGGTTGCGTCTTGCTTGTGTCCGGGCAGGCTGGATCCTTGGCGGCGGTCGTCGCGGCTGGCGTCTGGGCCGTCTGCGTGCTCGAATCTTTTTGCTGTGTTTGTGCCGTTTGCGCCGGTTGGGCGCAGGGATCCTGCGGTTGCGCAGCTGCTGTGGAGGTGGAAGCCGGCGGCGGTGGAGCCGGCGTCGGCGACGTACTCTGTGCCGCGGCAAACCAGGGCCACATCAGCACACTCGCGGCAAGCAGTAAGCCGATGGTACTCCTCGGTGCATTTCTCATACTGCTACCTCCCCCTGCCTACACGGAGTATACACCCGTGGCCGTCCAGGGATCCTATCCGTTAACTTTGATGTAGCCCTCCTGGGGAAGGTTTCCTCCTCCGGGCTTCTCTCCGCACGAACCCCGCGCATTAACAGCCAGTTGACACTTCTTGCCGGGCTATCTACAGTCAAAGGCAACGATGAGCGCAAGAAAAATTCAGATCGGCCAATTGTGGAAGAAATTAGACACCGGCGAGACCTTCCTCGTCACACGTGTCTACACGGAAGCTCTCAGCACCATGGTTGTCCTGCGCAAGTCTGGCGCCGAGGACCAGAACCTCATCCGCCTCAAGCTTGAAATCACACCCGAGGGCCAGAACATCCCCGGTTTCGCCCCCGCTATGGAAGACGATTCCGTCTAGCATCCCTGCTCCCCCGCGCTGTCAGTTCACCATCGCCCCGTACACCAGTTCCCGCAGCGCTCGCCGGTACGGCCCGGCCTTCTCGAATGGCATTTGCACCAGAAAAACCGTGAACATCTTGCTTTGCGGATCGATCCAGAAATACGTTCCATAGATTCCGGCCCAGAAATAGTCGCCCGCCGAGCCATCCAGCGGGTTGGGCCCTGGTTTCGTGCGCACAGCGAATCCCAACCCGAAGCTCTGCCCCAGCTCTGCTGTTGGCGCCAGGTCTTCAAATCCCGCCAGCGCCATTCCCGGCAACAGTTGATCTGAGCTCATGATCGCAATTGTCTTCGTCGCCAGCAGCCGCACGCCATTCAGTTCGCCCCCGTTCAATAGCATCTGGCAAAACCGCGCATAGTCACCCGCCGTCGACAGCAATCCTCCCCCTCCCGAATACCATTTCACCTTTTCTTTCGTCAGATTCTCCACCGTATTCGAAACGGGCCTCTTTCCCGTCGCTGGGTCCACCTGCAATTCCGCCAGCCGTGGCGCCTGTTCCGGCGTCAAATAGAATGCGGTGTCCTTCATCCCCAGGGGCTTGGTGATCCGTTGCGCCAAAAATTGATCGAACGGCATTCCCGAGACAACTTCTACAATCCGGCTCAGCACATCCGTCGACATCCCGTACTCCCACACCGTTCCCGGCTGATGGGCCAGCGGCAGTTTCGACAGTTTGGTCACAAATTCCGCCAGTGTCTGGCCGTTATCAAACAAGTTCGCCTTCATATACGCCTGATGCACCAGCGTGTTTCCGAATGGTCCGTACACCAGCCCCGACGTGTGCCGCAGCAAATCCTGCACGGTCATCGCTCGTTTCACGTCTTCCAGCGCCAGCGTAACCTCGCCGGTGGTCGCGTCCTTCTTCTCTACCCCTACTTTCACCTCCTTGAACTCCGGCAAATATTGCGACACGGGAGCCAGTAGATCGATCTTTCCTTCCTCTGCCAGCATCATTACTGCCACACTCGTGACGGGCTTCGTCATCGATGCCATCCGAAATATCGCATCCGCCTTCATCGGCAAGCCTTTCTCACGGTCCTGAAATCCGATCGCCCGCTCGTACACCACTTTCCCATCGCGCGCCACCAGCACGATCGCTCCCGGTATCGCCTTCTTATCCACTTCCGCCTGCAAAAATGGAGCTACCCGTTCCAGGCGTTCCGCCGAAAATCCGCTGTCCGTCGCCTTCTTCGCCCGCGCCAACTCCTGTCCGCACGCGACACCCGCACACAACACTACCGACCACGCTGCCAGAGCCACCCTTTGCATCCCGTTCATTTGCAAGCCTCCACACACCACGTGCCGCGAGCATACCGTTTCACACGCCTTCTCTCAATCACCGTGAACACCGCAGTCGCCATTCGCGGCGGCGCCCCAGGTCGTCATGAATTTTTCGAGTGCAAACGCTCGCGGCCTTGGCGAGCCGCTAATTGGTTCCCGAAGTCAAGACATACAGCAGCGGATCGCCTGAATCGGGAATTGCAAACAGTACTTTGCCGTTCGTCACGAAGGGGAAGTTGCCGCCATCCAGGTTCCCGGAACCGTCCGCGTTGATGGCGATGCTTCCGGCCTTCGGGATGTTCGTCACGGAACCCGTAATCTGGGAGACTACGCTGTAACCTCCCGTCCCATCGAACGTAAACGCTCCCAGAAATGCTCCATTCTTGCCATCCACATCTTCCGATGAACTCGAGGCGTAGTTTCCTGTAACGCTCGCCAGCGTGAAGTTCGGCTGGCCGGTCGACTGGCTCACCATGACCCCTGCTTGCGCCGTGGGGTCGTTGCCCACCACGAATCCCACCACTCCATCGCCCAGGCTCGAACTCGCCGTCAAGTACACTACGGGCAGCGCCGTGTTATCGCTCGCTACCAGAGACGCGCGCCCAGACGCTGCCTCCACCGTGTATGTGGCATTCGTGTACGGCACCGTCGTGTACAGTCCGCCATCATTGATATAGAAAGTCGCCAACGGAATGGCCCCCGCCGATGTCGCATTCACCGTAGCGATTTCCACGACGTTCTTGCCCCTGCCGCTAATCACGTTTTTGTCCAGGCCCTCGGTCGCCACGGCGTAATAGCCATTCAACGCGCCCGCGCTGAACGAACTGCTCGACGCGAGCGCCTGTCCGCCTAACAGTGCCGGAGCGGCCACACCCACCGGCGAATCCGAAGAAAGCAGATATAGTGCCGATCCGTTAATCACGTAATACGTGAAATGGAATGTGTACGTCGCACCTTGCCCCGCGGGAATCGCGAACGTACCGGTTCCGCGGCCCGACGTGGCGTCCGCGCCGCTCAGTAGCCCGCTTCCACCGCTCAACGCGCCACTGGCGGTCCCTCCCTCATTCAGGTCCGCGAATCCCGAAGAAATCGTGCCACCTGTATTGGCGAACGAGCCCGCAAACGTCGTCCGGTACAATCCGGAATTTCCCGCGGCTACCATCCAGCCATCCGCACCGAATGCATACCGCGCTTGCAGCGCCGAAAGCGCAAATTGGCCCGGAGTTTGCACTTGCATGCTGCCCGTTGCGTTCGTGCCCGTGCCGCCCCCGTTGTCCGACTCAATGATTCGGCCGGCGTGGTAGATTCCGCTTCCATCCAACGACCCCAGACTGAAGCTGAAGGTCACTCCGGTAACCCCGACGATCGTGGAGGCGTTTGCTTTACTCTGCTTTCCGCGCGCCACGTTGGCGTGCGTCGTTCCTGTTGCCGCTCCGGATTGCATCGCCGTAGTGGTACTCGCAAACGATAGGCTCAGGCAGCCGATCGTCGATGTGCCAAATGAATACGAACTGCCCGCCGGGTCAATCTGCACCTGGAGCGGACCGTTCGAGAATCCGTTGTAGTCCATCGACGCACTCGTGATTCCGCCATTTCCATCCGGCGTAAAGCTGCCCACCATCGCAATAGGATTGCCGCCTCCGTCGTTCCCCTTCAGCAAAAACGCGTAAGGAGTCGACGCGGTCAGCGCGGCCTCGTTTCCCAGCGGCGTGCATTTTGTCGCCGCTATTCCATTGATCGTGATACTCAATTGCGCCGAAGCCGCTGTTCCGTTCTGCGAATCGGTCACGGTAAACACGTACGGCCCGTATGTGCCCGGTGCCGTCGGCGTCCCTGCAATCACTCCCGCGCTGGTGATATCGGAAATCCCCGGAGGCATCGCGCCTCCCGATGTTTCCGCCCAGGTGTATGGCAAGGCCCCGCCCGCGGCGGTCAGTGTCGCCGAATACGCGGCGCCGGTCGTGCCGCTGGGTAGACTCGTTGTACTAACGGTCAGCGTCGCTGCGTCAATCTCAATGTTTAAGCTGGTCGAAGTTGCCGTGGCCGGGGTGCTTGCCGAATCGGTCACTTGGAAGACGTAAGGCCCGAATTTGCCCGGCGCGGTGGGAGTCCCGATGAACGTCCCCGCGCTGCTCACGGTCACGCCGTCCGGCATCGCTCCGCCGGAAGTCTGCGACCAGGAATAGCCCGGCGTTCCCCCGGTCGCCTGCAATTGCGGCGTGTACGGCGTCCCGACTTTCCCGTTGGGCAACGATGTCGTTGTCACCGACAGGGGCACCGTCTTGCTTCCGCCTCCGCATCCTGCGGCGCAAAGGCACCCCACCACGGCCACCGCCAACAGACCCGTCCAACGACCGCTCATCTTTGCCTCCTCAGGCTTCACGACGACATCTTCTCTGCGATTGGACCGCGCGTTTCACCGCACAAACCTCAAGCCAGTGGCGTACGCCTTGCTCGATGATCTCGGAATTAGTGGTTAGGATCGTTCCGAGGCCCCGCCTGGTTGCTTCCCAACCTCACGCGATTGCCATATCTACCCTTTTTTACAGGAACAGCCACAGGGAGAACCAGCCGATGGGAACCCTCTCCAGTTTCGCATACCCATCCTCGCACACCTATAGCATTGGGTTTGCGGGCTTCGCGTGGCCCCAAATGAGATTCCCCGGAACTGCCGAAAAGTTCCTGTTCAAACCGCCAGCGCTGGTCTCACACTCTTCTCTGCAACCACGCTTGTTCGATTGTCGCCACTCGAGAGACAATAAACAAATGCCGGTGCGCCCCATCTTTTTTTTCCTCGCTCTTGCCTGTTGTGTTTCTGCCGGCCAGGATCCCCATTCGGTCGATCTGGATCACCGGCCGCTCGTCTCCACTCCTAACGAATTTCTGCAGAAGAAAATTCCTTCGGTATGCACCGAAATCTCTGATGGCGGCACCGCCGATGGCCTGATTGAACCCGAAGACGGCGAGCCGCGCGATATTCTCGTCGAAATTGTGAAGTTGAAGAATTCCGAGGTGGTCACCGGCGGTGAACTCGAGGCCCAGGTTCGCCTCCAAAATGCCAGCAAGCATCCCATTCGCATTCCGTGGAGCACCGATCCCGCCATCATCGATGATCCACGCGACCCCGAGCATCTCGATTGGGAAACTGCCACGTTTCAGTTCTCGCTCACCAACGAGGACGACGATGAAGTGGCGTTGACCAGTCTCACCGGCTGGCTCTACGGCACCAAGCTCAAAGAGGGCACTCAACTCACCTTGCAACCTCGCGACAGCATCACCGCTTTGGTTCGTCTTAAACTCGTCGACAAAGCGCCCATCGAGCCCGGTCCCATCAAAGCCGGAGATTGGCAACTATCCGCCGAGTGGCTGCAAATCGGCAAATCCTGGCAGCTGCGCGAGTGCCGCGTCTGGAACCGCAATTTCCTTTATCAGGAGTTCTACCGCCAGAAAAATCCCCCGGTCCCGATTCGCATCCTCGCCCCCGTTCCTGCGGCCCCCAAGCCAGCCAGTTGATCAGGGTATTTGAGCGCCTTCGCTATTCACATATACCGAATACAGCGACTGGCTGGCAGCCATGAACAGCCGGTTCTTCTTCGCGCCTCCAAAGCAAAGATTCGCGCAGCTTTCAGGAAGGTGAATCCTGCCGATCAATGTGCCATCCGGCGCGAAAATGTGCACGCCGTTAAACCCTTCGCCGGCCCACCCTGCCGCCGACCACACATTCCCGTCGGCGTCGCAGCGAATCCCGTCCGACGAACCTGGCGACAGGTCAGCAAAAACTCGCCCGTTCTTCAGCGTCGCCCCGTTCTCCACGTCGTACACCCGGATCGGATGCGGGTCGCCCGCGCGTTTCGGTTCGCCGGTGTCCACGATGTAGACCTTTTTCTCGTCGGGAGAAAAGCAAATCCCGTTGGGCTTATCCAATTCGCTCACCACCACCGTTGCCTCGCGCGTATGGGGGTCCAACCGGTACACGTTGGCCGGCAACTCAAACGCCGCTTTGTGGCCCTCATAGTTCGACATGATTCCGTAGCCTGGATCGCTAAACCAGATCGCGCCATCCGAATCCACCGCAACATCATTCGGGGCATTCAGCTTTTTCCCTTGAAAGCTGTCCATGAGCACCGTGATTGTCCCGTCGAGTTCGGTTCGCGTCACTCGGCGGGAATCGTGCTCGCACGTAATCAGCCTGCCCTGCCGGTCTCTCGTGTTGCCATTGCTGTAGTTCGATGGGCTGCGGAAAACGCTTACTTCTCCGGTGTCCTCCAGCCATCTCAGCATTCGATTATTTGGAATGTCGCTGAAAAGCAGATAGCGCCCGTCTCCGAACCACACTGGACCCTCTGCCCATCGCGTCCCCGTGTACAATCGCTCCACCGCGGCGTTGCCCACTTTGTATTTCGCGAAGCGGGGATCCACGACTTCCACCGCTGGGTCGGGATACGCCACGGGCGTCTTTTTGTCCTGCACTCGTGCCAGGCCCAACGACTCGAACGCCAACGAGGTTGTCGCAGCCGCTGTGACGCTCACAAACGCTCTTCTATTCATTTGCATTTCCTTGCCAGCCGTCATCCGTTTGCCGCAATCTATCACTATCACGGCTCAACTGTGGTTGCTCGCTCCTTGGTGCAACCCTGCCCTAGATCGACCGCACTGCCAGCGTCACCACGTCGTCCACCTGCATCAGTTCCTTTTGCAGAAATGGTTCGCCATATTTCACGCCGATCATCTGCCCGTAGTGCCGCGCCATCAGATCCATCCGCGCGTCCAGTTGATCGATGGCTAGATACACTCTTTGCTTCTTCTCATTCTTCGCCGCGCGGAACTGCGATCCGTACGCCAGAATCGCCCGCCGCCGCCGCTCATACTGCTTCGTGATATCCACGATGAATGTTGCAGGCATGCCCTCGAATGGCGTCGCATACAAAATCTTGAATGGCCGGTGCGCTTCTCCTTCCAGCGGCAACTGCTTCAGTCCTGCCAGAAAGCATCCCTCATAACCCAGCGTCGACGCATGGTAATGATCCGGATGCCGCGCCTCCCAGTAGGGAATAATCACCGTGTGGGGCCGCAAATCGCGAATCATTCTGGCTAACCGCATTTTGTGCCCGCGGCTCGCTTGCACATCCGAATCCGGCACTCCCAGATTTCCCCGCCAGCTGACTCGCAGAATCTTTGCCGCGGCCGCGGCCTCTCTGGCCCGCGTTTCCGGCGTGCCGCGCGTCCCCATCTCCCCAGCGGTCAAATCGAGAATCCCGGTCTTGTAGTCTTTTTCCGCCATCTTCAGCAGCGTGCCCCCGCAGGTCAGCTCCACATCATCCGGGTGCGCCGCAATCGCCAGAACATCCAGTTTCATCTCGGTCCTCGTTCTCTCGGCGCCGATTGTAACATCCACCGCCGGCCTTGTCCGAAGGGCCAGCTAGCGCACCGTTCCCAGCTCCACGCTTACTCCCCTCACGGCCGCAATTCTGTCCAACGAAATCTCCACTGGCCTCGGTTACACCCGCGGCCGCTCCCGTTTCGACGTTTCC
>Ga0335076_10003503_pt1 | contig 15786 bp, 13 predicted proteins | sample Lox_Sample_25_FD_206717 | JGI IMG/M metagenome (GOLD analysis project Ga0335076, IMG submission 206717) | Soil microbial communities from Loxahatchee National Wildlife Refuge, Florida, United States - Lox_Sample_2.5 | ecosystem: Environmental > Terrestrial > Soil > Wetlands | place: USA...
TCTCGGCCACGTGCAGCTGCCGCTCGCCGGCCGCCTCGATCACCGCGCCCAGAGTGGTTGCGGGGTGCGCGGCCGCGAACGCCACCGGGTAGGACCAGCCCTTCTGGTACTCGGTCATCGTGGTCACCCGCTTCACCGGCGCGGCGCCACCACGCCCGCGCCAGCCCGGCAGCTTCTCGGCGCCGTCGCCGAACCCGGGCTCGGCGAGCGCGCGGACGATCTCGCGCATCCGGTCGGGGCGGAAGTTGAAGCACAGCACGCTGTCGGCGGAGCGGATCCGTCCCTCCTCGCCGACCGTGGTCGGCCGGATGAACTCGTCGGTCTCGCCGCGCGCGTAGGCGGCGCGCGCAGCCGACGGCGCGTCGGGCGAATGGTGCTCGGCGCGTCCGTGTACAAGTAGGTCGTATGCGTCCTGGGTTCGCTCCCAGCGCCGGTCGCGGTCCATCGCCCAGTAGCGTCCGACGACGGTCGCGACGCGGCCTGTGCCGGCTTCTCGGCACCAGATTTCGAGCGTCTCCAGGTACCCCGCCCCAGAGGTGGGCGACGTGTCTCGGCCGTCCGTGAAACAGTGGAGCACGAGCTCTCCCACGTGAAGCTCGGCGGCGAGCTCAATCAGTGCGCGGAGGTGGCCGAAGCCGGAGTGAACGCCACCGTCCGAGACCATGCCCAGCAGGTGGACCCGCTCGGTCGCGGTCAGCGCATCGCGCAGGACCTCGTTTCTTGCGAGCGCGCCGTCGGCGACGGCGTTGTCGATCAGCGTCAGCGTCTGCGGCACGACGGCCCCGGCGCCGAGCGTCAGGTGCCCGACCTCGGAGTTTCCCATCTGGCCCTCGGGCAGCCCGACGCTCGGGCCGCTGGCCTCGAGCGCCGTGTGCGGATACTTGGCCCACAGCCGATCGAAGTTCGGTTTGTGGGCCCGGCCGATCGCGTTGCCCCGGTCGGGCGCCGCGATTCCCCAGCCGTCGAGCACGATCAGGCACGCGCAGCTGATGTCGGCGAACTCCGCCACGGAGGGCGCCATCATCGAGCGGCCAGGGCCGTTCTGAGGAGCGCGTGGACTCCCGGTAGATCGCGACCTTCGAGGAACTCGAGCGTCGCCCCACCACCGGTCGAGAGATGGGTCACGCGATCCTCGAGTCCGAACGTTCGCATCGCCTCGACGGTCTCGCCGCCGCCGACCACGGTCCGGCCCGGCGTCGACGCGACCGCCTCGGCGATCGTGCGCGTCCCGGCCGCGAACGGCTCGAGCTCGAAGCGGCCCATCGGGCCGTTCCAGAACACGGTGCCGGCAGTCGCGATCTCAGCGGCGTAGCGGGCACTGGTTCGCTGCCCGATGTCAAGCCCGCTCCAGCCGTCGGGCACATCGACGCCGTCGAGCGTTTGCGGAGGCCCGTCCAGTCCGGCGGGGGCGAGCAACAGGTCGGTCGGCAGCTCGAGCCGGCAAGCGGACCGGGCGGCGGCCGTGAGCGCACGCCGCGCCGCATCGACGTCGTCGTCAGGGCACAGCGAGGCGCCGACGCTGTAACCCTGGGCGGCGAGGAATGGGAAGCCCATCGCGCCGCCGATGCAAAGGACGTCGGCCAGCTCGAGGAACCGCTCGACCACGCCGATCTTGTCGCTGACCTTGGCGCCACCCAGGATCGCAACGAGCGGTCGCTCGGGATGCTCGACGATCTCCCCGAGCGCGCGCACCTCACGCTCCATCAGGCGTCCCGCGGCGCTCGGCAGACGGTGGGCGATGCCCTCCGTGCTCGCATGCGCGCGGTGCGCCGTGCCGAACGCATCGTTCACGTATACATCGGCGAGCTCGGCGAGCGCCGCGACGAGCTCCGGATCGTTGTGAGTCTCCCCCGGTTCGTACCGGATGTTCTCGAGCATCAGCATCTCGCCGGGGGCGAGCCGCTCGGTGAGCTCGCGGACCTGCGGCCCGACGACCGCCGGAGCGAGCACCACCGGCGCACCGGTCAGCTCGGCGAGTCGGTCGGCCACCGGCCGCATCGACAGCGCCGGGTCCGGGCCCTTGGGCCGGCCCAGGTGCGAGACGAGCACAAGGCGTGCGCCGCGGCCTCGGAGCTCGGCGATCGTCTCGAGCGCGGCGCGGATCCGCATGTCATCCGCCACCTCGATCGGCCCCCCGGGCGTGCGCCGGTGCAGCGGGACGTTGAAATCGGCGCGGAGCAGAACCCGCCGGCCCTCCACGTCGAGCTCGTCGATCGTTCTCAGCGAATCAGCCATGTCGCGTCTCCAGTTGGTCTCGAGGGATTACGCCCGCGCCGCCTCGAGCAGCAGACGCTGTTCGGCCGCCGCGATCAGGCGGCGCGTGCGGTCCACGGCATCGGGGGACACCGAGATCGCGTCGATCCCGGCGCGAACCAGCAGCTCCGCGTATTCAGGGTGAACCGACGGCGCCTGGCCGCAGATAGACGTCTGCATCCCGGCCGCGCGCGCCCGCGGGATCAGCTGCCTCAGGTACTCGGTGACCGCCGGGTCGCGCTCGTCGAACGTGTTCGACAACCGCTCGCCGTCGCGGTCGGCACCGAGTAGCAGCTGCGTGAGGTCGTTCGAGCCGATCGAGATGCCGGCGATCCCGAGGCCGGCGTACTGCTCGAGGTTGAAGAGCACCGACGGCACCTCGGCCATCACCCACAGCTCGAAGCCGGGGCGGTCGAGCAGGCCGGCAGCGGCCACGAGATCGCGGCACTGCTTTAGCTCGCGTGTCGTGCGAACAAACGGGAGCATCAGATGGAAGTTGGTGTGCCCGGCGTCCCACACGCGCCCGATCGCCTCGAGCTCGAGCTGGAACACATCGGGTTCCTCGGTGTAGCGCAGGGCCCCACGGAAGCCGATCATCGGATTGGCCTCTTCGGGCTCGAACTCCTCGCCGCCCGTCAGACCGCGGAACTCGTTGGTGCGGAAATCGGTGGTCCGGTAGGTCACAGGACGCGGGGCGAAACCGGCGGCGAATGTTGTCAGCGCGTCCGAGAGCTTCCTCACAAACTCCTCGCCCCGGCCGTCGGCGAGCAGCTTGCGCGGATGGGTGCCGTCGAGCGCTTCGAGCAGCATCAGCTCGGCCCGCACCAACCCGACCCCGTCAACGTCAAGCGCGGCCGCGCGATCGACCTGCGAAGGCTCGGACAGGTTGACGAGCAGCCTCGTGCCGGTGACCACTCGTTGCGCGACGGCGACTCGGCCATTCGGCGACGCGGCGTCGGACCCCGGGACGGGGGCGGCGGCCTGTGCGACTCCCTCGATGATGACGCCGTGGGTCGCGTCGACCGTCACGAGTTCGCCGTCGCGCAGCCGCTTGGTGGCATCTCCGGTGCCGACGACGCACGGGATCCCGAGCTCGCGCGAGACGATCGCCGCGTGGCAGGTCATCCCGCCGGAATCGGTGACGATCGCGGCCGCCTTGCGCATCAGCGGCACCCAGTCAGGCGAGGTCATGTGAGTCACGAGAATGTCGCCGGCGCCGAGCTTCCCGGCCTCGGCCAGGGAGTGCAGCAGCCGGGCCGCGCCACCGGCACGACCCGGCGCCGCGCCCAGCCCCCGGACAAGCACGGCTCCTGCCTCGGCTTCGGATGGGACGTCCGTCGTGGCAGGTTCTCCGGGGGCGCCGATCGTGGTGATCGGCCGGCTTTGAAGCATCCAGATACGCCCATCGGGGTCGAACGCCCATTCGGTGTCCTGCGGTGAGCCGTACTCGCGCTCGATCGCGACGCCGAGCTCCGCGAGGCGCAGCACCTCGTCGTCGTCGAGCACCGGGCGGCGGCTGTCCTTCTCGCTCAGGACGCGAGTGATCGTTCCGCCGTCGGCCACCACCTCGATCGTCAACTCCTTTGGCCGGACCGAGCGGACGAGGATCGACATTCTCGATTTCTCGACCACATAGCGATCAGGCGACACCTGTCCCGAGACCACCGACTCGCCGAGCCCGAACGAGCCCTCGATCACCAGGTGGTCCCGCTCGCCCGTGGCCGGGTCGATCGTGAACATCACGCCCGCGCGTGTGGACGGGATTTGGCGCTGGACCACGACTGCGATGTCCATGTCGCTCTGGCTGAATCCACGCTGGCCGCGGTAGTAGATCGTGCGCGCTCCGAACAGCGACTGCCAGCAGCGCTTGACCGCGTCGATCACGGCCTCCCTGCCCCGCACGTTCAGGAATGTCTCGTTCATTCCCGCGAACGAGGCCGAGGCTGTGTCCTCGGCGGTCGCCGACGAACGGACCGCCACCGGGACATCGGCCTCCTCGTCGGCGAGCTGTTCGTACGCCGCGCCGATCGCTTCGGCCAGCCAGGGCGGCATCTCGCTCTCGGCTACCGCGCGCCGTGCCTCGTCCGACGCCTCCTGCAAGGCTGTCGTGTCCTCGACGTCGAGGGTCGCCAGCACCGCATCGAGTCGCTCCGCAAGTCCGGTCTGGTGTCGATAGGCCGCGTATGCGGGAGCGCCGACGACGAATCCGGGCGGCACCGGTAGCCCGGCGCGCGTCAGCTGGCCGAGGTTCGCGCCCTTACCGCCGGCGTACGCGACGTCGGCGCTGGAAAGCTCAGAGAAGGGCTTGGTCGGAGTAAGGTCGGGCGGAGCAGGGGAATCGGTGGTGGCGAGCGTGGTCATCGTCCGAACCTACGCCGCGAATTCACCGGCGGGATCCGTGCGCTGCTCGCATCCGAGTCCGTAGAAGCTTCGGATGGCGGCTACCCGGGGGTGGGTGCGCACGATTGTCAGCAGCGACGCCCGCCGAAAGCGCGGGTCACTACGGAGCAGCCTGGTGGTTTCCTGCGGCAGTCGTAGGCGACCGCGCCGCGTACCGTCGTATCCGTAACCCGGGATTTTTCCCACAAGGCAATGTGACACGCGGTGACACGCATGGAGCTCCGAACGGCGCTGCTACATGGACGCCCAATGACCTACGCGGCGGCTGGCGCCGGCCCGGTGTTGTTGCTCGTCCACGGCATGGGCGGCGGCTACGAGAATTGGCGAGAGGTCATCGAGCCGCTGGCGCGTCGCCACACGGTAATTGCACCCGACCTGCCTGGGCACGGCGCATCGGCGCCGGGGAACGGTGACTATTCGGTCGGGGCGCTCGCCGTCGGCCTGCGCGATTTGCTGCTCGCGCTTGGCCATGATCGCGCGACACTGGTGGGGCACTCGCTCGGCGGCGGGATCGCGATGCAGCTGGCCTATCAGTTTCCGGAGCTCGCCGAGCGCCTGGTGCTGGTCTCGAGCGGTGGCCTCGGTCCGGAAGTGAGCGTGGCCTTGCGCGCCGTCGCGCTCCCGGGCTCCGAACTCTGGATCGCCATTACGGCGAGGGCGGCGGGCTGGATCGGACCCGCGGTTGGGCGCGGCCTGGCCGCCGCGCGGTTCCGGCCGTCGCCCGCGACCGCCGAAGTCGCTCGCGGCTACGTGTCGCTATCCGATTCCGTGCGCCGCTCGGCGTTCCTCGCCACCTTGCGGTCGGTCATCAACGTCAGTGGCCAGCGCATTGACGCCAGCGATCGGCTGTACCTCACCGCGGGCATTCCAACCCTGATCCTGTGGGGAGCGGGTGATCCGGTCATTCCCGCCAGCCACGGCGAGCGGGCGCACGCGGCGATCGTCGGCAGCCGTCTTGAGATCTTCGACGGGGTCGGCCACATACCGCAACTCGAGGCCCCGGAACGCTTCGTCGCCGAACTCGAACGGTTCCTCAAGGAGACCAAACCCGCGCGGTTCGATGCGCGCGCGTGGCGCGCCCGATTTCAGACAAGCGCCGACGCGCCGTAGAAGCAGAGCACGCCGCGACGAGGAGCCGGACCGCCTCCGGTTGGGTCAATCCCCGGGACGGTCCGAGCCTTCGGCAAACGTCCCCTCGTGGTCTTCGTCGGGGTGTTCGTCCGGCTCCGCCTGGCCCTCGGCGAAGGATCCGACCTCGTCGTCCTCGGGATAATCCTCGGGATCCGCCTCACCTTCGGCGAAAGTCCCGACCTCATCGTCCTCGGGGTGCGCCTCGGGATCCGCCTCACCTTCGGCGAAGCTCCCACGGTGCAGACGCTCGCGCTTGGCTGGGTCATTTGCGGACATGTCGACCTCCTCACTGGCTGGGTGAAGCCGATTTGCTTCGCGAGGAGTATTGGTCCGCGGGTGCGTGCGGGCGTCCGTATTTACCCGAACGACCGCGCGGTGACCCCGCCTTGAAGAGCTCCGCTATCTGTCTGAACCAAGACCCGACGGCTGGCGAGCGGTCGAGTTCGGCACGTGGCCGGGCCGACCCTTCCACCAGTCGATCGGGACGATGCGGGTCGCCACCTGGAGCGTCAGCTCGTCGAGGTGCTCCGCGAGCTGCGCCACCCCGACCAGCATCTCGGCGAGCTGGTGATCATCGACCGCGCCGACGTAAAGAAGATTGGCGATCCGGTTGACGTCGTCGGTGACCTCGACGTGCCGATCCATGATCTCGGCGTACATATCCGAGCTGAGCATGACCGCGGCCCAGTGTGCGAGGACGTCGTCGTACTGGCCCTGGAGGCGGACCATCGCGTCGCGAAGCCGAACGCGTCGCTCAGTAGTCGCCAGCGCGTCCTCGACCGCGGCGACAAAGCGCGGCGTGTCGCCGACCGCCTCGGCGCCGGCGCCGACCGCCTCACGTGGGAACACGAGGTTGCCCATCCGAACCGTGTCGTGCGCCCCGGCCGGGATCAGACCCGCCACCTCGGCGATCGCCACCCAGACCAGTCGGGCGGTCCCGACGAGTTGGAGCATCACGTACTGCGCGAGCACGGTCCAGCGCTCGCGGTTCCGTCGCTCGATCGCCTCGTTGACCACGGCGACGGTGAGCATCACGACGATCAAGCTCGAGGTGAGGCCGGCGAGGAGCCCGTGGTGATCCCAGAAGCCCGGCTCGACGAAGTCGGAGACCACTCCTGCGACCAGTCCGAGGACAGCCAGAACTCCCAGCGCGCGCGTCTCGCGGAGGTACGACTCGATCGAGTCCGAGCGCAGCGGCCCTGACGCTTCCCTCTTCACGGCCGCCACGTTACCCCCGGAACTCGCGCGAGGACAGTCGGATGACCGCCAATCCCCGCCGCGATCCTGAGCACCGCCATGCCGGTCTCCGCACCCAGCGCGGCCGCAGGATCCGCGACGCGGCCGATGCAGGCTACGCCGGCGAGCCCGATCTATGCGCGGTGACGAGGACCGTGGCCATGCTCGATCGGATGCGGCGTCCCAGCCGCTCGTGGAGAGCGACGACCTCCATCTCGAGAGCGTGGCGCCGGTCGGCCGAGAGACGCGAGTAGGACGAGATCGTCCGTAATAGGCCGTTGAGCTCGTCGGCGGTGTGCTCGGCCACCATCGGCAGGCAGGCGACCCGCACATCCCCGAACAGCGGCGCGGCGTTTGCGCGGGCGACGTCCTGGCTCCCGATCCACGCCCACACCTCGGAGACGTTCTCGCGTCGCTGCTCGGCGCCCTCGACCGTGGCTGCGAGATCGCGGTAGACAGGCCAGCCTGCCGCGAGCTCGGGCGCGATCCTCCGAAGCGCCGCCAGCAGCGGGGCCTGGTCATCGGTCTCAGCTTGGAGACCGCAGTGCTGAATCAGGGCGAGGGTTCCGCCGGGCACGAGCATGCGAGCCGCCTTCTCCCAGCCGACGTCGGGGTCGATCCAATGGAAGGCGGCCGCCGAGAACACCGCCCGAAAATGGGACGGAGGGAGGTGGGCGTCCTCAAAACGCGCGTCCACGAACTCCACCTCACCGGCGCCCGCCAGGTTGCGCTTGGCCAGCGCCGCCAAGCGCCGTCCGGGCTCCACGGCAACGACACGAAGCCCGCGGTCGACGAGACTGGTGGTGAGCTGACCGGTACCGCACCCGATCTCGAGCACGGCGCCGCCGGGCTCGACTCCCGCGACCCAACAGGCGTGATCGATGAGCTCGTCGGGATACGCCGGACGGTGGCGGTCGTATTCGGCCGCGATTTCGTTGAACACGATCGCGCCGGCGCGGCGGGGAGCACCCAGGCTCGTCATGTCCCGCAAGCTAGGGCAGCTTCCGGACGTCCCCGGCCGCTCGTAATCTTGGGCGGGATGCGGCTCGAGGGGATCCACGCCGGGGACATCGTCGAGGTTGATCGGCTCGGCCGTCGCTTCCATGCGCTCGTGACCGACAACGCTCCCGGCGGGCTCGCCTTCCAGCCACTCGACAAGCGGATCAGCTATCGGAGCTGCCGCGCTCACGAGGTCCGCGCGCACTGGGCCAAGCGCGGCAGGCCAAGATCGACCGACGAGCCGCTCAAACCCTCGCCACTTCAACTCGAACTGGACACGACCGTGCGCTGAGGGGCGCGCCGCGGTTCCGCGGCGCGCCCACCCTTCGCGGCTAACGCCGCTTGTGCTTGCGGGTGTCGCGAATCGTTCCGATGCCCGGGATCGACGTGACCGGTTGGTTGGTCACCTGACTCCAGCCTCCCTGTGAGGTCGGCGTCGGTAGCCCGCTCTTGGTTTGGCCGTAGAGGACGAACTGGATCGCGCCGAACTCACCCTGCACAGTCTCGGTGGCGTGACTCGACGCCCCGTCCCAGTGGATGCCCGTGATGAAGACCGTCTTGAGCATGTACTGAACGATGGGGTTCGCCATCCCGGTCGGGCCGGGCCTGCGAACCACGATCTCGACAGAGGCCAGGTGCATCCCGGACGAGAGATCCTGGAACAGCAGCGCGCTGTACTTGTCGAGCGGCTTGACGAACTGGAATCCCTGGAAGCTGACCTTGCCGGCGCCGGCACCGGCCGAGGCGCTCCCGATACTGACGGTGTTCATCGCGCCGAGCGAGAACGATGTCAGCTCGAACGCCTTGGTCGTGCTCGCGTTCTGCGGATTGGTCGCCTCGCCCAGCGGGGTCGAGTCGAGCTTGCCCAGGTCGTTCGCGGGAGCGAGGTACATGAGGATGTCCTCGCTTCCGCCACCTGAGGAGACGGAGCCCGATGTCCCCGCCGGCCCGGTGGCGCCGGTCGCCCCGGGCGGTCCCTGGATGCCCTGTTGACCCTGTGGACCCGTCACTCCCTGTGGGCCTTGCTGGTTCCAGGTGATCTGTTCCTCGCCGCCGTTGCAATTTGTGTCGTTGGTGACATCGGGGTCAAGCACCCGCAAGCTGCCGACCGGCTGACCAGTCTCACTGTCGGCGGGGTTCGTCAGCACGCACCCCGTGTACGTGGTTCCTGTACCGCCGATCTGCCCAACGGCAACGGCGGCTCCGACACCGAGTGCAGCGACCGTTGGCACCAGCACCTTCAATGACGCACTGAAGCGTCGCCCGCGTCGCCCGACTGCGCCCACGGGCCATCGACCGTCTTCACGGCTCATCCCAAACCTCCGGTTTCCTCGGCGCCCCCTACGCCGTGGAACGATTCAACCAGAGCCGCCGAGGCCGGGGCAACAATTCGTTGTCAGGCTAGGGCTTCTCGCGGACCGGCTTGGCCTCGAGCCAGGCCCGCTCCATGGCCGCGCGTGCGCGCACGAGATCCTGGTCGAACAGCACCTGTTCGTCGGGGTCGAGAGCTCCGCGCGGCGCGTTCACATACGCGGCATAGGCTTCGGTGGCCGCGCCGACATCGTCATGGAACCCAATCATCTTGTTACCTCCGGCCCGGGCATCCCGAGGTTCACCAGATACCCGCTCGATGGCGTGAACTAACCGCCCCGAACCCATGCAATGACCGCGTCAGCGGAGGGTCGAGCCCACGATCGTCGGCGGCCGTGCGCCGAGGAAATAGATTCCGGGGAGGCCCGCGGTGTGGAAGCGATCGTTCGGGTTGTCCTCGAGGGTGCTGTCCCTGATAGCCATCGTTCCGGTGCGGTCGTCGCTGACGAAGAAGATCGCGCCGCCGCCCTCGTTGGCGTGGTTGCCCATGAACACGCTGTCGGTGACGGACAGCGTCATCCTGTCGCCGTCGTTGTAGATCGCACCTCCGCTGCCGCCGCCCGGGGTGCCTTGCTGTGCGGGGTTCGCGCCATTGCCGGTCGCGCGGTTGTCGATGAACCGGCAGTTCAGCACGGTCCACGACACGCCGATGCTGCTGAGCGCGGCACCGTTGCTGCAGGCGTTACCACTGAAGCGGCTGCCCACGACGTACACGGGAAGGTCGCGGTACTGCGAAAGCGCCCGCACGGCCGCCCCGCCGATGTCGGGGCCGGAGCGCTCGCAGCGATTTGAAATGAATGCCGAATCGACGATGCGCAGGCGCCCGCCGCGGTCGAAGATCGCCCCCCCTCCCCCGCCGTCGAAGTCTGCGCCGGTCGAGTTCCCGGCGCGGAACGTGATGTTCTGGACCACCAGTCGGGGCGTGGCCTGATCCTGGCAGTGCGACGTGGTCCACTTCTGCGCGGGGTCGCACGTGTCCATGTAAAGGATCCGGCGACGCCCCTCGCCGTTCAAGGTGACCAGTCCCCCTCCATCGAGGACCACCTCGCGGCTGGTGTTCACGACCTTGGCGGTGGCGTTCATCCTGATCGTGACCGGCTTTGGCCCGCACGAGAACCGGATGATCCCGCCGGCTCGCACGGCGGCGACGACGGCGGCAGACGTGCAGCTGGCCGGCGTCCCCCGCCCCACGATCCGAGCTTCGGCGGATGCCGCGAGGACGAGGCCGGCGAGCCACGCGGCCGCGACGATCCGACACGCCCTCATCGAGGGACGAGCTCATCGAGGACGTCGGCGAGGCCGCGCAGGTCGGGCAGCTCCCGCGTCGGCGCGGGGTCGCGGTGCTCACCCAAGCGATTGATCCATACCGTGCGGATTCCGAGGGCATGGGCGGGCACGATGTCGTGGAAGTGGCTCTGCGCGACGTGCACGTGCCGCGCAGGATCGGCGCCACTGGACTCCGCGAACGCCCGCCAGTGCCCGGGCGCGGGCTTATACGACCCGATCTCCGAAGCCACGATCGCGCCGTCGAAGGGGACCCCGATCGTCCGCATCGAAGCCTCGAGCAGATCACGGTCGGTGTTCGACAGCGCCACCAGCCTCCACCCCCGGTCATGAGCCTCCGCCAGCGCACCCGGGACCTCTCCGAACACCGGCCACCCCGGCAGCGACCGGCCGAGCGCGTCGCGCTCGTCGGCCGGTAGCGCGACGCCGGCCTCGGACGCGAGCTCGGCCAGCACCTCGGCCATCACGTCGCGATAGCTCCACGTCGGGTGCTCGCTCTGAACGCGGGGCTCGACCTCGTGGTAGCGCGCGAGCAGCCCGTCGGCGCTCGATGAGCCCAGAAGGCGGGCGAGCTCGGCGCGGATGCCGGCATTCCAGTCCACGAGCGTTCCGTAGCAGTCGAACGTGGCCCACCGGGGATCAGCCATTTCGCGAGCATATGCGACCAGAGCTGAGAGACAAACCGGTCTACAGGTACGATCCGATTCGATGCCAATCGAGTGGGCCGGTTTGGGGCCGGAGCTGCTGCTCGCCCTGGACCGAACGCGCGCCGAGCCGCTTCGGGTGCAGCTCGAGCGCGAGCTGCGCAAAGCGATCCGCTCCGGCAGGCTGGCCGCCGGCGAACGGCTCCCGTCGTCGCGGGCGCTGGCCGCCGAGCTCGGGATCTCGCGCGGGCTGGTGCTCGAGTGCTACAGCCAGCTCCAGGCCGAGGGCTTCCTCACGTCGCACACGGGTTCGGCGACGCGGGTCGCGGCGGGCGCGCTCGCGCCGCCGCCTGGCGCCGCCGCTACCGCACACTCGTCCGCGCCGGTGCCGACCGGCCCGGTGCCGGAGCAGCGGCTCGCGGTGGACTTCTGTCCCGGAGTTCCGGACCTCACGAGCTTCCCGCGTGCCGACTGGGCGCGGGCGATGCGCGACAGCTGTCGCTCCGCCACGCCCGCCGAGCTCGGCTACGGCGACCCTCGTGGCACCGACGCCCTTCGCGGAGTACTGGCCGGCTATCTCCGGCGAGTGCGCAGCACGGTCGCCGACGCGAACCAGATCGTGATCTGCGCAGGCTTCGGCCAGGGGATCAACCTCGTGCTCCGATCGCTCGCCGGCGACGGCGTGCGCAGGGTGGCGATCGAGGATCCCGGGGACGACGACTACCTCGCGATCTGCTCGCGTCTGGGGATCGAGGCGGTACCCGTCCCGATCGACGAGCGGGGCATCGACGTCGGCGCGCTCACCGCGACCGACGTCCGCGCCGTGATCCTCACCCCCACCCACCAGTTCCCGACCGGCACCGCGCTCGCCCCGGAGCGCCGCCAGGCGCTTGTCGCGTGGGCGCAGCAGCGCGACGGCGTGGTCATCGAGGACGATTACGACGCCGAGTTTCGCTACGACCGCGACCCGGTGGGCGCCCTGCAGGGGCTGACGCCCGATCGCGTGGCGCTGATCGGCACGGTCAGCAAGTCGCTCGCGCCCGCCCTCCGGCTCGGTTGGATCGTCTGCCCCCACCGGCTGCTCGAGCCGGTGATGGAGGACAAGCGGCTGAGCGACCGCGGGTCACCCACGCTCGAGCAACTGGCGCTGGCGAAGCTGATCGAATCGGGTCGGTACGACCGTCACCTTCGTCGCATGCGCGAGGTCTATGGCCGGCGCCGCGACCGGCTGGTCGCGGCGCTCGCCGAGCACGCCCCTCACGTACCGCTCCACGGACTGGCGGCCGGGTTCCACGCCGTCGCGAGCCTCCGCCCCGACGCCGACGAGACGGCGGTCGTCAGGGAGGCGCGGGAACGCTCGATCGGCCTCTACGCGATGAGCGAGTTCCGGCCCGGCCCGAGCTTCGGCCCGCCGCAGATCGTGCTCGGGTTCGGGAACCTTGCCGAGGCCGCGATCGGAAGCGGCATCGAGGCCGTCGCGGACCTGCTGTGAACCAGCCGCCCAAAGCGGCTCACTAAACCGGGACGGAATTGGCTCTTACCGGAGAGCCGCTTGGCGCCTAATTTGTGGCGCCATGACCACCAGACACTCGACACCTCCGATTCTCTCGGCATCGGGACGTGCGCTGATCGCAAGCTCGATCGTTGCCCGGCTGCCGCTTGCGATGTTCAGCATCGCGCTGCTCGTCCACGCTCAGCAGCTGACCGGTTCGTTCGCCGTGGCTGGGATCGTGAGCGGCGCCTACGCGATCTCCGGCGCGGTCTCGGCACCCGTGCTCGGACGGCTGGTCGATCGGTGCGGTCAGACCAGGGTGTTGCTATTGGGGGCGACGCTCACCGCGCTCGCGCTCGTGATCACCGGCGTGTTGCCGGCGGGGACGCCGGCAGCGGTGCTGGTGGCGCTCGCCGCCGCGGCCGGGATGACGACCCCGCCGCTCGGGGCGTGCGTGCGGACGCTGCTGCCGACGATCGTCAGCCAACCGACGCGGCTCCCGGCGTTGTTCGCGTTCGAATCGACGGCGCTCGAGATCACGTTCGTGCTCGGGCCGCCGCTCGCGCTCGGACTCGGAGCCGTGTGGTCGATGGGCGGGGCGCTCGCAGCTGCGGGGGTGCTCATGCTCGTCTCGACGGTCGTGTTCGCCACCCGGCCGGCGTCGCGTGACTGGCGGCCGGACGCGAGCACTCCACGCCGTCGTGGAGGGTCGCTCGGCTCGCCGGCGATCCTCGTGCTGGCGCTGATCGAACTCGGCTGCGGCGCGGTGTTCGGCGCCACCGAGGTCGGGATCACCGCCGCGGCTAAGGCGCTCGGCAGCACCGCGGCTGCCGGGCCTCTCCTCGGCATCTGGGGCGTGGGATCACTGCTTGGGGGAATCGCAGCGACGCGCTTCGGCGGCGGCGCGCGGCGCGCCGGCGGTCTGATCGTGCTCCTGACGGGGCTCGCCATTGCCCACGGAGCGCTGATCCTGGCCTCCGGGAGCGTGCTCGCGATCGGCGCGGTGATCCTGCTCGCCGGCGCGACGATCGCTCCTACCGCGGCCAGCATCTACGCGATGGTCGACCGGTTCGCGCCCGCTGGAACGGCCACCGAGGCATTTTCGTGGGCGCTGACGGCGGCCTACACCGGCGAGGCGCTCGGAGCGGCGGTCGGCGGCGGACTTGTACAGAGCGCCGGCGCTGCAGCAGCGTTCGCGTTTGTCGGGGCAGCCGGCGCGGTCACCGTCCTGGTTGCGGTGGTCGGACGGCATCGCCTCGACGACGCGTCAGATGAGCCGGTCGCCCCCGCCGGCGCGCAGGCCCACGCCCACGCGGCCTGATCAGCCGTTCGGGAACGCGACCCCGCTCAGCTCCTCGCACGCCTCGACCAAGCGGTCCTGTACTTCGGGATCGGAGGCGGCGGGGGCGGCGGCGCGCGCCCGGCGGTGGTAGAAGCAGCGGCCGCTCACGGTGGCGTCGCGATCGTCGCTGGTGGCCAGCCACACCTGTGTATCCGCGCCGAGCTGGAGATCGTCGGGCGCACCCGGGCCGCCCATCTTCGTCGCCACCCATCCCGGCTCGACCGCGTTCGAGAGCACGCCCGGCCAGCGCCGGGCGACCGCAAACGCGAGCACCACGTCGAACAGCTTCGAATCCGAGTACGCCTGCCCCCCGTTCCACCGCCGGCGGCGCCACTGCAAGTCGGACAGATCGGGGTCGCCGCCGCGGTGCATTCCCGAGGTCAGGTACACGAGCCGGTCCGGCTGTGTCATCAGCGCGGTCAGCACGTACGGCGCGAGCACGTTGATCGCGAACACGTGCTCGAGGCCGTCGCCGGTCTCGATCCGCGGTCCGCGGTATCCGACGCCGGCGTTGTGAATGACTGCGTCGAACCGCCCGGTCGCATTGGCCGCCTCCGCCACCGCGCGCGTCTGCCCAACGCTCGCGAGGTCACCGACGAGCGCATCGGCGGCGCCCGGCGTTGCACTCAGGGCCGCCTGCGCGCGCCGGCGATCACGGGCGTGCAGGTAGACCTCGTGGCCCTCGGCCACGAGCTGCCGGGCAGCGATCTGCCCGAGGCCGTCCGCCGACCCGGTGACGAGGACCTTGCTCATGGCCGGGAAACTACTGGCCCGTGGACAACGCCGAGATCGCCGACCGCCTCGAGACCTTCGCGATGATGCTCGAGCTCGTCGAGGCCAACCCGTACACGGCCCGCGCTTACCGCCGGGCCGCGGAGACCATCCGCGGCGCCGCCGTCCCGATCGCCGAGCTCGTCCGGCAAAACCGGGTCCGGGAGCTCCGCGGGGTCGGACCCGGGATCGAGGCGCGACTCCTGGAGCTCATACAGACCGGTCAGATCGCGGAGCTGAGCGAGCTCGAGCGGGAGCTGTCGCCCGATCTCGTCGGGCTCGGACGCTATCTCGGACTCACCGCGAGACGGTCGATCCAGCTGGCGCGTTCGCTTGGCGTGCGCACCGCTGACGAGCTCCGCGAGGCCGCGGCGGCGGGCCGCCTGCGCGACGTTCCCGGGATCGGCGCGAAGACCGAGGCCCAGCTGCTCGAAGCGCTCGCGCGCGAGGATGGTCCGCAGCCCCGCCCGGGACTGCTGCTGAACCGCGCCCGCGAGCTCGTCGGCGTGGTCGCCGCCGCCGTCGGCGGTGAGCCGGCGGGCGACGTCCGGCGGTGGCGCGACTCGTGCGAGTGGCTGGCGGTCGCGACCGCGGCACGCGATCCGGAGCCGGTGCTCGATCGCTTCGTCCGGCTCCCGCAGATCGTGGCGCTCGTCGAGCGGGAGGAGCGGCGCGCGATCGGGGTCACGGTCGAGGGTGTGCCGATCGAGCTCGTCGCCGCCGAGCCCGATCGATTCGGGACCGCCCTCGTCCGCGCGACCGGTTCGCGCACATACGTCGAGGCGCTCGAGCCGTTGCCGGACCGACCGGACGAGCCCGCCGTGTACGCGGCGCTGGACGTCCCCTGGTGTCCGCCGGAGTTG